>Ga0335069_10003732_pt1 | contig 22873 bp, 19 predicted proteins | sample Lox_Sample_11_FD_206714 | JGI IMG/M metagenome (GOLD analysis project Ga0335069, IMG submission 206714) | Soil microbial communities from Loxahatchee National Wildlife Refuge, Florida, United States - Lox_Sample_1.1 | ecosystem: Environmental > Terrestrial > Soil > Wetlands | place: USA... | reverse complement strand
GGTGGCCGCCAATGGTGACGCAGACCGCCGCAACGCCCTGGTCCGTCACAGCCAGCAAGTAGCTAAGCATGTGGAACAGCTCAGCAGCAAGACCTATTGGGCGCAGTTCCAGCCCGCGCCGGAGTTCGTGGTGCTCTTCCTTCCCGGCGATCCGTTCTTTGCCGCCGCGCTCGAACATAAGCCTGCTCTGGTGGAGGATGCCGCGCGGCAGAAGGTGCTGGTAGCCACCCCGACCACACTGATCGCGATTCTCAAAGGCGTGGCGTATGGTTGGCGGCAGGAGAAACTGGCTGAAAACGCCGAGGAAATCCGGCAATTGGCGGCGGAGTTGTTCGATCGCATCGTGACATTGCAGACGCACTTTAACGACATCGGCCGCTCGCTTGGCAAGTCGGTGGATGCGTTCAATCGATGCGTGGGTTCGCTCGAGTCGCGCGTCTACCCGTCACTTCGTCGCATTCGCGAGCTGGGCGCCACCACAGCCGAGGAACCACCCGAACCGGAGCGTGTAGATATCAGGCCGCGCACGCTCGGATTGTTTGAGTCCTCGTAAGTCGAAAATCTTATGCGCGCTTTTCTGCTCTTGCTCTCGCGCCTGCGGTGGCTGCGGAGTTGGATGGAAACTTCGGCAATCTCCCGGCGGGTCAGCTCGCGATTCGTCGCCGGGGAATCTTTGGCCGATGTGCTTGCGGCAGGACGCCGCATCAACGGCGAAGGAATCGCGCTTACGATCGACCACCTGGGCGAGAATGTGACTTCGCTCGCCGAAGCGGAGGTCTCACGCGATGTCTATCTGACGGCCCTCAACGAGATTGCGGAAAACCACATCAACGGCAACGTTTCCCTCAAGTTGACGCAGTTCGGCATGGACATCTCGGAGCCGGCGTGCCGGGAGAATGTGGAGAAACTCGTCATGCGCGCAAAAGAGCTGAACACCTTCGTGCGGGTGGACATGGAATCAAGCGCCTACACGGAACGCACGCTTCAACTGGTCGAAGATCTCCACAGCCGGCATGGCGCAGTGGGTACGGTCATTCAGGCGTATCTCCATCGCAGCGAGAAGGATGTGGAAAATCTGTGCCGCCGCGGTATACGGGTTCGCCTGTGCAAAGGCGCATATCTGGAACCGGCAGAAGTTGCATTCCAGGCCAAAGGTGATGTGGACCGCAACTACGTGCAGCTGATGAGAATACTGCTGGCGGCGGGCACTTACCCTGCGATTGCCACGCATGATGAGAGAATCATCGAACAGACCAAGGAGTTCGCAAAAGCCCGTCACATTGCCCCCGACAGCTTTGAATTTCAAATGCTTTACGGCATCCGGCGCGACTTACAGCGGCGGCTCGTTGCCGAAGGTTATCGCTTGCGGCTCTACGTTCCGTTCGGAAAAGCTTGGTACCCCTACTTTATGCGGCGGCTGGCCGAGCGCCCGGCCAATGTCGTGTTTCTCGCGCGCCATCTTTTTCGCTCCTAGGGCCTTTTGCGGCGAGCACAGAAACTTTAAACTGTAAGTAGCGTCTAACGGATATGAAGTACTGGGCTCTTCTCGCGGGAAAGCTGGGCGTGGCGGCTGCGGTGTCTTTTGGCCTGCTGAGAACGATCAACTGGATCTGGTCCGAGCCCCTTTTCTTCCGCAATGCGGCGGGTCAAGTTGCCCGGTTGCCGCGGTTTGGGGTTGACCTGGTATTCACCATGACGGTTGGCGCCTGGTTCCTCATCACCGTGGGCTTGCTTTATCTCTGCGTCTTGGACCAGAGGTACCGCTGCCGTGTATGCCTGCGGCGCCTGCGTATGCCCATCGAGACAGGATCCTGGGGCCAGATGCTGCAACTGGGACGGCCGCGGATCGAGTACATTTGCACTTACGGCCACGGCACCCTTAAAGAGGAAGAGTTGCGCATTTCGGGTCTCGACAACGCAGAGTGGACTGAAAGCGGCGACATGTGGGACGAGCTTTGCGCGGCTGCCGCTAAGGATTCTGAGCCACGGCCGTGAACGGCGATGCGGATGACGGCGCAGGCAGCTCGCGCCCTCCGGCGTGGCGGCTGGTCGCTGGCGGTGGCGTACTGCTCGCGCTGATTTACATCGGTATCCTGCTGATTCCCGTCTACCTGCATCATTTTGAGCTGTCGCGGCTTCTGCGAGCCTCGCACATCAGCTCCGAGAACGCCGCGCGTGAGTTCGTTCTGGATCGGGGACGCGCGCTGGGCCTCGATATCTCGCCTAATCAATTAGACCTTCGCCGTTTGCCCGGAAGTTCCGCTATTGACGTCCATTATGTAGCCCGGGTGACCTTCCCGTTGTACACGGTTGACCTGCATTTTTCGTCCACCATTGCAGAAGTGCACTAACGTTGTCCGAATGCGGACATTCAGCGGACACCGGTTGTGGACCCGCTGCTACAATGAGAACGTCGCATGGCCCGTAAGAAAAGCGAAGTGAAGGTTCGGGTCCCGAAAAATGCCCGGTTTGCCCGCTTTATCATGGGCACTCCCGGAAAAGTACTGCTGGCCGGCTTCGCTCTGCTGGTCACGGCGGGCTTGATCGGCTTCACTTATTTCTACGTCCAGTACTCGCATCTGATTGATGAGAAGTTGCGCGCGGGACCCTTCGCCAACACTTCCAAGATCTACGCCGCACCCAAAATAATCGGGGTGGGCGATGCCATTTCGCCCGACGACCTGGTGGCCGAACTGCGCCGTAGCGGATACAGCGATTCCCGTGGTAACCCGATGGGCTGGTTCAACATCCGGCCCGATGCCACGGTCGAGGTTTTTCCGGGACCTGATTCCTACTTCCGCGAGGAAGCGGGTGTTATCAAATTCGCCAACGGCCGGATTTCGCAAATCATTTCGCTTCAGGACAATACGGATCGCGAGCAGTTTCAGCTCGAGCCCGAGCTGATGACCAACCTCTACGACCGTAACCGCGAGAAACGCCGCATCGTGCATTACGCCGACATTCCCCAGGTGCTGGTGCAGGCGGTCATCTCCGCCGAGGACAAGCGCTTCTTCCAGCACGCCGGTTTCGATCCGTTTCGTATCGTCAAAGCCGCTTATGTGGACTTGAAGCAAGGGCGGCGTGCGGAGGGCGCCTCGACGCTGAGCATGCAGCTTGCGCGGCAGTTCTGGCTGGATAACGACAAAAGCTGGAAACGCAAGGCTGCGGAGGTGATGATCACTCTCGAGCTGGAGCAGAAGCTTAGCAAGCAGCAGATCTTCGAGTTCTATTGCAATCAAATCCCGCTGGGCCAGCGGGGAACGTTCGGCATTCGCGGATTCGGCGAGGGCGCGCAAGCGTATTTCGGAAAGAACATCCGGCAGCTTAGCCTTCCGGAAGCAGCCACGCTGGCCGGCCTGGTGCAGCGGCCCAGCTATTACAACCCGTTCCATCACTCCGAGCGCATGCGGGAGCGTCGCAATGTAGTGCTCGCGCTGATGCGGGAAAACGGCTTCATCACAGAGCGCGAATATGCGGTGGCTTGCGATACTCCGATCCAGCTCGTAACGAGCGGAGCCGAATCGTCGGAGGCTCCTTACTTCGTCGACACGGTGAACGACGATCTGCAAACGCGCTTCCAGGACAAGAACTTTCAAACCAGCTCCTACCGGATCTACACCACCCTCGATCTGGACCTGCAACGGGCGGCGGTGGAAGCCGTGCGCACCGGCATGCAGCACGTGGATGAGCAATTGAAGCGGCAGAAGCGGTTCCGGAACGTCTCTTTTCCCGAGCCCCAGGTGGCCCTGATCGCCCTCGATCCCCATACCGGAGCGGTGAAAGCACTGGTGGGTGGCCGCAACTACGGAACTAGCCAGCTTGACCGCGTGTGGAGCCTGCGCCAGCCGGGATCCTCGTTCAAGCCGTTTGTTTATGCAGCGGCCCTCAACACCGCGGTGGAAGGCGGCCAGCAGATCATCACGCCCGCGACCATGGTGGACGACGCGCCGACCACCTTCTGGTACGACAACAAACCTTACGAGCCCCACAATTTCAAGCATGAATATTACGGGGAAGTGACGTTACGACAGGCGCTGGCGCACTCCATGAACATTGCGACCATCAAGGTCGCGGAGATGGTCGGATATGACGCCGTCGTGCAGTTCGCGAAAAAAGCCGGGCTGAATGAGGACATCGAGCCCACTCCGGCGGTGGCGATCGGCTCTTACGACACGACGCCAATGGAGATCGCCGGCGCCTACACGGTATTCGCCAACCAGGGGGTGTATCTGAAACCCTACTGGATCACCACCGTGCGCGCACAGAACGGCTCGACCCTGCTCCAGGACAAGCCAGAGCCCAAGCCGGTGCTCGACCCGCGCGTGGCCTATCTGATGGTGAATCTGATGGAAGAGGTGCTGCGCTCGGGAACGGCGGCGGCGGTGCGCGCGGGCGGATTTACCGTTCCCGCGGCCGGCAAGACCGGGACTTCCGATCGGGACGGCTGGTTTGCCGGCTTCACGACGGAGCTGTTATGCGTGGTCTGGGTCGGGTTCGACGATAACCGCGAGCTGGATATCGAGGGCGCTCACTCGGCCGCACCCATCTGGGCGGACTTTATGAAACGCGCTCTGGCTTATCGCGCCTACCGCGACGCCAAGCCGTTCGCCGCGCCGGACGGTGTGGTTTCCGTCGAAATTGACCCGCAGTCCGGTATGCCGGCCACCCCGTTCTGCCCCCTTCGCAAAACCGAGGTTTTCATTGCCGGCACGCAACCCGTTGGAACCTGCCCGCTGCATGGAGGATCGAGCCCGGGCGCTACGCATGTGGCCGGGTGGGAACTGCCCGCCGCTCCGCCGGTGTCACCCGCCACCGGCACCCAGATGGCTTCGGCAGACCCGCGGGTGCGTCGTGCGCCGCAAGCCAGTCCGGCGCCCCCCAGCGACCCAGCCGGAAACCACGACCAGGACCAGAAAAACCAGAAGCGAAAAGGGTTTTTCCGGCGCCTTATGGACGTATTTAAATAACGGGCTTTTTCCAGCTCCGGTGAGATGTGTTTAAATAGAGCCAAGGAGGCCGTATGGTTTCGGCCCGGTGGTTCCGCTTCGCCTCTGTTCTCTGCTTTCCGGTAATCGTTCCGGCACAGAACGCTTTACTGGATACTTCCAAACTTCCCGATCATTTTGATACAACTCCGGCGGCTCCTCCGACACCGCTAAGCCCGGAAAAGCGCGGCGACATTCTGATGGCGCGCAAGATGTACCGGGAAGCGGCGGAGATGTATAAAGAAGGCCCGCTGGATTCGGCGGTGATACAGAATAAGATCGGCATCGCGTATCACCAGATGATGCTCACAATAATCGCCCAGCGATACTACGAGCATGCCATCAAGCTGGATCCTAGCTATCCCGAGGCGGTGAACAACCTCGGGACTATCTACTACTCGAAGAAGAATTACCGGCGGGCAACCCGGCTCTACCAGCGGGCCCTGAAGCTTTCGCCGGATTCGGCTTCGATTTTGAGCAACCTGGGTACCGCGTTTTTCGCGCGCAAGAACTACAAGAGCGCGATCGTGGCCTACCAGAAGGCGCTCGCGCTGGACCCCGATGTATTCGAGCATCGCAACTCGTGGGGAGTTCTGTTGCAGGAGCGCAGCGTGGAAGAGCGCGCCAAATTCCATTACTACCTCGCCAAGACGTACGCTAAAGCGGGGATGAACGACCGCGCCATCACCTACATTCGCAAAGCGCTCGAGGAAGGCTACACAGACCGAAAGAAGATGATGGAAGACCCCGAATTCACAACACTCCGTAAGATGCCGGAGTTCCAGGAGCTGCTCGCGATGGAACCGCGTGTTCTCTAGCTGGGGCCGCCCGGCTTTCGTTCTCCCGTTATTTGCAACGCTCATTCTTTCGAGTTGCCAACGCCAGCCAACCGGTGTGCTACGGCTGGCCATTCTCCGATTTGAAAACCTGACGGGCGACGATTCGCTCAACTGGATGGGCCGCGCGGTGCCGGCGGTCATGAATGCGGAACTGGCCGGCTCGCACGCGGTTTCGGTCATCGATTTCGGCGCGCTGCACGCGTCGGATCGTACATTGGGCGCGCGGCCCATCGCAGCTCCTGGAATTTCTACAGAACGGCCTGGCGCCTTGCTCGCGGGCGCAACGGTCATTCTTTACGGCCGCATATCGCGGGTGGGGAGCGAACTGCGGCTTGATGCTGAGCTGTTCGATACATCCCGCGAAAAAATCGCGCGTGTGTTTTCCGCAAACGGACCCGAGCAGCAAGGTGTAATCCACCTGGCCGATACCCTGGCGAAGGCGTTGGCATCACCAGTTCGTACATTCGCAACTGGAAACGATCAGGCGCTGCGCGAGTACGCGGTGGGCCTGGAGTCTGCCGACGCGCGCTCCTCAATGGCTGCATTTTCCGGCGCCATCGCGGCCGACCCGAACTTCGGACAAGCGTACGTGGCCTGGGCGCAAGTTGCCGCGGGGCTGAACGACCGCGCCGACGCAGAGCGCGTTTTGGCGCTCGCAACCGCGAGAGGCCCGGCGATTCAGGAACTCGAGCGGGCTCGCATCGCTGCGCTCGCGGCGGAACTCCGTGGCGACGAGGCCGCAACCATGCGCGCACTCGAAGCCGTAGCCCGCCTCGATCCTGCCGATGTGGGCCTTTTCCGAAAGCTGGCCCAGAGAAACCTGGGCGCGCGACGGTTTAGCGAAGCCGCCGACAGCCTGAAGAAAGCCCTGGAGGTCGAACCGGGCAACCCCGAATTATGGAACGATCTGGGCTACGCCGAGATGTTTGCCGGCTCTTTGACTGCGGCGACCACGGCGCTCGACGAATACCGGCGCATCCGTCCGGGCGACCCGAATGCGCTTGACTCGCTCGGCGATGTGAACTTCTACTTCGGGCAATTTGCGCCCGCCGAGAAATACTACCGCGAGGCCTACGACAAGGACAATGCTTTCAACGGCAGCGCCCCGTTGCTAAAGGCCGCGCATGCCCACCTGCGAACCGGCGACCTGAGGGGAGCGGACACGCTGTTCAATCAATACCTGGAGACGCGGCGCAAAGCCAACGACCCGGTCACCGAACTTCGCCGCGCCGAATGGGAGTTTCTCACGGGACGCCATAAGCAGGCCCTGGAACGCCTGGAAGCATACTCACACAATGCTCTGGCACTTGCGGCCGGACTTGTATCTCAACTGAACGCGCAGCTCGCCGTGTGGGAATTGCAACTTGGGGACCGCCTGCGTGCCCGCGAATTTGCGCAGCGCGCGCAAACGCCACCCGGGTCGCCATTGGCGGCTGTGGCTCGCTTTTTGAGCGACGCGCCGGCAACTCCGGCTGCATGGAGCCAGCGTGCACTGGCATTACTTCCACGCCCTGCCGACGAACGCACGCGAAACCTGATCCTCAGCTATGCCCTTCTGCTGCAAAACGACTTTGCCGGTGCGCTGCCGGTGCTCGCAGGCCTCTACCAGCACTCCGCGCCGGATCCGCGCGAAACTCTACCGGTCATGCTGGCATGGGCCCAGATAGAAACCGGGCACTCGGACGACGCCGCGCGCCTGGCTATGAGGAATCCAATCCCCAACCCGGCGCCGGACCTTTTTGCCTCGCTGGCGTTTCCGCGCTTGTTATCGCTGCGGGCCGACGTGCTGGAAAAGCAGGGCCATAAGGAGGAAGCACTCAAGTATCGCCAGCTAGTCCTGACTCTCGGCGGTCCTGGCGGCACCTTCAAGCCGGATGGTACTCGATGACCACCAGCGTGATGTCGTCGGCTTGTGGGGCGCTATCCACGAATGCATTGACCGCGCTCAGAATCGCCTGGTGGAGAACGGCGCCGCTGTCGGACGAATGGGCCACGGCCAGCTCGCGCAAGCGTTTTCGGCCGAAGAATTCGTTGCGAGCATTCTGCGCTTCTGTCACACCGTCGCTATAGATCACCAGACGATCTCCCGGCGCAAGCTGCCTCTGTTCCAAAGCGAAGTCGACTTGCGGCAACAGTCCCACCGGCATCGACGTGGCTTCGAGATACTCAAACCGGCCGTCACGTGACAGCAACATGGGGGCACACTGGCCGGCGTTGATGTAGCTCAAGCGTCCGCTGCGATCCAAAAGACAGTAGAAGATGGTCGCGTACTTGCCGCCATCGGTGCGCTCATTCAAAAACCGGCTGATCTGCTGCACCTGCTTGATCATCTGATTTGGCTGGTCCGACGCGGTCAGGAAAGCTCCCTGTAACAGCGAAGCCAGCAGCGCGGAGCTGACGCCCTTCCCTGAGACGTCCGCCACCACCGTAGCCCAGCACGCATCGCTGACCGCGGCGACATCGAAATAATCGCCGCCCACCTGGTGTGAGGCGATGCTCGAGCCACAAGCGCGGAACCAGCCTTCGCTCGGTAATTTGCGCGGAAGCAGACTTTGCTGAATCGTGCGCGCCACGTTGAGCTCTTCCTCGATCTTCTCCTTGGCGCGCTCCTCTTCGATGAGGCGGGCGTTTTCCAGGATAGTGGACGCTTCGATGGCCAGCGTTTGCAGCAGCTCGCGATTTCCACCCGACAGGTCCGCCGTCACGCCACGGGAATCCATGTACAGCAACCCGACCGTATCGTTCTGCGTGGAGAGCACGTTGGTTGCGTTCCCGGCGCCGCTATTGATGCGAACCAGAGGCACGCACACCACGCTGCGCAGCTCGAGGTCGGCCACGCTGTGCTCGGCGGAAAACTCGCCCGTTGCTTGCGGATCGAAGTTCATCGACAGCAGTTCACGCCGCTGCTCGAGCGCGCGCCGAATCACGCGCCGGGGCACGCGCAGGTCCGATTCGGCAAGCGGCTTGCCCGCTTGGTCGCGCGCTACCTTCATTTCCAGATCGTCCGGACGGCGCAACAGCAGAAAGCCGCGCTCCGCCCCTGTGATTGTGAGGGCCGCGTCCACCACAGAGTTCAAAACGTCATCTGTGGAGAATGAAGACTGCAGCGTCCGCGCCACTTCGAGCACCGCGCGAAGCTTCGCCAGGTTCCCGCCCACGCCCGTTCGCGCCACCTGCTCCTGGCCGGGCAGTTGTTCCATCAGCCGTTTCAGCTCGGCGCCGTCCAGGGCGAAGATGAGCTGGTAGGAATCGGGGACGCCGAATTCGATACGGTCGGAATTGCGCAGGAACTGGCGCTCCACGCGGGTGCCGTTGACGTGCACGCCGTGCCGGCTGCTCGCATCCTCGATGATGTATTGGCCGTTTTCCAGCACGATCTGCGCGTGATTGCGCGAGGCGCGGCTATCACGCAGGATCAGGTCGTTGTCGGATTGCCTGCCGATCTTGAACGGTACGGGCTTGATCTCGACGCGCGTGCGATGCCCGTTGGGATCGATGACGATGAGCGAGGCAGGTCCCGCGGATGTCGATGCGGCCTCCCGGTCCATCAGGCGGGCCGCTTGGTGCGGGGACGATGGCCGAGGCCGTCTGCCTCCGCCGGAGCGTGCTGTTCGGCCGATTGCCGGGTGGCCTGCTCCATCTCCCGCGCACGCAGCGATTGACAGTGCGAGCAGTAACCACCCACTTCGGTCCGGGCCAGCAGGATTTGAAATCCGAAATGGCTTTCGATCTGCCGCCGCAATCTTTGCAGCGGCTCACCGAAGAACTCTTCCACCTTACCGCAGCGCAGGCAGATGACGTGCGCATGCTCCTGCTTCATGCGCGTCTCGTAGTAGTGCTGGTCGCCGCCATAGTGCATCAGGTCCAGCTCGTCCACGAGGCCACCCTGCTTTAGCAGCTTCAGCGTGCGGTAGACCGTGACGCGATTGAGCTTGGGATCCTGCACCTTGGCCAACTGAAACAGCCGCTCGGCGTCGAGATGTTCTCCGCTCTTATCGATGAGCCCAAGCAGCAGCTCGCGTTGCCGCGTCAGGCGCACACCCTTTTCCTTCAAAGATCCCTTGATGGAGTCAAGCGCCATGCAGTTACTGACATTCTAGCAGGCGCGCATCACCGCCCACCCGCCGGCCCATTCCGGTCGCCCCTTCGTTTGGCCGGCCGCGGACTTTTGCGTGCACAATAGTTTTGTATGTCGAGACTAACCCTCAGCATCGATCGTTCCGTAGTTGCGCGCGCTAAGCGTTACGCGCACTCGCAGGGTATCTCCGTCTCTGCGCTAGTGGAGAACTACCTGGATCTGGTCTCCAAACACGCTGCACACAGAGCGCCGGCCACCCGCGCTCTCGGCTGGATACGTGGCAGTCTCAAAAAAGCAGACATGGAGGACTACCGACAGCACTTGATCCGCAAATATCGATGAAACAGCTCCCCAATCGTTTCGACATCGAATCGGCGCCGCCGAAAATCGTAGCGCAGGGCTCCGCCGCCCTTGCGGAGACCTGCGGGTGTTACCTAATTCCCCGTCACACGCGCCCCCACCTCGCCCTTCGCCAGCCGAATCCGCAACTCCGTCCCCGCCGGCGCTTCGGTGCTGTCCGTGACAATCTCCCCTTGCCCCTTCGTCACAATCGCGTAGCCGCGCTCCAGAATGCGCAGCGGGCTCAACTGCGATAGCTTCGCGGAAAGCTCCTGCAATTGCGCGGAGCGGCGCGCCAGATCGAGCCGGAGCCGCTGCTCCATCGCGGCCTGCGCGGTTTCGAGGCGCCGGTGGTCGCGCGCGAATCGCGGGCGTGGATCGTAATAGCGAACGCGGGCGTCGAATCCGCGATAGACACGCTGGCGGGCTTCGACCATCGCCCGCATACGCTCGCGCAGCCGGTATTCCTGCTCGTCCACGCGCTGCAGCCGTCTGCCAATCGCACGATGGAACACCGCCAGGGCACGCTGGATGCCCTGTTGATCGATCACTCGACGCGCCATCGCCAGGCGATAACGCATGGCCTGTGTCACATGCCGGCTGCTGGTTTCAATACCCGCCAGCAGTTCGTCGCGCGTTCGCACCACGAGTTCCGCCGCGGCCGAGGGCGTGGGCGCGCGCAAATCGGCGACAAAATCCGCGATCGTGACATCGGTCTCATGGCCTACGGCCGAAACAACGGGAACCTGCGAAGCCGCAATGGCGCGCGCCACGGCCTCTTCATTGAACGTCCAGAGGTCTTCGAGCGAACCGCCGCCGCGCGCCACAATCACCACTTCCGCCCACGCAGTCCGGCTGAAATACTCGATGCCGCGGCAAACGTCTTCAATCGAGCCTTCCCCTTGCACGGTGGCCGGAAACAGCCGCACATGCAATCCGGGAAAACGGCGCTCCAGAATGTGCAGCATGTCGGAGATCACGGCACCGCGCGGAGAAGTGACAATGCCGATGCGCCGCGGAAAACGGGGCAGCGGGCGCTTGCGCTCCGCGTCGAATAAGCCGTCCGCAGCTAGCTTTTTCTTAAGCTGCTCGAAAGCGAACTGGAGCGCGCCGTGCCCCTGCGGCTCCAGAAATTCCACCAGCAGTTGATACTCGCCGCGCGCCTCGAATACATCGATGCGTCCCCGCGCCACTACGGCGACGCCATCCTGCGGCTTGAATTTCAGGTAGCGGTGCGTGGAACGAAAGCAGACGCAGCGCAATTGCGAGTCGCGCTCTTTGAGCGTGAAGTAATAGTGGCCGCTCGCGGCAAGCTTGGTGCCCGAGATCTCGCCCGCCACCCAGACGTCGGGAAACTCCTCGTCCAGGACGCCCCGAATGGCGGCGTTCAGCTCGCTGACCGTGTAAACACGGCGTTGCGGCAGCAACGGCAGCGCGTATTGTTCCATTTCCCTGCGCCCATTCTAGCGGGAAATAGAAAGTTGGTCTGGTTCACAGCACGCCGTCCATTTCGTGGCGCGGGCCGGACGTGTCCGGCCCCTACGGGACAAACAAACTGTAGGGGCGAGGTATGCCTCGCCCGCCTCGTGCTACGACGTCCGCCGGATCGACACGCCGCCGTTAGTGGTCGTCGCGCGCACCGTCGGTCCTCCCGAGCCGAGGTCGACCGATAGCGTGCGGCTGATCTCACCATGAAGCGTCACCGGGAAATCGATGTTGATGTGTCCGTTGACCGTGCCTGTCTCCAGATGCGCGGAGTAGGCCGCGGGCACTGCCAGCGAAACGCCGCCGTTGGTGGTCGTGGCGTCGAGTTTTTCACCATCCCAGGAACTGCCGATTAGTTCGACTGACAGCCCGCCGTTGACCGTATGCCCCTGCACACTCCCGGCCAGTCTCTGCAATGAGACACCGCCGTTCGTGGTAGCGAACTCGACGTTACCGTTGACGTCGGCGATGTGAATGCCGCCGTTATGGGCCTTTAGGTCCAGGTCAATTCTCTGCGGCACCATCACCTCATAACTGACCGACCAGTTCTCGTGCTGGGCAGTGGCCGGCCCATCCGCGGCGATCCGTCTGCCACCCGTGTGAATCGTGACCTGCCGCGCAAGGTCGCGCGCCCGTGCATCGGTCTCCGCCGAAGTTTGGACCTTGGCGCGCACCAGGATCTCGCTCTTCTGCCAGCCCCTGATGGTCACTCCACCGTTGATCCCGCCATCCACCGTGAGAGGACCAGCCATCGCTATCGTGGTCTCATTGATCTCGCAATGGTTGGCGCGGTCACTGTCCCAATTCCGGTCGTCACACGACATCTGGGGAGTGGGATTTTGACCGAAAACGACAGGTGCCGCCAGGAAAGCCGCCGAAAACACAAAACGGGTCATCGTATGCATCATGCCTCTCTTTCGACCGTTAGACGACGCCATTCGCCGTTGGTGACTAGAATACTTTCGGGCACAGTGTAGACGGGCCGCCGACAAGGGCAGGGCGCTTAATCGAATGGCTGCTATAACTTGAGCGCGGTCGGCGGATTGCACTCTCGGCTCGGCATGAGAGCACGAATCCTGTCACTCGCGATACACGGCATCGTGATCGCGCTGCTGATTTCGATCTCGCCCCGCTTTATCCAGCCCATCGGACGCGACGCCACCTCCCTGGGTACCCACTCAACCCGATTGATTGCGCCCTACCTGAGTCATGGTAGCGGTGGTGGAGGCGGACGCTCGCCGCTGTCCGCCTCATTCGGCGCCTTACCCAGACTCGCACAGCATCAGTTCGTTCCACCTACCACAACGCCGCCGGAGTTCAAGCCAATCCTCATGATGGAAGCGACCTTGGTAGCACCCGTAGAGACCGAGGCGAATCCGCTTTTGACGCGGATCGGAGACCCGTTCGGCCGCGAAGGCCCGCCTTCGGATGGCCCGGGCAGCAACGGCGGCATCGGCGGGGGTGATAACGGCGGGATCGGAAACCACCGCGGTCCGGGATTCGGCAATCGCGATGGCTCGGGTGTCGAATTCAACGGCAAGCTGGGTGGCAGCCTCGTCGCGCCCGTCGTGCTCCATCGCGTAGATCCGGAATTCTCGGAGGAAGCGCGAAAGGCGAAATATCAAGGGACGGTAGTACTGACCATCGAGATCGGCGCCGACGGAAAACCGCACGCCATTCGCATCGTGAGCGGATTGGGACTAGGCCTGGATGAGAAAGCCATTGAAGCCGTGTCACAGTGGAAATTCAAACCAGCCATGCGCAACGGAAGGCCGGTGCCGGCGCCTGCGACCATCGAAGTGAATTTCCGGCTCCTGTAACAATCCCCAGCGCGTTTGCTGGATTTCGCCACACCGCGACATACCCATCTCCCGATATGCCCTTTGGATACGAAACGCGTAAGATGTGACAGGCGTCGTGTCATACGGCGATCTACAAGGAGCAGATCCGGATAGGAGGGTAGCGCGCCATGACATCCCTTACTCGTCTCGCTCTGGGCTTTGCGGTGTTCTCCGCAGTGGGAACCCAACTCGCACTGGCCCAGTTGGCAATCTCAGGTCAAGCCGGTTTGATCCACTACACTGAAGGCAAGGTCTTCCTGAATGACCAGTTGATCGAGCCCAAGTTCGGCGAATTCCCCCAAATGAAAGATGGCCAGCAACTCCGTACGGAGGAAGGCCGCGTCGAAGTGCTGCTCAGCCCCGGCATATTCCTGCGCCTAGGGGAGAATAGCGCCCTGCGCATGGTAAACAACCAGCTCGTCGACACACAACTGGAGCTGCTCTCCGGCGAGGCACTGCTGCAAGTCGACGAGATCATCAAGGGAGATTCGGTCATTGTCACTTATCGTGATTATGCCGTTCGATTCCTGAAAACCGGCATTTACCGGCTCACATCCGAACCGGAGGAACTACGCGTATACAACGGAGAAGCTTCAGTCGCCTCCACCAGCGAAACGAAGGTTGTGAAAGACGGCCGCTCGCTCACCCTGGACAGCGGCTTCAAGGAAGCTAAGTTCGATAAGAACGACGTTGACGACTTGTATAAATGGAGCCGGCGCCGGTCGGAATACATTGCCATGGCCAATGTGTCATCCGCCAAGACGATGCTGGATTCCGGGTCGTACAGCTGGTGGTGGCAGGGCGGCGTCTGGGATTACAACCCGTTCTTCGGCATGTACACCTTCATTCCCTTCGGCGGTATGTACTACGATCCGTGGGGCTTCGCGTTCTGGAGCCCGTTCACGGTCGGCTCGTACCTGGGGACCTGGCCGGTTTACTACACGGCAGGCGGCTCGGGTTCCGGGTCGGGTTCAGGATCCAAACCCATCGCGCACCATCCGCCGGCACGCGTACATCCAACACCCCGGAATGGCTATGAGCCGAAAGGAGTTCCGCGCGGTGTCTCGGTCGCAGCGGCCGCCCAACACTCGGTTGCAAGCGGGAGCGGGAGCCATGCGGGCGGGCTGGGCGGCGGCGCGACGCACGCGGGTGGATCGGGCTTTTCAGGCGGCGGATCGTCCGGCGGGTCATCCGGCGGATCGGGCCACAGCAGCTTTAGCGGTGGCGGCGCATCGAGCGGCGGTAGCTCCGGTGGCGGAGGCGGCGGCTCACATAAGTGACTCAGGCTTAGCTGGGTGCCCCCTTCGGTGTTGGATTGGTGGACTAAAGCGCCTCCGAGCGCAATGCTTCTGGCAGCGGTAAAAGCGGTAGATCCGGTGCAGGCCGTTGCGGCGTCATGCGAAAATGCATCGACGGACGATGAAACCACATGGCCTAACTTGTCTGCTCGCGTTCGGCTTGTTGGCCGCCGAGATCCCGCCCCCGCAAGTGCCTGAAAACCTGAAGGCGCCCGAGACGGAAGTCGTTCTGCTCAAAGCCTTTGGCAAAGGAAAGCAGATTTACGCCTGCAAGGCCAAGTCCGACAACGCTGCTCAGTTCGAGTGGGTGTTGGCGAGGCCTGACGCCGACCTCCTGGACGCGCAGGGAGCGAAGCTTGGGAAGCACTACGCGGGGCCGACGTGGGAAGCGACCGACGGGAGTAAGGTGATCGGTCAAGTGCAACAGCGCGCCAACGCCCCGCAGCCGGACGCGGTTCCGTGGCTGCTGCTCAAGGCAAAGTCCACGCAGGGTGTAGGTACGTTGGGCCACGTGACCTACATCCAGCGGGTAAACACGGCGGGCGGCGTGGCTCCGGCAGGAGGTTGCGACAAGGATCACGCGAGCGCCGAAGTGTCGATCGACTACCACGCTGACTATTATTTCTACGGGCCGCGGCCCTAACTACTCCGTCGCGACAGGGCCTTCGGTTCGGGAAAGCTCCATGAGCAATTTCTCGCGGCGATCGACGGCGGCGGCGACGGCGGATTCCATCGAGATCCAGTAGACCACCACGCCGAGAATCGCAGAAAAGCCGAGGATCAGGCCGAAGATGAGCTGGCTATCGAAGACAGAGCGAGCCCAGAACGCGAGCGTGACGGGCAGCAGCGCGATGGGATAGAAAAGAAAAATCAAAGCTTGCAGGCGGCTGGCGGCGCCCCCCTGGGAGACGCGCTCGGGATTCATGGCGCGCGGAAAATGGATGGAGCTGAGATTGCCGATTGCCAGCAGATAAACGCCGACAATGGCCGTGACCGTAAAGGCTTCGGCGATGGCGTCCGGCCTGAGACGGATACGCAGGGCGAGAGAAGCCACGGTTACGGCCAGCATCTCGACAAAGATGAATATGGCGGCGGCAATGTTTTTCCCGATGAGCGACTGGCTGATGGGGACGGGCGCGGAAAAGTAGATTTGGGCCGCCGACCGATCGAACCCGAACGTATTGAGATAAGAAACCTGCCCGAGCAGCGTGAGAGCGTAGACACTCACGATGGTCAGGTAGTGATCGGCCACGATGGAACCGCCGCTTCGACCTAGCGTGATGGGCAGCCAGACAAGCAGGCCGAAAGAGAATCCCATGATGAACACCATGCGGAAGCGGGGCGTGCGGCTGAGCGCGCGCAGCTCCTTTTCGACGACCGCGGCGAGAGGATCCGGCAGAACGAGCGACGGCAGGCGGTAGAAGCTTTCCACGCGCGATAATGCGCGGGTATTGGCGGTAGGGCTGATCGTGTCCTGGGCGTCGTAATGCAGGCTGCGCTCGAATTGCCAGCGTCCGAAGACCAGCGCGCTCACCGCCCAGGCGCTGAGAATCAGAAACGGCATCATCACGCCGTTTCGCAAGGCGGCGTTGGAAACGGCGGTCCAGGGCCAGAAGCCGCCGGGCGTTTCGGTGAAAATGTAACGCAGGCTGCGCGTGGGGGTGTGGGTGGCGAGCAATAGCTGCGGCAGCGTGGCGGCCAAGACCAATACGAGCATGAGGATCTCGCGGACGCGCCGGTGCGTGAGCAGGCGTTCCAACAGATTACGCAGGCCGGCCGAGAGGAACAGATTGAAGAGGATGAAGAAAAGGATGGGACCGAGAATCCGCGGTGCCGTGGGGAAGCCGCCGTATTGCGGGTTACGCAGCAAACCCACGGCCGCGCCCGTAAGCACCAACAGCATCTCGCCGCAGGTGGTGAGGCGGAGCAGCACTTCGATGGCGAAGAGTTTGGCGTGCGGGACAGGATAAATCAGAAGCTTCTTCAGGTCGAGCGAAGCGCCCAGGCTGGCGGACATGATCGGCGTAAGCTGCCAGTAGAGAAAGACGAACATCAATGCGGCGGGAAGACCGCGACGGATGAGCGGCCCGGCTTCGGCGGATGAGAAGAAATCCTCGGCGATGAAGGCGACGAAAACCCAGAGGCCGTACCAGATGAAGGACGTGAGAATGGAGAAGATAGCGCCACGGCGGCGCGAATCCAGACGGAAACTGCGCATGCTCAGAAACTGAGCGCGCAGAATCGCGGTGATCACAGCCAGTCCAGCCTTTCGAACGCGTGACCGGCGCCAACGAGGCGCACAAAAACATCTTCCAGAGTCTCGGAAGCCGAGCGCAGGTCGTGCATAGCCCCTTCGCGCACGATTTTGCCTTCGTTAATGATCGCCACGCGGTCGCAGAGGCGCTCCACGACTTCGAGCACATGAGAAGTTAGGAAGATTGTGGCACCCTGGCGGACCTGATCGAGCAGAATATCTTTCATCAGACGCGCGCCCACGGCGTCGACGCCCTCGAAGGGCTCATCCATGAGAAAGAGCTCGGGGCGATGAATCAGCGAGGCCGCCATGGCGACGCGCTTGCGCATGCCTTTGGAATATTCGGCGATTAACTGGCGAGGCTGCGCGGTGAGCTCGAAAAGTTCAAGCAACTCGCGCGCGCGTTCCCGGGCCACGGGGCGCGCGAGGCCATACATGCGGCCCACGAATTCGAGAAACTCCACGCCGGTGAGGCGATCGAACAGCAGCGACTCATCGGGCACGAGACCGATGCGCCGCTTGATTTCCAATTCATGCTCTGCGAGCGGCATGCCCAGGAGCGCGATGGTGCCGGAGGTAGGCGGAATGAGTCCGGTGAGCATGCGGATGGTGGTGGACTTCCCCGCCCCGTTCGGCCCCAGGAATCCAAAAAAGCTGCCGCGCGGGACGGTGAGAGTGAGGCCATCGACGGCGCCTTTCGGTCCGTACAGCTTACGCAGATCGTGGATTTCGATGGCAGCCGCCGCGTCTTGCATGCAGTTTTCATCGTAGGACAGGCGCGGGGACCTATCCAAATCGCGGGCTATTTCTGAATGACCAGGCAGCCGGCGAGGATGTCGTGCAGCGCCTGTTTCTTCTCGGTGAACGCGGCGATGAGAAAGCCGACGTCGAAGACCGCGCCGGAGATCCATTTGCCGAAGAAGCGGCCGTTGGCGCGCGCGAAGGAGATGCGGTTGCCATTGAGGTCGGTAACGATGGAGCCGAGCATCATTTTGCCGAGGGTCGCCTGATAGCGGGAGCTTTCCATCAGGGTGTGATAGAGCCAGCTTCCTATCATCAGAAACAGAAACATGGCGATGATGGTGACGCCAAACATGGCGGCGACGATGCCCTGGAGATCCTGCGGGTGTGCCAGGACGGCGAAGGCCCCGGTGGAAGCCAACATGAGAATCGCGACAGGAATAAAGACGAAGCCGTCGATGATCATAGCGACGAACCTTCGCCAAAAGCCGGAGTAGCGGAACGCGGGCGACGGTTGCGGTGCCTGTATCACTACGAAGGAAGCACCGCAAACCGAGCAGAATTGGGCGGCATCGGAACTGGTGGCGCCGCAGCGCGTGCAGAACATTGCGAGAGAATTCCCGAGCTAGTATAGCTCAGGCGGTGATAGTCTTAGCTTCATGCGCTTTCCCCTGTTGCTGCTCTTAACCCCCATTCTGTTCGCGCAAAGCGGCCAGCCTCCCCAGACCACGTTCGAAGATGTTCCCGGATTCCTCCTTTCGAATGGCGCACTCGAGCTGACGGTACTGCCTGGGGGCGGAGCGTTTGCCCGCGTGGTGCTCACTGACGATCCGGAAAAACTCAGCCCGCTGTGGAACCCGATCCGCATGGCGCGCGAACTGGGTGAAAAGAACGAGTTTGATGGCGGGACGGGTCATTTCATCTGCGTGGACGGATTCGGCGGCGTGTCACATGAAGAGGAAGCGGCGGGCTTGCCTGGCCATGGCGAGGCGCATGGGCGAACTTTCGAAGTGAAGTTTTATAAAAAGGAAGGCCGCACGACGACGTTGACGCTGGCCACCAAGCTGCCGCTCACGCAAGAACTGTTTTCGCGCACCGTGCGCATGGTGGATGGCGAAGACGTGGTTTACGTCCAGAGCGAACTCGAGAGCCTGCTGGCCTTTGACCGGCCGGTGTTTTGGGCCGAGCACGCGACGATCGGGTCGCCGTATCTCGAGCCGGGCGTGACGGTAGTGGATATGTCAGCGCGGCGCGCCAAGACGCGGCCTTACACGGAACAGGAAAAAGAAGGCGGTCTGCCGCACATTCTGCCCTCCGACAAAGACTTCACATGGCCCGAAGCGCCGGGGTTGCACACGCGCAAGATCGATGTACGCATGGCCCCGCCCGATCCGAATTCGGGAGATCACGTAACGTGCCTGATGGACCCCGCGCGCAAGCTCGCATTCATTACCGCGCTGCATCCCGGCAAACGGCTGGTGCTGGGGTACCTTTTCAAGCCGCAAGAATATCCGTGGACGCAGAGCTGGATGTTTTACCCGAAGAACGGGAAGCTGGCGCGCGGGATGGAATTTGCCACGCAGCCGTTCGACGTCCCCCGCCGCGAAGCCGTGCAACTGAATTCGCTGTTCGGAGCGCCCACCTACCGGTGGCTGCCGGCGCGCTCGAGGATCGAATCGCGATTCCTGATGTTTTATGCGCACACGCCGGAAAACTTCCGCAAAGTGGACGATGTGCGCTTCGAGAACGGCACGATCATCATTGAGGATCACAAAACCCACCAGCACGTGACGCTGCGGGCGTCGCTGCCACTTTGAGGATTCGATGAAACGACTCATTACATTCGTTCTGCTCACTTTTGCGCTGCGCGCCGAGGAAAAAGTGGATCTCGCCGTGGTCCAGCGCATCAAGACGGAAGCGTTCCGCAACTCGAAGGTGATGGATCACCTGTTTTGGCTGGCAGATGTGTACGGGCCGCGGCTGACGGGGTCACCTGGATTCACGGCGGCGGCGAATTGGGCGGTGAAAGAGCTCAAGAGTTACGGCATCGAAGATGCGGCCATTCAGCCCTGGGGCAAGTTCGGGCGGAGTTGGCGGCTGACCAAATTCAGCGTTTCGATCCAGGAGCCGGAATACGCGCCGCTGATCGGGTTTCCGCTGGCGTGGTCGGCGGATACGAAAGGACCGGTCACGGCGGAGCCCGTGCTCGCGCCCATCAAGATCACGGATCATTACGACGTGAAAAAGACAGAAGAAGAGCTGGAGAAGTATTTTCAGGAGAACAAGGGAAAGCTGCGCGGGAAGATTGTGCTGCTGGAGAAACCGACGGACTTGAAGCCGGTGACCTCGCCGCCGGCGTCTCGCCTCACGGAGCCGGACCTGGCAAAGGAAATGGAAGCGCCACTTCCGGAAGCTCTGCCCGCGTTCGATCTGGAGAAGATGATTCTGCCAGAGAAGCCCGATGAGCGGCGCGCGCTGTTCAGCCTTCTGCCTTTGGATGTGGAAGCGAAGATCTGGGAATACGTCTATGACACCATCACCGATAAAGTGAACCAGTTCCTGGCGCGAGAGGGAGCCATAGCGGCCATTGTTCCCAGCTACAGAGGCGATGCCGGCACGGTGTTTGGAGAGGCGGCGGGAACGTACAAGAGCGATCAGGCGTTGGCAGAGCCGCGGATCGCGCTCACCGTGGAGCACTACAACCGCATCGCGCGGCTGATCGAAAAGAAAGTGCCGGTGAAGCTCGAATTCGAAGTACGCACGATGAGCGATGGTGCGACGGGCGAGGGCCTGAACATCATTGCCGATATCCCGGGATCGAGCAAGCCGGATGAAGTTGTCATGATCGGCGCGCATTTCGATTCCTGGATCGGCGGAACCGGCGCTACAGACAACGGCACGGGCAGCGCGGTCATGATCGAAGTGATGCGCATCCTGAAAGCGCAGCATCTGAAACTCGACCGCACGGTGCGGCTGGGCTTGTGGAGCGGCGAAGAACAGGGCATCTTCGGCTCGCGGGCGTATGTGAAGGCCAATTTTGCCGACCCCGAGACCATGCAGTTGAAACCGGCGCATGCCAAGCTCTCGGGCTATTTCAATCACGACAACGGCACCGGCAAGATTCGTGGCGTGTATCTCCAGGGCAACGACGCCATGCGGCCCATCTTCGAAGCGTGGCTCGCGCCGTTCAAGGATCTGGGAGCGACAACGATCACGATTCGCAACACCGGCGGCACCGATCACCTGTCGTTCGACCAGGTGGGTTTGCCGGGATTCCAGTTCATCCAGGACCCGGTGGAATACGGCAGCACCACCCACCACTCGAACATGGACCTTTACGATCACGCCGTGCCAGCGGACCTGATGCAGGCGTCGGCGGTGATTGCATCGATTGTTTACCACGCGGCCAACCGTCCCGAAATGCTGCCGCGCAAGGAACTGCCGCCGCCGGTGAAGATGAAGAACTAGAATGAGGGTTATGCCGAACACACATTGGCGAGGCGTTGCCCTGCTGGCGTTGTCCGCATGGTGCGCCACGGCGTCAGAGCACGTGCATAAGGCGCAGTTCCAGTCAGGGCCGAACGGTGTTCCCGCAGGTTGGAGCGTGTACGGCGCGCGTCCGGAAATCACGCCGAAGACGTTCGTCGATGCGATTCACTACCGCACCCAGCCCGGTTCGCTGGCGATTTCCGGCAACAGCAACGCCGCGGAATACGGCGGCTGGACGTACCTGGCGCGGGAGATTGCAGCCGGCAAGTGGTACCGGTTCGTGGCGTACTATCGTGCAGAAGGCCTGCAGGACCCGGCGCTGCAAGTTGTGGCGCGGCTCAATTGGCAAACCGCGGACGGCAAAACCGCCGGGCGGCCGGATTACCCTTATGCAATTACCCCCGATGGTGACTGGACGCGCCTGACTCTCGACGCACCCGCGCCCGAGAAAGCGGCGGCGGTCAAAATCGAGCTGTTCCTCGAGAACGCGCCGCAAGCCACGCTCTGGTGGGATGACATTTCGCTCGAAGACATTCCCGATCCGGGCCCGCGCTCTGTCACGGTAGCAACGGTGAAATATCATCCGCGCAATACGCACTCCGCCGAGGAGAACGTGCGTCAGTTTGTGGAACTGGTGGACCGCGCCGTGCCGGAAAAGACCGACGTGATTCTGCTGCCGGAAGGCATGACCGTGGCCGGCACGGGAAAGGGAGACGCGGACGTTTCCGAACCCGTTCCCGGCCCGACCACCGAAAAGCTCGGCGAACTCGCGCGGCGCAAACACGCGTACATCATCGGCGGAATCTACGAACGCGAAGCCCCGGCGGTTTACAACACCGCGGTGCTGATCGATCGCGAGGGCAGGCTCGTTGGCAAGTATCGCAAGGTTTACCTGCCGCGCGAAGAGATCGAAGCTGGCCTGACTCCCGGCAACTCGTATCCGGTGTTCCGCACGGATTTCGGCAAGATCGGCATCATGATCTGCTGGGACGTGGAGTATGCCGACCCCGCGCGAGCGCTTGCTTTGAAGGGCGCCGAGATGATTCTGATGCCCATCTGGGACGGCGACAAGACCTTGACCAAGGCGCGGGCCATCGAGAACCACGTGTTCCTGATCAGCTCGACCTACGGGGACAATTCGCTGGTACTCGATCCGAACGGCGAAACGCAAGCCATCGCCACCGATAACGGCACCATCGCGCTGGCGAAGATCGATCTCAACCGCCGCTATGACGACGCCTGGCTCGGCAACATGCGCGAACGGTTCATGAAGGAGCTACGGCTGGATGTGCCGGTGAAGTAAGCGCCAGGATAGGATCCGTCCATGAAACTGTTCGCTGAGGACGGGTATTTTCAACCCGAAAGCCAGGTCAGGTTTGGAATCGGACTGGCGATTCTATCGTTATTGATCGGGATCGTGGATCTTGTAGGTCCGTCGATAATGTTCGATCAGGTCACGGGCGTCATTAGCTTGCTTGCGGTCCCGGTTTGGATTTATGCCGCCTGGTATGGCTACCGAAAAAT
>Ga0335069_10003731_pt1 | contig 22880 bp, 18 predicted proteins | sample Lox_Sample_11_FD_206714 | JGI IMG/M metagenome (GOLD analysis project Ga0335069, IMG submission 206714) | Soil microbial communities from Loxahatchee National Wildlife Refuge, Florida, United States - Lox_Sample_1.1 | ecosystem: Environmental > Terrestrial > Soil > Wetlands | place: USA... | reverse complement strand
AGCCGTAGCGCCGTACGCCCCGCGCCGTGATGGACGCGGGCAGCGCGAACGCCTGCGCCGTCTCGGACTGCGAGCGGTGAAAGGCGGTGTCGAAGCACGCGACCTGCGGCAACTGCGGCTGCAGGCTCGCGAGGATCCGGATCGGTTCGAGGTTGTGCGGTTGATGCAGCGGTGCGAGCGGGCTCAGGCGCTCCAGCTTCGCGAGCACGCCGGCGTCGACGCGCACGGGCGCCGAGAACTCCAGCCCGCCGTGGACCACGCGGTGGCCGACCGCCACCAGGTCGTGCGCGCCGCCCATGCCCCGCAGGAAGTCGGCGAGGTAGGCGATGGCGCCGGCGTGGCCGGGCGCGTCGCCCTCGGGCCAGCGCTTGACGCCGAGCTCTTCGCCACGGCCATCCGTGGCCTTGAAGCGCGCCGCGGTGTAAAGGCCTTCCACCTGACCCCGCAGCACGAGCGTCAGCCGCTGCTCCCCCGCATCGAAGGCGCTGAATTTCAGGCTCGACGACCCGGCATTGAGAACGAGGATCAATGCAGCCATGGCGTCACGCGAGCAGCTTGCCGCCTTCGCGGCGCCACTTGGCGAACAGCACGGCCACGGCGCACGACGCCATGCGGGTCATGACCGAGTCGGCGCGGCTCGTGAGGATGACCGGCACGCGCGCGCCGAGCACGATGCCCGCTGCGTCCGCGCCGGCGAGGAACGACAGGCTCTTCGCGAGCATGTTGCCGGCCTCTAGGTCCGGGACCAGCAAGACGTTGGCGCGCCCCGCGACCGGGGAGTCGATCTTCTTGATCTTCGCCGCCTCGAGGCTGATCGCGTTGTCGAGCGCCAGCGGGCCGTCGACCACGGCGCCCGTGATCTGATGCCGATCGACCATCTTGCACAGCGCGGCGGCCTCGATGGTGGACGGCACCTTCGTGTTCACCGTCTCCATGGCGGAGAGGATGGCGACGCGCACGTCGTCGACGCGCAGCGCGTGAGCGAGGTCGATCGCGTTCTGCAGGATGTCGGCCTTCTCCTCGAGCGTCGGTGCGATGTTCACCGCCGCGTCGGTGACGATCAGCGCGTGCTCGTAGCTCGGCACGTCCATCACGAAGCAGTGGCTGACCCGACGCGCCGTGCGCAGGCCCGAGTCGCGCTGCACGACCGCGCCCATCAGCTCGTCGGTGTGCAGGCTGCCCTTCATCAGCGCCTCGGCCTTGCCTTCGCGCACGAGGCGCACGCCGGCTTCCGCGGCGGCGTGGCTGTGCGGTGCCTCGACGATCGTGCAGGCCGAGATGTCGATGTCGGCCGCCTTCGCGGTCGCCTCGATCTTGTCGCGCGGCCCGACGAGGATGGGCTCGATGAGCCCGAGTTTCGCCGCCTGCAGGGCTCCCTCGAGCGAGCTGCGGTCGCACGGGTGGACGACCGCCGTCGGCGTCGGCGGCAGCGACTTGCAGAACTCGATCAGGCGCTGGTATTTCTCATGCTTGGCGCTCATGGGCAGTCCTCTTTCCGTTGGCTCGCGCGACCGGATTCGCCGGGGCGCGCCGCGCGCGGCGGCCGGCTGCAGGTGCGGCCTTGCGCGCACCGCCCTTCGCGAGCAGCTTGCGGATGCCCTCCACCATCGCGGCCTGCTCCGCGCTCGGGTGCGAGTCGCGCACGCGCGGGTCGGCCATCACACGGTCGAGCAGCGCGATCACGCGCTCGCGATCGCCCTCGTCGGAGAGCAGCAGCGGCAGCGTGGCGAGCGCCCGCTCGGGCTCGTAGCGCGCGATGAGCTCCTGCTCCCCGCGGATCGTGCGCCATTCGAACGGGTCGACCTGCGGAAGGAGATCGGCGTACTCGTCGACCAGCTCGGCGCGCATCTCGAGCCGCGACAGCGGCAGGGGCTCGCCGCCGTTCTTGTGTCCGATCAGGTAGGCGACGCGTGCGAGGGCCTCGACATAGCCGCCCCGCTCGATCGCGGCCAGCGCGTCGCGGACCTGCGGCTGCTCGAGCGCGTCGCGCTGCGCGTCCTCGGCGTGCGCCGGCTTCGACGCCTTCGGCGTCGGCACGTTGGCGTAGATCGAGAAGAACGCCGCTTCCGTCATCGCGTCGCGCAACGCGCGGTAGTAGTCGAGCGTGGCGCTGATGACCTCGGCGCCCGCGTGCTCCGCCCGGCGCAGCGGATGGTCGTCCGTGACGGGCTGGCGTTGGGCCTTGACCGCCTCGGCGGCCGGCGCCAGCCACGACATCCAGGGATTCACGAGCGACGACAACGCCCAGTTCTGGAACCGCAGCGGGTGGAACTCGCGCGCGAGCTCGGCGGTGTGCTCGTTCGACATGGCCTGGACGAGCGGCCGCGCGAGCAGCTCGTAGGCGCGCTGGTTGAGCTCGGAGACCGATGCGACGGCGTCGAAGACTTCCTCGTCGGCGCGCTTGAAGCGGTTCACCGACGCGACGATGTCCTCGAGCCGGCGTTCGCGGAATTCGACCTCGTACTCGACGGCCCCGTGCGCGCCCTTGCGCTCCTGGATCGCCATGGCGTAGAGCCCCGGCGGCAGGCGTTCGATCGTCTTCAGCACCGACACGATCTGCGCATGCTCCTTCTTCGCCACCTTGCCCGAGACGAAGATGCCGAGGTGCCCCACGTCCTCGTGCACGAGGCCGACGATGACCTGGCCGCGGGCCTTGATCTCGTCGGTGGTCTTGTAGATGTCGGCCACCCAGTTGAAGGCCTGCTGGGGCGGCGTGATGTTGTCGCCCATCGACGCGAACAGGATGATGGGCGCCTTGATGTCGCGCAGGTCCATCGCCTTGCCGGCGGCGCCCTTCACCTCGCCCGACCAGATCTTGTTGCCGACGAAGAGATTGCGCGTGATCCACTCGATCTCTTCGGCGTTCATCAGGTAGTAGCCGCCCCACCAGCGCTCGAAGTCGAGGAAGCGCGGTGGTTCGGTGTCCGCCTTGTCGAACACGTGGTACCACTTGTCCCACAGGCTGTTGGCCGGGTTGAGGTTCTCGAAGTTCTGCACCAGGTAGGCGCCGTCGAACTTGCCGTTGCCGAGGTCGGCCGCCAGTGAGGCCGCCCACGATCCGCCGAGCATGCCGCCCGCGTAGCGCATCGGGTTGTCGCTCGCGCCTTCGGTCCAGGCGCCGCTCCAGTACGACATCGGCGCGCCGTTGATCACGACCGGCCCGGTGTCGTCGGGACTCGCCGTCGCGAGCATCATCGCGGCCCAGCCGCCCTGGCAGTTGCCGATGAGCGCGGGCTTCGCGCTCTTCGGATGCAGCGCTCGCACCTTCTTCACGAAGCGCTGCTCCGCGGCCGTCACGTCGATCAGCGTCTGGCCGGGCTCCGGATCGGGATAGAAGATCACGAAGTACACGGGGTGCCCGGCCTTCAGCGCGACGCCCACCTGCGAGTCGTCCTTGAACCCGCCGATGCCCGGGCCGTGGCCGGCGCGCGGGTCGATGATGATGTACGGCCGCCGGGTCGGATCGACGACGACGCCCTCGGGCGGCGTGATCCTGAGCAGCGCATAGTTCACCGGCCGCTCGAACGTGCGGCCGTCCAGCACCACCTCGTAGGCGAAGCTGAGGACCGGCGGCAGGCCCTGCGAGGCGCGCTCGACGAACTGGTCGCCGCGCCGGCGCATGGTGTCCCAGAACAGCACCTGGCGCTGCGCGACGTCGACCGCGTAGCGGAAGAACTCGAACGGGTTCGGCACTGCCGCGAGCATGTCGGCCGGGCTGGCCCCGGTGCCGAGCGCATCACCGACCCGCTTCACATAGCGTTCCGTCGCCCCCTGGGTGCGCTTTTGCAGCACGACCCCGACCTTCTTCGCGCTCTCCTGGCTGCGTGCCAGCAGCTTTCCGGCATCCATGCCCACCCCTCGTTGGCCCGCTGCTCGCCGCGCGCCGTGCCTGGGCATGCACGCAGACGACATGCGCATGCACGCATGGTGCGCCCGCGATGTTTCAGCCTGTTGACTGACGTCAACCGAACCCTAGGCAAACACGTCCGACACGTAACGGCCGGTCTCGCGCTCGATGTCGTCGACCCAGCGCTCGGCCGCGTCCATCGTCGCGCCCACCGCTTCCTGGTAGATGCGCACGAACGTCTCGCGCACGGCCGGCGCCATGCGGCGGCCGTCGCCGCAGACGTAGACGTGCGCACCGCGACGGAACAGCTCCGAGACCTCCGCGCGATCCTTCCAGACGCGGTGCTGCACGAACACGACCTCGCCCTCCGGCTTCTCGGAGTACGCCGGGCGCACGCTCACCACGCCGGCCTCCTGCCACCCGAGCAGCTCGTCGCGGTACAGGAAGTCCACGTCCGGATGGTCGCAGCCGAAGAACAGCAGCGCCGGGCCGACGTCTTGGCCGTTCGCCTTCTGCACCGCGCGCTCCTGCAGGAAGCCGCGGAACGGTGCGAGGCCGGTCCCCGCGCAGACCATGACCATCGGCGTCCTCGGATCCGCCGGCGGGTGGAAGTGCGTGTTCGAGGCCCGCACGGCGACCGAGATGTTCGTGCCCGCGGTGCACGCCGCGAGGTGCGTCGACGCGAGCCCGCGGTAGCGGCCTTGCCCCGACAGCGCCGGTGCATCGACGATCGCGACGGTGAGCGTGCAGCGCGCCGCGTTCCAGAGCGGCGACGACGAGATCGAGTACTGGCGGGCGCGAATCGGCGGCAGCATCTCGAGGAACGCCGCGAACGTCAGCTCGCATGAGGCGAAGCGCTCGAGCAGGTCGAGCACGCTCGCGCGCCGCCCCAGCACTTCGCGCGCATAGCGGTCTTCCTGCGCGAGCGCTTCGAGCTCGCCCCTCTCGGGCGGGCAGCGCGTCGCGGCCGCGAGTGCCGTGACCTGGCCGCGCGTGGCCGGCTGCGCGAGCTCGACGTAGTTCGCGAGAACCTCGGCCGCGTTGACCGGATGGCCGGTGGGCAGCGTGGTGAGGTTCCCTTCGGGCTTGCTGATGATCACGTGCGTGTCGCCGGCGAAGCCGAAGCGACGCAGCGCGCGTTCCACGTTCGCGAACGGATTGCGCGGAAGCACCGCGAGGTAGTCGCCCGCGCGATACGTCATGCCCTCGGGCAGCGCGATGTCCACGTGGCGCTTCGAACGTCCGAGCGGCGAGCCCATGTCGACCAGCTCGCGGTTCTCGACGACCGTGCCGTGCTGCAGGTCGCCGAGGCGCAAAATCGCCGAGCGCGCGGTCCTCACCACCTCGACCTCCAGCCCCGCGTGCGCGCGCTCGACGGGCTTTGCCTTGCCGAGCGCCGTGGCGAGGTCGGGCCAGAGGCCGCCGAGCCACTCCTCGAAGGCGCCGAAGAAATCGCCGCTCGCGTCGGTTTCGCCGCGCGGGCGCACGCGGGTGGCGCCCGCCCGCGCCAGCGCCTCGTCGATGCGCCGGGGTACGGCCTGGTAGGTGCGCGCCCATTGGCGGTTGCCGCATCCGAACACGACGTAGCGGACGCCTTCCAGCGCCCCGGCCTCGAGGCCCTCGGCCCATGCGACGAACTGGCGCGCGTTGTCGGGCGGCTGGCCCTCGTACGACGCGGTGACGATGGCGACGACGCCTTCCGTCGACAGGCGACCGGCATGGTCGTCGAGCGGCGCGGCCTGGGCGGCGTAGCCCTGCGCCGGCGCGTCGGTCGCGATGCGCTCGGCAAACGCCTCGGCCGAACCGGTGTTCGAGCCGTACAGCACCAGGAGGGAGGTCAGCACCTCCCCGGGCTTCGCCGTCGACGCGGGCGTCGCGGGCCGGGTCTTGTGCGGCGGCGCCGGCAGCGGACTGCGCACCGAGAAGGGTGCGCTGCCGCGACGCTTGACGCGGATGCGAAAGCCGTGCGGCTTCAGCGTCAGCGTCTCCGCGACCTGCAGTTGGTATGACGGATCGTGCTCGATGAGGTCGAAGCGCTGCAGGATCATCGAGACGAGGAGCTGCGCCTCCTGCATCGCGAACGGCCGCCCGATGCACGCGCGCTGGCCGTTGCCGAACGGCTTCCAGCTGTTGGGCGGGAGCTTCTCGAACGCCTCGGGCGCGAAGCGTTCCGGCCGGAACGCCTCGGCGTCGTCGCCCCACACCTTCGGATCGCGGTGCAGGAGCGGCACCAGCACCATCACCGTGTCGCTGGCGCGCACGGCGTAGCGCCCGCCGCCGATCGTCGTGTCTTCCTTCGGCCGCAGCGCGAAGGCCGGCGCGGTCGGCCAGATGCGCAGCGTCTCCATCAGGATCTGCTCGATGTAGCGCAATCTGCCGAGGTGCTCCACGCGCGGGACCTCGGTGCCGAGCACGGCGTCGACTTCCGCGCGCGCCTTGCTCAGCACCTCTGGATGCTTGGCGAGGAAGTAGAGCGTGAACGACAGCAGGCCGCTCGTCGTCTCGTGGCCGGCGATGAGGAAGGTGACCAGCTGGTAGCGGATGTTCTCGTCGGAAAGACCTTCGCCCGTCACCGGGTCGCGGCCCTGCAGCATGATCCCGAGGAGGTCCTTCTTCGATGCGGCGTCGGGGTCGCGGCGGCGCTCGGCGATCAGCGTGTCGGCCACGTCGTGCATCAGGCGGATGTCGTCCTCGTAGGCACGGCGCGTGCGCACGAGCAGCTTGCTCGCCACGTCGGGCCGGCGCGTGCGCGCACCCGATTCGCGCAGGGCGTCGACCATCGCGCCGACGAACGGATGCATCTCGTTCTGGTAGAAGCTGTTGAAGCGGTAGTCGAATGCGCACAGCGCGATCGTGTCGAGCGTGAGGCGTGTCATGTCCTCGGTCACCTCGATCACCTCACGAGGGCCGAAGCGCTCCCAGCGCACCAGCATCTGGTCGGCGATGTCGAGCATCTGGTCGAACATGCCGCGGATGCCGATCGGCCCGAACGCCGGCATCAGCAGCCGGTGCGCCTTCGCCCAGTTCGGTTCCTTCGTGTACGCGGTGAAGAGCCCGTCGCCGGCGAAGTCGCGGATGTGCTTGAGCGCGGCGTGGATGCGCTTGTCGAAGCGGCTCTCGTCGCAGACGTCGTTCACCAGCTCCTGCGTGCTGACGAAGATGAGCGGCCGGCCGAAGAAGTCCAGCTGGAAGATCGGGCCGTGGATGCGCGCGAGGCGCATGAAGCCCTGGATGGGCGCGGCGCCGTCGACGGCACGGATGTTGCCGATGAAGGGGTCGCCCTTGGGCTGGGGGATCGTCTCGGTGCGGGCCATGCGGTCTCCTCGGCGTGGCGATGGCGTGGTTTGTACCCGATCGACCGGCGCGGGTCGTGGGTTGTCCACCCTAGGTCGCAGGGGCCAGGGGGCCGCTCCATACAATCGGTCGCTTCCTTCGCCTCCTTCGCGCCCGAATCCGCATGCACGTCACCGCATCCAACTACAAGGCCTACGACATCCGCGGCGTCGTCGGCAAGACCATCGATGCGGATTTCGCCGAGCACCTGGGGCGCGCGTTCGGCAGCGCGGCCATCGAGGCGGGCGAGCGTGCGGTGGCCGTCGGCCGCGATGGCCGGCTCTCGGGGCCCGAGCTGTCCGCAGCGCTCATCCGCGGGCTGGTGTCGACGGGCCTGGACGTCGTCGACCTCGGGGCGGTGACCACGCCGATGCTCTACTACGTGGCGGCCACGCGCGGCGAGCACGGCTGTTCGAGCGGGATCCAGGTGACCGGCAGCCACAACCCGAAGGATTACAACGGCTTCAAGATGGTGCTCGCCGGCCGTGCGATCTACGGCGACGACATCCAGGCGCTGCGTCGCCGCATGGAGGCCGAGGACTACGTGCAGGGCCGCGGGCGTGCCGCGACGATGGACGTGCTCGCCGAGTACCGCCATCGCATCACGAGCGACTGCCGGCTCGCGCGGCCGATGAAGGTCGTCGTCGACTCGGGCAACGGCATCCCCGGCGCGAGTGCGCCCTCTGTGCTGCGCGCGCTCGGCTGCGAGGTCGTCGAGCTGTATTCCGAGGTCGACGGCGACTTCCCGAACCACCATCCGGACCCGAGCAAGCCCGAGAACCTGCGCGAGCTCATCGACACGGTGCGCTCGAGCGGCGCGGAGCTCGGCTTCGCCTTCGACGGCGACGGCGACCGGCTCGGCGTCGTCACCAAGGACGGGCGCATCATCTACCCCGACCGCCAGCTGATGCTTTTCGCCGCCGACGTGCTGAAGCGCAACCCGGGCGCCACGATCATCTACGACGTGAAGTGCACGCAGCGCCTCGCGCCGGCGATCCGCGCGGCCGGCGGCAAGGCGCTCATGTGGAAGACGGGGCACTCGCTCATCAAGGCGAAGATGAAGGAGGTCGGCGCACCGCTCGCGGGCGAGATGAGCGGCCACATCTTCTTCGGCGAGCGCTGGTACGGCTTCGACGACGCGACCTATACGGCGGCGCGCCTGCTCGAGATCCTGAGCTTCGCCTCGGACGCGAGCGCGGTGCTCAACGCCTTGCCGGACAGCCACAGCACGCCCGAGCTCAACGTCGCGTGCGCCGAAGGCGAGCCGCAGCGGCTCGTGCAGCGGCTGCTCGAGGACACGACATTCCCCGGGGCGGAAGACGTCGTGACGATCGACGGCGTGCGGGCCGACTATCCCGACGGCTTCGGCCTGATCCGCGCGTCGAACACCACGCCCGTCCTGGTGCTGCGCTTCGAGGGGCACACGCCCGATGCGCTCGCCCGCATCGAGCATGACTTCATGGCGGCGCTGCGCGCGGTGAAGCCCGACGCGCGGGTCGCCCAGGCGGCGCATTGACGCGCATGCCGTGCGCGGATGCGCCCCGGTGCGCATCCTGATCGTCAAGCTCTCGTCGCTGGGCGACGTGGTGCACGCGATGCCGGTCGTGCACGACATCCTGCGCGTGCACCCGGCCGCGCGCATCGACTGGGTCGTCGAGCCCGGGTTCGCGCCGCTGCTCGTGCGCATGCGCGGCCTGGCCGACGTCATCGAGTGTCCGTTGCGGCGCTGGGCGCGCGCGTGGTGGCGCGCGCAGACGCGTCGCGAGTGGCGAGCGCTGCGGGCGCGGCTCGCCGCCGAGCGCTACGACGCGATCCTCGACCTGCAGGGGCTCACCAAGTCGGCGCTGGTCGCGCGGGCCGCGCACGGGACACGCTACGGGCTCGCCGCGGCGACCGACGGCGCCAGCCACGAATTTCCGGCACGCTGGCTCGTCGACCACCCGATCGAGATCGAGCCGCGCACGCATGCGCTCGACCGTTCGCGCGAGCTCGTCGCGCGCGCGCTCGGCTACCCGCTCGAGGGGCCGCCGGACTTCGGCTTGCGACGCAAGTCGTCGCCGATGCAGGGCGATCCGGTCGTGGCCTTCATCCACGGCAGCTCGCGCGCCGACAAGCTGTGGCCCGAGCCCGACTGGGTCGAGCTCGGCCGTCGCTTCGCGAACGACGGGTGGCGCATCGCGCTGCCGCAGGCCGGCGCCGACGAAGGCGAGCGCGCCGCGCGACTCGCTCAGGCCATCGGCAGCCGGGCTGCGGTGTGGCCGGCGATGGACCTCGGTGAGGTGATCGACCGGATGCAGGCGGTGCAGGGCGCGATCGGCGTGGACAGCGGCCTCAGCCACATCGCGGTCGCGCTCGACCTGCCGCACGTGCAGCTCTACAACTTTCCCACCGCGTGGCGGACGGGGCCACTGGCGGAGCACGGGCATCGGCATCAGCGCGCGGTGGAAGGCACGCCCGCGCCCTCGCTCGCGGCAGTGTGGGACGCATGGCAGGCGGTGCGGCCCTTTTCGCTCACCCGCGACGCGACGTGAGCGCGCTCGGCCATCGCATCGCCGCGCTCGCATACGCGGCGCTCCTTTTCGCGCTGCTGCCCGCGTACACCCTGAGGTTGCTGTGGCGCAGCCGCGCGGAGCCGTCGTATCGCGCGGCGCTCTCGGAGCGCTTCGGCTTCTATGGCGAGGCGCCGACGCAGGGCTGGCTGTGGGTGCATGCGGTGTCGCTCGGGGAGACGCGTGCGGCGGCGCCGTTGATCGACTCGCTGCGCCGCGCGCGTCCCGATCTCCGGCTGCTGCTCACCCACGGCACGGCCACCGGCCGGGAAGCGGGCGTCGCGCTGCTGCGCCCTGGCGACCGCCAGACATGGCTGCCGGTCGATGCGCCGCCGATCGTGCGTCGTTTCTACGCGCAGTTCGCGCCCGTGATCGGCGTGCTGATGGAGACCGAGGTCTGGCCGAACCTCATCGCCATCGGTCATGCACGCGGCGTGCCGCTGGTGCTCGCGAATGCGCGGCTCAGTGCTCGCAGCGCGCATCGCGGACGCCAGCTCGCCCCGTTGCTGGGACCTGCGGCGCGTTCGCTCGATCTGGTGCTCGCGCAGACCGAGGACGACGCGCGCCGGCTCGCGAGCGCGGGAGCCCGCGACGTGCGCGTCTGCGGCAATCTGAAGTTCGACCTGACACCCGATGAAGCGCAGGTCGCGAGCGGCGTCGCCTGGCGCACGGCGGTCGGGCGCGAGGTGGTGCTCGCGGCCGTGACGCGCGAGAGCGAGGAGGAGTCGCTGCTCGCCGCGTGGACGCAGCATGCGGCGCCGCGACCCCTGCTTGCCATCGTGCCGCGGCACCCGCAGCGCTTCGACGCCGTGGCCGGTCTCGTGCGGGACGCGGGTCTCCGTCTCGCCCGACGCAGCACCTGGGCGGGCATGCCGCCGCCGGACGCCCGCGACGCCGACGTCTGGCTCGGCGATTCGATGGGAGAGATGGCGCTCTGGTACGGCTTCGGACACGTCGCGCTGCTGGGCGGCAGCTATGCACGGCTCGGCGGGCAGAACCTCATCGAGGCTGCCGCGTGTGGCTGCCCCGTCGTGATGGGGCCGCACACGTTCAACTTCGCGCAGGCCGCTGAGCGCGCCATCGAGGCCGGTGCGGCGGTGCGCGTCGCCGACGTGCAGGGCGGCGTCGCCGAGGCACTGGCGCTGCTCGGCACGCCGCGACTCGCCGACATGTCGCGTGCGGCCATCGCGTTCGCGGCCGCGCATCGCGGCGCCGCGGAACGCATGGCGCGCGCCATCGCCGCGTTGCTCGAGTCGCGCCCTCGCGAGGCGAGACGCTAAGCCAGCAGCGACAACGGCCGCACGCCGTCGCTGCCGGGGAACACGTCGCGTTCGATCTGCGCACGCGCGATCTGGAGGTGGTCGGCGAGCGCGCCCTTGAGCACCGCGCGCAGGTCGATCGTCGCGCGCAGGTCGCGGCCCTCGTAGCGATCGCGCTTCGCGAGGCCGGGCCAATCGGCGATCACGCGTCCGCCTTTCACGGCGCCGCCCAGCACGAACGCCGCACCACCGGTCCCGTGGTCGGTGCCAAGCGTGCCGTTCACGGCCACCTCGCGTCCGAATTCGGTGGCCACCACGACGACGGTGCGTTTCCACGCATCGCCAGCCACCAGGCCCGCGCGCAGCGCGGCGAGCCCGGCGTCGAGCTGGCGCAGCGCGAACACGAGCGGGCCGTTGACGTTCGCCTGGTTCGCGTGCGTGTCCCAGCCACCGAGCTCGAGCACGGCGACGTCGGGACCCGACGGTTGCGAAAGGAACTCCGCGGCCCGCTGCGCGAGCACGACGAACGCGCCGCGCGGCGCGGGGCCGCCTGCCATCGCGTCCATCGGCGCCGCACCGGCCGCGCCCATGCCGCCTTCCAGGTGCAGCGCCTTCGCGCGCTTCAGCGCCATCGCGAGCGCTGGGTCGTCGGCGTAGAGCCGCTCGAGCCGAGCGACGAGGTCCGCCGACGGATCGGGCAGCGTCGAGGGCGCCCACGTGTCGACGTCTGCAGCGCTGCGCAGCACGAGAGGCACGGCGGTGCTGAGCGCGATGCCGCGGCCGTGCGTGTCGCCGAGCGCGCGCCCCAGCCAGCCGGTCGTGATCTCGTACGGCTTCACGCCGCCGCTCTCGAGCACCTGCTGGGCATCGAAGTGCGAGCGTTCGCGATACGGCAGCCCGACGGCGTGCACGACGGCGAGTTCGCCTGCACCGTACATCGACTGCAGCGCGGCAAGGGCAGGGTGGAGCGCGAACGTCGCGTCGAGGGGCAGCGCCGGCGCCGCGAATTGCGCGAGGGGCCCGCGCACCGCCGCGTACTCCGGGTCGCCGATCGCGGGCACTGCGGAGAGCCCGTCCATGCCGCCGCGCAGGATGACGAGCACGAAGCGTCGCTCGCCCGATCGCGCGGTGGCCGCGAACGCGAGCGAGGCGGCGCTCGCGACGCCGCCCGCGAGCGCGGCGCGCAGCACGAGGCGGCGACGCGGGTCGTGCGGTGCGCGGGGGATCGTGAGGCCATCGAGGCTGGGTGAACGCGACATGTCCTGCTCCTGTCGGGTCGGCTCAGCGCCGCTGGAATTCGGGGGCCATGAGCAGCAGTGCGACGGCCTGCGCGCCGTCGGACGCGCGCTCGATCTGCGCCTGCGTGGCAGGGCCGAGGAGCGGCCCGAGGCTCAGCGACGCGACACGGCGCGCATCGACGACGCGGCCGGTGCGCTCGCCGACGCGCGTCGACCACTCGACTCGCTTCCACACGGCGTCGGGCCCCAGCCAGTCGTCGGCCCGATCGCTCCAACCCGCCGGCGAGGCCGGGGCGAGCACGCGTTGACCGAGCGCCCCGACGCCCGCGCCGTCGCCGCGCTCGAACACGCGCTCCGCACCGCCCAGCACGCGCACCGTCGAGATGACGAACTCCTCGGGTGTCTTCAGCTTGCGCTGCTCGGGCTGCCAGGCTTCGGGACTTTCGACGAGCGTGCGATACACGCTGGGCAGGTCGGCGGAGGTCCTCCGCCACGTCGCGACGAGCCGGTCGACGAGCGCTGGAGGCGGATCGTCGGCCACGACGTGGCGCGCGAGCTTCGTGCAGACGAAGCTCGCGGTCGCCGGGTGCAGCGCGAGGTCGTGCAGCACTTCGCGCAACGCATCGGGACCTTCGGCATAGCGCTTGCCGAGCACCGTCTTCGCTCCGGGCTGGTGCCAGTTCGGATCGAAAGGGACGTCCCGCTGTGCGCCGTCCGCGCCGACGCGCCAGCCCGTGAGTACGGCCGCGAACGCGGTGACGTCGGCCTGCGTGTAGACCGCGTGGCCGTCGGCGCCCGGGCGGCTGCTCGCGGCACCGAGCGTGTGCAACTCGAGGACCTCGCGGGCGAGGTTCTCGTTGATGCCCGTGACGCGTCGTGCTTCGCCGGTGCGTGCGGCGCGGCGCGCCTCGAAACCGACCACCCGCGAATCGGGCCCCGCGCTCTGCACGTTGTCCAGGTAGCGCAGCATGGCCGGGTGCGTCGTGGAGGCGTACAGCAACTGCTCGAAGGAACCGGCCGCGTGCGCACGGATCGCGTCGCGCTCGAACGCGCCGACGAGCCCGCGCGTCGCACCCTTGAGAAGGGACACGGTGAAGTGGTTCACCCAGAAGAGCTGCAGCCGCTCCATGAACGGCCGGGCGGTCAGTGAGGGCGTGAGCAGGTGCGAGCGCACGTCGGCGACGATCGCATCGCGATAGTGACCCGCGAGCAGCTGCTCGGCCGTCATGCCCGGCGGTGGGTTGCGTGCACGCTGCCGCTTCTCGCGCTCCGCCGCCACGAGCTCGAGCCCGCCGCGCGTGTCGAGCAGACCGTCGCCGCGTGCGGCGTCGAGCGGCCCGACCTGGCCGAGCAGCCAGCCGCGCGGGTCGCTCGCGATGGGCCCGATGGCCGGCTCGCCGAGACCGAACCGGTGCGCCGCGAGCGCGGCCTCGAGCATGGGCGTCGACGCTGGACTCATGAATGTCTCCGGTGGCGCGCAGGCGCGCTCCGCGGCACGAGCATCGGGGACTGCCGTCAACGCCGCGTGTGCCCGCCGTCAAGAAACGTTGCACGGCGGCTCGCCGCCGACCAGGGTTTGCGCGATGTCGTGCGATTCGACGCGCGCGGCGCGGCTACGGCTGCTCTTGGAGGAGGCGGTCGATGGAGGCGACGTCTTGCGCCGTCACCCGTCCGGCGGCCTGACGCAGGCGCAGGCTGCCGACGAGCACGTCGTAGCGCGCCCGCGCGAGGTCGCGCTGCGTCTGGTAGAGCTGTGTCTGCGCGTTGAGCACGTCGATGTTCACGCGCACGCCCACGCGGTAGCCGAGCTGCGTCGCCTCCAGCGCGAGCTGGCTCGACGCTTCGGCGGCCTCGAGCGCCTTCACCTGCGCGATCCCCGACGCCAGCGTGTAGTACGCCTGTCGCGTCGCCTGGGTCACGCTGCGGCGCGCCGCGTCGAGATCGTCCTGCGCGCGCTGTGCGAGCACCTCCGTCTCGCTGATGCGGTTGGAGATCGCGCCACCCGAATACAGCGTCATGTTCAGCTGCACGCCGACGCTCGCGCTGCTGGTCGTTCCGAGCGCCGACCCGACGATGCCCCCCAGGGGTCCGCGGCTGCTCGCCACCGAGCCGACCGCGTCGACGGTGGGATATCGGGCCGCGCGCGCCTTGTCGACCTCGAGCCGGGCGACATCGAGCGCCACGACGGCACGCCGGATCGCCGGGTGCTGCGTCTCCGCCAGATGCACCCAGTCGTCGGCATTCGCAGGATCGATCGCCGGCAGCGCGACGGGCGTGGTCAATCCGAACGGCCGGACGTTCTGGCGGCCGACGAGCTGGTCGAGCGCGATGCGCTTCGTGTGCAGGTCGTTCTCGGCGGCGATCTCCTGCGCCGTCGCGAGGTCGTAGCGCGCCTGCGCCTCGCGGGTGTCGGTGATGGTCGCGGTGCCGACCTCGAAGTTGCGCTTGGCCGAGGCCAGCTGCTCGGCGATGGCCGTCTTGTTCGCGCGCGTGGTGCGCAGCGTGTCCTCGGCACTGAGGACGTCGAAGTACGCCTGGGCCAGCCGCAGGATGAGATCCTGCTCGGCGGTGTCGAGGTCCGCGGCCGCCGAATCGAGCGAGCGCTCGGCCTGCTTCACGGCCGCCACGTTGCCCGGATTGAACAACGGCTGGCGACCGTTCACCGTGGCCGCGCTGGTCCAGTTGCCATAGTTGGTATTGGGCAGGTACGAGGCGTTGACGTGCGTGCGACCGGCGCTGGCCGTGGCGCCGGCGCTCGGCCGCAACAGCGCCTCGGTCTGCTCGATGCGATAGGGCGTCGAGTCGTACAGCGCCCGCGCTGACAGGTAGGTGGCGTCGTATGCGTGCGCGGCGTCGTAGAGCGTGGCCAGGCTCTGGGCCCGCGCCGCACCGGCCATCGCCAGCAGGCCGGTGAGCGCGACGAGACGGCAGCGGTCGGACATGGGTTCCTCGAATCTTCTCGTGCGCGGGCGCTCAGTGCGGTCGGCCGCGGTTATAGACCGGCGACCCGCCGCGGCACATGCGCCTTGCGACGAGCCGGGGAAAGCGCGGGCTGCGGCGCCGTTTTCCGCGGACGATCTGCGCCCGCATCAGAAGACGAAGCGCGGCGGCTCGCCGAAGCCCTTCAGGCGCGGCGCGACGGTGTCGAACAGCTCCACGGTCGCGAAGCCGTCGCCGCTGCGCGTGACGAGGACCGCCCGCATGACCGGGAGCTGACCCACCACGCCGACGAGACGGCCGCCGTCCTTCAGCTGCGCGAGCAGCATGCGCGGCAGCTGCGCCACGGATCCCGACAGCACGATGCCGTCGAAAGGGCCGCCTTCGGGCACCGCTCGCGACGCGTCGACGTTCAGCACCGTGACGTTCGAGATCCACGCCTTCTTCAGGTTCTCGGTGGCCATCCGCGCGAGCTCGTCGTCGATCTCCATCGTGGTCACGTGCTGCGCGCGGTGCGCGAGCAAGGCCGCCATGTAGCCGGAGCCGGCGCCGACCTCGAGCACGCGCTCGTGACGCTGCAGGGCCAGCTCCTGCAGCAGTCGGGCCTCGACCTTGGGCGCCAGCATGCGCTGGCCGTTCGGGAGCGGCACCTCCGTGTCGACGAAGGCGAGCGCACGGTGCTGCGGCGGCACGAAGTCCTCTCGGCGGACGAGGGCGAGCACCTCCAGCACATCGGGATCGAGCACGTCCCACGGACGGATCTGCTGCTCGATCATGTTGAAGCGGGCTTGTTCGACGTTCATGGCGTTGGCGGTGGACGCGCGAGTCTACGCGCGGCGCGCGCCTGCGAGCCGCGCGGGCCGGCGGGGCTCGAGGCCGTTCAGCACGAGATCGATCTGCGCTTCGATGATCGGTTTCGGGTCGAGCATGCTGCCGGCCGAGCAGGCACCGAGCGAATGCTTGTTCATCACGAGGAAGAGCAGCGGCGTGACCAGCGCGTGCACGACGTCGTCGACCTGCACCGGGCGGAAGTCGCCTCGTTCGATGCCCCGCCGCAGCAGCGCGGCGATCATCTCGTGCGATGGGCGGATGACCTCGTCGACGTAGAACTGCGCGATCTCCGGGAAATTGCGCGCCTCCGACATCATCAGCTTCAGGATGCCGGATGCACGCGTCTCGCCCATGCGTTCCCACCAGAGTCGCAGGACCTGCGCGAGCAGCTCCGACGTCGGACCCTCGTACTCGCGGATCATGTCGACGCCTTCGGCGATCTGGTTCACGACGTTCGCGCGGATCACCGCCTTGAGCAGCTCTTCCTTGCTCGGGTAGTAGAGATAGAGCGTGCCCTTGGAGACGCCCGCGCGCAGCGCGACTTCTTCGGATCGCGTGGCGGCGTAGCCCTTCTCGACGAACAGGTCGAGCGCGGCTTCGAGCAGCTCGTGGGGACGGGCGTCCTTACGACGCTGTCGCGACGTGACCGGCGCGCGTTCCGACAGGCGGGCGGGGGAGGCGGACATCGTACTGACTCTGCGGTCAGTAATGTAGCCGCGCGCCCGCCGCGCGGTCAAGGCGAGCGCGGGAGGTTGCGGCGAGGATGGGCGCGGAGACACGTCGTGCATGCGAAGGGCGGCGAGCGCGAGCCCGCACGCCACACCCAGGTAGGCCAGGGCGATGCTGGCGGGCCGCAATCGATGCTGGAAGCCGGGCGCGAGGCGCTCCGGGGCGGCAGCAGGTTGGTCTACGCCGCGAGCGCTCCGACGGCGACGGCGGCGCCGACGACGCGATTCGCGCCGGGGCAGGGCCCCAGCCGCAGCGCGTAGAGCGCGCCCCAGAACACGGACGACGCATGGTGGATGGCGTAGCGGAGCGCCGTGTGCGGCACATCGAGCTCGCGGCGGCGATACGCCTTCGCCCCGTGCACCCAGCGGCTGATGGCATCGACGGGCACGGCGGCCCGCCGCGCCTCGCGATGTCCGCGCCGCGCCAGCACCGCGGCCGACAGCACGCTCGCTGCCGTGCCCGTGCGCCAGGCGCGGCCGCCGAGGCGAGGAACCGGTGGGAATGCCATTTGCATGGGCGAAGGCAAGCGCCATTGCTTCGCGAAGGACCCCCTGCCGGTGCTCGCCGCGCTCTGGCGGCTCGACTCGCTCGAAGCCTCGCAGGGAGACGCATGAGCCCCTACCTCGCCGCGAAGTGGCTGCACGTGCTGTCGTCGACGATCCTCTTCGGCACCGGTCTCGGCTCGGCCTACTACATGTTCTTCGCGAGCCGCAGCGGAGATCCGCGCGTGGTAGCGCACGTCGCGCGTCGCGTCGTCGTCGCCGACTGGGTGTTCACGACGACCACCATCGTCTTCCAGCCGCTCTCGGGGCTGTATCTCGCGCACGTCGCCCACTTTCCGCTCGCGAGCTTCTGGATCGTCGCGTCGTTCGCGCTCTACCTGGTCGCTGGCGCCTGCTGGGTGCCGGTGGTGTTCATCCAGATGCGCATGCACCGGATCGCGGAGGAGGCGGCCGCGCGCGGCACGCCGCTTCCGCCGCTCTACGGCACGCTGTTCGCCGTGTGGACCGCCCTTGGGATCCCCGCGTTCTTCGCCTTGGTCGTCGTGTTCTGGCTGATGGTCGCCAAGCCCGCCTGAGCAACCCGGGGCCGCTGTTTGCCAGACGCATCCAAGCACCATCGCCGCGCGCCCGCCATGCCCGAAGACCCGGACCGTGCCCCGCTTGCCGAGGATCGCGCCGCCGGCGAGACGGCGCTGCTCGTCATCGACATGCTGAGCAGCTGGGACTTCGACGATGCCGACGCGCTGCTCGCGCACGCGCTGCCCATCGCGCCGCGCATTGCGGCACTCAGGGCGCGCTGCCGCGCGGTGCGCATTCCGGTCGTCTACGCGAACGACAACCACGGCCGCTGGCGCTCCGACTTCCGGCAGGTGGTGGCCGCTGCGCTCGAGGGCGATGGCGACGGCGCGCGGATCGCGAAGCAGCTCTCCCCCGACGGGCACGACTACTTCGTGCTCAAGCCCAAGCACTCGGGCTTTCACGCGACGCCGCTCGACCTGCTGCTGCGCCACCTCGGGGCCCGCACGCTGATCCTCACCGGCGTCTCGAGCGACCAGTGCGTGCTGTACACCGCTGCCGCCGCGCGCATGCACGACTATCGCGTGATCGTGCCGCGCGATGCCGTCGCCACGCAGAGCCCTCGCCGCAACGAGCTCGCCCTGCGCCACTTCGACGAGGTGATGGGGATCGAGACCCCGCTCTCCGAACGGCTCGAGCTTCCGCCTCGACCCGTGCCATGATGGACGCCGAGGAGGTCGTCGTTGGAACCCCTGTCCCGCGAAGCGTTCTTCAACCCCTGCACGCACGGTTACGCGCGCGTCGCCGTCGCGGTGCCCCGCATCCGCGTGGCCGATCCGGCCTTCAACGCCGCTGCCACCGTCGAGCTGCTGCGCGAGGCGTCCGCCGAAGGGGCCGTGCTGGTCGCGTTTCCGGAGCTCGGGCTTTCCGCGTACACGTGCGACGACCTGTTTCACCAGCGCGCGCTGCTCGATGCCTGCACGGCCGCGCTGCAGCATGTGGCGAAGGCGACCGAAGCGATCGCCAGCGTGGCCATCGTCGGAGTGCCGCTGCGCGTCGACGACCGGCTCTTCAACTGCGCCGCCGTGTGCGCGGGAGGCCGCGTGATCGGTGTCGTGCCGAAGACCTACCTGCCGAACTACGGCGAGTTCTACGAGGCGCGCCAGTTCCAGCCGGCCGACGCCGCCCTCTCCGCGCATGTGCGGATCGGCGACCACGACGTGCCGTTCGGCACCGATCTCGTGTTCGAGGCGCAAGGTCTGCCGCTGCTCAAGATCGCCTGCGAGATCTGCGAGGACGTATGGGTCCCGATCCCGCCGTCGAGCTATGCGGCGCTCGCGGGCGCCACCGTGCTCGTGAACCTGTCCGCGTCGAACATCACCATCGGCAAGGCGGACTACCGGCACCGGCTCGTGTCGCTGCAGTCGGCGCGCTGCCTCGCGGCCTACCTGTACTCGTCCGCCGGGCTCGGCGAATCCACGACCGACCTCGGCTGGGACGGACAGGCGCTGATCTACGAATCGGGTGACCTGCTGGCGCAGTCCGATCGCTTCGTCGCCGGCTCGCATTACATCGCCGCCGACGTGGACCTCGAGCGCGTGTCGCGCGAGCGCATGCGGCAGAACTCGTTCGGCACGTCGGTGGAGAAGCATGCGGCGCGCCTCGCGTCGTTCCGCCGCGTTCCGTTCGCGCTCGAGGCCCCGCGGGCGCTCGCCGGCGGGCTCAAGCGCCGCGTCGAGCGCTTTCCCTACGTGCCGGCCGACCGCGCGCGCCGCGACGAGCGCTGCATGGAGGTCTACAACATCCAGGTGAACGCGCTGCTGCAGCGGCTCTCGGCCGTGAGCGGCAAGAAGCTCGTCATCGGCGTCTCGGGCGGGCTGGATTCGACGCACGCGCTGCTCGTGTGCGCGGCCGCCATGGATCGCGCGGGCCTGCCGCGCTCGAACATCCTCGCCTACACGATGCCCGGCTTTGCCACCAGCACGCGCACGCTCGAGCAGGCGAAGCGCCTGATGGCATCGGTGCGCTGCACGGCGCAGGAGATCGACATCCGGCCGAGCTGCCTGCAGATGCTGAAGGACATCGGCCACCCGTACGCGCGCGGCGAGAAGGTCTACGACATCGCGTTCGAGAACGTGCAGGCCGGGGAGCGGACGAGTCACCTGTTCCGGCTCGCGAACTTCCACGGCGGCTTCGTCGTCGGCACCGGGGACCTCTCGGAGCTGGCGCTCGGCTGGTCGACGTATGGCGTGGGCGACCACATGTCGCACTACAACGTGAACGCGAGCGTGCCCAAGACGCTCATCAAGCACCTCGTGCGCTGGGTGGCCGAGAGCGGTTGCGTGGAGCGCGGGGACGACCCGGTGCTCGACGAGATCCTCGCGACGCAGATCAGCCCCGAGCTCGTGCCGGGTGACGCCAAGGATGCGCCGGGGCAGAGCAGCGAGGACTCGGTCGGGCCCTACGAGCTGCAGGACTTCCACCTCTACCAGATCCTTCGCTACGGCTACGCACCGACGAAGGTGGCATTCCTCGCCTGGACCGCGTGGCACGACGCGTCGCAGGGCGACTGGCCCGACGGGCCCGACGTCGCCCGGCACGCGTACACGCTGGCCGACATCAAGAAGCACCTGCGCACGTTTTGCTGGCGGTTCTTCAAGACCAGCCAGTTCAAGCGCTCGGCAGTGCCCAACGCGCCGAAGGTCGGCTCGGGTGGTTCGCTCTCGCCGCGCGGCGATTGGCGCGCCCCGAGCGACTCGGAAGCGACGGTCTGGCTCGACGACGTGGAGCGCATTCCGGAAGGGTCATGAGGCCGATCGAGGTCGCGCTGGTCCTGCTGCTGGTGCACGCGGCGCTCGGCGCGTTCGACACCTTCTACAACCACGAGTGGAAGGAGCAGCTGCCGCACCGCCCGGAAGCGCACACGGAGCTGGCGTTGCACAGCGCGCGCTCGTGGTTCTTCGCGGCCACCTTCCTCGGGCTCGCGTGGCTCGAGTGGCGCGGCGCGTGGGCGTGGGCCGCGCTGGCGCTGATCGGCGGCGAGTACCTCATCACGATCGCGGACTCGGTGGTCGAGGACCGCACCCGGCGGCTGTCCGCGATCGAGCGCACCAACCACATGCTGCTCGCCCTGAACACCGGGCTCTATGGCGCGTTCGTCGCGTGGCAGACGGTGCTCTGGTCGGCGCTGCCCACCGCGCTTGTGCCGGTGCGCTACCCGGTGCTGTCGGAACTGCTGAGCGCCTGCGCGATCGCCGTCATCGTCTGGGCGGTCCGCGACGCGCGCGCGTCGCATCGCGAGGCGCGTGAGGCCGCGCGGCTGGCCATCGCGCGCTGATTGGACGCGCTCATCGGACACACAACCGCCGTCGACTTGGCGGGGCGTTGCGCCGCCAGGCGCGTCAACCGGTGGTGCGATGCGACGGGTGGGCGCCCGGTGCTTCGCGCGGGCCGTCGGTTTCGAGCTTCCAGTCGGTCTCGTCCATCGGCGTGGACACGCGCTCTTCGGCGCGCGTCGCCGCGCCTGGCGAAATGGGATCGCTCGCGGGGAACGTGAGCTCGAGCGCTTCGTCGAGCAGTTCCTGGTAGGTGGGAAGCGGATCCGGCTGCACGCCGGTCTCCCAGGTGGAAGACGCCGCGCGCCGGTCGTGCGCTTGCGGATCGCGGTTCGTCATGGGGGGTGGGCGCACGGCGCGCGCACTTCACGCGCCGTGCCCGCGGGTCACTGGCTCGCTGCGGACGCCGCGCCGCTGGCCGCCATGCTGCTGCTGCTCGTACCGCCGCTCATGCTGCTGCTGGTCGAGCCGCTGCTCATGCCGCCTGTCGAAGATCCGCCGGACGACATGGAACCGCCGGTGCTGCCTGAACCCGTGCTGCCCGTCCCGGTCGTTCCCGCGCCGGTGTTCGTGGAGCTGCTGCCGCTGCCTGGCGTGCCCGTGTCGCTGGCGCTGCGGTTGCAGGCCGCGAGCGAGAGGGCGGTGGCCAGCGCGCAGGCCAGGGTGGTGATGCGAATGGAATTCATGAGAGCTCCTGGATAGTCGGTGGAATGGGTCGCAACGCGTCGGCCGCTCCTCGCACGGCCCAGTCGGAAGGCGCCTCGTCGGCTGGCATGCGGCATGCCTGACAGGAGGCGAACCGTCGGCGGTGCCGGTCCGGGAGCGCCAGGGCTCGAGCGCCCACTTCGTTGCGGGGACTCGTGGCCGGCGCTGCACCACCGATGGGCACAACGCTTGCCGGTGCGCGCACAACGAACCGGGCACGAGCCCGCGAGCAGGAGAGATGCGCGATCCCGGCAGAGAGCACGCAGAGACGAGGGGGTCGGCCCTGGTGGACGGCTGGGGACCCGCTGCGACGCGAAGGGCGCTTCCCCGCGGTCCGCACCGAATGATCACCGCCCTGCTGGCCGGCGTGCTGACGGTCCCGATCTCGTCCGTCTTCGCCGACGACCTCGGACCCGACGATTGGCCGCTCGCGACGCGTGACGGCAGCGCCACGCGCTACAGCGAGCTCGCGCAGATCACGGCCGTCAACGTGCGCAACCTGCGGCCGGTCTTCACGATGTCGCTCGGCGTCGAGCGCGGCCAGGAGGCGGCGCCGCTCGTCGTCGGCAGCACCATGTACGTGGTCAGCGCGTATCCGAACTTCGTGTATGCGCTCGATCTCTCGAAGCCGACGCCCGCGCTCAAGTGGAAGTTCGATCCGAAGGGCGATCCGAGCGCGCGCGGCGTCGCGTGCTGCGACCACGTGAACCGCGGCGCGGCGTATGCCGACGGCCGCATCTTCTTCAACGTCCTCGACAACCAGACCATCGCGCTCGACGCGACCACGGGGCAGGAGCTGTGGCGCACGAAGCTCGGCGACATCCTGCGCGGCGAGACGATGACGATGGCGCCGCTCGTGGTGCGCGACAAGGTGCTGGTGGGCAACAGCGGCGGCGAGCTCGGCGTGCGCGGCTGGCTCACGGCCCTCGACGCGAAGACGGGGCGCATCGTGTGGCGTGCGTGGAGCACAGGCCCCGACACCGACGTGCTGATCGGTCCGTCGTACAAGCCCTACTACCCGCAATACCGCAAGAAGGACCTCGGCGTCACGAGCTGGCCGGGCGGCGCGTGGAAGATCGGCGGCGGCACGGTCTGGGG
>Ga0335069_10003730_pt1 | contig 22880 bp, 10 predicted proteins | sample Lox_Sample_11_FD_206714 | JGI IMG/M metagenome (GOLD analysis project Ga0335069, IMG submission 206714) | Soil microbial communities from Loxahatchee National Wildlife Refuge, Florida, United States - Lox_Sample_1.1 | ecosystem: Environmental > Terrestrial > Soil > Wetlands | place: USA... | reverse complement strand
GGGATCGAGCCAGACGGCGTGGCAGTGATCCCAGGTGCTGGTATCGACGGCGAGCTCGAGCACTTTGGCGGATCGCAGATCCCCGGAGATCGGGCGCGGCGGTTCTCCGGCGACTACGCCGGGAGCGGCGGCCACGAGCCGGCCATCGGCCATCACGGAGAAATCGGCGCTGGATAGCCCGGGCGGCACGTCATCATTCAACGCGACTAAGGCTTCGAATGAACCGAACTGGCCGCCGATCTTGAAAAACAGCCGCGCCGGCGCGTGCGTGCTGAGTGCCTGCGGCCACGGGCGGCCCTGGACCACCACGTGCTTGCCCTCGTAGCCGAGATCGCCACCGCGGCCGAAATCGCCGTATCCCACGCGGACGTCGAAGGGAACGAGCGAGTCGAGGTAGGTGAATTGGTCGGCCATGGCCTTCGTCATCCTCCAGGAGGCACTCATGTCATCCGCAGCCACTTACCCTTCAGTGACGGAATTCTGTACTGCTGCTTGATACGGGAGATTTCCGCCCTGATCCGCGTACCGGACGAGCGGTTCACGCTGGAGTTCAGGGGCCAGACGTTGCTCACATGATCCGGTCCGCCGAGTTGCTTTTCCATTACGTGGTCCCCATCCGTAGGTGGAGCGGGATTATCGTTCCGGTTGTACCCCCAGCTCTTCAGAGTCCGGTTCAAAGCGTCCTTGTTGGAGTTGCCACTGGTAGGGTCGTTAGCCTGGAAGACGAAACCCGGCGCCGTATGGGATAGGGGATTCGTCAGGCCGATGGTCATCCCACCGAGGTTTGCGGTTCCGCCGGGGCTGACGGCAAATGAACTGGGAATAGCTGTCAGATCGGCCAACGGCAGGTCGGAATCGGAACTCAAACCCCTGGCCGCTTTGGCGGTCTTGACGGCCGCCGGCGGCGCCAAGCGGATCGGCGGATAGCTCAGTCCTGGCGGTTTGAACCATTGGATATCGATTGGATGATCCGCTTTGTCGCCAGGATGAACATCCGATTGTTCGGTCACAACCCGCTGTGTGGGACTCATGGAACCGAAGACCGTATAATCGTCTCCCTTGACTTGGAGATCCAATTCCCTGAATCCATAGGCGGCCTTCCAATGCGGGAACCTGGCCCGAATCTCCTGTTCCACCAGGCCGCTGGCCTTCATTTGATCGAGGTCCCTGGTTACCCCCACTACGCCGGCCTTCCATCGGGCATCGTGATCGGCCGGCTTCTGCTCCCCTGGATGCTCGCCCGGCTTAGAGGGGGTGGCGCGGGCCTTCAGTTTGAAATCGCCACTCTGGCCCATTTCCGCGTGAAGGATCCACTCCTCGCCAGCCCGTGTGACATGGATGTTGGTGAACCGGTGATGCTTCTTGAGCTGAACCACGGCGTTCTCGATTTCGCTGGGACCGAACGGATGGCTCTTCGACGACTCGGCCAAGGCGTGAATGTCGGCCATGGCACGCTGCCACGCTTTGGCGACGGCCGGATCGCTCGCCTTGCGGTGATCCGGAGACTGCTTTCCGGCGGCCGGTTTCTTCGGACCGCCGGCGTCCTTGGGAGGCTCGACCTTCTTCGGCTCGGGCGGGGGCACAGGATTTTCCGGTTGCACACCTTTCCACTTGCCCGGGACCTTCTGTTCTCCCTTGGTCTTACTGCCAACCTTGTCGTCCAACAGATCGTTCATGAACTTTTCGCGATCGAAGGAGACTTCGCCGAACTGCACGTCGGGGACCTTGCCGGACCCGATCACGTGCTCCACATCCATGCCGATGCCGAACTCGCCCGGCAGTACATATTCGAGCGATCCGATGGGCCACGTCCAGGTATGGTCCGAAATCGGCGACCACCAGGGAGTGCTGAGCTCGATGAATAGATGCCCTTCCAATCCCAGGAACGGCTGGGCCGCGACCTCCGCGTGGCCTTTGAAGTAGAACTCGCCCTTGCCTCCCTGTTCGGGCGGGAGGTTCTCGCGATAGCCGATGGTGGGCCTTGCATCCAGGTACCCACGAACGCCCGCGGTGGCGGTGATGCCGGCTCCGGCCTTGATGTCGTGGCGCAGGATCGTGAGGACCACCGACCCGTTGGCCGTGAGCGACAACGCGGCATAGGCGGAGAGGTTGAGCGATGCGGACAGAGAGAACTCTTTGGCGATGCGAGGATCGGTAGAATAGCGTCCGACGGCCTCGATGTTGTAGAGCTTGGCCGGTCCTACGGTGGAATTGAAATCCAGCTTGATGTCGGCTTCGAGACCGATGCCGCCGACATACGGCAACCCGTATTCCGCCTGGATCGACAGGCTGAAGATTTTCTTGTGAAAATCCTTCGGGGCCATCAGGGGGACTTCTTTGTCCGGGCGAATGGCGCCAATCACGGTGATGTGGCCCAGGTCGTCGACCACCACATCGGCATTGCCGTTCAACCAGTCATTGAAGTGGAAGCGCAGGGTTCCCCACCCTGCCAGGGCAACCCCCTTGGCGGCGGCCTTGGCCGGTTTCGCGGGAGACTCGTCTTCGGCGGCGGCTTTGATGGCGTCGGGGCCCAGGTGTTCGAGAGCCACATTGCGGGCAGTAGCCGCATCGGCAACCAGGAAATTCACTGTGCCGTTCAGCTTTTCGTCCTTATAGGTTCCCGCACCGGCGATGTCGACCTTGCCGTCCTTGTACGTGGCCAGGATCGTGCCGGTGAAGCGGTCGAATTTCAATGTTGCCGAGGCTACGCCATGAATCTGCCCGGCGGCGTTTCGGTCAATATGGAGTTCCACCGGATCGAGCTTCGGGATTTTCGCCGTGGCTGTCGCGGAGAAGGTCACGGTTTGGCCGTTCAGCCCGAAAGAAGCCTCCCCGTTGAAGATGCCCGCCAGGCGGAATCCGAACTTCGGAACGGCGAACTGAAGAGTTCCCTCTTTCAGCTCGTTCTGCACACCGGATGGAAAGTTCGTGATCTCCAACCCGACCCAGCCGAGAGGATCGGGGTTCTTGCGGATCGATCCCAAAAACACGGAGGGGTGTTGCGGTATGGTCCTGGTGGCCTTCTGCTGGCTCTGTGTGACGTGTCCCTTGACTACGCCCGCCTGAATGGAAAGGTCGAGAACCGGATGGACATCGATGGCCCGCAGCGGCTCGAACGCGGCATGGGTAAGCGGGACGGCCTGTGGCCCGCCGTGGGTTTCGTAGGTATCGTGATGAGGGCCGGAAGCACGGACATTGAGGGTTCCGGAGGCCAGCTTTCCATATCTGATGGGCACGTCCAAGCCGCTTGACTTGGCCTCCTTGAGCGCTTCCTGCCAGGCGGCTGAAGGCGCGAAGGTACCGCCATCGATCGAGACCGGTTCTGTTGGAACCGATACGCCGGCCGGCGGCTTGGCGGAGTGGTCGGGCGTCGCTTCGTGGTGGACTGGGGGAATTGACGCGGCCGGCTGCCGGCGAACTGTTTCCGCGGAATCACTTCCAAGCGGGGCGGACTGCACGGTGCCGGTGGCAGTGCCGGGATGAGGGTAAGGAGGGTTGACTGGCGCGCCAACGTTCGGAACCTCTCCGCTTCCGCCCTTCCCGCCGCTCTTCTTCGCCAACTTCGGATCCGACTCGTCACCTGTTACCTCCAACTCCCACCAACTCCATTTCAGCCCTGCGCTCAGTTCCAATTCCGCGGGTATGACCCCAGGTACTCCCGGCAAGGGAGCGGGCGGCAGCGCATCGACTTCATAGTGCACGATGCCCTTGTCCGATTTCACTACGTCGATGACATCCTTTTCCACGCTCGCGTAGTGCGTGCCGTTCGCGCTGTAGGTAATGGGTGTCAGGTTCTGGATGTTGCCCGGGCCTCCGAGACGATGGTTCAGGAGGTGGCCTCGAACGTACAAGCCTTTGCCGTCTCGCTTCAGGTTGTCTGGTCTGACCTGGTCCCAAACGCCCGGCGATGACGAAGGAGCGGAGCCCTGCGGAAGCTCCTTGTTGGTCAATCCATGGACATGCATGGATGTGCCGGGGTTTGTGCTTGCCCATTCAGGTGTGGCGGACTTTGGAACAAAGCTCGGCTTGATCGTGAGTTCTTCATGCTCGTCGGGATTGACTGCGCCGTGCAGATCGAATTTGGAGCCCTCCAACTGCCGCAATTCAAACACCTTGAGGCGATAGCGCTGTTTGATCGCGGGCAGCTTTGCCTCCACCGTGGCAGAGGTGGCGTCCGGGTCTTTGGCGGCGGTCTCGGCTTCCGCCATTGCGGAATCCAGGTCCGCCTTCTTCTGTTCCGGTGTGCGGTCGTCGGGTTTCTCGCCGAGACCGAGGGCGCCGAGCAGCCCTTTGCCGATCGCGATGGCTTTGTCGATCAGCCAATCCAGGGCCTTGTCCACGCGTTCCTGAATGCTCTTGACGATTTCGGCGATCTTTTCACCGGGACTGGAGATTCCGACCCAATCCGCAAAGAAGCCGATCACCGGCGCGACCGTTCGGGCCATCGCACCTTCGATCCAGTTCGCCGCGGAGGCGATGTCTCCGGCGACGATCTTGGCAATGGAATCCAGAACTGCATCCACCACCGAGAGGATCTTGTTCATCTTGGTGACGACGAATTGGATGGTGGTGTAGATGGTCTTGATGGCCTCGAGCACGGCGCCGACCGGGTTGGAAAGCATCACTAGTTGCTGAATACCGGCTTTGACGATGTTCACCGTGATCCAATTGGTGATGCCGCCGATCACGATGTTGTAGAGGTCCGAGAGACGGTCCTTGATGTGCTCCCAGAGCCCCGCGAAGCCGCCCTTGATGAGTGCCGAGATCCAGTTCCAGGCCTCCTCCAGAACCTTGGTTGCAGTGGGCCCGATCGCCTTCTCGAGTTTGCCGCGCAATTTGTCGGCGGTGATGCCGAGGATCTGGAGCGCGAGATCGAGGAGGCTGCCGAGGCTGAAGTCTTTGGGAGGTTTTATGCCCAGGTCTGCCAGCGGGCCCAGGATCCATTCCAGGAGGCCCTTCATGATGTGCGTCAGGATGTTGTCGAGGAACTGGTTGAAGCCTTTGCTGAGCGCGGCGAGCAGGTGGGAGAGAAACTCCACCGGATGCATGATGATGTCATCGAGCGCGGCGACAGCCTTGCCCAGCACGCTCAGCATCAGGTCGAAATTGATGCCGGCGGCTTCCAGGACGAAGCGGATCACCATGAGAGCCGCGCCGCTGAGGTCGCCATTGACGAAGACCGCGGCCAGGAAGTCCATCACCAGCTTCTGGATCTTCTCCCAGATGTCGGGGACCTTGACGAACGTGCTGATGATGGGAATATTGCTCAGGATGTTGTCGATGATGAATTTCTTGATGGGATCCTTAATGCATGACGGAATGGCTTTCCAGACAGGTCCGAGAACCAGTCCCGGCAATTCCTTGACGACATTGGCAATTACTGAAACGATCTTTTTCAGGACGTTGAGGACGGGCTCCACAAAATCGGCGAGTTTGGCCACGCCCTGGCCCATCGAGTCGAACAGACCGGTGACTCCGCCCTGGACCCAGTCGCGCAGACTGTTGACCTTGTCCTCGACCCACTGGATGGCGCCCGACAGCTTGCCGAGAATGGAATTGCTGCGCAGGCTGGAAAAGAATCCTGTTGCGGTTGCGGCGATGCCGCCGATCTGGCCGGCCACCCAGGTGCCGGCGTCGGCGATCTTGCCGCCGAGGCTCACGATGGCGCCTTTGATCGCGGGCAGGATCTTGTCGCGCAGGGCTTCCTGGTTTTGCGTGACGCCCTGCGGCTGGCGCATGTTCAGCACCATGTCTTTGGCGTGCTGCAGCCACTCGTGCACCGTCGTGCGCAGGTTCAGAATGGCATCCAGCGGAATGATGGCTTTGATCTTCTCGACCAGGGCCTGCATCGGGCCGATGATGGGTTGCAGTTGCCCTTTGATCCAATTCCACGCTTCGCCGAGTTCCCGTTGCACCCACTGCAACAGCCCGTCCTGACCCTCCGGCTCGTTGCCGATGCCCAGTTGCTCCTTGACCCAGTTCCACGCGGCGGCCAGTGCATCGCGCACCGGCTGAGTCCAATCCCAGATTTGCCTGCCAAGAGCTTTGATCTCCTCCCAGGTTTCGGAGGCTACCTCTCCCAGGAAATCCACCACGGGAGCGCCGAACTTGTTCCACAGATCACTGAAGAAATCGCCGATGGGCGCGAAGAATTCCTTGATTTTGTCCCACGCCTCTCCAGCCATCTGTTCGAGCGCGTCACCCAACTGACCGACCGCGTCGAACAGCGGCTGGCAATCGCCATGACCCAGCGCGCTGATGATCGCGCCGGCGGAAGAGAGCAGCTTGCTGAAGGTTTTGATCAGCCCGCCGATGAACCCGCCGCTGTTTTCCAAGCCGCCGAAAATACCGCTGAAGGCGCCGCTGAGTTTGTCGCGCAGATACCCGGAAATTCCCTTGGCGTGAATGTCCTGGATAAGAGAAACGATGCCCGGCGCGACTTCCTTTACCAGGCTCAAGAAAAAGTCCGCGCCCATTTCGATGACCTGGCCGGCCGCATCCACGAGTTTGCCGCCTGTGGCATCCCAGGCGGCGCCCGCGACGCCGGTAATTTTGCTCCACAGGCTGCGGCGCACGGGGGCGTCTTTGTCCTCGCCGTGGATGGGCATGCCGCCGGCGCGCCTGACAGATGCGCCCTGCTGCACGCAGTGGGTGGTCTCATGAGCCATCAGCCGGAGATTGTCCTGGGACTCACCCTTTCCCAGCCAGATATCGTTCTTGTGGGTGAAGGCGCGAGCATTGAGGGCTGCGGCTGACTCCTGCGCGGCGGCGCCTTCGTGCACACGCACGCCGCTCAGGTCGGCGCCCATTCGCGACTCCAGGGTGCGCCGCACCGGCTCCCGCAGAGGAGTGCCGGAGCCTTTTGTGGAAATGGCGTGCTGGGCGGCGGCGTCCAGGTTGGCCGATGAACCAGTCTCGGCCACCTTTCTGTGTACGGGCGTGTCCGACGCCGGCTTGTCCTTCGACTTGCACAGTACCGACGCCGTTCCGGAGGCGCGGTGGTGCATCTGCTCCTCGGGACAACCGCAACAGCGCTCCACGGTAGGGGACTGGGTCGTTTCGCCCTTGGCGGCGCGTTGGACGGCGGGGGCCTCGGTCTTGTCCTGTGCGGAGGCGCGTTGGACGGCGGGGGTTTGGGTCTTCTCTTCGGTGGAGGCACGCTGCACCGCGGGGGCCTGGCCTTCGTCCTTCTTTTCGGCTTCGGCACGCTGCGCCGCCGGAGGCTGAGTCTTTTCGTCAGGTGAGGCGCGTTGGACAGCAGGAGCTTCAGTCTTGTTTTCGGGCGATGCGCGCTGTGCGGCCGGAGGCTGACTCTGGTCTTTTGTCTCGGTGGCGGCACGCTGAACGGGCGCAGACGGGTACGATTCCTTCTTCGGTTCCTCCTCCGCGCGTTGGACGGATGCGTCGGCCGGTGCAGGCTCCTGCTCGCGCTTCCCGGCCACCTGCCTTTGTAGCGACTCCAGGCGCGAAATTGTGGGCTGCCCGCTCGAAGGACCGCTGACCACATGGTCCGCGGCCTTATCGGCTTCATGCTCCGCGGCATCGCCGGGCGCGCCGACTTTCACCTGCCGCTGTACGCCTGATAGAGAGAATCGTGACGCCGTATCGGCGCCTCCGCCCGAATTCATAAAGGACGGCTTGCGCGAGACCAGGCGTGAAACCGTTCCGCCTCCGCCCGGCGAAGCGCGGGAGCTGTCCGGCCGTTTCTTGCGTAGCAGCGTGGCGTGACTCAGGAGAGACCTCCCAGAAAAGCAGCGAGCAGCGGTTCATTGCGGCCCGGTTCGTCGACGGAGCGGTCGATAAAACAGGATCCGGCCTTGCGATGTTCCGCCTGGATCGCCTCCTTGAGGTCTCCGGAGTGCACCTTGGGATCGGCACGATTCAGGGCGGCCAACGCCGCATTGACACAGGCATTCCGGATCTGGCCCCCGCTGAGCTGATAGCGCAACGAGATCTGTTCCAGGGCCTCGCTGCTCACCACGTGACCAGGCGGGAGGTGGATCTGCCACAAACGCCACCGCTCCTCGGCGTCGGGGAGCTGGAATTTAATGACCGCATCCATGCGGCGGCGGAAGGCCGAGTCGATGCTCTGGCCGGCGTTGGTGGTGATCACCACGATCCCGGTGTAGTGCTCCAGGCGCTGGAGCAGATAGTTGGTTTCGAGGTTGGCGTAGCGGTCGTTGGAAGATTTCACGTCGGTGCGGCGCGTCATCAGCGAATCGCCCTCGTCCAGGAGAAGAATGACGTTCAGGTCCTCGGCGCGGCTCAATACGCGGCTGAGGTTCTTTTCGGTCTCGCCGATGTACTTGTTGACCACGGCGGCGAGATCGACGCGGTAGAGGTCGAGCCCGAGTTCGGTGGCCAGCACACGCGCGGCCAGCGTCTTGCCGGTACCGCTCGGTCCCTCCAAAAGGGCGCGGACGCCGCGATTCATGCCGCCCGGAACCGTGGTGTGAAATCGCGCGGCCAGCCGTTCGCGATGGCGGCACCTTCCCTCGAGGACTCTGAGCTCCTGGCCCGTGGCTTCACGAACGATCAGTTGGGACCAGGAGGCCGGGCCGTCGATGCGCGTCGCGAGAGTATCCAGGACCTGGCGGTTGATCGCCCGAGCCGCGCGGCGCACGTCCGGCAGGGTGACGGAGGGCCGGCGGCCGAGGGCTGCGTAGTCGATCGCCAGGCGGGCGCACTGCCGGATGTATTTTGCGGGCAGGCAGAACGTGGAGGCGATTTGCGAAAGGCCGCTGGCCTGACCTTCGGGAGCGTGTTCCGCGAGCGCGCGCCCCCACAACTCTTCGCGCTGCTCGGGAGTCTCCAGGTCGAGTTGGATGGTGACGGCGTGGGCAGCCAGGGCGCCGCCAACGCCCCCATCGCTCCCGATCATCACACCCAACGGGCCCTTGTATCCACTGAGCCCCGGCAATTCGAAGGTTTCGCCGGGTCCGGCTTCGATGGAGAAGGCCGGCATGGAATGAGTCAAGGTGCAGAACGGACCAATCAGGCGCCAGCGATCGTCCGACACGGGTGTTGACGCCGCGCACTCGATCTCCACGAGGCCGCGATTCAGTTGCCGCGCGAACGCACCGAGCATGGCGGCCCGATCGGTCCCCGGCATTCCGCGGACGATCACAGTGCGGGTCCGGCCGCGCGCGGCCATTCCGGCGAGCTCCGTCAACTGTGTGCGCAACTCCTCGCCAAGCACCAGGCCGGATAGCGGCTCGAGGTCGTTCGGGCGCCCGAAACGGGCGCCGCCAAACATGGATTCGGCGGATTCGCCGCGCGCGGCGTTCCAGAGCACGGTCGGCACTCGCAAACCCCATTCCGAGCGCGGGGCATCGCGGTTCACGATCTCCAGAAATCCGGCTTCTAACAACTGGCGCACCAGCGGCCAAAGCTCCAGGGCGTCCTCGGCTCCGAGGACCTGTTGCAGGAGACCGACCGAAACCCGGTGCGTCTCCTCCCGCTGCTCGAGCGCGGCGAACAGCGGCGCGAAGTTGGCATCTTCCTCCACGGTTCCCACGAGAACAAAAGCCAGCGCGGCTTCGTGCGGCAGGCCGAGGGCCTGGCACATTTCCGCAACAGGCAAGACATGGCCGGAGGCCTGCGCGGCCTCCTCCCACTGCCCGATCTCGCGGCGGAGCCAGGCGAGCGATTCTGCCCACCCGATCTCTTCGGGCAAAATGTTGCGAATCTCTCCGAAGTAGGGACCAAGGAAAGGATACTCGCGGATGACATCGTCGAGCGTGCGCTCCGCGGGCACGACACGGCACCGCAGGTGGTAGATCAGCCGATATACCGCCGCGTAAAAGAGCAGCCCCAGATGCCCGCGCGCGCTGACCGGCACCTCTGCGAACGTTACGCGTTCCTCAGTCACGTCCAATGCCCTCCGAAACGAAGTGGAATGTAACGATGCGGCCTAGTTCGGGAACCCATCCGGGATTGGCGTCCAGCCCGGCAAGGCGCACCGGCACGCTGATCTGATTCATATCCATGACCAGGTCGATGTGGCATTTGGATACGATCAGCTTGCCGCGCCGCGAGAGAGCTTCCTCCAGCGGGATACCGCGCAGCACCTGGAAGAGGCGCCAGCGGGCGTAGGGAAGCACGAAACGAAGGAATAGCCGCAGTTCGCGGGAAAGCGGCAAATCGATCGGGCGAACTTCGGCGGCCCGCCGAAACCGGCGCCTGTCGGCCCGTGGAACGCGAGGAGAATTGGAGTACGCTGCGGCCGCCATCGATTCGGTCGAGTCCAGCACGAGTACCGCTTCGGGCGTCCAGAGCTCGACTCCGCGAGAACGAAAACGGGCCATCCGCTTGTGCGGTTCGAGCTGCCGCAGCCAGGAATCGGGAGCCGCGTACGTGGGCAGCGGCTGAAATTCCGCTCCCGGCGGCGCTTGCGGATTGCGCCCATCCAACTCGGCCAGCGCCTCCCAGATAGGATCGTCCGCGACGGCAGGGAACGAGACGCCGAGGAGGCAGCGTGCCAGCAGTTCCAACAGGGCCCATCCACTGAGGCCGGTTTCAAAGTGGCGCGCGAACTCCGCCTTTCGCAACAGGTGGATCAGATAGAGGATGCCGCCCATCCGTGTCGCCACAGCACTTCCCCAGTCGCGCGGAATTTCATCCCGCGGTGTCCAACGCTGAGGAACTGCTGTCTCACGTGCGGGCTCCATCACCGGGGGCCGAGCGGCTGGTGCGAGCGTCTTGTCGGGCGCTACGGGCGGCTTGTCCATCCCGATCTTCACCCGCGCCTGCTCGTCCGGCGGGCTTTGACGCGGTTCGCGGCCTGAAGGTGGGTCTGGTTCCGCCCGGCTGGACGGGCTTGTTCGAGACAGCGGACTTTCACCAGTTTCCGGTGCTGCGAGCCAATTTGCGAAGAGGCGGGCGAACGCCGGGCTGAGCGCACGGCCGGGCGCGCGAGACAACAACAGCCCTAAACCAAGGAATGCACGCCGCTCTACACCCAAAGAGGCGGGCGTGGCCTCGGCTGCGACGTGTGGTTCCCAAGGCAACTGGATCCGGCCCAAACCGGCCGCGGGATCCCCGCGCGCTTGCGCGCCGCCACGCGCGTTCGGGGCGCCCGGGCGCGTTTCAGGCGCGAGTGATTGCGGCGCGGTTAAGGCCGCCAGGTTAGGGCCCTGTGTTCTGGCAAAGGCAGGCAGGCTTGCCCGCGGGAACAGGGATTCAGGCAGATCGAACACGCGAGCCATGGCCAGCAGCAATCGCCACGCCTGCACCGGGGCGATGCGCTCCAGAACCGTCATCGCCCGATTTCTGGACACAAGGTGTTCCAGCGCCGAAGGGACGTATTGCGTCTGCTCCTCCCACAACGAAGTCCAGGAGCCGGGGAGGCGTATCGAGTAGCGCTTCAGAATCGATTGCCACCACCAGCCGGCGGCGGCACCCGAACTGAGGTCGCTTGCGAGGCAAGCCAATAGCTCGCCATAATCCGCGAACAGGACCGCTTCCGCCGACGGCGATACCGGTCCCCAGGCCGGCCTCGCAGCCCGCGCGTAAAGGCCCCCGAGGCGGTCCCGGGCCGCGTGCTCCCATTCGCTGGTGACGGTAGCCGCTGCTGGCAACTCTCCGGCGATCCTCCCGGGAAGCGGATCCGCCATCGAGCGCACTATCAGCACCGCCGACGGCGGCATAGCGGCGGGCTGCAGCGAGGCGGAGGCAAGAAGAGACGAGAGCCGCAGCCGCGCCACCGTCGCTTCCACATCCGTCCCACGCAGACGCACATGCTCCAGGCTGGTCTGGTCCAGCACGCCCATCGACTGTCTCCCGGATTACTGAGCCACGAGCGCTACGGTCAGGCCTCCGTCCGGTTGGCCCGCCGAGGTGACCTGCGTCAGGTCGTACAGGTAAGCGTTTCCGGGCTGCGCACCGGTAACGTCCGCGATGAATTGAATGGTGGCGTAGTGCCCGGCAGGAATCCTGACTTTCCCTTGTGTTCCACCCGGTGTTGCCTCCCCGAACTTCGTTTCCAGTTCCGTAATTACCTTTCTCGCACCCTCATCGAAGAAGTCTCCGATCTTGTCGAAGAACCCACCGCCCTCGCCTTCGGTCAGGGGGTTCAGGTCGAATTCAACGCGCCGCAGCGGCTTGTTGGAAACCTGCTTGAAGCCCTTGATGGTGTGCAGACCCGGCAAGATCGCTTTTAACACCGCGGGGTTGGGATCAATGTTCGGCACCGCTTGAATCACGACCAACTCGGGTTCACGTGTGGCATTTCCCGTCCGGATCAGGATCCTATGGGCACCGCCGCCTGCCACGGCTTGAATCGTCAGGTTGTGTTGTGCGTAATGTTGGTCGAGTGGAGTGTTGTCGGGATTGAGGCCGACATGATCGGACAGTCCAGTATCGGCGTTGTCGTGGGTCCCCGGGGGAACAGTGAAGCAACGGGCCACCAGGCACTTGTGGTTCGCCGGCGCATTTGCCGGATCGACAAAATTCGGCTGGCTCGAGTCCGTGCTCTGGGAAGTCCAGTTCACGGTTGTTGGGACTGCCGGTCCTCCCGCGGTTACGATGCCAGTGCCTCCGACCTGAAGGGCACCGTTAAGAAGGTCGCCAGGAACCGTAGCGTTGTAGCAGGCACTCAACTTCATATTCAGAGAGATCGGGGCCAGGTATAACTGGAACGCAGCCCTGGTCGCTCCACCCTGAGAGTCGGTGCTAGGGCAGGGAGTCTTGTCGGAGCTCGCCTTGCATTGGACAGAGACTACGCTGGTATTCGCGCCTACCACTGCGAGGTCAGGATTGGGCGTGTTGGTCATGATCACACCCGAACTCAGCCAGTACGGGAGCATGGGGTCGTTAGGAATAAACAGACATGCATCTGTAATGTCGGTATCAGGTCCTTTTGCCATTCTCGTTTCTCCTTTGCGAATTGATTAGTTCACCCTAAGGTGTGACATAGGTAACTTGCGTGGCGTAAATCGTAATCGAGGCCGCCGCGGTGCTAAAGTTCGCGTTAGCCTCGATCACGTACTTGAACTGCGAATTCTGAACAGTCAGCAGGCCCGTGAGCGAAGACGCCACGTTCACCGGCACATTGATCGTAAAGACGTTATTGAGAGCGACGCTGTTTAGATTGACGGATGCGAGCAGGTGCTGGTCTCCGGCGTTAATCGGGATTGCAAACAGGTTGACGGCGCCGGCCGGCGCGGCGTTTTTCTTCAAACCGATCGCGGTCAGACTTTTCAACACGGCCCCCTCTGGGAGTGACAAGGGAATCCAGCCGTCGGATGAGCTACCAGAATCCTCGGCAAAACCAACCCTGACGTTCCACGCCGTAGCACCGGTCACGGGCAGAAAATTAGCGGGTAGCGTGATGGTTCTCGTCTGCCCGCCCGTACTGCCGCCCAGAGCGCCCGCGATCGCCTGCAAGCACGTCTTGATGCTGTTGTAAGAATCGGCTGTAATTACCTGTCCGTCGTCGACGGGGTGGATGGCGTTAAGCAATGTCGGTATGTCGGCCATAAGATCTCCTTTCAGATCACGCGCGGCGCGTAACGGCTCAGGTTCCATTTCGCCGTGCCGTAGCGGGCGATGCCACGGTAACGGAGCGCCCCACTGGCGAAGAGGGCCGCCAGCCGCGCGGTGGTCCCCGCATTCACTGCCTGCAGATTCTCCCAAACCAGGTAGAGTTGAATCTCGCCCGTACTGGACAATTGAATGGGCTCCTGATAAAGCGCATCCTCGAACAGATCGCGCAGCAGGTTGCCGTTGGTGGTGGCAATATCCCTCGAAGCATGCACACCGAAAAAGGTCGGCAGGACGAAGCCGGTGAGCTGCGCGCCAGTGGTGACAGCGTCGATTCCGTTGCTGGTAACTTCGACCATTCCGGCGGCCGGAAGGAACAGGAAGTAATTGTCAGCGCTGATGGTATTGAGCGCGGACGGGCCGGCAAGCAGCGATTGCATGTGATCTTCAAACTGCAACAGCATCGCCTCGGCCTCGCTTACCCGGCGGTCGCCTTCGAGCAGCGGAAGCTTTCGGGTGGCCGGTTCGCGGGTGATGCGCCGGCGCACGGACCACATGTCCACGAACTGGATTCCCGCCGGGGTCCAATAGAGCAGGGCCAGCGGCACTTCGCAGTTGGTCAATAGACCCGCAGCACGCGACTGGTCCACCGCGCCATAGCTCGAAAACGGCGATGCCTGCGACAGGAAATCCAATGGGTCGGTTGCGTACTGCTCCACCTGTTCGGTGCCGAAGCAGGCATAGGCCAGGCCGTTGCGGAGCTGCGAAAGAGCGGGCGCGACACTTACCTGGCTGGCATTGTTGGCGAGCTGCGATTGGATCTGGTTCGCCAATTGGAAGAGGCTGGCTTGCAGGGGAGAGCCCGCCGTATCGAGCGTGATCTGCAGGAGCCGGAATTGGACGCCGGCAGTGGCGAAAGCGCTGCCGCAGGACGCCGCCACGCCGGTCGAGTTGAGCTGGACGATGGGTGCCTGGCCTTGAAATCCCGAGGCCGGCATCACCGTCAGAATGTAGATTCCGGGGTTCGAGAGTTGTGTCTGCGGCGGGGTGCAGGGAGCGAAGAGCCCGCCGTTCACCGGTCCCGGCTGCGGAGCCGCGGCCAGCGTGACATCGGTATCGGAGCCCAGGTACAGCACCTCGCCGTTTCGATTCAGCGCCAGCCCGGCTGTAACCGTCACCACCTGCTGTCCGAAGGGAATTGAGCTGGCGGAGACCTTGATGGCGAATCCGTGGTCTACCCCTTCACCCACACACTGGCCCAGGTAACGCTGGCGCTGGAGATTCGCGCGGCGCTCTCCCGTGAGGTCCTCTGCGGTGAGCACGCGGCCGTTGACGAAGTTGACGTTTTGGATCCCGCCGTTCAGCACCGGCGACAACAGGTTCACGGCGCTCATGAGCCGCCTCCGATCTGCGAAATCTCCACCATGAATCCGAAGCCGGCGCCAAGCGCGGCCTGGGCGGTGTTTTGAATCCTGATCCGAATGGCGGTGGCTTCGAACCCCACGAACTCGACGGTCGCCCGTGTTGCCCCTAATGCCGCGGTGTCCTGCACCGTGCCTTTCACGATGTAGTTGATCCCCGCTGTGGTGTTGGGGTTTTGGTAGCCATTGAATTGCAGCAGAAATTCGCCACTGGCCGCGGCTGTGGCCATCAGGTTGAAGACCGGGCCCCTGGCCGTTCCGTTGATGTTGAAGAAGCCCGCTGCCACGGCGCGGTAGGCCGGAGCGCCGATGGCGGAACCGGGATCCTCGAAGAAGACTTCCTGCAAGAGGCGGGTCGGCACCAGGAAGGGCCGGTGCGAATCGTCCACGGTCACGCCGCTGGCAATCCAGCCCGGGTTCAGCGTGACCGCGACTTCGGCCAGCAGCACGCATTTTTCGGGCGGCGGGCAGCAGGGGCCGGCACCCTGTTGCGCCACGATGAAGGGCCGCACCTCGGTAATCCAGGTGCGGAACGCGGCACGCACAAAATCGCCCGCGTCCTGGCTCCGCATCAGATAAGGCGGCCCGGAGGGCGGGGACCCGAAGGGCGGGGAACCCACGTTCTGCGCCAGCTCGCGAACCAACAGTTCCACCTGCTGCAGGGTCAGAAACGGCCCGGCGGCCGAAACCTGAAACTGCGACAAGAGCCTTCCAAAAGCCTGGGCGGCCACTTCTTCGAGCTCGGGGGGACGGTACAGGCAAAGGCCGCCGGCAGCCATGGGATCGTACGGCGGAGAGCCCAGCGGCGGGGATGCTAGCCGGTCGAGACACAACATTAGTTCGAAGGAATCGGCGATGCGCGAGGGCGCCATGGAATCCGCCTGCGTGCGGCACGGCTCGCCGGGAATCGGCACCACGTCGGTTTTGCACTCGCGATAACACAGCACCACGGCCAAGTTCAGTACCGAGGGCATCGAGCCCAGCGCCGTACCCAGGGCGTCCTTGTTGGCCTGCAGCCAGTCCTGGACTTGCACGCACATCAGTTGGGAGACATGAATCTCCTGGCCTTTGGGATTGATCGCCCACCCGGGAGTCACCTGAACTTCGAGAGTGGGCGACGTCTGCACCAGCACGTCCAGCCCGCACACGGTACCGTACCCGTGCAGGAGCCGGTTCTCGACGTGGTGCTTGGCCAGAAAGTAAGCGTCCGCTTGCAGGAATTCTTCCGCTCCCAGGACCAGGCCGAACGTATAGTTCACCCGCTTGGAAGGGTCGAGCTTCCGTAAGCTCGGTGACGGTGTTTGAAATGTTGTGCTCATATGCCCGATCCTCCGCACGGGACTCCGGCCGGCTGCTTCAATTGATCTCTGCCGGCCACCAGGCGGCCGCGCACGTTCCAGGGCTCGACATAGCCCAGGAACGAGCCGGCCATGGAACCTTGGCCCAGGAGCAGGGCCGCGAAACGGCTGCTGGGGCCCACCACGGTCTCCAGGCCCACGCGCGACAGGCCGGCGCTGAAAACGGCCCAGTACAGCTTGACGTCGAAATCCGTGTGGGCCGGCTTTTCCTGCTGAGCGACGCGCTGCGCCAGGTCGCGGCGGGCAAGCTGCGTGGACACGTCGGCGTTCAAATCCACCGGCACGATCACACTGAACCGGTGCGCGTTGCGGCTTGCAGGAATCACCACCGAAACGAAAAGAATCCAGTCTTGCAGGAACGTGCCGCCGGCCGGCAGCGCAACCGCCAACACGCCTTGCCACAGTTTCGCCAGAACGTCCGCGAAGCTGGCGAGCGCGGTACCGCCGGTCAGTCCATAGGCCAGATTCAGGTCCGCTGGCTGCCGGTAACGCCTCGCCAGGAAGTCTTCGTAGGCCGGCTCGTCGGCATCGGTGACAGCGGTATAAGGAAAGCTCAGGTTCTGGCCTAGGAAAGTCTGCCAGTCGGACGCCTGTGCCGATTGGGGCGGCTGGATTGCCGGCAGAAGAAGCTTGGGGTCGTCGAATCCGGAGTACCTGGTCTTCCACGCGGCGTTCAGCGCACCGATGGTTCCATACTTCGTGCTCAGAAAGCTGAGGAACTGCTGGTTGAGCACGGCCGCACCCTGGCTCGGAGTCCAGCCGCCGCTCTGTGTGACGGTCCCCGGCGACTGCACGGCCGTGGGATCTCCCAAGGCCAGGGCGGGGGCGGTGCGCAGCTCGTAGTTCTCCACAATCCGCACGGAAAAGTGCTGGAGGTCCGCGGGGTCGAACAGGCTCGAATTGGCACACTGATCGAGGGCCAGCCGGATCATCCGCACAATTCCGTCCGTGGTGCCGCGCGATTGGAAAAAACGCTCCGCGTTGGCCAGGAAGAAACGCCTCACGGTCTCGCTCCAGGTGAAATCGAAGCTGATGCCGAGCCAACCCGCCAGCCAGGACAGGTACTCGCCCGGCGCGGTGCGCGGATCGAACAGTTCCTGTACCTGCTGGATGCGCCCCTCCAGCACGGTAAAAAAGCCCTCGGGGTTCGCAAGGTAGCGTTCCAGAAAGCTCGCCGACGCGGCGTTGTCCTGATACACGGCGGGCAGATATTGTTTCAGGTACGAAAACCGCGGGTAGTAGACTCGCACCGCCTGCAGCCGCGGCGTGCTGCGGCCGTTCCCGGCGAACGTGAGCTGGACCTGAAGGTAGCGCCCTTTCGCCGCCTGGAACAGTAGTTCCCAGGTTCCGGCGCGCCCGCCAGAACAGTTCAGGATGGGCTGGTAGTACGGCAACTCGGGGCCGGTGAGGCGCAGATAGGGTTGTGGCTCCGGGTTCCAATCCGCCCCGTCGAGCAGGTCTACCGAATCGGCCGCGCGGCTGGCCACGCTCACCTGCGTGCCCGGCGGAATGGTGCCGTCCAGGAACATCCGGTGCCACACGCATCCCGGCTGCTTTCCGTCGAACGCGCGGCGCAGCGGGTCGGTCTCGAGCGTGGCGTCGCGCCGGGGCAGCATCCACACGGCACCGGTTTCGAAGCGGTTGCGCGGCTGCGCCACCAGCGCCGTCCAGCGCTGGTCGAAGTCATAGCTGACGCCGGTTTGTCCGGTGGACGGCGCCTGCCCCGTGACCAGCGCCTTGCCGCCGAAGCGCAGCATGGGAAGAAACTCCGGGTCTGGCTCGAGCGCCCAGGATGCGTCCGCGGTGCTGTAATCGAAAGCGAACGTCTGCGCGCCCTTGGCGTCCGCGACATACAGGACCCCCACGGCATAGGCCAGATCCTGCCCGAGTAACTGGTACGGCGAGTCTTCTCCGACATCCACCTGGTTCAAGGCCACCGGAGGCGCGGTCAGGTTCGCCAACTGGTATCGGTAGACTTGCGAGTAGCCGAGGGCTCGCTGGCTGTCGAGGATCAGGACGGTGCCGTCCGGGAGCGCTTCGATGCCGATGGGCTCGGGAGCCGCGATGAGCATCGCCTGCGCGGCCGAAATTGCCTCTGCGGTGTCACAAGCCGCGCGATACACGGTGGGGCTTCCGACCGGCTGAAAGTCCTCAGGGACCGGCGGCCGTCCCGCTGCGGCCGACGGAGCGATCACACGGAATAACGAGTCAAGGCCCCAATAGCGGCGGTTGGCGCGATCCAGAATCCATACGCCTCCACCCGGGGCCGCCGCCAGGTCGAACGGAACGAACGCCACGCCCGCGGGCCAGCGATAGTGCAGCGGCGGCCCCTGGGTGTGCAGATCGAACACCAGCAGGCCCGCGGGATCGACCAGGCCCACTACCAGGTAATGGTCCGTGGTGACCGCGAGGCCTCCCATTTGGAAAACCGCGGGAGCCTTTGGATTGACCGGCGAGAAGCCGCCCGAGGCTGCGTTGGCGCACGCCGCGCTGAGATCGGCCGCGGACCAGAAATGCTGCGCCTGCTGCGTGGCGGGGCCTGCGAACAGGATCTCGTCCTCACCCGGCGCGATCCAATAATAGTTGCCATAGCGGTCCTGAGCCGCGCCACGGCGCTCCGCGGCCGACAGCGCCGCATCGTTCGCAACCGCGAACACGAAAACCCTCCGGGGCAGCGCCACCGTGGCATCCGAGTCGCGATACTCCAGGACCGGAAGCGGCGGCGAGCCGGCGGGCGCGCCGCCCAGCCAGTCCTCTCTGCCGAAGACCAGGTGGAATCGGGTTTGATTGGCGTCCATCCGTTCTCCTCAACAGCCCACGGGCAGCACCGGTACCGGCACCAGCGACGGCCCGCCCGCCGGCGGCGTTCCGGCCTGCGTAATGTCTTCGGGATCGCCCAGGTTGGCTCCCACCTGAACGAGCCGCGGTAGTTGAAGGTTGTTGATGGACAGCGTGGTGATCGCGGCGCCGCTCTTGTCCCACATCGACACGTTGCGAATGTCCGAGACGCCATCCACCCGCGCCGCCTGCGCCAGCAGCTCGCGATCGACTACCGGCTTTTGCAAGGGCCAACCGGTTCCGCCCGGCCCGCCCGTCACGGGCGAAAGAAAGCTGCGGACGGCGGCCTTCACCGCCTCGCGCACCACCGCTACGTCCTGGCCGGGCACGAGATCGAAGCCCACCGAAACGCTCAGATCCTGATAGTCGGGGCCAATTACGTGAACCTCCGTGGTCACCAGCCGACGCGGGTCCAGATAGGAGCACACGCTCTGCAGAAACTGACGGTCCGGCACCGGGCCCTGCGGCGTGGACGGATCGTTCGGGATCACCATCACGGTCACCACACCGGGGGCCGAGACGCCAGTGTCGGGCTGAAACAGGGGAATAATTTCCACGCGCCCCAGGTCGATGCCGGGAGTGCTTTCGACGATGTCCTTGAAGTCGTCGGCTGAAACGGCGCGCCCGGCATTCTGCAGAAACTGCGGAATACGAAGCTCGGCGTCGTCGATCGATTCACCAGCCGTGCCGCCGGTTGTAGGCAGGGGATTGGAGACCTTGAAGCCGGCTGGAAGCTGCGGGCTGGAATTGATGGCGCCAATTCCCACGTTGCCGCCAGCACCGCCGCCGTAGGAATATGCGGCGAAAATCTTGGATTGTGCGGCCGGCCTCGCACCGTGTACCCCCGTCCCGAAGGTCACGGTACCCGATGCGCTGTCGGCGATATAAAGGCGCGATGCGGCGCCGCCCGTGACTTCCGAAGGCGCGGCAAACAGATCGTCGGTCTGCTGCCACAGGACTCCGTCGATCGTGATCTGGAGCGTGGACGTAAGCACCGGCGTATTCCGCAAGGTGAAGGATTGATCCGGCTCGCCCGTTCCCGACCCGAGGAGTTCCACCGGGACCGGGATCTCCTGAGTCACCTTAGTGCTGTTGATGCCGGCCCAGTTGAACTTGGCGACCGCCGCGGCGGGTGCTTGAGGATCTGAGGGAAGGGGCAAACGCACGCGAATCCAGGTGACCAGCCGGCTCTCGACGTTCGGGTCCTGGAGAGCGGGCGGGAAGTCTCCGACGCCTTCTTCCAGCGGTCCGAGCGACCAGTTTCCGATGGAATCGCGGGCGGGCAGGTTCAATTGCACCAGGGTTGGTACCGTGAGCGGGTCGCCGTCGGGAATGCTGTCGAGGCGCTGGTAGACTGGCGCCGCGCCGTTCAGCTTCCCGGTAGCGATCTCGTACACCAGCGGCGAAGGCGGCTGCGTCCCTGCCGGCGCCGCCGGCGGCAGCACCAACTCGTTGACATCGGACGCGGGCATGATTCCCAGAGTCAGCGTTTTCCCGGCGATCTCATCGAGCACCGCGCTGTTGGCTCCTGCATCCACAGCGCGTGTGAGAATCGCGATCCATAGCGCGCGATCCACGATGCTGCCATCGCTCAGGTTGGCGACCGGCAGATTCGCCGCGGATGCCGGCGGGTCGAAGGATTGTGTCTGATAGAACTGCAGAGCCGTGGCCGGACCTGCAAATGCGGCGTAGAGCTGCGTGTAGGTCTGCTGCGCCTGCGCCAGGTCCGCCTGGGAGAGCGCCGCACGGATGTAGATCCGCGCTTCGATCGGGAGAACGTCCAATCCGTCGCTGGTGACAAAACCGGTGGTTCCGGCGAGAACCGGCAGGCCGCCCGGCAGGGTCACGGTCTGCAGCGGACCGCGATCGTTGCTGAACGTCACCATTCCCGAGGCCGCGGCCGGAGGCAGCATCGGAATACCCAGCAGGTTAAGGAATTTGATGCGGTTCTGGTCGGGCACCTGGTTGGCGATGAAGGACAGGTTGTCCGCCATGAAGGCGAACAACTGCAGGATGGTTACGCCGGGATCGGTGTTGTTCTGATAGTTGGTGTACTCCGGGTTGTGAACCGGAATCCGAACCAGTGCCTCGCTGAGGATCTGGTCGAACGGCTGCGGTTGAATGGGGGGCGCGGTGAGTAACATCGATCAACCTTGTAGTTGCAGTGTCAGCGTCACCTGGTTCGGAAGCTGATTCGCCACCAGGCGGTATTGAATGGTGGCGATGGCCGCCTGGCCGTCCGAGGGGTCGGGATCAACCAGGATGGAGTCCACGACGATCCGCGGCTCCCAAATCTGCAGCGCCCGCGTGATCTCGTCCTGCACAGATTTCCGCGTGGCGGCGTTATTCGGCGCGAACAGATAGGTGCGCAGCGCGGAGCCGTAATTCGGGTACATGAGCCTTTCTCCGAAGCGCGTCAACAGAAGAATCTGGATCGATTCGCGGACGTTTTGGCCGGCGACCGATGTGGCCCATTGGCCGGTGGAATCCAGGTGCGGCGGAAAAGCCACTCCGCGTCCGTAGATCTGGCCTTCATCGATCGCCATGCTCATTTTCCTTTCAGCGTCGGAACCGGGAGACAGATTTTGAAAAACGGAATCCAAAAGAAAACCAGGTTCAACGCAATCACGATCACCAGCAGAAGGATCAGCGCGCAGATGGTAATGATCGGAATCGAAAACGAACAGATCATCCCGAAATCCACTCCCGGCGCCGGCGGGCTGATATCGCCGTCCGACAGAGCCTTGAGACTGGCCACCCGCGCCATCTGCTTTTTCAACTCGTCCGAGATGAGGAACGCCACCCCCTTGTCGTACTTGCGCAAGGCCGCGGGGGAAGTGTCTACCGGCAGCGCCACTTGAATGCGGCGCGCCGGAGCATCCGCATCGAAGAACGAGGCCAGTTGAAATGGCTGGCTGGGAGGACTTACCACGGCGCTCCCGCACTGTGGCCGCAGATACGCGCAGCGCACGATGAAATAGAAATCGCCCTGAGCATTGGCCGGCTTCTGCGGTACCGGCGGCGCGATAGAATCCGGGTCGGGCGCCGGCTCCGGCGGCAAAGCCGCGCTGAAGGGCGCAATCAGGGTGCAGGGATCGGTTGCGTCGACCGCCAGCGAATACGGCACATAGTCCGCGGGTAGAGGCGGGTCTGCGAGTCCGGCGGTTTCCAACTGTCCCTCGAACTGCTTGGCGTTGACCAGCGCCACCCGCAGTCCGGGGTCGAGGCTGTTGTACAGCGCCGCGTCGGCGCCCGTCAGCACGCCGGCTCTAGAGCTGTTGCCCACGGCCGCCCAGACCTTCGGAAAGCCGGTCAGGATGTTAGCGAAATCCAGCAGGATCAGCGCGGAAGAAAGATTCGCGCTGGTCTGGTTCCGGGAATCCGCCTGATCGGCGGCACTCAAACCGGTCCACCAAAGTTTCAGGTTGGCCCACGGCTGCACTACCTGGCGATTGAACATGTCGGCGCGCGGATCCGTGGCGGGTGCGCCGCACAGACCGTTGACGGTCGTGTTGCCGTTGCCGCTGCCGTTCCCGTTGGCCGTTCCGGCGCCGTTGGAGAGAGTACGCCCGGCCACGTATTGCTGCCGCCGCGATGCGGGAATCAGCCCTGCAAGAACGCGCCGCGCCGCCGCGGTCTTCACCGTGGTCTGCGACGCCTGCATGGGCGAGAGCGGAATCTGCTCCTCTCCAGTCACCAGGCCCGCGCCCGAGACTTTGGTCCATCCCGGCTGGTCTCCCGGCATCCACGCGTACTCCGTGCATTTCACCGGATCGTAGAC
>Ga0335069_10003729_pt1 | contig 22882 bp, 22 predicted proteins | sample Lox_Sample_11_FD_206714 | JGI IMG/M metagenome (GOLD analysis project Ga0335069, IMG submission 206714) | Soil microbial communities from Loxahatchee National Wildlife Refuge, Florida, United States - Lox_Sample_1.1 | ecosystem: Environmental > Terrestrial > Soil > Wetlands | place: USA... | reverse complement strand
CTACCAATCGGCACTCACGCCGGCCGAATTGAATGATGTCATCAGTTTTGTTCTCCGCTCGATTTCCGACGCCGCCCAACCATCGGCGCCCAAACCGCCTGCCGGCGACGACAACTAGAGGTTGCTTATCCCGTTGCGCCAGGAGTTCCAGCCTTTTCTGATTCGGCCCGCCGTGTCTGGGCCAACTGCGATTAGGTGCGCCCAGCAAGGGCGCCGGGGGGGTACCCCATGTGTCCGGGCTGGACCGTAGAACAACTGGCGGAGGAGGAGGGATTCTACTTTTCTTAGTTTGAGGGAGGAACTTGTTGGTGCGCGTTGGTTCGCTACAGAAGAGATGCTGAAAACAAAGAATTTAGATTTTGCCGCATAAACACGGGGGTTTTGTGTTGCCTAATTCGGCCATTTTCTGTAGCACGGTGTATCAAACTGGCGGTTGCCTGAAGGCCGGTCTCGCATCGAACAATCGTTTATTCGACTGCGTTTTTTCTTCTTCGGCTCCGTACAAGCGGAATCTGGGGAATTTCGCTTCTCGTGATTACAACACTTTATGAGATTTCGGGTACTCGGCGTGCCGGAGCTGATATCGGCAGGAGATCTCACCGAGTCATTACGGCCGAGACTGCAATCAACTTGCCTCCACTCGCTTGCCCATCCCAGGACTATCCACCAGATACCTTTGGGTATCGAGAGTGTACCCATGTAGCCGAATGGTGTTAACTGCCTCGCCTCGACTTGTCGCATCGAATCGTTTCATTAGGCGATAAACATGATTTCGCACCGTAAACTGCGAGACGTTTAAAAATACGTTGCGATTTCTTTATTGGTAAGGCCTGCTGCCACCAGAGCCGCCAATCGCTGCTGGCGAACCGTCAGATTTGGGCGGCTGGAGCAGGTGTTTGCCAGTCCGGTTGTAGAGACAACTATTTGGAACAACCAGGCGCACAATTTGGGTGGACAGACAGCTTCACCTCGAGACGTCGTTCGCACGGCGGCGACCAAATCGGAAATCGAAGCATTGTGTAGCAGATAGCCGCAAACTCCACCGCGGATGGCCTGAAGAAATTGATCAGTGTTGTCTTCCATGCCGACAAGCAAGAATTTCGGTGGCACATTCGTTCCCTTCGCTTCCAGGTTCGCGGGAAGCCAACGGGCATCCAGAAAGTCCAGAATCACCACATCGCACTCAGTTTCGAGTACGTCTCTTAGAGAGGACGCTTCCGGTGTGCTCGCTCTTATCGATAGAAAGTCGGATCTCCTTCGAAGGAGTCTCTTTAGTGAATCCCCCAGTAAGCGATTCTCGAGAATCAAGGAAAGTCGAATCGGAAATTCCACGACATTCTCCATCAAAATGTACGTTCCTTCGGACTCGATAACCACCGGACTCGCTCAGCACTGCTCTTTACTGCGGCGGTGAATTCGGGTTCGCCAAATTACAACAGCGGCCCGCCACGCTACGGTTGCTCGCAAGGCGCCTGACTACATATTCGTTTTTTCGTTTCTCTTCGGATCCCTGCTGGCGCGTCTCTGGTGCCACAGCCGAAAAGATAGAATTCTCCGGTCGCCGTGGTCGGATTGTCCCGAACCCAACGGGACTAGTCAGTCTCTGATTCTTGGAAATTGGCGCACCTGTGCCCTCCTTCAACCTGGTCAAGGTATATCCGGTGTCAAACGCGTCGCGAGGGAGACCCTCAACGATCGCTCGCAGGCAAGAACTCTCTCCAGTCAATAAAATCCGCCCCAGCTCGTCTTTCAGGTATGAACAGGGCAATCCTTTTTTCGCGGCATTCTGTGGAAGCCAACGATCGTCCCAAACATGTGCAACGAATTGATCCGTGTTCTCCGCAAACTCGACGAGGATTAAGCCGTGATGGCGATTGAGGAAGACATCCTGTTCATCGAGCTCGAAGGGTTTCTGGAGTGTGGCCGTCTTATTGTTTTCCGTGGTTACCTCTTCACCAGGGATCTCGATTCCAGCGACCTGGCCGTCCAAGAAGTAATTACGACCAATAAGGACTAGATGGACTCGGAAGTGGATGACCAAGCCGTTATCTCCGAACAGATTGATACCATACGTCTCATTCCCAATATCGCGGAATTCCAACGGGACACCGTCGAGATCCCATTTCCCGACGAGTTCGGGTTTAAAGACAACGTCTCCGGGTTGGTAAAACGGCTGAATAGACTGGGCCGTGCAAACCAACGGCAAAACTGCAATCAAAATAGTGAAACTCAACAACCGCATAGGTGCGTTCGCTCCTTTGTATGCCGTCGCGCAGGCTGCACGGCGAATCGATCGTCCCCTGGCCGAGGGCTGCTTTGGGTGACAGGGAGCAGCCCTCAAACCTGTCTGGCCAGGAGCTTTCTTTATTGCAATGTGACAAGCACTTGAATTACGCCACTGCCACCCTCGAGAGACCCGAGAGCTTTGCCGACCACCGCTCCCAGCATTCGCTGGCGATCTGTACCCTTCATGGCGTGTCCGCGAAGAGAGGACGTCACCAGCAGGTCGCCCGGATGGATCGCTCCGTTTTCCGCGCTCACCTTACACGGCACGATTCCCACCACCGCCAGCGGAACCGTGTCTGTTCCTGCTTTTTCGTTTACCGTCCTCGTCGAACCCAGCATTCCTGGTTTCGTGGAGTAGATTCCCGCAACAAGGGTTGAATATGGTTCTTGTGAAAGCGAGAGCTTCCGCTCGGCGGCGGCATCAAGCACGAGGAGATCGCCAGCGGCGTACTTGGTGCGGTCACCGCTCACGTTCATCTCTTCCGCGAAGTCCGCCCCGCCCGGCTGCAGTCCTCCATTTGCAAAGAGGGTACCGTTGCCATCTACGCGGAATACAACCGTAGCGTTGTTCACTCCACGAAGAATGTTGCCGCCAGCGAAGTTCGTAAAGGAACCGCCGAACCCATCAAAACTAAAGGTATCCCCGTTCACACCGATCCCCAATCCCGTCGTCGCATTGGTCCTGCCGTGTACTCCTTCCCCTCCATCTGTGCTACCCGAATATCCGAATAGCGCAATCGGATAGCCCGTGCTGGACATGTGATTAAATAGGCCAGCGTTTCCGTTCGGGCTTAGCGCTTCTCCAAGCACGCCAATTCCCCCGCCCGTCGCGCCAACTGCTTGGCCTCGGACCCCAATTCCGCGATCACTGCTAGCTGTTTTTCCGAAGACGCCAACCGGGTCACCTGTCGGGGAATTTGCCATTCCCTCCACCGCCGCACTTGCGGGACTGACGGATTGCCCGAGCACTCCGACTAAACCGCTCGCATAAAAAGCGTCCAGACTGGTATCGCCGTCCTGGGTATTGTTGATTCCCGTCACCGCCACGCTCAACGGTCCATTCACGGTTCCGGTCACGTTCGCTGCAGAGAAGTTGTCGTACGTGATGACGTTCGGTCCATTCTCAAACAGGGCGGAATTTCCAACCTTATTTCTTCCCGTGAATTTCGTAATGTAATTAGCCGTTCCCCCTCCCTCGATCTCTTGCTGCGAATTCGAGCTTTGCTGCTGGCCTGCTTTGTTCTGTCCCGACACCATCGAAACACCAACCAGACTGAGCACCACGAGCGCTACAATTTTCACTTTCATAGTTTCTCCCCTATATTCTCAGCAATCTTTCGCTTGCTCCGCTTTGCCTTCCCCAACAAAAAAACGCCTTTTTCCTTACTATTGGTTTTGCGTGCTCACCCTGGCCGCGCTTCCCATCCGGAATTCCCAACCCGTCGTCTCCACATACCGGAGTTCGTCGCCGCTCTTGACGATAACTCCCGAGAACGTGAGACCGTTGTCCTTGATGAGCGTGAATGTGCAGTTCGGAGTTACGCTGTAAGTGAAAGTGTCGCCAGTCGGCGTAGCACTTGTCGTCCGGTCGTCTCGTTGCCATGCTTCCCAATCGACCGTTCCGTGACCGTTGCCGTCGAACTTCATCAGGCCCACGATGAACCAGTGGAAGTCGTAACCGTTCTGTGTGTCCTGATAGCCGTAAGCACCCTTCAACGTTGCGTTCGAGCATGGAGCTGAGTGTGCCTGTGGCGTGAGCGCCAAGAGCGCCATTAGAACCAGCAATGCGTGACCACAATATTTCATGACGAAGCTCCTTGAGTTTAGTTGCGAGTACAAATTTCTCATTTCGTTTTCCCCCTAGCTTTTAGTCGTCTGCCCAAATCTGCCGGGCTTTTGGAGACTGCGTTCGAGGAGGCTAAACGTGCTGGAGTTTCGCTGCAAGCGACAACTCGCGACACGAGGCTCAGGCCGCTCTGTCGCCACTTGTCGCTGTCTGTTCTTTGCATTTAATCTGAATTGGCACATACCGAAGCATCCAATGCGGACGGATAGCACTCTCGCTCGCGGGAAAGAATTGAACTTGGTTAGTCTGACTGCGATTGTCGCGATTAACGGCTGGCTCGACAGAGTAGTCCCGTTGAGTGAGATCTCAGTGAGCCACCCCGCTGGACTTATTTCTCCGCGAGGCGGCCAATCAGTCCGCTAAAATAGAAAGCGTTGAAGTCGGTGCTACCGGTTCGCTGCGCATTGTCGATTGTCGGGAGGTCCCGACGTTAGTTCCGAGCGCATCCAATATGCATTGCAGAGAGCTTAGGATTGCGGCTAAATCTGCCACCGCAACCTGAGAGTTGAAAGTCGTCAGGCCGAGACGAGATTGGTATCGAGGAGGATTCTCTGGAAGAGCAACTGCCCTGGTCGTCGGCACTCCTCTGACGGATGATGGAGATCTTTGACGAAACCACTCGTCGATCTCTCCCTTCCAGGCATACACGGTGTTTCCATGTCGATGCACGTGGCGCCGAACTGGCAGTGTTTCTTGCCTCTCCCAACGCTGAACTGTGCGTACGTCACGGTGCAGGTATTTCGCAATCTCCTTCCACGAATCCAACCTTTCGGCGGAGTCCCTCGAGCTGAAAGGTTGATCGTTTACTTGCATCAATTGGAAGTTCTGATTCATATATGTTCGCCAAGCCCTGTCAGCCTTCGTTTACTATTTGTGATACTCGAATGCTGATGTACATATGTGGAGTTGTGAAGGCGAAGTGTGACAGGAGGCTTAAAACTTTATTTTAGCGTTTACGATTACCGTCAGATCGCAAGGCTGTCCGGCAAACAGCGACCAGGGGATTCTGTCAAAAAAAAAACGGCTACTTATTATCATAATCTTTCTTCTTCGCCTGGATTCGGATGACCGTCTTCGATCCGACGACCCACAGTGATTTGTCGTCGCGCAAGAGCAACCCAGTTTCCCGACGGTTGTCCTGAGAAATTATCGCCAGCTTTCCCGCACCGTGATTCGTTTGCATGCTGATCCGATTGAATGCATATCCCGCAGTCAAAAACCAGACGAAGCCGTTCCAAACTACTGGCTGTCCACCCGATGAATCGCTTTCGATCTTGGCGATTCGCTGCAGGGTCTTTGCATCGAACCTGGTCAAAACAAACGTCCCGTCCGAACCGTGTTTGTCGTTGGCGATCCAAATCGCTCCATCTTGGACGGTAAAACGATAGAATCCTCCTTCGAAAGGTTGGCGGAAGAACCCCACCTCCGGCGCGCCAGCCTGAAACTCGTCTCGCAGCACCGCCGACTGCGGGTCGAATCTCTTCATGAGTCCCTTGTCGCCGTCCATGAGCCAGACGAAGCCGTCGGCCACGACCGGTCCGGGCCACCACGTCCCTTTCAGCAGATCAGTCGTCGCGGTTACCTGATTCGAACCAGGGTCGATACGCTGCAACGTTCGATGGAAATTATCAAACGTCCACAACGCCCCCTCGCCAAATACCAGCATCGGGCCGATTGTCCCTTTCTTTAGCGAGACTACAGCCAGACATTTCCCTGTGGAGGGATCATAGCGATGAACGCCTTCGACGCCGTGCGATTTAAGATAGGCCCATATCGAACCAGAGCCAATTGTGAAGGAGGCCCCTCCGGGCATTCCCTTTCCTGCGGACCAGTCTTCGATTTGGATTTCTGAGAAACTCCCCCGATCAGGATCGAGCTTATAAACGCGCCGATTGTCATGAATCCACAGGGTTCCTTCTCCGGCCACGACGCTATGCGCCCATGGCGCGAGTCGTATCCCTTTTGATATTTTGTCAGGCACCTCGATGCTAGATAGCTCCAAATCTGGATCGTTGCTCGTCACCGACTGCGCTTCCAAATGTACATTCCAGCCAAACAGTAGGAACAGCGACAACGCTGCGACTTGGCTCTTAGCAATCCCACAACTCATGAAATCGTCCTCCGTTCAGAGTGGGCTGATCTAGCATCCTCGCGGGGCGCCAATGTGGTTCTGTCACACTGGAGGCTTCGAGGTCGGTTGAGTGTATAACAGGTGGTCTGAACGACTCCGAGTGTGACACCTCTGGTACCACGAATCCTCGTAAGTGGCGGGTCAACGAGCATTAAGACGTAATTCGCGTTAGAATCTACGAATATTAGCTCTTCGTTAGAGCGATTCCCACGATTGAGAACGGGCTAAACGCGGTGTCCAGCAACGCCGAAAACCGTCTGGAGTTGATCGCGCGGATTCGTGTTGGGGACGCGCGAGCTGAGGAGGAACTTGTCGCCATTTATCAGCGATCTTTGCTCCTGATCACCTCCGTTCGAACTCGCGATCGCGAGGCCGCCAAAGATCTGACGCAAGACATCCTTTTTGCCGTTTTGCGCGGCCTGCGAGACGGGCAACTCCGGGAAGCAGATAAGCTCGATGCCTTTGTCCATGGCACGGCGAGGAACTTGATAAACAACTATCTTAGATCTAAGGCTCGGCGACGAGAGAGCGACCTGAGTTCAGCCGCCGAACCTATCGTTGAGCCCATAGCGCAACTTGAACTCATTGAAAAACAGAGACTTGTCAGGAGCGAGCTCGAGTCTTATAGCGTTCTGGATCAGCAGATTCTGCTCCTTTCTCTCTTGGATGGACACTCGCTGGTTGAAATCGCCGATCGGCTAAACGTTTCACACGATGCCGTTCGTCAACGTAGATCTCGGGTAATCCGCAAACTCACAAAAAAGTTCAGTGGCCTGTCACAAATGTGACCTCAATGACCACTTACGATCGGTGCAAGATGGACTGCCGTCAGCTAGACCGCGACAACCTTTTCGTCCAGTACGTGTCTGGATGTCTAGAACCACAAATTGAGAGTGAACTTGAAGAGCACATTCTGCGCTGCAACCAGTGCCAAGCAGTGCTCGAAGCACTGTTGTTTGCCAGAGAAGATCTCCAGGCTCGTGCTCATATAATTCGAACCCAAACCCAGCCCTCGCGCATCTGGGCTCGGTGGGTACTTGTCGCAGTGAGTTCCTCGTGTCTGCTTATCCTTGGAGTCACGATGTACCGGTTCCAGAGAACACGGGCCCGCCAGCAGGCGGTGTCTCATTTGAGCGCGCCCGAAGATTTTCAGGAGAATACGCGCGTCGATCTGTCAGGGCCTCCCTCCCCCACTCCGTCAATCACTAATGACGTCCATAAACGCAATTATAATGGCCTAACCAAACCGCCCGACATTCCTCAAACCGGCCAACAAACCCCTGAGTTGGAACCTGGTCCCCTGCCACTCACCCCTAAGGATTCAGGGACGAAACCCTCGAAACCTGGTCAGGACGCGATGCCCGGAGAAGTCGCTTGGTCACGAGAACAGTTAAGCGCCATAGACTCAGAGATTCTGTCCAAGGTCGCCCTACCAAACTACACATTTTCAGGCATCGGCAAACGGAGGCATTCTGGGGGAGCGGGGTTTCCGGCGGGCGCTGTGAATCTGCCTCCAGCAATTGACTCCTCTTCTCCCGCGGCGGCCGATGACCTTTTTCAAAGCGCGATGTTGGCCTATGTTGAGAAACGTTATGCCGACTCGGAAACTTTGCTGGATGCTGCAATCAAAATCGCCCCAGGGGCGCCGGAGATTAATTTCTATCTCGGAATATCGAGGTTGGCATTAGGTAAACCAAGTGAGGCGATTGACCCGTTTCGTACTGTGTTGGCCCACCAAGACCGACAATACTCGCAGCGAGCGCATTTCTATCTTGCAAATGCCTATATGAAACTGTTGAGGCTTCCTGAAGCAGACCAGGAGTTAGAAAAGGCCGCCAGCATTCCCGGGCCGCTCAGGGCGGATGCGCGATCTGAGTTGACGAACCTCCGCGCTATTTTGGCGAACTCGACCGAATCTCAGAAGATCGACGACACGAAAAACACACATTAACCGATGGAAGCAAGACTCAGAACCTAGGGCTTTCGATAACAGGCTCGGAATCGGCAATACCATCCTCTCCCTCGCCTACGCTGACAGAAACCAGGTCAGCCTTTCCGTGTTGTAACACGATCCATACATAGGCTTCGGCATTAGCTTCCGCTGCTATTTCAAGACTTCGCTGCCCGTTGGCCTGACATGAGTACCGGCCCGGCGGGACCTCGATGGTCAAATACTGGAGGACGCCTACTCGACCGAGTCTTCTTCCATTACACGATATCGCGACGGCGCTACGCGTTCGTTCTCTAACCCGGAAGAACGTGATACTCGCCGGCCCGTTGGGATCTGCTGGCTGCTGAAGCCGATTACCATCGACGATCACGTCGTCGTTCAAATATGCATTCATTCGCGTTCCCGCCGGGATGGAGGACAGGCTGCTACTGAACTCTCCCGAAAGGAGGTGCGATGCGCCCTCTGGTTCTGGTTGTGCAACAACACCCACGGTGTTTTTTTTCACTACGACCATGACCGTGCGCGGTGTGCCAACGGATGTCGGGCGCAGCGGGACCTTTTGCCCGGCAACATCTTCCACGGATTCAAGGTTTAGCCCGATACCTGAACTGAAACTCGTGAGAACGCTCTTAACCTTGGTAACTCGTGCTTGGGCTAGTGCACCTTTCGCAATTACAACGATGCCGGCGATTCTTACGTCAGCCGCTACCACGAGACGCACCTTGTCGCCCACTTCGGCTTCCGGTGTTTCGTCATTCTGGGCATCTTGTCTGGCTCTGCTGCCACCCCGACCGACTACTGCCTGTGCAAAACGTAACTCCACGAGCGTCCCCGCTGGAGCGGTGATGATTCGACCAGCATTTGACTGCGTTGGAATTGCTTTGGGTGTTTCTTGCGACGAGGTGTTGGCGATTTGAATGCTGAAGTTCAATATGAAGGCCACGAATGTTCGAACGAGAATTTTGCCGGTGAGATACACTTTGCGTTCTCCGCGATTCTCCACGGGTTCGTGTCGATCCGATACCTGGCCTTACCTACTTCGACGAACAACGCTTGCCTCGAACCGGTTTCCTTGATCACTGCTCGCCACATCCCCAGCCCGGCGCTCGAGCACTCATCTACCGCATTTTCTCGCACAAGTTCACTGTGATCCTGAACGGCCTTCTTCTTCACTTTTCAATTGAATTCGGCGAACGATCAGCGGTGATTTATGGGACCATGGATTGCTGCTCAGCGCCCACAAAGAATTGTCGTCGGCGAACAGCATGGGTGGCAGGAAAACTGATTCCTGATTGTCCCCCGGCCTGACAGGAATAAGAATTCGTCCAACCGTGTGTCCAAGCTTTGGATCAATCTTGGCGATGTAATGGCCGCGTTGAGAATCTCCGCGGGTGGAAATCCACACGCTGCCCTTCCAAATTACAGGGCCCCAAAGCGCAGCATCGCTTTCTAATTTCGTGACTCGCTCGTGTGTCTTAACATCGAACCCCGACAAAACGAATCTGTCGCCTTTTGATCCCAGTGACTCCCGTACCCAAACTGTTCCCTCTCCAATCGCATAAGAGTACGTTCCGCCTCTGAACTGCTGCTTTACCAGGCTGTTATCGTGCTTGGCCCCGACGGAGAATTCGTCAACGACTTTGCTCGACAGTGGGTCGAAGCACTTCACTGTTCCGTCTATCAGACCGAGCAACCAGACTTTTCCTTCGCTAATCTCTAATTGTCCATTGAATAATCCACCTGTATCGATCCTGCTGACCTCTTTAGACTCCGGATCAATTCGAAATACAGGTTCGGGGCTGGAGAACAACGACACGGAGAATTTCCAAAGCGACCCAAAACCATAGGAAATTGCTTCACGTCGACGATAAGCCAACGGTATCCTGCTGATGACCTTGCCTGTTTGCGCGTCAAGCCGATGCACTCCCGATACACCCTTGGATTTTCCGAGTATCCAGACAGAGCCATTGCCGTAAGTCCAGGAGCGTATTTCAATTGTCTCGATCGGAATTGAGACAAGCCGATTTTCGCTCAGATCCAACTTGACCAGTTCGTTCTTTCTGAGGAATATCATCGTGCCGTCAGCCGTGCCAGCGGAGGTCCCGGGAGGAACGTCGTAGGCTGTGATCGAGTATTGGGAATCCAGGTCGGAATGGGTCTGTGCTTTCGATTGGCACACCAACGCGACGAGGAGAAGCCAGACACCAACTGAAAGTCGGGCCTTCGCGTTATTCATCAAGAACCGCTCTCCGATGGTGCACGTGACTGTAGGCCTGCGTCCACGTCGATATTATTGCAGTCAAGCAGTCTCACGGTTTGATCGTCCGCCACGCCCTTGGAGATTCCCGAGATCATAGCTGTTGTCTAGTGGATGGAGTCCTCCATCTAAGGACTCACCGACTTACCGAGGGCCACAGATGCGAACAAAGTTCCGGGCAACACTATAACCTATATTGCTTAATATCGCCGATAATAAGTATCCTTGACATTAATCGCGGTAAGGGTATTCTCTCGAGAAGTGTGTCCCGTTTAGACGAGCTCCCAATCTCGGAGCCGATCAACTCGCCGAGCACTCCCAAGCGGACGCAATCGCACGCGCACGACCGGGCCCTCAGTAAGTGCAAGGTCTAATTTAATCAAGCAAGACGCGATTGCGATATAGCACGGCAAGAGGTGTTCAACCGACTTTGTCGTTCTATGTCGCTTGAAGCAGTAGCGCGCAGTCGCTATTGTGACAAGCCGAGCACGTCGATGGATTTAGCGGTTCAGCTCGGGAGAGTCAGTGAACAAAACGCTTGGCTGGCGTTTTTCAGGGGGCCCGCGTGTGGCAGCTTAGCGACATTGATCCGATCAGTCAGCAACTCTGCCAGCTGCCTAAGACATGGAGAACACGTTGATGACACATTCAAAAAGAGCAATAGGGTGGAGCTACCGGGGTTATTTACTGCTGGCCGTGACCCTGCTGCTGAGCTTGAGCCCGACGGCGTGGGGGCAGAAGTACGTGTTCAATGCGCTGTCTATGCCGACCGGACAAAATCCAGCCGACGTAGGGACGGGCGACTTCAACGGGGACGGGATCGCAGACCTCGTAGTGACGAATCAAGGGGAATCAACAGTCTCAATCTACCTGGGAAATGCCGATGGGACGTTTCAAAAGCAGAGCGACGTGACGGTGGGAGCGAATCCGCGCTATGTACTCGTGGTCGACCTTAACGGGGATGGGCTGGCGGACTTGGCGCTCACCGGCGGAGCGCCCAACGCGACGGTCAGCGTACTTTTGAGCAACGGAGATGGAACGTTCACGGCGACGGGATCGTTTGCGACCGGGAGCGGACCAAGCCAGGCCGCAGCGGGCGACGTAAATGGGGATGGGAAAGCGGACTTGGTCGTCGCGAACTCCACGAACGCAACGGTTTCAATCCTTCTGGGCAATGGAGATGGGACGTTTCAGGGAAAAGCGGACTACGCGTGCGCCGCTGAACAACTGGCGGCGCCGCAAGCAGTTCTGGTGGCGGACCTGAATAGTGACGGGCACGTGGACATCGTTGCGGCGAATACGGGATGGGACACTCTGGGAATCTTGCTTGGCAAGGGCGACGGAACATTCCAAGCGGTCAAGGAAGTCCAAGTGACATCGGCTCCCGTGACTGTGGTGGCGGCCGACTTCAATGGGGACGGCAAAACGGATCTGGCGGTCCCGAACAACCAAGGGGACACAATACCGGGGGCGAGCAACGCAATCTCGATCCTACTGGGAAAGGGAGACGGCACGTTCGGCGTCGCAACCGACTACAAACTCCCTGGCCCGACGCAAGCGCTACAAGCGGCCGATTTCGACGGCGACGGGAAAGTGGATCTCGCGGCATTTTCCTTTGCGAGCACAGCGACGGGGACCGTAACGGTGATGTTGGGAAAAGGCGACGGGAGTTTTCAGGTTCACGGAAGCTATGGAGGCGTGGCTTCGTACGCAAGCACGGTGGCGGATTTCAATGGCGATTCACATTGGGACGTCGCGATGGTCAGTCGCGACAGCCTCCAGGTAAACGTGTTGCTCGGCGACGGTGGCGGCGGATTGGGTTCGATCGTCGACAGCCCCATTTCCAACAGAAACGCGCTGACGACACCAGATCTGTTCGCTGGCGAGTTTACAGGCGATGGGAAGATGGACCTGGTGAGTACATATCTCGGTGTCGGTGGAGTGGCTCTTTCTGTCGGGAATGGGGATGGGACCTTTCAGGCTTCTCAAGGGACAAGCATGCCGGGATTCGGCCCGATACAGGCTGTCGGAGATATCAACGGGGACGGAAAACTGGACATCGCGATTCTGTACAGCGGGGCCACCTCCGGACTGGGCACGCTTTTTGGAAAAGGAAACGGGACGTTCACGGCGGGACCTGTCACCCCACTCGGAACCTTGCCTAGTGGCATGGTCGCGGCGGACTTGAACGGGGACGGAAAACTCGACCTTGCGGCGTGCGGTCTGTATACGGTGGTGTTACTAGGAACTGGCGACGGGAATTTTCAAGCGACGGCGGGGAGCAGCCCGATGCAGGCACAGGCGACCTGCATCGTTACGGACTTGAACAACGACGGCAAGCCCGACTTGGTGGGGGCATACCAAGCGGGAGGCGTTTCTGTGTATCTCGGTAACGGCGATGGGACATTTCAAGACAGGGTGGATTACTCGATATACCTGAGCCCTGGCTCGGCCCTTGACGCTGTTGCCGCCGACTTTAACGGCGACGGAAACGTGGACATTGCCGTTGTGAATAACGTGGCAAATGCGATCCTGATTGCATTTGGAAACGGGGATGGAACGCTGCAACCGCAAACCGTCGTGAATATCCCAGAGATGCTGGCCTCCGGCCTCCGGCTAAGAGCGGGAGACTTCACCGGGCGCGGTAAGGTGGATCTGGCGGTACAAGGCAATCTGCTGGAGATCTTGCCAGGCAATGGCGACGGCACGTTCGCAGCAGGGGTGGTCTATGGAAATGGGCGGTCGGCGATTTTACTGGCGCAAGATGTAACCGGCGACCGGAGGCAAGAACTGATCACGGCAACTCTCGGACCTTCGGTCTACTTCATGACTCCCGCCATTGCGATGCGGCCGACGCAATTGACGTTTGGGAAGCAATTGGCCGGAACAACGAGCGCAGCACAACAGATCACAATTTACAACCCCAGCCTAATGGCTATCAGTGGACTGAGTGGAAACGCTACGGCGCCATTCACCCAGGCGACCACGTGCGGGACTAGCATGGCTGCGGGAGACAGTTGCCTGTTTACCCTGGCGTTCGCGCCGACGACAAGTGGGCCACAGACCGGAGCACTGAAGATCCAGGATAACGCTCCCAGCAAGATCCAAGACGTGGCTTTGCAGGCCACAGGTACAGACTTTGCCATCGCGCTCGCGCCTGGCGCCAGCATGAGTGAAACCGTCGTGGCGGGCCAGACGGCCACGTTTCAATTGCAAGTGAACGCGCTGTCCGGGTTCACGGGAACCGTGTCGCTGAATTGCAGCGGAATCAACGGTGGCGCTGGGACGTGCAGCATGACCCCGGACCCCGTAGATCTCGGCGGTACATCGGCGCCATTCACGCTCAATGTCCAGACGAGCACGAGCGCAGCGGCCGAACTCCTTGCGACGCCAGGTGGATGGAGATTGACACCGTTGTTCGCACTGGGTATCGCACTGTTGCTCGCCATCTCTTATGGAACGAAGAGGGTGCCCCGGCCGGTGCTGAAGTTGGCTACACTTCTGTGCCTCGCGTCGGTGGGAGCAGTGGTTGCTGGATGCGGCGGCGGGTCATCGAGTAAACCACCGCCGCCGACCTTTACCATCACGGTGACCGGGACAGCGAACGGCGTGGCGCGAACACTACCCGTCAGCGTCACGATCACCAATCCTTAACAGAGCTAGTCCGAGAGCTTGAGCCTGCGACATGAATGACAAAGGGGGGAATAGTGCGATGGAAAAACCCGTTATACCTGTGTGGCTGAGAGTTACGACAACCGTCCTCGCCGCGTTGTTGCCGCTGCCGGTGCTGGCGCAAAATACGATAACGACCTTGGTGGGCGGGAGGCCGAACAATGTGCCGGCGACTGGAGCGAGCATTGGGACGCCGCTCAGCGCCGTACGGGATTCGCACGGTACCACCTACATTTCGCAATCCAACCTGATTTACAAAGTGGATTCGACGGGAACAATTAACCTTTTCGCCGGAGGCAGCGGATACGGTACGTCGGGCGATGGTGGCGCGGCACGGGATGCGCAGTTCCGTTCGATAGCGTCATTGTCGTTGGATGCAGCCGGAAATCTGTTCATTGTCGACAACCAGGCCTGCACCGTGCGCGTGGTCTCCGCAACCACGGGGAAAATTGCGACTGTGGCAGGAAACGCAACGTGTACGGACTTTGCAGGAGACGGGCCGGCAACCAGCATCGGAATGGGCATCGTGTCTGCGGCTGCGGTAGATGGTTTGGGCAATGTGTACATTTCCGAAAGCGATACCTGCCGGATTCGCGAACTACAGGCGGCTAGCGGAAACCTGGTCACGATTGCCGGGAGTGGTTCCTGCGCCTACGCAGGAGATGGAGGGCCGGCGAACCTTGCAACACTCGCCGGACCACATGCAGTCGCATTGGACGCCGCCGGGAACCTGTACATCGCCGACGGGAACTTCATCCGTGAAATTGCCGCCACGACAAATGGATCGATGAGAGCCGGATCGATCTACACGATCGCCGGAAACGGAAGCTCCGGGTTGAACGGAGACAATGGTCCCGCTACGAGCGCAACCCTGGGGCAGCCTATGGGCGTGTTCGTGGATGTAAATGGGAACGTGTTTATCGCGGACACTACGAACGAAGCAATTCGAGAAGTGGCTGGACCGAACAATCGCTCGTTGACCCCTGGTTACATCTACCGAGTTGCCGGAACCGGTGCAAAAGCATACGGCGGCGATGGGGGGGTAGCTACGAATGCGAGCCTCGCGACGCCGCAGAGCGTATTTGTAGACGAGAATGGAAACGTGGTGATTGCCGACATGGACAATCATCGCGTCCGCCAAGTGGCGGGCACGAACGCAGGAACAATGACAGCCGGCAACATGTATACGTTGGCCGGAAACGGCTTTGTCGCATATAGCGGTGACGGTGGAGCGGCCACCGGCGCCACGCTGAATCAGCCTTACGGAATGGCGATTGATGGTCTCGGAAACCTATACATTGCAGACACTTTCAACCAGGTGATTCGGGAAGTGTCCGCGAGCGACGGGAAGATCAGTACGATTGCGGGTACCGGCACATTTGGATACAGCGGAGACGGTGGACCGGCAACTCAGGCCAAACTGAATTTTCCCTACCGCGTCACGGTCGACCATTCGGGCAATCTGTTCATCGCCGATGCCTCAAATTGCGTCATTCGGCGAGTCGCCGCGGGAACCGGAGTCATCACAACGGTGGCAGGAAATGGAATTTGCGCGTTCAACGGGGATAATTTACCGGCAACAAGTGCGGCCCTGAACGATCCGTATGGACTGATCGTGGACGACGCAGGAAATTTGTACATCGCCGACAGCGCCAACTTCCGGATCAGGGAAGTGCCCGCAACGACGTCGGGCAACATGACTGCAGGATACATGTACACGATCGCGGGAACGAACTATGCCCCGACTATCGGCGACAATGGGCCGGCTACCAGTGCGATGCTCTACTTCCCTTTAGGAATCGCGATGGACAAGGATGGCAACCTGTTCATTGCCGACACCTACCACGGAAGAATTCGCGAGGTGGCTGCGAAAACGAACGGAACGATGGCCGCGGGCTATATCTACACGGTGGCAGGGAATGGCACCTCGGGCCCAACCGGTGACAATGGTCCCGCGCTTAACGCCTCGCTGTACTACCCGTCTGACGTGCATGTGGACGCGATGGGCAATTTGTTCATCGCCGACGCGTATTTGAACTCCGTCCGCAAAGTTCCCGCAACTTCGGATGCAACGATGACCGCCGGATACATCTATACAGTGGCCGGGACAGGGGCTGCCGGATATAGCGGAGATGGCGGTCCGGCTACGAGCGCGAAGATCAGCGCGCCTAGAGCGTTGGCCGCAGGGCCGGGCGGCAATCTGATGATTGTCGATACGGACAACGGTGCAATACGAAATGTGGCGGGACTGTCATCCAATCCGTGGCTCAGTGTGGGAACTACGACGCTATCTTTTGGTACAGAGGTGGTTAGCACGACTTCGGCACCGCAAACGATCACAGTAACGAATAGCGGGACGGCCCCGCTTAATGTATCGGGAGTGAACCTCGCCGGCCCCGCTACGGCCGATTTTGCGCCGACAAATCTGTGCACCTCGCCGGTCCAACCCAGCGCAACCTGCAACGTGAGCGTAACGTTCAAACCGAGCGCCACTGGAAACCGGCCGGCGTCAATCGCCGTTACCAGCGACGGAATCGGTGGACCTGCGATGGTATCAGCGTCAGGCACTGGCGTGACTTTTGCGCTGGTGGCTAGCTCGTCATCGCAAACGGTGCAGCTGGGCCAGACAGCTACCTATAATTTGCAGCTCACAACAACTGGCGGCGGCCCGTCCGACCAGATCCTAGCGACGGTAACATGCTCGGGAGCGCCGGCCGGAGTTACATGCGCCGCCTCGCCGTCGAACGTCTCTGCTACAAGCGCAAGCCCCGGCGCCTTCATAGTTTCTGTGGGGACCGGAGGGAACGCGGCAGCCAAAATCGGCACGCCAGTCGGCTCACACCAGTACTCAGGACGCCGGGAATTCTATGGGATGTTGGTCTGGGCGATCATCGCGCTGACGCTCGTGATCACTTTAAGGAGTGCATTCGGGTGTCAAACGGCATTCGGTACACGCTGGGCGGCGCGACCAGCCTTGGGCTTTGCGCTCCTGCTGGCGATGACCGGTTCTGCGATATGGCTCGGCGGGTGTTCGGGCGGATCGTCGCCGCCGAAAACGCAGACCTACACCCTTACGGTGACTGCGGTGGTGGACGGGAGCGCGCAGACCAGCACTCTGACACTGACCGTGAATTAATGGTCGATCGCTCGGCAGTATCAGCTCATGTGTTTCGTCATCCAGGAAGAATGCAGAAGGTCAACGATAGGGAAGACGTTGTTGGCTCCGATGTAGCCGAATATTTCCCGTAAGATACTACCCCCTCAACTCTGAGACCATTCGCGGGTAGCATCCTAGCAAGAACCGGCGATCCGAGGGCTCAGTCTGAAGACATCGAGGCGTGAAATGGAAATCGAGAGGAGCTCTATAACGAGATCTGGGAACCCCCTCTTGTGAGGGTCTCCGCCGAGGTTATCGTCATGTCACAGCAAGTACACAATGTTTGGCCGCGCCGATCGCTTCGTTATGGCCGCCATCGCATGTTGAGATCCGTGTAGGAAACGGAATGCACCGACCATTTTTCACCTGCTTCGATCACTACGAAACCGGACCAACTGGCTGGCGCCTGGAGACATCAGCGTGGTTTTCAGGGGGGGGTGCAAAAGAGGCCATTCTCTGTGGTCCGGATTTCTGCACCACTTCGCAGATATCGCGCACAATTCCCACGATTTCGCATTTGTCAGGGCAGAGAAACCAGGTTGGCAGACTTTATGGCGGGGGAGGAGGGATTCAACTTGCCTTACTCACTGGGGCGAAACCTGTTGGCACGCGTTGGGCCGCTACACTCGCGAGATTGAATACAAAGGATTTGCGTTTTCCCTTGTCAACATTGCCTCCCGGCATGACGTAATTACCTCAATCTTTGTAGCACGTGTAGCACGGAAATCACCGGCGAACCGGCGTTGGCGTTTAATATTCCCGTATTAAACGTCACCGGCGAAATCGCCAGTGGTGGCGCGGGCTTTCTCTGTTATCTACTTGACAAACGGCAAGGAGTATGTCATAATAGTTGATACTGGTTGGTTAGCGTGGGCTCGCCGATGCAGGTACGACGAGAAATCACTCACCCGCTGATCTGAGTCACCATACCCGCATCGTCTTCGTGGGATAGGTATCCGAAATGGCGCAAGCCAGCCTGCCACGATGAAGCCGAACTCCCTTTAAGGGCATTTAGTAGGCACTGAGACAAAGGTCTTGGTGTGCTCAATGCCTCCATCCGAAGTCTCTCTATCTCGTCGTGGTTTGCGTATCAAGGAAGCCGCAGTCTATCTCGGCTGCACTCCGTGGTTCGTCGAAGTTGCTATCCGTTCGAAGAAGATTCCCGCGCATAAACTCGGGCGACATTACGTGGTGTTCCGAGACGACTTGGACGCCTACGTCAATGATCTGCGCACTGGCGGTGCGCGATGACCGCCCGTCAAAAACGCAGTCTACTCGCTCGCAACGTGGTGAAGAAGTGGAAGACGTTCGTCACAGATTTGAAAAATGTGGAAGACGACATCCGTCAGTTGTGGGTGGAGTTCGACAGTCTGCCGAAAGGCGAAAAAATTCTCGGGTGCTCCACGCAGAAGGAATTCTGCCAAAAACACATTGGTAGAACACCCCGCGCAGTTCGCTACATGCTGGACGGCGGGAACCACCGCAGAGGGGAAACTGTTTCCCCTCCTCCGATGACTGATGACGCAGAACCCGTCACTCCACCGGGAGGTAGAGACCCATTCAAACAAAGTTTCAAAGGCGCAGGCGACGAGCAGCGTTCAGAGCAGCATGCGAGAGAAATCGCGGCACGCGAGAAAGAGCAGCAAGAAGATCGTATTCGTGACTTCGCTCGCCAAATGATTAAGGAAGGTCGTCGTGCCCTCGCAATCAAATACCATCCCGACAAAGGCGGCAAGTCCGAGGATATGGTTGCCGTGAACGAGGCAGAACAGCGTCTCTCTCGATTGGTGGAAACCAACTGGGCGGACACATTCCGCGCTGCATTGTTCGGCAGAGGTGCAGCATGAGATCGAATCCGCACGCACGACTTGTTGGCCGCGAAAATGGACTTGCGTCCTCTTCTCCATCGCCCGTCCGCAAGGCGTCCATCGGTACGATTAGTGAGGACGATCTACGTCGCAGTCTCGGTGTGGAGAAGCCTTCTTCGAAACCGAAAATTCCCGACTCGTATCGTCAGTTGTTGAACCTAGACCCGCAAGACATTATTGGCTTCTTCGATGTGAAAGTCGGTGAGTACACCGAGTTCGCTCAAACTGACAGCGTCGTACCGCTGTCGATCTTGGAGCGTCGCATCCGCCGTTTGCAGAGGGTGATTGCCTGCTCCAAAAAGATCATTGAGGGAATGGCGTCTCGCATCATCAAAATTCGCCGTGGGAAGGACGACCCGCTGCTGGACGACAAAGCCACTCGCGAGAAGTACAAGCGAGAAGAGAACGCACGCATCGCCCGTTGCAATGTGAAGTCGGCCCGCTACCGCGCCGCACTTCGTTCCGCAAAGGACCTTCACGAGAGGGTGTGGCGCGAAACCATCAAACCGATCTACTTCCGCGATCTGGTTGACGATGTGATGGCGTTTCCCACCGAGACTTGGGAGAAGGAAGAGAGAACTCCCGTCTTAACTGGAGGCTTGCTTACTCACGAACAAGTGGAAACGGTGGAGTATTTTCGACGCGGCATCCTCGATCTGGATGGTTATCGCAAGATCATGACGTTGGGTGTGGACGCCTTGTCCGAACTGGGCGAATCGCACGCGCAGATGGAGAAGATGTGGAAGATTGTGAAGCGATGGGAGAACGCAATCATCGTGCAAGCGGTGCGACATGGTGTCATCGGAGTGCGCCGTGATCTGGCGGACTTGCTGGGTCTCGGGGACATCTTAGATGCGGACGACGAGCCTTGTCTTGCTGACGCTACCGAGGACGCGCTTGCGATCAAGACCGGAGGCGCGTGCTATGGCGGGCGCATTAAGAGCGAAGGCTATCGCTACCGCAACGGGCGCGTGACAGCGCGAGCCTTGTCCAGTTTCGACAAGCCGCTGTACTCGCTTGACGGCAGTGGGACATATAAGGACGAGGGTTTTCAATCTCTTCGCGACGTTTCGGACGACGCAGAATCTTACGACCCAAGATGATGTATTCGATTGAAAGCATGGCCCTTACGGGAAACCGTCGAACCACCCGCAAATGTGGCCGCTTTCAATAGGGATAGGGTCCCTTTAGAGCGCAGTACCCGCGAAAGCGTGCTGCGCTCTTTTTATTTCCTTTGAGCCTTTGCCGTTGTTCGAACAACGAGGAGAGAGAGAGTTTGAAAACCGCCACGCTGATTCTAGCGGAGTCATTTATGAGGGAGGCAGGAATTTCCGCCGCTTCCCTTGCACGACTTGTCGGCTTGTCGCCTAGCACTCTGCGAGATGCACTCCGTGGCGAAGCCTATCTGGGTGGCGAGAGAGAGGCCCGAGTTTTAGAAACTGCCTCACAGATCGCGAAGTTCCGAGAAGCGTTGGAGCCTCTGGACCTGCCGCGAGAGTGGACGGACTTGGAATCCTTGATGAAGACGAAAACGCCGGAGGAAGTGGCTGGGCTTGTGGGCCAGATGTTCGGTCGCAACTTGGAATAATTCAATAGTGGAGTGGTGCTCCGTTCGTGTCCCGCCAATCGGGAATTTTCAGCGACGGTAATTCGATTGGTGAGGATATTCCCATGAACGTAGAGAAGGATGATCTCGATTATTGCGAGGTGTGTGTGCGCGTTGTGCCGGAAGGTCAGGAGCACGATTTTCAAGCGCATGGTTCCACTCGTGAAAGCGCGGAGGAATTGGCTGCTTGGAAGAGAAGTTTTAAGCAGTAAACGAGAACGGCGTGGCGAGCCGCAACTCAGATGTAGCCAGAAAGGAAGTGGGTCTAGCCGGACTTAAAACGGCAATTCAAACATGGATTGGTGACTTATGAAAGGACAGGTAACGACTTTCGATGCTCCACGAGGCTGGGGCTTCGTAGTTAACGACGAGGGAGAAAAGTTTTTCTTTCACGTCAAGAACTCTCCGAACTTCCACATTACGCTTGGCGCGTTCGTGGAGTTCGAAACCGCGCCTCCGTTCAAGTTGGGGCAGAGCGATCAAGCGATAGCCCTGCGCGAGGCAGAAAGCGTTGGTAAGGATGGTGAGTAATGAGCACCACGCCAACAGTCGCACATGCGAGCACGCACAATTCAGTTTGCGCAGGAGTGAAAGTACCTTCATCTCGAACGCGAAATCGGAGTCGGATTCAAGGTAGTCGTTCAGGTCCTTCTCAGAAATCGGTGTCTGGTTTAGTTTTGGCATACGATGAGCAAACGTCAGTCCGTTCCCTTTGCCGCTGCGTCGATCTTATCAGTTAAGGAATCCAGATTAGCGATACCAAGATACTTCTGCGTCGTCTCCAAACTCTTATGCCCCAGCATGTATTGAATCGTCCGCACGGGAACGCCGCTCGCCTCCCAATTGCTGGCGCACGTCTTGCGCAAGCGGTGCAGGTAATGGTGCTGACACACCGGATGCGTCTCGCAGGTAACTTCGATCTTCCGTGTGGTGTGATACCGTCCGGCTGTCCAAGGCGCGGTGCAGTGCCCGCAGTTCACGCCCGCCCGCTTCGCGATACGCTTAAACTTACGTAGGAAGTGATTATCGGGGCGGCCTTCCTCGTTGACGAATATCCAGCGTGGGTGCGGAGCCTTCTTTTTGCGCTCCTTCAACATTTCCACCAACTCTGTCGGCATCTTCACATCCCGACTTTCGTGCTTCTTCGGCGTGAAGCCAACGTCCGGCTTCCTGCGAATGTGGTAGATGCCACGCGCGAAGTCGATGTCCTGCCACGATGCGTGAGTAACTTCCTTATCCCGGCAGGCCGTTCCGAGGAAGAACTTGTAGCGGATTTTCTCTTCGTCGGTCATCGCAGCGAACAACTTGCGCAGTTCTTCCGGCTCGTAGGGTACGGCGGGTTCTTCCTCGAACTCGGGGAGATCGCTGCTCGACGAGAAGTCGGTCTTGATGCGGTTCGCCTTCAACAGCGATAACACCGTCATCATCCGATTGTGCAGAGTCCGCGCCTCGTATCCCTCCCCGGCGAGATAGTCTCGGAACGCCTGCAACTGTGGTTTGCCGACTTCATCCAGAAAACGCACCTTGCCATTTAGTGACTCTTCGAATTGTTGCAGGTTGAGTTCGTAACCGATGACGGTTTTCCGCTTCTTCGTCTTTTTCGCTTCCGACAGGAAATGTTCGATGGCCTTCTTGAGTGGCAGACGGTTGGCGTTCTCACGATCTTTGAACTCTTCCAGAGTCAGGCCCATCGCTACGGCTTTGGCGTTCAATTCCAGCTCAGCCGCTTCCCGCTGCGCTTCCTCGAAAGTGTCGTATGCTTGGCTCCACACGAACTTGCCGGAGGCATCGGGGTAACGAACGTGGAACTTTGCACCCGGTTCGAGCGTCGGACGGCGTCCCGCACCCTTCGGGACGGCCTTGTACCGCCAGCCCTTTCCCGGCTCTTTTCGACGGATATAGACCCTTGCCATGCTGTCACCTCGTGCCCAGATTGTATCACGAGTGTAGCAAGGCTAAAAATAGTGCGTTTTTGCTGTGTTTATGAGATATGGCGGAGGAGGAGGGATTCGAACCCCCGAGACCCTCACGGGCCTAACGGTTTTCAAGACCGCCGGTTTCAACCGCTCACCCACTCCTCCGTTTTTAATTCTAGCGTACTCTGTGTG
>Ga0335069_10003728_pt1 | contig 22882 bp, 24 predicted proteins | sample Lox_Sample_11_FD_206714 | JGI IMG/M metagenome (GOLD analysis project Ga0335069, IMG submission 206714) | Soil microbial communities from Loxahatchee National Wildlife Refuge, Florida, United States - Lox_Sample_1.1 | ecosystem: Environmental > Terrestrial > Soil > Wetlands | place: USA... | reverse complement strand
GGGCTTGGAACTAGAGTCCCGGGAGCCGAATGGGGACGGCGCCTTTGCGATCCATTGCCGAGGAAAGTCAGTCCGCCGATGAGCGATATCACCGTCAAACCGGTCATCAAGCCGGAGCTCAAGGTCGAGAAGCCCCGGCTCTACAAGGTGCTTCTGCTGAACGACGACTACACGCCGCGCGACTTCGTGGTGCGGGTGCTGAAGGCCGAGTTCCGCATGACCGAGGACCAGGCCCATCGCGTCATGTACACAGCCCATACCCGCGGCCTCTGCGTGGTTGCGGTCTTCACCAAGGACATCGCCGAGACGAAGGCGACCCGCGCCACCGATGCGGGCCGCTCCAAGGGCTATCCGCTGCAGTTCACCACCGAGCCGGAGGAGTAGCGGCCGCTTCGGGACGGCCGGAAAGCGACCGTCCCGTCACGGCGATGGTTCAATTCACGCGATACCGCGCGGCGGGCTCGGCGTTCAGGAAATTCGGCAGCAAGGCGCGGCGGGCGCCGTCGAACTGCTCCCACTGGCCGGCATCGGGCAGCGGCGGGATGGTGACGGCCTCGCGGCGGTCGAAGCCGATGAGGGCGGCATCCACCAGTTCATCCACCTCCATCACGCCCGGCACCTCGTCGATGTTCTTGCCGGCTTTTTCCCAGATCTCGGTGCGGGTCGCGGCGGGCAGCACCGCCTGGACATAAACGCCCTTCGGCCCGAGCTCGAGCTGCATGCCCTGCGACAGCGAGAGCACGAACGCCTTGGTCGCGCTGTAGACCGTCGAGCCGACTTCCGGGGCGAGGCTCAGCACCGAGCTGATGTTGACGATCGCCCCGGTCCCGGCCCGCACCAGCCGCGGCGCCGCGGCGCTGGCGAGGCGCGCGAGCGCGGTCACGTTGAGGGTGATCAGCTTCGCGACGGCGTCCGGGCTCTGGTCCAGGAACTTGCCGGGCAGGCTGGCGCCCGCATTGTTGACCAGAATGCCGATCTTCTTGTCGCTGCGGACCCGGTGCTCGACCGCGGCAAGATCCGCGGGATCGGTCAGGTCAGCCGGCAGGATGTCGATCGCGACCCCGCTCTCGCGCCGCAGCCGCTCCGCCAGCGCCTCCAGCTTGGCGCGGTCCCGCGCCACCAGCACCAGGTCATGGCCCCGCTTGGCGAAGCGATCGGCATAGACGGCGCCGATTCCGGTCGAGGCGCCGGTGATCAGCACGGCGGGCTTCGGGTCGGCGGATTTCTGCGGGGTCATGGCGTTCTCCTATCTGACTGGTTTCATTGGATTTTAGTCGCTCGGCTCGCTATTAATCATGACGAGCATCATCTAAAATATATTGATGATAGTGATCATGTTTAATGTCAAGATCGAAAGCGGAGGTGGTGATGAAGGTCACGCGCGAGCAGATGGCGGAGCACCGCCGGAAGATCCTGGATGCGGCGGCCCGGCTGTTCCGGGCACACGGCTTCGAAGCGGTCACGGTCGCCGAGGTGATGCAGGCGGCCGGCCTTACCCATGGCGGCTTCTACGGCCACTTCAAGTCGAAGGACGAGTTGATCGCCGAGACCATCGGCCATGTCCTCGCGGGAACGGCGGAATCCCTCGAGCCGGCCGCTTATGCGGGCGGCTATCTCTCGGCGCGGCACCGCGACAATCTCTCGGGCGGCTGCCCGTTCGCGGGCCTTGGCGCGGAGACCATCCGTCAGACCCCTGAAGCGCGGGCGGCGATGACCGCCGGGCTGAAGCGCCATCTGGCGGCGCTGACCCGGGGAGCGCCGGGCGCGACTGCGGCCGCGAAACGCCGGGCCGCCATCGGCAGCTGGTCGGCCATGGTCGGTGCCTTGATCCTCTCCCGCTTCAGCGACGACCCGAAGCTCTCCGACGAGCTCCTGAAGGAAACCCGCGCCTGGATCGCCAAAGGAGAGAAGGCGGCAAAGGCGCGGGCCTGAAGCCACGTCGCGCCGCCGGCTCGCCTCGCTGGGCAACCCCTCCGGTCGTGCCGGGTTGGCCGAGAGAGACGTCTCTCGCGAACACCCGACTGCCAACACCGACTGGAGGTGCGCTCATGGCCGCCGAACATCCAATGGACGACGGTCGACTGGTCGCCGACCGCCGCCGAGTCTGGCACGATTTCCGCCGCCTGCTGTTCTGGGGTCCGATCCATGCCGCCGTCGTGCTGATCGTGGTGGCGATGCTGGCGGTCTATGGTCCGACGCCGGCAACCGTCACCCTGGGCATCGTGCTCATCGGCGGCAACATCGCCCTCACCGCCGCCATCCTCTCGAGCCAACGCTGGTAGGGCGAGCGACCGCGGTCTTCGGCGGCCCACTGGCGGAAGGCGACCGGCCCGCGCTCTCCGAGGGGTTGGCGGCAATCCCAACCTGCGCTATGTTCCGGCCGCTTCTCCCCCTCACGCCTCAGCTCACATGCGTCCGCTCCAGCCATTCATATCGCGCGTGCTCTCCCGCATTGAGCGTGACCAGGAAGGAATCGGACCCGCCTTACGGATTTGGATCATCGCGGTTCTCGCTGCCGGCGCCGCGGCAGTCATTTTCTGGCTGGCCAGCCGCGATCCCTTGTATCGGACCGTATTCGTCGAGGAGTTTCAATCCAACGAGGCGGGGCGAGCGGCCTACCTCTTTGGAACGCTGCACGGCGAGGGCGGGAACTTTCAGTCCGTCGTCGCCGAGCCGCTGGGAAACCTGCTCAGCTGGGGAAGCTACAGTCTCTTCGGCTTCGGCCTCTATCAGCTGAGGCTGCCCTTCCTCCTGCTATCCGTTCTCTCATTGGCCATCTTCGGGACGGCGGTACGGCGCGAAGCCAGCGGCCATGCATTGCTTGGCGGGCTGGTGTTTGCCGCGTTCGTGCTCTCGCCGTTTCTGCTCAACCTGCGTGCGACATCGGTTGTTGAAACCATGTATGTGCCCATACTGGGCGCCGCACTCCTGATCGCCGGCCGGATCGAAATGGCAAAGGGGACCAGACATTCCGACTGGTTCGCTCTTGCCTGCGTGTCCGGACTGGCCGTCTTCGTGAAGCAGGAAGGCTTCATAGTTCCGCTCGCCGCGCTGGCCGTCGCCGTTCTCGAATGGCTTCGAGGCCGGCTGTCACGCGGCGCGGCGCTGGCGTTCGCTGCAGGCGGACTTGTCGTTGCTGCCGCCTATGTCGCGACGGTTGTTTCGATCGCGGGTGTCAATGGCGTGCTCGCCTATATCGACAATTTCAATGCCACCATGGCCCTTTCCAAGATCAAGGCGGGTTCCATGGCAGAGGCGTTGGCGCGGGCGGTCGTCAATGGCCCCAAGAATCTCGATCTCTACTTCCCGGGTCTTTCCCTCGTTTCGGTGCTCGTGCTCGCCGCCGGATTCCTCCATCGAGACGCTCTGTCCCTGCCGGGGCGGATGAGCCTGGCCATCGTGATCATCTTCATCCTCGGCTTGCCGTTTCTGCCGGTGGTCTACTGGAAGCGGTTTCTGATCGCAGGGCCGGCACTGCTCTTTGCCGCGCTGTCGGTTTATGTCGCCTGGCAGCGCACCGGCGGGACGCGCGTCGGCCCGCTCGGGCAGAGAATTCTCTCGGTCTCGCTGGCCATCTCCATCCTCGTGGCCGGCTTTGCCTGGGCATCGCCCTTCGCCGGCATGTGGCAAACGAGGCCCTTTTGGGATGGCGGGCCTGCATCCTGGCTGTCGATCGCTTGCGCCGCGGGCGCGGCGCTTTGGGTTCTCTACTCCAATCGCGTCGGGCCGCGACACCTTTACGTCTGCCTTCTCGGCGCGGCCCTGGTGACCACCACCTTCGGTCTCTATGAAGTGACCAAGAAGCGGCAAGACGAAATGCCACGCATCGGCCGAGCCGTTGCAGCCGAAATCGACGGAAAGACCATCGTATCGGACCACAATACGTTTCGATTTGTGGGCTACTTTACCAATGCTCACTTCCGCTTCGTGCCGGAAAACGATCCAGGCTATCCGTCGGACATCGTCTCGCAAGCGCGCGCCTTGAAGGCGGACTATATCGGAGTGACGAACACCTACAGCAATCTCGAAGCGCTCGTGAATCAGGCCCTGCCGGAATATCGGAAGGTGGCGGAATATACCTATGTGCATCCGAAGAGCTTCGAGCGGCTGCCCAAGACGAAGCACGTGATCGTGCTCTATCGCCGCATCGACGAGCCGCCATCGACGCCGAGCGCGCCGGCGGCATCGCCTGCGCCCGACATCCAGAACTAGTCGGGCGCAGCCAGGCCGGCCATTCCCAAGGGCAAGATCATGGGTGCCGGTTCCAGGACTTCGGAACCACTTCGAAGGTCATCGGGGTGGAGAGGATCGGCGGCAGATGACCGACCAGCTCGAGCAGTCCGAAGCGGTCCAGGATCTTCCGGGCGACGGAGACCATTCCGCGGCCGCCCTGGCGCTTGCGGAACTCCTCGTCGTGGTTAAGGCGCTCGAAGGCCGTCCGCATCGTGCCCCGCGCGAATCGACAGGAACAACCCTGTCGCTCGAATGCGCGTCTCATTCTGCCCAGCGTCACGAAATTCAAAGAGCGCCAGAGTTCGGTCTTGCGGATGCCGGGCATCAACCAAGCCGTCAAGCGCGGGAACAGCGGGACCAGTGGAATCCCGAAGTGCGGCTCATACGGGATCAGGTAGTTGGGACAGGTATGCCGCATGATGCCCGTCGGCCGAAGGACGCTGCACATTGCGCCTATGGCTCGCTCCAGGTCGGGGATGTGCTCCAGGACATTGATGGAGAACACGACGTCAAAGAGGCCATGTGGCTTTGGCGCCAGCTCGGCGGCGCCGATCGAAAGGTAGGGGTGACCCGCGTCTCCGATCCATTCCCGCAGGCAACGCCCGATCAACGCGTTCTGGTCAAACCCTCCAAGGCCGGGTTCGATCGCGACGACCTCGATGCCAGAGCGACTCAATACGAGCGATACGATGCCGACGCCGGCGCCGATCTCGAGGACGCGCTTGGCATTGAGGTCGATATCCTGCAGAAGTTCGAAGGCGACGGCGGCTTCGCTCAGCGACGTCTCGATTCTGGCTCTGATCTCCGAACTGGACCGGGAAGTGCGCCGGCTGCATTCATCCAGGAACTTCGGATCCTCTAGAACTTTGCGGATCCGAGAGAGTTCGGATGAAGCTCTGCTTGCATCGGCCGTCAACTGCAGGTGGTTCCGATATGAGTGCGGGGACGCATGCGGCACATGGGCTACTCTGCCGGTATCCGAAAGAAGCGCCGCGCCGTGACCTTCGAGGTAATCGGATCGGCGGCGCGCAGAATCTGGTTTTCCGGAACATCCTGGGTCACGGCGACCCCGGGTCCGATCCAGCAATCGGCGCCAACCGTGATCTTGTCGGCGAGAGCCGAATTCACGCCCAAGAAAGTATGCTGCCCGATATGGCAGTAGCCGGAGACGACGACATGAGAGGAGACGAAAACGTTGTCTTCGATTCTCGAGTGATGACCGATATGGTTGCCGCTCCACAAGACGACGTTGTTTCCCAGCGACGCAAAGGACTGGACGACATTGTTCTCGAAGATGAAGCAATGCTCGCCGACAGCCACATCGGGGCCGACGAAGGCGTGCGGGCTGACGAAGCTGGCGAGCCGATAGCCCTGGGACTTTGCAACGGCGACCAGGCGTGGTCGAAGGCGATTGAGCTGCGTGTAGACGATGGCGACGTGAACGTCGTGCCCATCGGGCGGGTAGGCCGACGGCAGGTCCTCGAGCGCGACCACCGGCCGCCCCCGAAACTCCTCCGTCTCCAGATACGCCCGCTCGACGGCGTAGCAGGCGATTTCATAGCCCGAGTACTTGTGGAAATAGAGACTCGCAACCTCGGCGAAGGCCCCGGTACCGACAATAACGAGCTTACGATCCCTTGACACGGCCGCCAGCCTCCACTCTTTATGCGACCGTTGTAACCGAGAACTTTGCCGGGTAGCAAGATGCAGGCCCCAAGCCGAGGCCCCTACCATTGCGCGTATGTGGACGAAGTCGAGCAGGTCCGCTCGTCGGCCTTCGTCGCGCGCTGTCTTGCACAAGCGAGCGTGCATCCAAGCCGGGCGCGGCTGCGGCCCAATGACTCCTCGCCAAGCTTGGTCGCCCGGGGACCATCTCTACATGCATAAGGCCAAGAACTCGATGATTCCCTACAACGTGCCTTACGCTACGGGCGAAGAGCTGGGGTACATTCAGCAAGCTATTGATGGCCGTCACCTTTCCGGTGATGGCCCGTTTACGCACCGCTGCCAGGACTTGCTCAAGAAGCAGTTCGGATCGCCGACCTTGCTCACTCAGTCGTGCACGGCGGCACTCGAGATGGCGATGCTGTTGCTGCAGCTCAAGCCGGGCGACGAAGTCATCATGCCGTCGTTCACCTTCGTCTCGACTGCGAATGCGGTTGTTCTGCGCGGCGCAACCCCGGTCTTCGTCGACATAGACCCCGCCACGCTCAACATCGATCCGGATCGAGTGGCAGAGGCAGTCACGTCGAAGACGCGGGCCGTGGTCGTTGTCCACTACGCCAGCGTCGCCTGCGACATGGATCGCATCCTGGAAATTGCCCGCGACCGGGGTCTGGCCGTGGTGGAGGATGCGGCGCATTGCTTTGGGGCGAAGTATCGCGGTCGGATGCTGGGAACCCTTGGGACGCTCGGGACCCTGAGCTTTCACGAGACCAAGAACGTCAGCTGCGGCGAAGGCGGTGCGCTGTTGGTCAACGATCCGGCCTTGCTGGAGCTGGCCGAGATCGCCTGGCAAAAAGGCACCAATCGCAAAGCCTTCCTGGAAGGGCGCACCGACAAGTACAGCTGGGTGGAGGTGGGCTCCTCCTACCTTCCCAGCGAGCTGACGGCTGCATTCCTGTACGCGCAGCTGCGTGCCGCCGAATCGATCAACGAAAAGCGACTGCGGGTGTGGTCGTCGTATCATCAACGCCTGGAAGAGCTGGAACGGAAGGGGCTGTTGCGCCGTCCGGTCGTGCCTCCGGATTGCGTCCACAACGCGCATCTCTACTATGTCATCCTGAACGATGACGCGGACCGCGGTGCGGTGCTCGGCAGCATGCGACGGAGCGGCGTTGACGCAATCTTCCACTATGTCCCTCTCCATGAAGCGGAAGCGGGCCGGAAGTTCGGAAGAGCGGCGACGGAACTGACCGTGACCAGCAAGTTGGCGCGGCAACTGGTGCGCCTGCCGTTGTGGCCGGACCTGCCGTCGTCGGACATCGATTGTGTCGTCAGCGCATTGACGGCGGCGCTTTCATGAATTCCACATTTCCCGACGCAGATGGGCGCGAAATCTCCGTGAGGCAGGTCAGATGACGTCTCTTCCCTACAACGTGCTCGGCATTGCCACCACGGTTGGCATCACGAGCGTCGCCCAGCTGATATTGAAGTGGCAGATCATACGTGTGGGCCATCCGGAACCGGGCGCTGCGGGCGCATTCCGATGGGCTCTCGCTTTGTTGCTCAATCCCTGGATCATGGTTGTCTTCGCCGGCGCCGCCATCGCGGCGATCTCCTGGTTCTTCGTTGTCAGCAGGCTCCCTCTTTCCGTCGCCTATCCCTTCGTCGCGCTCACTTTCCCGCTGGTGACTCTGGCGAGCGCCTTGATCTTTGGCGAGCCGATCGGTTGGGGAAACTTCGCCGGACTGGCTCTCATCGTCGCGGGGCTGGTCTTGACCGTGCGTCAGGGCGCTTGAATTCAGACGCATGCCAAGATGAGCCAGCGGACTTCCGGCGTTTACTTCCTGACCAGGATCTCGGCGCTCTACGGGTCCTTCCAGGATCTCTTGGGGGGAACGGCCGCAAGACGGCAGCTCGTCTCCGAGTACATTCGGCCCCGAGAGGGCGAGCGCGTCATCGATCTCGGATGCGGCCCCGGCGCCATTCTCCCGTTCCTGGGAGGTGTGAGCTACACAGGCATCGACGAGAATCCCGGCCACATTGCGCGCGCGCGCCAGCGGAACGGGGGTCGGGGCACCTTCATCGCGGGCGATTTCGCGAAGGCTCTGGAGCAATCGTTCGGTACGTTTGATCTCGTGCTTTGCCTCGGCCTGCTGCATCACCTTGCGGACGCTCGGGCGAGCGAGCTCCTGTCGCTTGCGCGCAGCCTGCTCGCGTCGGGAGGCCGGATGGTTGCCGTCGACCCGGCATTCACCTCCGATCAGCCGCGAATTGCCCGATGGCTGGCCAGCCGTGATTCCGGCCAAGCCGTGCGCAGTCCCGACGCTTACCGGCAGTTGGTGGAGCCGCACTTTTCCCGGATCGAGACGCACGTTCGCCACGACCTGCTGCGCCTCCCGTATACCCACCACATTCTGATCGCCTGGCGCTGAGAGCGACGGGCGCCTAGGCCGGTTCCAATCGCGCGAGGCCGATTCCGGTCCGGCCGTAGCCGTCTCCGTTGTATGCCATGTAGATCCGGCCCTTTGCGGAGAATACGGCCGGATAGCACGTCTCGCGCGCCTCCCAGCCTTCCCCGAGAGGATGCAGGCTGCCCAGCTCATCGTCCCGATGCCACAGGACCCCGTCGCCCGACCATGCGTATCCAATCCGGTAGGCCTCGCCGCGGTGGCAGAACCACATGTGCCACCTGTCATGGGACCGAAGAACGGATGGCCGCGTCAGAGCGATCTCGCCCGCACTCAGCCCGAGAGCCGGCGTGGAGTTGGGAGTCCAATGAAGACCGTCGCTCGAAGTCGCGGTCTTGAGGATGTGCCTCATGTCGGCGGCGCTTTGCCCGGTCGCCGAATGGCTGCCGTACCACATGCGCCAGCCGCTCTCGCTTCTATGGACCCATGGATAGGACAGCGAGAATGGGTCATGGGCATTGCGGTCAAGGACCGGCGCCGGCGAAACGGGCTCGAATCTGCCGTCTTGCCGTTCGGCGGCGCAACCGATGCTGTTACGCCAGGGAACGGTCCGCCCCAGGTTCCATCCCATGTAATAGAGGCGGCAGGACTCTCCGGGAGTCTCTACGGCGCAGCCCGGAGAAACGCCGCTGTCATCGTAGTAGCCGACGGGACCGAATCCCAGAACCGGCTCCGCTGCGACCTTGCACGGGGTGGATGGACGTTCGACGTCGATATCGACGAACGCGATGCGGCTGCGGCTCTCGGCATCGCGGCATGCGAAGTAGAAGCGCACCAGCCCATCGTCGAGCGGTCGGGGCGTGGGCGTCGAGGCGTGCGTACCCAGGCCGAGGCCGTGAGTCTCAGGATCGAAGATTCGGCCGAGACGGGTGATCCGCCACTTCATCGTGAGGCGGCGCTCTTGCGCACCGGTCGCTCGTGACGCACGCGGACGGTGAACTCGTAGAGCCCGTAGTCCTGCGTCAGCTCGACCCTGCGCGACCAGCGGCGCAGGCAATGGTCCAGGATCTCGGCCGGGTCGGCGTACCACAGCTGCCTGCGCATGAACTCCCGGTCGCTATGCACCGTCAGCATGTTGAAGGCGAACCCGATCCGGCTGCTTCGGGCCAGGGTCTCGATCATGGCGAAGACATGTTCGCGCCACGTCCGGTCGTCGAAATCCAGGCGAACGTTGAAGACGCCGGATGCCACCGCGAAATCGACCCTCTGCGGGAAGGTCGAAGCCACCGACCACCGGGCGCGGGGTTCGTGTCGCCAGCGGCGACGCGCCTGCTCGATCATCTCGGAGGAGAGGTCGACGCCGACGAACTTACGGAAAGGCGTCCTTGCCGTGCGCATGAAACCGACCATTGCGCCATAGCCGCACCCGAGATCGCCGACCACAAAGTCACGATCGTCGCGCCAGACGGCGCTGAGCTGACGGAGGCGCGTGCGCTGCGAAGCACCGTCTCGCCAGTCTACGCCTTTGGGAGTGCTGCCATGGCTCCGCAGCTTGTCGGTGTAGTACGCCTCAACGGCTGTTGCCACCGGGCCGTCGTCGGGCCGTCCGGTCATTGGGCGACGCGCTCCAGCGGCACCGAATTGCTCCGCAGATCCACCATGTATTCACGTGCATGCTTGCCGACATTGAACAGCAGGTCGATCACCGACACCGCCGGCTCGAACGGCCCATGCCGCTGTTGATACTCCGGATAGGCGCCGTAGTCCACGAACCGCACCTCGATCCCCCTGCTGGCAAACGGGTTGGCGTCGAGATACGCCCGGGCAGAAGGTCCCGACAGATAAAGCGCGCCGCCGGCACGCTCGGCCAGGCGCGCGAGGCGTGTGGAGCTGTCCATCGCATCGAGCTCCTCGAGCGGCAGCAGGTCATGAGAGGATACGAGCGGCGTCGCGATCTCGAGCAGCGCGCACAGCTTGCGCAACAGCAAGAGGTTGACATCGCTCAGCCGCGCCAGGCCGGCGGCCTCTTGATATGCGGCATGCAGCTCCGCGCCATAGCTTTCAAACCAGGGCGCCTTCGCATAGGCATGCCGGATGTTCTGCCAATGTGCATCCGCCCACGCGCCGGCAACCTCCGTCTCGAGGATCCGCTGGAATCGGCGTCCCTTGGTGAGCACCGGTATCGAGAGCCATTGGAGGCCGTTGGCGGTCTTGATGCAGTTGCGGCTGCGCCAGTCACGCTTGGTGAACTGGACGTCGTCCAGGATGATGAAGGTATCGGCCGCGCGAATCAGATCGAAATATCCCCGCCACGGGATATAGCTGGATTGCACGATCGCGATTGTCCGGGCGTTCGACATGCTGTTCTTGGGTGCGTTCCGCCGCTATCGCCGGCTGCGTCTGCGAGACCGGAACTCCTCCACGCTGCGTGCGGGCTCGGATTCATATCCGAGCAGTCGCGAGAGCTTCGGGTCATCCGACCACTTCCCGTTCAGTGCAGCGGGCAGCGAGATCTGCTGCTTGATGAGGGGAATGGTGTAGACGTTGTTGATCGCCCGTCGCGGATGCGGGGAGCTGTTGCTGCCGGCGCGATGGTAGAGCATGGAATCGAAGACCAGAAAGCAGCCTGCGTCCGCCTCGACCGTCCGCTCCAGTCTCTGCGCGCACTCATCCGAGGGAAAATATTCGATCTTGTGCGTCCCGGGCACCACGCACGTCCCGCCGGTCTCCCGCGAGAATGCGTCAAGGCAGAGCAGCGCACTGACCGATAGCGGCCGGGACGACACCCAATGCTGATACGGAAGGTCCCGGTGGTACGCGCGTTGGTGGTGGCCTTGATTCGCAGGGTTCACGACTGCATTCTGCTGCATGAGTACGTGATAGTCGCCCACCAGCCGCCGGCAAATCTCGATGACCACTTCGTTCGTCGCGACCGCAAGGAAGGACTCATCGTAGGCCAGGGGACAGCGTACGACGTCCGCTTCCTGGATTTGTGCAAGCTCCGATCGCCCACCGCCCTCCGCAGTCTGCCGCTCGAGAAGCGAATCGACCCGGTCCCTCCAGTCCGAGAGCTGCATCCGCGTAAATCCGCTCTCGACAACGGTGAACCCGGCGATCTGGATCTCTTGAACATGCACATCGATGCGATCGACGGCGGATCTTTGTTCACTAATTCCGTACTGAGTTTGCGCTTGCTTTGCCATGGGCGCTTTTCCTCTTCGGCTCCGCGCAGATGTGAGCCTACGTTGTGGCGATGTGATCCCAGCGGATGGGATCATTTCCGTCATTGCTGATGCGTGCTGCGACGCGTTCCTGTGCCTGGGTACGCACGGCAAGAAGATACCGCTCGCCGGGGCGGCCCGGCGTCGAACCGTAGGGCGTAACCTTTCTTCCATCAAGCTCGCCGGGCGCCGCTCCATCGGCGACAAAACGTCCGATCCGGCTCCACACGCGTGGCGCGTACACCCGCAGCAAGTTCGCCGTTTCGCCGATGCCAAAGCAGACGATGACGTCGGACCCGCACATTTGTATCAGTTCATCGTCGAGATTCTTCCAGGCTTCAAGGAACGAGCGCCGGGACTCATGCACCTCACAAGGATCCGATCCGGTCGGAGCGGTGGAGACGTGAACTGCGGCCCACCGAAAGACGGATGCCTGAAATGCGCCGATCGAATCGGGGGCGGTCGCGTGCTTCGTCTCGACAAGGCCTGCGCGTCCTGCAATCTCGCGCAGGCCCCTGGCGGTAAACGAATGCAGATGGTCGTGCATCAACAGCTCGACGGACGGTGTCTCCCCATCGGGGCAGATGACGACGGCATATGCCTCGGGCGCCATCGTGGCGGCGAGTCCGGTCAGGAAGCTCTCTGGGTCGGGCACGTGCTCCAGCACGTTTACGCTGATGACCAGGTCATGACGATTGCCCAGCCTGGCGCCGGCGGCTTCATCGAAGTAGGCGCATAGAACATCATGTCCGGCGCCCCTGGCGTGCTCGGCGGCCGCGACGACAGGTTCTATTCCGCGCCGTTGCGATCCCGGATAAACGGCCGCCAGCTCGGTCAGCAAGGAGCCGTTGCCGCACCCGATCTCCAACAGGGCCTCCGCAGAGAAGGAGGAGGGCAGGAGGGAGCTTATCCACCCGGCGTACGCTCTCTGTCGCAGCTTCTCAAAGGTATCGTCGCTCGCGTGTGCGTAGAGCGCATACTCGTCCCTGAAGAGCGCGCGTACCGCGCTCTCCTTTGGTGGATCGTCAAGCCGTCCCGTTCCACAGCTGGAACAGGTCGAACGCTGCAGGGGAACATCCAGCAGGGCTCCGTCGCTCCGCATGGAGTGAGGCCCGGGTTGCGGCAATGGCCACCAGACTGAGCCACTGCACGCGGGACAGGTTGGGCTATGGTTGCGGAGCATCCAGTCGCTTTTTTTGCTCTGCGCGCGGCATCTCGTTGCGGAGTACGCTGCGTACGATGACGTACGGCCTCCGCTTCGTTTCATTGAAGACTCTCGCGACATAGATGCCGACCAGGCCGACAAAGAGAATGGTCAAGCCGCCGAACAGCCAGATCGAGGCCATCACGGATGTCCAACCCTGCAGCGCGCCGCCGAAGAAAATGTAGCGCACCACGAGAAACAGCAGGCTGACCCCGGCCAGCATCGAGATCACCAGCCCGAGATTGAACACCCAGTACAGCACTCGGCTGGAGAACGAAGTCGCATAGTCGATCGCCAGCTTCACCTTCCGCAACAAGCCGTACGATGTCGGTCGAACGCGCGATTTCTTGACCGTCACGGCCACCTGGTCGTAGCCGGTCACGACCCACAGGCCGGAGATAACGAGCTCGCGCTCCCGATGGCGAAGCAGGGAGCGAACGTAGCGCCGGCTCATGAGCCGGACGGTCATCAGGTTGCGCGGAAGGGTGACATCCGTCAGATGATTGATCAGTGCGTAGAAGATCTCGCCGCTCACTCGTTCGAGCAGGCTGCCGCGGCGGACTTCCTGGACGCCGTACACGACGTCGCATTTGTCGAGCAGCATGCGTTCATGAAAGACGCTCAGAATCTCCGGCGGCTCCTCGAGATCGCTGTCGATGAGAAAGACGAGGTCGCCGCGGGCATGCGCCAGGCCGGCCATCATGGCTTTGTGATGGCCGAAGTTGCGTGACAGGTCCACGACGACGACCCGGCTGTCTTCCGCGTGCAGATCCTGCGCCAGGAGCAGGCTTTCGTCGGGCGATCCATCGTTGACGAGGACGATCTCGAAATCCGTCCAGCGTCCTTCGGCCGCCGCCACGCAACGACGGTAGAATTCCTCGAGATAAGGCGCGCTGCGATAGAGCGTTGCGACGATCGAAAGTTGCATATTCAATCAGACGGATTCGGCGGATGGCGGATAGGTTAATATATCGCATGTGGCTCGTTGTTCGTCTATTGGCGAATGACCGGCCCGGCCGAGCGGACAGCGGGAGCGAGACCCCTGCCCGGACGTAAACGGCGGTCGGGAACCGCCGGCCTGATTGTACACTCGGGTCCTTCGCGTCGGCCGACCCGTCTGGAATGGGCCTGTCTTCGAGTGCCGCGCTGGTTCCGGACAGAGAGGAAGCGGCAGAGGGAGACGACGGCATTGGCGGAGGCGGCGATCAGGCTGCTCTGGGCTGCGGGCCCTGATGGAGACTCTACCGCGCGAAGGTCGGTCCAGCAGAGCCTGCGCCGAGGAAGACCGGCTGCGACTCGACGTCCGTTGACAGGACTTCTCCGGTGCGGTTGTGTCGGCTGATAAGTCGAGAGGGGGATAACGAGAGTGGGTAGAATCGATACGGCCGCCAACCTGACCGCAGTGGTTGCAGGATTTCTTCTATTCCTGGTTCTATCGGTCGCTTATCGGGCTTGGGGCAGCGCGCGCATCGAGAGATACCTTCGGGGCGGCGCGGCATTTCTCGCTTCACGCGGCCTGTTCCGCGTGCCCGTCGGTCGCGATGAAGTCAGAATCAATCTATTCCGCATCCTGGTAGGCGTTCTATTCCTTGTGAGGTCCACTTGGACGGCGGTGTTTCTCTTCGATTCGACCGGGAGCATCGGATCTCAGGTCGCCGGCGTGGTCGTCCTGCTGCTTGGGATCATGTTCACCGTCGGCCTGATGACGCCGATCGCATCGATCCTGCTCCTGTTCACGAACGTGATGCTGCTGGACTATGCGCTCGGAACCTACTCTCTTGGCTCCGATGTTTTTCTGATGCTCCTTCTTACCTTTGCGTTCGTTCCTGCCGGCACCAGGTTGTCTCTTGATGCCGCCATCATGGCGCAAGGCGGTCGATGGGCGAGCGCCATCGGCAGAATCTACGATTTCTTCGGGCGCCCGACCCTGTACCGGTTGATCGGCGCGAAGTTCCTTTGCCTGCTCTCCTACAGCATGCTCTGTCTCTACTCGGTGTCGTTGCATATTTCGGAGCCGTTCTGGCTGAGTGGCGAAGTTGTCCTCCAGATCGTGACCAGCTCTTACCTGTCGCGGCATTACGCGTTCTTTCGCGAGCTGATCACGACCTATCCCATGGCGATCACGCTCGGCGTTCTGTCGATGCGGATCATGATCGCCTGGTACATCGCGTTCCTGCCGTGCATCCTGATCGGCGGATGGTTGCGGCGGGCGGTGATTCTCTGGGCATTTGTGTTCTTCTGTGCATCCCTCTTTGTGCTGCAGGTCAGTTTCCTGCCGTACTACGAATTCACGATGCTGGGTTTGCTGTTCTGGAACAATTGGCCGTTCAATCGCTGGGCCGGAGCCCGCGCTGCGGCGGTTGGAGACGCCGGCCGGCCTCGCGAGATCTCGCCGGCTCCGTCCGGCATGCCCCTGCATCCATCGCGAATCTCGCGGGCGACGTTCAACGCCTTCGTGTCGATCCATCTCGTGCTGGCGCTGGCGTTCGCGGTTTTTCTTCCCGTTTCTCCGCTGTTTCCCCCGCCGCCCCTGTTGAAGGGAGTGATGCACGTCTATGGAATGATGGAGATCAACGTCTTCAACAAGGAAGACCTCTATATGGGCGAGCACTGGTTCACGATCGAGACCATCGATGAATCAGGGGCGGCGCATCTCGTGCCGTTCACAGGTCCGGACGGCGAACGTCTCGCCTGGCACACCTCTGATCGCGTCTATTTCGGCGTGTCGTTGCGGTGGCGCCGCATCTACAATTTCAAGGATGACTTCTGCTATTCTCAGCGCGACTGGTCTCTCATGAGAAATCTCTTGAGATGGAGCCAGGAGTGGGCATCGGAACCGGTCCGCGCGTATCGCCTCGCCTATTACTTTCAGCCGAGCATCGACCTCAGCGATCTGACGAACCTCAAGGTTGCCCCCATTCAAACGGTATGCACGGTCGTCCTCGACCGGCACGGCACCGTGCTTTCGCAGGAGCGTGGCAACTATGTCGGCCTCAGCAAGGCCAGCAGCGGGGCGAATTAGGCCGGGCTCCTAGAACCCCAGTTTGCGGCGTCCCAGCAGGCGCAGCGTCATATTGCGTCCTGCACGCAAGACGGGATAGAGAGCGGCCGAGGCCCGAGACGACCGGAACAGCGTCTGGTTCAGGCGACGGAAGAACGTGCCTTTGGCTCCCTTGTCGGCCAGCGCGTGTATCGCCCCGGAGCCATGGAGAATCTCGTCACCGTCAACCAGCGCCATGCCGTCGTCGATCTTCAGGCCGCGGTCCTTCAATTGCCGAACCGCGGGGTGATCGGGATCTTCGCGCGCGTTAACGAGTTCGAGCTGCGGAAAGCTCTCCCGAAGGTGCAGCAGCCGAACGTAATTGGCGCAAAACGGGCACTCGCCGTCATAGATCAGAGCGGGCCGACTGTTCATAACCATCCGAGAATCCTAATCGATCTCCTGCCACCTGAGAAGGCGCCGCGCGGCATCTCCGGCAGGGGCGGACCTGGTCCCGCACCCTGATCTAGGCAGCGGCGGCCGCCGTTTCCATGCCCGATTGTGCCCGCCTTGCCGGAGGGCTAGCCTTTGCCGGAGCCGGAGCAGGCCTGATCGAGGCATTGGAGGCGTCGGATGCGCAGCCCCAATCGCGAGCAGATCATCGACACTTCGGAGGACATCCGCGCGGTGCGGAAACGGCGGCGCTTGTCCTTTCTGCGCATCGGCATCCCGATCCTCGGTGTCGTCCTGGTGGTCGTCGCGATCTTCGGCATCGCCGCCTTCTCACACTACGCCAACCGGCGCGGGGTGCTGGCCTTGTCGGACGACCTGCTGGCGACCCAGGACGCCCAGATCGCCCAGCGCGTGGCGGCCTTCGTCGATCCCTGCGAGCGCGCGCTCCGCATCCTGCGCGACGTCGTGGCGAATACGCCCGCCACGGGCCGGCGGGCCGTGGCGGAGCGGTTCGCCATGAGCACGCTGCGCGAGCTGCCGCAGATCGCCTCGCTCTACGCGGGCGACGGCGAGGGCAACTTCCTGATGGTGCGCCGGCACGGCGATGGCGGCTTCGAGACCAAGCAGGTGGTGAACGAAGCCGGCCACCACCAGGTCGTCTTCGTCGAGCGCAACGCCGGATTCGACGAGATCGAGCGCCATGAGGATCCGACCGATACCTTCGACCCGCGCACCCGGCCCTGGTATGCCGACGCGCTCAAGGGGGGCGACGTCTTCTGGACCGGGGTCTACGTCTTCTTCAGCGATCGCAAGCCGGGCATCACCGTGTCCACCCGCCTGCCGAACAACACCGGCGTCGAGCAGGTGCTCGGCATCGACATCACGCTCGCCGAGCTGTCGAAGTTTCTCGGCAGCCTGGATATCGGCGCGGAGGGCCGGGCCTACATCATCGACGGCGCCGGGCACCTGATTGCCGCCCCCGATGCGGCGGCGACCGACGCACCGGTCGGTCAGGGCGACGACGTGCCGAAACGGATCGACCAGCTCGGCGACAAGACGCTGGTCGCCGCGTTCGACCGCTTCCGGGTCGAAGGCCAGGGCCGGCGCACCATCGAGATCGACGGACGGAACTACATCTCCAGTGCGACGCCGCTGCCGGAGCGGGGGCGCGACTGGTGGGTCGTCATCGTCGTACCGGAAGACGACTTCATCGGCTTCGTCGCGAGCAACAATCGGGTTGCCCTCGCCATGTCCGGGATCATCGTGCTCGCGGTCATCGCGCTCGCCGTCCTGCTGGTGCGACAGGGGCTGCGGTCCGACCGCTCGGTGCGGGTGATGGCGGAGCGCGGGCGGGCGATCGCCCAGGCGAGCGCCGCCTACGCCGCGATCGCGGAGCGCATCGCAGGGCAGGGGCCGTCGGCGACGGCGGCAGCGGCGGCGACCGAACGACTGGCCGATCTCTGCGGCGCCTCCCGCGCCAGCATCTGGTCGCTGGCCGGTTCCGCGCAGCTGCTTCGCTGCATCGACAGCTTCGACCAGGAGCGCCAGGGGCATGCCGGCGGTTTCGAGCTCCATCGGCGGGAGTTGCCGCAGTTCTTCGAGGCACTGCAGGGCGGCGAAGACTTCGCCGCGGCCGACGCCCGGGCGGACCCGCGGACCGGGCAATTCTTCAACGTCATCATGCAGCCGTTCGGCAGCCGCGCCCTCCGCGTCATCCCGCTGCGACGGGCGGAGCGGACGGTCGGCGCCCTGTGCCTCGAGGATGCCGGGCTGGTCGATGACGGGCCGGTCGATCACGGCGAGGCATTGAAGACCATCGGCGCGATGCTGGTTCCGACGCTGGAGATTGCCGGATCCGAAGCCGGGGAGCGGCCCGCCGGCGCCGCCCGCGCCGAGGCGGAACCGCGCCGGGCGCCGGTCCATTTCGTGTCGAGCGATATCGCGCTTTCTCCGGCTGAATGCGCGAACCTCGACGCCGCGCTCCACGCCGACGTCGCCGCCATGGTGCTGCGGATCTCCGGCTCGCTGGCCCTGGCGAAGCGCATGGAGGACGGCGGCGAGGGGCTGGCGCAATGGATCGCCGAGATGGTCCAGGATTCGGCCGCGGAACACGGCATCGGATACGTGAAGTTGGTCGGCCAGCAGATCATCGCCGCGACGGGATTCGAGCCCCAGGACGCGGATGGCGCGACCGAGGACGCGATGACCCGGGTCGCCGCTCTTGCGGTCGATCTCCGAGACCAGTTCCTCAATCGACTGGACTTCGCCAGCCTCGACGCCGAATTCCGGATCGGACTCGGCTTCGGTCCGTGCTTCGGCTGCCTGGTCGGGCACGGGCAGGACCACTTCAACCTCTGGGGCGAGGCGATCGAGATGGCCGACCTCATGGCGCGGACCGCGGCCGCCGGCGCCGTGCAGGCCACCGAGGGCGCCTATGAGATGTTGCGCAAGGACTTCCTGTTCCGGCCGCGCGGCAGCTTCTACCGGCCGGGTCGCGGCGAGTCCCGCACCTTCGTCCTCGCGGGGCAACTGTGACCGACCCTGTGGTCGCCGCACCTCCCGTGCCGGCGCTCCGTCCGCTGGCCTGGATCGGACGATGGAGCCGGCTTCGTCTCCAGTTCCTGCTGCGGTTGATGGCGCTGGCCGCCGGCGTCGTGGTCGAATCGCTGACCATCCGCGCCTGGCGCCGGCCGGCGCGCATGGAATTCCGCCGGGTGCTTCGGCAGACGATCGCCGGCAGCCTGCCGGCGGTCGTCGTCGTCGCCGCCCTGCTCGGACTCGGCATGGTCTTTCAGGCGCTCTACTGGCTGCGCGTCGCCGGTCAGGAAGGCTCGATCGGCACGATCCTCGTGACCGTGCTGCTCCGCGAGGTCCTGCCGCTGCTGGTCGGCGTCATCCTGCTCGGCCGCAGCGGCTCGATCATCCTGATCGAGCTCGGCCACATGCAGCAAAGCAGGCAGTTCCATGCCCTGCTGCGCCACGGCATCGACCCCTTCAATTTCCTGATCATGCCGCGCGGCGTCGCCTTCGCGCTCGCCTCCTATACACTCGGCATCGTCTTCGTGCTGGTGACGCTGCTGGTCGGATACTGTGCCGCGGCCCTGCTTGGGGTGGTGCAGACCTCCGTCTGGTCCTTCCTGGACGATGTGCTGCGCGCGACCGGTCCCCGCGACTTCGCGGTCTTCCCGGTGAAGATGCTGGCGATCGGCCTGATGACCGCCACCGCGACGACGCTCACCGCGCTCAGTGCCGGGCCGGACGAGGATATCGGCCAGCTCGCGGCGCGGGGTTTTGTCCGCGGCATGCTGGCGGTGATGGTGACCAGCGGCTTCCTGAGCCTGGCGACCTAGGCGATGAACGAACCGGTGCTCGCCTTGTCCGACGTGGCCTCATCGGAGTTGTTCGGCCGCTTCGCCCCCAGGATCGCGGAATTCCTGGTGCAGCCCGGCGAGCTGGTGCTGGTCGATGCCCGCGACGCGACGCTGGCCGCCGGCTTCGCCGACCTCTGCTGCGGCCTGCAGCCGCCGGAGCAAGGGATGGTGCAGTTCCTCGGGCACGACTGGTCGAGCCAGCCGGCCGAGATGGCGGACGCGCTGCGCGGGTTGATCGGTCGCGTGCTGGCCGATCCCGGATGGCTGCCGTTCCTCGACGCGACGACGAACATCCTGCTGCCGCAGCTTCATCACACGCGCCTCGCCACCGACGAATTGCTGGCGCGGGCGGCGGTGCTCGCCGACGAGTTCGGGTTGCCGGGCCTGCCGGGCGGGCCGATCGCGCGCCTGGCGCCGGAGGATCTTGCCCGTGCGGGCTTCGTGCGCGCCTTCCTCGGCCGGCCGCGCCTGGTCGTCCTGGAAAGCCCGGTGCAGGGCCTGTTCGGCGACATGGTGCCGCCCCTGCTGCGGCGGATCTCCGAGGTCCATGACCGCGGCGGCGCCGCGATCTGGCTGACGCGCAGCCGGCTGGTCTGGGACGACCGGACATTCCCCGCCTCCCAACGCGTGCGGCTCGGCCATCAGGGCCTGACCATCGTGGAGCCGCGGCGATGATGCGGGTGCGGCACACCGACGAATGGGTCGGCGCGCTGGTGATCGCCGCGCTGGCCGTGCTGGCGGTGGCCATTCTCCAGGCCGGCGTCCTCCGCGACTGGTTCAAGTCCTCGGCGGAGCTGCGCCTGATCCTGCCCGCGAGCGGCCTTGCCGGGCTCGATGTCGGCAGCGATGTCGAGATCCTCGGCACCAAGGCCGGCACCGTCCGGCGCATCGTGCTCGACCCGGAGCGCCAGCTCTACGCCATCCTGGAGATCGACCAGCAGGCGGAGCCCTTCATCCGGCGCGACAGCACCGCCGTCATCCGGCGCCGCTTCGGCCTCGCCGGCGCCGCCTTCGTCGATATCTCGCGCGGCTCCGGCGCGGCGATGGACTGGACCTATGCCGTGATCGAAGCGACCACCGAGCGCGGCCCGGCCGACAGCGTCAACGCGCTCATCGACGAGGTGCGCCAGAAGGTGTTCCCGATCCTCGACAATGCCGGGAAGATCACCCAGGGACTGGCCGAGATCGTGGACCGCACCAACCGCGGCGAGGGCACGGTCGGCCGCCTGGTCACCGACCAGGCGCTGATCCAGCAGACCGAGGCCGCGGTCGGATCGGCGCAGCAGGCGATGGCGTCTCTCGACACGTTGTTCGGCCAGCTGCAGAAGTCGGCGCAGAACCTCCAGGACATGACGCGCAAGGCCGGTGGTCCCGAGGGCGTGCCCGCCGTGCTGAAGCAGGCGCAGTCCACGCTGGCCAGCCTCCAGGGTTTGCTCGCGGAGCTCGGCAAGACCTCGAACCGGATGCCGACCATTGCGAAGAACGTCCAGGACAGCACGGCGAACCTGCCGGCGCTGCTCACCCAGTTGCAGGTGACGATCGCGCAGCTCGACAAGCTGGTGGCGCAGCTGCGCGGTTCCTGGCTCCTCGGCGGCGGCGCGCCGGCGCAGCAGCCGTCGCAGTTCTCTCCCTCCCAGGTCGTGCCGTGAGTGCGCGGCATTGCGGGCTGCTGCTGGTGCTCGCCGCCTGCGGCTGCGCGCATCATGCACCGCCCGGGCCGCCCGAGGACCAGACCCTCACGCGCAACGCCGAAGCAGGGCAGAATGCGCTCAGCCTCGACCGGCCGGAGGAAGCGGCGGCGCAGTTCCAGGCTGCGCTGAAGCAGGCCGAGGCCAGGGACGATCTCAACGCCATCGTCGAGATCAGCTTCAACCTCGCGGTCTCGCAGTTGCGGGCCAACCGGCCGCGCGACGCGCTCGCCACCGCGGAGCGCGCCGAGCAGGAGCTGGCGCGTCGCGTCGCGTCGCCGTCCCTGCCGTTGCAGCTTGTCGAGGCGACGGCACTCTATCGCACCGGCGATGCCGCTCACGCCGACGCCTTGGCCGCCGGGATCGAAGCCGGAGCCGATGCCGATTCCGCGGCCGGCGCCAGCTTCCTCCGCGGCCTGATCGCCGACGACGGTGGCAATGAAGCCGGGTTGCAGGATGCACTCGCCAGGCTCGGCGCCGGGGCCGGTCCGGTGCGCGAGGCCGATCGCCTCGAGCTGCAGGCGCGGCTTGCCCTGCGCCGGAACGACAACGACGGCGCACGCGCCGCGGCGTTGCAGGCCGCCGGCCTCCGCCAGACCGGCCTCGACTATCGCGGCATGGCGCGGGCACTTGCGGTCGCGGCGGCGGCGGCCGAACACGCAGGAGACGCCGAGGGCGCTGCGGATCTCTATCTCCGGGCCGGCCGCAGCGCCGCCGCGCAATCGGATGCGACGACGGCACGACCCTGGCTGGAGCAGGCGCGGAAATTGACCAAGGACCCCGCGACCGATGCCGCCGCCGCTCTCGCGCTGGCGAATCTCGAAGGCGAATGACGGCCGCGCGCTCTGCGGCTTCAGACCGTCATTTCCCCTTGGGGTGTGATCTTCTAAGAACGCCTTAACGGAACCGGCGTAGAGTGGCGGAGGGAGTGGGATTCGAACCCACGATAGGCTTTCACCTATGCACGCTTTCCAAGCGTGTGCCTTAAGCCACTCGGCCATCCCTCCTGAGCCGCGCCGCGAGGCCCATCAATGGCTTAGGAAGACCCCGCGGAAGGCGGGACCCTAACCGAGGCTCCGGGCCGGCGCAACGGCTTCGCAGCGGCGGCGGCGTGCCGAAATCGAGACGAAGTTTATCTATATTTTATATAAATAAATCAACAGCTTATGTGTAGATTCCGGATGACATTCCCAGTGACCTGGTCTATGTTTGCTGCATGACCACAGGACGGATCATTGGGCTCGTGTTGTTCGCCGCCGCACTGATGTTCGGCGCCGCGGATCTCTGGCACAGCTATTTTCCGGCCTACGGCAGCGACGCGCTCACCCTGGAGCGGATCTGGCTGCTGTTGAGTGCGCGCAGCATGGTGACGGTGGAGAGTCTGGTCCAGGGCATCTGGCGCCCGATCTGGGACGAGGGCTTCGGCCCGTTCCTGCTGGTGCCGGCCTGGGGTTTCTGTGGCGTGCTCGGCTTCCTGTTCTTCGCCTTCGGGCGGCCGAAGGTCGAAGACCGCTGATCCGCATCATCTGATTTCTGAAATCTGCTCCATTTGACGGCTGCGGATCCATCCGCAGCCGAACGCGCTTGATTCGGATCAAGTCGCGGGCGGACATTGCACGGACCATCCCCGCGAAACGTCTTCGTGGAGGCCTCCCTTGG
>Ga0335069_10003727_pt1 | contig 22889 bp, 42 predicted proteins | sample Lox_Sample_11_FD_206714 | JGI IMG/M metagenome (GOLD analysis project Ga0335069, IMG submission 206714) | Soil microbial communities from Loxahatchee National Wildlife Refuge, Florida, United States - Lox_Sample_1.1 | ecosystem: Environmental > Terrestrial > Soil > Wetlands | place: USA... | reverse complement strand
AATCATTGCCACTTCCCCCATTGCCATGAGAACTTGCAAATGCGGCAACCATAGACATAATCCCATATTCATGGTCCATACTGCCCTATGGCAACAATCTGGCCTAACAGGTGTACCATGCATCCTATGCTTCGAAAAAGCCATCGGCAGAACTTTGAAACAAGAAGACCTCAAACCTAATCTCCCCTGCAATATATCCCTAGATCCAATATGGTTCAATGATTCTAAAAGAACCCCCGGCACTCTTCCCATTGAATATATCCAAAAAGATAATATCATCCAAGCCGAATCAGTCTTCTATTACCAACAATACGGTATGCAAACAATCCCCAAAAACCAAAACAACTATTGATGTATATATAATAAATGAAACCCGTCTTCCAAACCAAATTCGGCCCAAAAGAAGGTAACTGCTTCGCCGCCTGCCTCGCATCAATACTCGAAATACCACTCGAAGATATCGACTTCAATGCCGCCACCGATGATTGGCTTATTATAACAAATCAAAAATTACTTCCCTACGGATACCAATGGCTCGAAATTGATATCAACCACGTCTCCCCAAAATACCCCCTACACCCACTCTATGGCCAAATCTGCGTATTCACCGGAAAAAGCCCCAGATTCGATTGCAATCACTCAGTAGTAGGTAAAATAGAAACCGAATCTGACCTACTCGCAAGATTCGATACCATCCACGACCCCTTCCCCAATGGAACCGGATTAGCCTCCCCAAAACCAAAATTAATAGGATTCTTCCTCCCCATTAATCCCCATCTATCTTCCCTCCTCTATAAAAAATAAAAAATCATTTTTATAAATTTTCATTTTTCCCGGAATTTTTTTGATCCCACACCTTTCATATAAAATCTTATCCTATTAAAATTTGATGTTTTTATTCTTCCACCATTCTCTTTGCTTTGTTCTCTGTTTTTCTCTTGAATGATCATTATTCTCTTGTCGAGTTAAATATTCTAAATTAGTAAATGAATTGTTTAGTTTATTACCGTCTATATGATTAACTTCTTTCTTCGCTCCACACGCCGAACATCGACATTCTTCCCGAGAAAATGCCTCCATCACTAATTTGTGAATATAAAATGTCATGCCTCCATTTTCATTGTAAATCCTCACAAATGGATATGCTTGCTTAAGTTGTTTATTACAATAATGTCTTAAATACCTTTCATTTTGTTTGTTTCGTATTCTTCCTGCACTAGAAACTTCATAATTGGGATACTCACTTATAGTTTTCCATATCTCTTCTGGTAAATTTTTTCCCTCCAAATTTTTTTCTTTGCCACTGTTCATAACCTAATTTATACCATATAAAACAGATACAATCAAGTTTTTATAATATAGTAATACATTAGTACTTATTCGATCTTGGAAAAAGGTAACTCCATATGTTAAACGGGTGGGGGCGGCGGGGGTGGGGGTCTATATTGTGTATGTTCAGAAGCATACCCCCACCCGTAGGGGTAGGGTATGGGGTGGCATGGATATTGCTATGGGTATGTGGCATGAGGATTGCTAGGGCAATGCTGGCATGGGTTGTGCTTTGAAAGCATCCAGCATAAGAGCATAGTGATCGGGATTAGCAGGATCGGGAATGTAAAGATCATCAATGGCGTGCAATCCCTTTAAGCGAGACTCTCTCATTGCGTTGATCTTGTCTGCAATGTCCGCATGGATTTGATCTTGCAAGCGGAGCAAAAGGCGATATTGCCGGAAAGTTTTCCGGGTTTTCTTTACTGGTTCCACGTCAAGATCGATTGCTTCACTGTCTTGATCGTCTATGGTTTCCACGTTCAAGACTGTTTCGGGAATGTCGTTTATTGCGTCCATATTGCTTTAGGTTTGATTTTTTTATTGTTCCCGGGGACTTTATATGTCCCCGGGATTTGATTGGCTTAAACGCTTTGGTTTGTGATTTCCACAAGGTAATATTTTGTGCGGGGTTTGCAGCAATTGCGATCCTTGTCCTCGTTATTGGAAAGCTTGATCTTGCCGATTTTGTGAGCGGTGTTTTTTTGCTTCATGAAGTGAGCCAAGTAGGTATAGATCGTTTGATCGGGATAGCGATCCGCCCCGAATGCCGTCCGGACTTCCGCAATGATATCGCTTGCAAACATGGCCGTTGCGATTGCAACCTTGCGGAATTGTGTTTTTTCAATTCCTTTTGGGAAAACCGCCCCGTTTGTGGCAAGGATGCGGGCGATCAAGCTTTCAATGCCATAGGTGCCACTAGACGGATCAACGTAGTGATCCCGGATCAACAAGTGAACATTGCCAGCATTAGCAAGTAAATTGTTTTTGTCCCGGGCGGATGAGACGATTTCTCCCGCCAACATTTGAACGTCTAAATTCTGGCAAGGAGTGTTTACGTTATGGGGAAACGGAATTGCTTCCGCTTTCACTTCGATTTGTTCAAGTACTGTATTCATATTGTGATTACAGCATAAATCCGGCTGTAAATACTAGCAAGCAAAAAGTATAAAAAAATGAAAATTGTTTTTATACAATCTTAGGGGTTTGGCAATGATTGGCATAGGTATTGCTATGGGGATTGATAAGGTTAGGTGAGGAGGATTGTAAATAGTTCGGTGAAACAAGGTGGATTGCCGAGCGGGAAAAGGAGTGAAGTATTTACAGCATTATAAATACTCGGAGGAAAAGCGGTGAATTGTAAATGGTTCGGTGAAAGTGGTACGTAAAAAATCCCCTTGGGGTTTTATTCCAAGGGGATTGAGAGAGGGTCGAGTTGTTTTAATCCAATCGGGAATCGACGTAGCATTCGATCCCATGGGTTCGGAAGTATTCAGCCATGGCGGTTGCTCCTTGGGTTTTCCGCTCATAGCTTTGATTGAACTCGGAGACATTTATGTACCATCCGCCGTAATAATGACGGTGTCCGATTTTGTTTTTTGAGCACCAGCGGGCAAAGGATGAGTTTCCGCTTTTGATGATGACACCAGCGAAACCGCAGACCCCTTCCGATACGTGCCATTGCTGAACCACGGGGGACGTGTCATCGAGTTGATCGGCATGTTGCTGAACCACCATTGGAGTTGGCGTCATTGCGTGGCCAGCAGCCAGACAAGCGGCCCGGGCGGCATCATAGATGGATTGCCAGTCCTGTTTCGGTTTGCTCTCACCTTTTTTGGAAGCACCCGGAAGAGCTTCCAATTGAGCCACAGTCTTGTTGAATGATTCGCCACCAGCTTTCAGGGCATCAATAAAGCCGGATGCTTGATCTTTGGTGATATCACATGCCCGAACATCAATCTTTGTGGCACAAAAGAGTGCCCATGATTGCCGAGGAGTCATTTTGTCGTTTGTCGCATTCATATTTGTTTTTATATATTCCGATCTCTAAGAACGTATCTTGCCGATTTTTTGAAAAATGTCAAGAGTTATTTTAAAATTTCTTCCCGAGCGGTTTTGATGTGAAGAAGAACTTCAGAGGAACTGAGAGAGTATTTACAGGGCTATAAATGCTTGAGGAGATTGGAAATAGCTTCGGTGAAAAGCAAAACTCCCCGGGGTTTCTGGGGAGCTTGCCCAATATGAATTTGCCCTGAGTGGGGTTGCCACTCAGAGCGGAGCCGATTGGTTAGGCCGGGACGGGAGCGGTCGGGACGTAAGCCGGGGCAGGCACCATGGTCTTGTCAGGCTTGTGCGTGCGGAGCTTGCGGCTGAACATGGCGGGCGGATAGGCACCCGGGATGCCAGTCTCACGGATCGTGAATTGCAGAGTGAAGCGGCCCACGCCGGAACGGAACGCAGCCACGAGATTGTCAATGGTGTCGTTTTTGTTCTTGCCACGGGCAACGTTCAGGTTGAGTGCAACGGCCCGGAGTTCGTCACGGGACATGGCGGAAAGGGCATCGATGATCTGGCGGTCAGTGATAACTTGCTGCGTCTTGTTTGTCTTCATACTTTTGTTTTTGTTGTCGTTTTTGTTGGTTTCGTTACCAACTGATATGACTATACCTATTCCCGAAAAATTGTCAATGGTTTTTTGAAAAAAGTTCAAAAAAGTTTTTAACCATAGATAACTTCCCCAAGACAAACGAGTTGAGCGAAGGCATCAAAATCTTGGGCATCGCATTGGCAGAGCCAATTTTCCCAAGTATCCCAATTGTTGGTTGCCGGGGGTTGCGTGCATCCCTTGGGCCACTTATCGGTGAAGATGAGCGGAAAAGCTTTCTTCAAATCGACATAGTCGATCTTGTAAGTGATATCAGTCTCAGAGTCCACAAAGGCAAAGGTCCATTCGGTGACTGGCTTGTCGTTATATCTCCAGTCAATACAGACAAGGGCACTGCCTTGGCTTGCTTCGGGAAAGTTGGACATGATACCATCGATCACCTTTTCAATCAGATCGTCCGGAAAGTCAATTTCAATTTTCATGATTGAATCATATCGATTTTCATCATTTTGTCAATAGTTTTTTTAACAAGTTCCCGAGGAGGATTTTTGATGTGCCGGACATCGAGTATTTATAATGCTGTAAATACTTCATGGAAAGTGGATGTGTTTGTAAGTTCTTCGGTGAAGTTCGGTGAAAAAAGAAAAACCCTGCCAGTGATTTCTCACTAACAGGGCTTTGCGACAACCCGCCGATCCTTAAGGCGGGGACAAAGTCATGCGGTGGCCAAAGCCGCTTCCGCTTCGGGCAGGTCTTCTGCCTGCATGATCACGCCGCTCGCACAGAGCTTTTTCAGGTTGGAAACCTTGAGTGTAATCACCACGGGTTTGAAATCGTCTCGGGGCGATTGCTTGTAAAACCACGGGGACAATTGCTCTTCCGTGACAGTGTCACCATTCGGCATGACGTACACGCTTTCCGCTCCCACCGGGTAGTATTGGAGATAATAGTCCCCATTTTCCGGGTGTTCCTTGTGAACACATACGGGAAGGGACTTCCCGTCCGTAGTGGTAAGATGCTTGTACCAGACTTCCCCGTTGGTGTACTCCACTTCGGACTCCTTGACGCCGAGCTTTTCGGCAATGCGGCGGCAAACCGCCGAGTTGTAATTGACGTTGATCATGCCACGCTTGCGGCTGACTTTCATCACGCCTTTGAACGGGCAACCTTTTCGCAGCTTTGGCTCCGTTTCGGAAACCAAGCTGACAAAACGGCATTGCGTTCCGTTGGCCTTGAGAAACCCCACCATTTCAAGGTGACTCTCAATCTGAACCATTGTCTTGTCTTTCATTTTTTGTCGCTTTCTATTCGGCTTTATTGCCGATGGTTTAACTTTACCGAAAAGTATTAAATTGTCAACACCTTTTTAAGGATATTCGATTATATCGTAATCCACCCGATATTTCAACTCGGAAATATCGATTCTATTCATGGTGATCTCGTAATCCTCAAAGACGGTTCCTTGCGGGTGAAATGCTGGCACCTTGGTACTGCATGAACATCCTTCCCCCGGATGCAATAACTCTTCCGTGGGGATCGTGCAATCCTTCAAAAGCTGTATTTTCATAACGATTCAACCATATACGATCCACAAAAAATGTCAATGGTTAAAATATACTTTTACCCCACCAAGAAGACCAAGTATTTATAATGCTGTAAATACTTCACTAGGAAGTGGATGTGGGAAATAAAAAACCCGGAGCGGAGGTCTCCGGGTTCGGTGAGATCGGTGAAAGTGTTACATCTGGGACAATTGGGAGGCGATGTCGGATTGGTACTTGTCAAAATTATGGGCCTTGATCAGAGAGTCAAACCCATCGATGAAGTCCTCAAGAGTTCCATTCAGGGGGACGTATTGGTTATGTCCGCCAGTAAAGTCTTTGTAATGAGCAGCAGTGCGAATGAGCATAGCATCTTTTGACCATCGGAGGTCCGAGATTGAGAAATACCAGATTTGATCCACTTTCCCATCCTTGAAAAAGCCATGCATGTCAAAATGATTCGGCTCCCCGATGTCAATGCCAGTCATTCCCCGGGATTCGAGGAACTTGGTGAATTCCCGCTTGAAGGTACGATACCAAGCGAGATATTGAGGAGTGCGGCCAGTCGAGCTTTGAAATTCGGCTTGTGTGAGGGCAAATGCTTTTTTCATTCGTCGAATTTTTCTAAGAGTTTATTTGTTTTCTCGATAATGTCAAGTGTTTCGGGAGTTTCATTTTCCCGATAGCATGTGACATAGACTCGCCCGAGATTATTCCATACCTTGCCGCCAAAACCGAGTTTGCCGGGGAACCGATATTCAGTCCAATTTCCCTCTGCAACATGAAGCATAAAACACATTCGTTCATAGTTGTCGGGGGCACCAACTTGTTGAACGAGAATGTCCCATATCTCACTTGCCTGTTCAACTGTAAAAATGCGTCTCATGCGGGTTGATAGTGTTCGGCTACGCAATAGCTAATGTCGCCATGCTTGGCGTAACCGTCATCGTTGAGGTTGAGTTCCGGGTGATTTTCTTTGAAGTACTGCACTGCTTCCTCCTTGCAAATGCAATAGTCTTGCTCGTTTATCACGAGATTGCCGCTGGCAAAATTACCAGCCGGAAACAGTTTGAGAAGAGAAAACTTTTTCATAGGTTTTTAAGGTTTGGAATGATAATCGGCCCGAGTTCGCAACACAGCAAGGCACTTGGCCAATTCACTCGGGCGGTACTTGCATCCCGCAAGGTTGTCAACCTGTATCCATCCACCTTTAACAGTGATCTCGGGAACACGACCATTGACACGCTCGTATTCCCGCTTGTAATACTCAATCAGATGTTCTGTCGCTTTATTCATAATGCCATTCTACCCATTCCGTGGAATGTGTCAAGAGTTTTTTATATTAAATTCCCGTGAGACTTTTAAGGTCGAGGTATTTTGTACCCTCTTTGTGTTGGAAATGCCGATCCCGTTCGATGTAGAAGGGACCAGCCTTGAACGTCGGCAATTCGTCTTCATGGCACAGAGAACCCCATTCAACGCAATCCATGCCGAGATCAGCGTATCCATAAAGGATTCCGTCATCGATGCTCGTAACCAGCCAAGTGAGGTTTGCCATAAAGAGCTTGATGATTGGCGTCATGTTTTCATTGCCAATCGTAGTGAGCTTTTCGTAATCGTTCGTCGGTATCAGGACCATCACCGGATTCTTAATTTGTTTCTTCATGCCATCAACTTTACCGAAAAGTATAAAAATGTCAACAAGTATTTTCCAAAGGTTATTCATTGAATTTTGCCGAGGAGATGTGGCAACTGGGGATTGAGTATTTATAGTGCTATAAATGCTTGACTGAGAGGATATTTGGATTCGGTGAGGTCGGTGAAAAAGAAAAAGCCCGGAGGAGTTCCGGGCCTTCATTCGGTGGAAATGCTTTCGGTGAAAGCTACAGTCTATTGAGAACTTTCTGGCGATACTCTCTTGATAATCTGCGAGCCAATTGGGCTTTTGTCTCTTTACCCTTTTGAGACTTAGCACGCTTCATAGCCCTGTCAATTCGCTTTGAAATTAATCTTTGGCAAGCGTACATATTACGTCTTATATTTCTCCAAAAGACTCTTGGCTTTAGCGATCTCTTCTGCTGTATGAGGAGTATGAGGAGTGCCGCCAGTGTTCATTTGAAGATACCACTTGATGACATCCGCCATGGTGGGCAAATCATTGATGCAAAAAAGGAAATACGCATTTGTTGTGCGTAGTCGCCCCTTAATGTCTTTCAGGTAGTGTCCATTGAAAATGGAGAGTTTGTTGGCGAGGAATTGGCGAACTGCGTGCAATCGTTGTTTTCCATCGACGATTACGAACGGGCCTTTAAAGCTTCCCATCCAACCGACACAATTGAAATAGAGTTCACGTCCGCTCATTCCATTTGAAAGGATGTATTCCACGTAAGCGGCTTGCTGTTCAGGCGTCCAGACGTGAAAGCGTTGGAATTCCGGGTCGAGATCGAGTACTGCTCCGCCTTCTCTGGGGTCTTGGTATCGTTTGATATTATCTTCCAAGTAGTCCCATGGAACATTCACCCGATAATTGGGCATCCGATAAAATCGCTTTTCGATTTCCTGAAATGAGAGTGGCATAACGATTAGGGAATCTTGATGATTTCTTCCAAACGCTTGTTCCATTCTTTGCGGTGTTCCGCTTCGGCTTTGTTTTTGGCATCCTTCAAAGATTGCAGTTGTGCCACAATCTTCTTTCCCTCTTCCAAGGGAACAATTTTGAAAGGAGTGAAAGAGAATCCTTTGCCATATCCGACAGTTTCAACGGCACCATCGGGAAGCATTTTGGTTACTTCACCGCCAAGAACGTACGGGAAGTGGTCATACTTCCAAAAAGCGTATAATCTCTGTTTCATGTTGGCAGTATATGGGATTTTATAGTTTTGTCAACATGAATTTTCATAAACAAATTTTTTATACCCACTCAGCCTGAAAGGAGAAGTAATTATAGTCCTATAAATACTCGATAATATCTTCGGTGAGGAGTTCGGTGAATCGGTGAAAAAGAAAAATCCCAGTCACCTGACTGGGATCTCTACACGGAAGGGGGAAATTCGGTGAGTGTTAGGTAGGCCGTTTTGTCAGCCTGTCAGCTTGGTTTCCAAACCGAATCCAATTGAGTGCCTTTTCTTCTGCTTCGATTTTTGCCATGAGGCCCATTTCAATGGCAAGATCACGGGCATCATAAAAGAACATCGGAGTGCCGGATGTGGATTCAATCCAAATAGAGGTTTCCAACGCTTGGAAAGTCAATCCGTCCATTCGATCTCTCACCCATTTGTACATTGCTCGCCAAGCTCCTTCAAAGGTCTCGGAAACAACAGGTTCGACTCCTTCCTCCATGGAAACGAACTTCCATTGCGGCTTGACCTTAACAAGATTTCGAGATTTCATAGAGTTATTATATATGTTCCTTGCTATGATGTCAAGGCAATTCAACTAAAGTTGATTCGGTGATTTCGATCCATTCGTCATCCCGTTCTTCTTCGAAATCCAATCCGAGAGCTTGAATAGCCTGATCCAGAGTGGGTTCGGTGGAAGCACGTATGATGCCAACGTCAACCCCATGACGATGATGATGCTGAACAACGAATAATTTTTTCATAAAGCTTGAATCCCCGCCAACATAGCCGATGCCAGCGGGGACTCGTTTTAACGATGCGGAGCACCATAGATGCTGCAACGACAATCGTCAAAAGTTTTCATATTATCCCTTCTTTACTACTCCCTTCCGCTTTTCCGTCTTGGGCAGTGTTTCCACCACGGCTTGAATGTGTTGAACTGTCTTGTCCAACTTCTGGGATGGAGTGAGCGGAGCCTTTTTCACAGCGGGAGCTTTTTGGGTTGCCAGCAATTTTTCCAGCCGAGCGACTTCCCGCTTGCTCTCTCCCCGGCGTGACTTGGCGAGATCGATCCGATCCGTAATTGAGAGGCCAGCATATTCTCGGCCCCGAGCTTCCGCCTCACGCCGCCTGCGATCCTTCTTGGCATCAGCCTTTGCGTGCGAATAGTGATTCCGGCCTTTGCTTTTGATTTCAGTGGTTCCAATCATGACGTTATTATATTTGTGTTAGCGAAATTGTCAAGCAGGAATCATCTTAACCCAAACAATTCCTTCCCCACTGGGAAAACGTTCGTTCAAAATCGAATCAATCCGTCCGAGAAAAACATTGACGGCACTTCGGACATTGGGAAGAGATGGAATTTCCCATCTCCACATGTGAGAAAGTCTGGGATCAGTTCTGAGAACAACCTTGACAAATCCCGATTGACGAGGATTTCGGAACCGCACGATCATTTTCCCATCCGTAGTACCAAAAACCCGTTCGAGAACCATTCCGCAAAAGTACACCTCTTGCGTGTTATCGTCACCATCAATCAGATCGAATTGCATTGGTTTTGTGTTCATGATATCTTATTCCTCATCAGATCTGATACGATCCCGCATGGTGAATGCCAGATGGGTTGCATCGTCGAGTGACAATCCCTGCCCGCCGTTGTCGTGGGTGAAGGTGTTGTTTCCTTGCTGGTATCTGATTTGAACTTTGTACCGATGATCCAGCTTCACCATCGGGAGGATTTGGATATTGATTGTAACTTTTTTTCTCATATAGAACAGTGTATCGGTTTTCTGAAATTGTCAAGGGTTAATTTGCCGGAACTTCTTGTTCGTTCTCATTATCTTCATTTTCATTGCACTCCTCCAACGCCAATTCAGCAATGCGATCCAATCCCTTCACATGGGAGCCGACCACCCATTCGTGATCGGAATGCAATCCCGGTTCCAGATGGGCAAGAGTATTGTATCGGAATTGATGCCTCTCACTGTCGTTCATGGCACCACGGGCGATATGCTTATATTCATTTAGCAGTTCAACCATTTCAGAGGCGATTTCCTGCAATCGTTCGGCGTTCTCTTTTGAAATATTCATGCTCTCACTCTACTCATTCCTATAAAAATGTCAAGAGGAAATTTTGATGTTGACTAAACCATTGCAATTTGATATGGTTACATCATGAAAAGTAGTAACGCAAACTGGATTTTGAGAACGGGAAGTCAAGAAATTGACTGCACAAGCTTCCCGTACGCATATCGAACTCTCTTTAACCTCATTCAACGTGGCATCAAAGACAAGAAGCCTGTGAATACCAACGATTTATCGATTCTGGGACCAAAGAATCTTCGTGGTGATCGTCGGAGCTATTCTTACAATGACGCCACGGAACTAGCCACAGAACAAGGATTGCTCACTGCCGATGGTCAAATTAACAGTCGGGAATTCAAACGACGTTAATCATTTTCATTCCAACCACTCAAACCCCGAGGGGTCTCGGGGTTTTTCTTTTTCCGGAACTCTTTCTTCAGCAAGTATTTACGGGACTATAATTACTCAGTCTTCTTGGTGCGGCGAAAAATATATTTTTAGCTGTTGACATTTTTTAAAATGTGAATATGATGTATTCACAATGAAATTTTAAATGAATATATGAAATCCAAGACAGCTAATACCCCCGTGAAAATCCACTGTGAACCCGGCTACGACTGTCGATCCTTCATGACTGGTGACTGGTTAGACGAAAACGGTCATCACGTCATGCATGAGCGTACGTATTGGCTCCGTCCTCCTTCGGTGAAGGAAATCCAAGATTGTCCGGCGAAATTGATTCATTATCTCAAATCAACCATTCGAGTTTCCTATTGGATCTCGGATGTTCTGTACACCAACAAAACATTGGCTGAAGCGGAAGCCAAGCAACACGGATTCAAAGCCCAAGAAGGATTTTATTGTGAAGAGGACAATTTACACTGGTTTCCAATTTTCGATGATTACGACAAGGCCCTTGCGTTTCTTAAAATAAAGACTGGCATCTGCTACGAGTCAATATAAAGTTAGGTCTTGACAACCTGACAAGTTTCATTATATCCTTTGGGCATAATCTATGATTCCACTGGTTATAGGTGACGTTGAGGTACTGGGTATTTTTCCAGAGGAGAAGGTATTCAAGTTGATTGTTCACATGAAAGCCGCTCCCATACAACTTCACACTACACAACTTCAACGGCAAATGGGCATGAAAGTTGCTAAAGCTGTTGATTATATGACACATGAGGGATTTCTTCCAACGCCGTTGGATGGAGACTGGAAGTGTGTTGTCACTGGGATCTGTGATTTGAGATAAAACTTTATGGACAGAGCCACTCGATTGAAAATACTCAGAGAAATTGCCCGACAGTATGAAGAACGCAACAACCTTGTTTTTGGCAATTTGCCGCCGAGCAAAAGAGACATCCAAGATGAACTCGGTAATATGGACGCTTTTGTTGAAACTTCCCGAGATAATCAGACTAATCGTCCCCTGACATCAGATGAGCGATAAAATCCATTACTGCTTCCGAATCGTTGAAGTCCAAAATGGATTGATCAAGACTTTATTTCATGGCATCAACGGCTCCCGGATCATTCCCCGAGGGAAATGGATCAAGGCTGAAAAGAAGTTGGTGGATGATGGTGGAACCAAATATATTTCTGGATTCCATGTGCTCAAGTCCCGGGCAACATGCCAGAAGTATTTGAAGACTTTCAAACTCACGAAGACCAAACGGATTGTTCCCGTTCTTGCCAAAGGATTGAGACCGAAATCTCACAGCAGACATCCAGTGTTTCTGGCATCGGAAATGTACCTTCAATAATAATCATTTTCTCCTATTGACATTTGCTATGGTTTATGTATAGTGTTGCATATGTTAGCGACAATCACCGATTACACGGAAAGAGTTCGGCAAGGAAAAGAAAAGGAGTCCGTCATATTGGACACTCTCAGGGCGGCTGGAATGTCGGTAAAATCCCCCACCGCCGAAGAGGACAAAGTTCAAAAGATTGATGGATGGATCATCGATACAAAGGGAGTTCGCCACTCTCTTCAAATCAAATTTCGTGAGAATGGGGATGATATTCTCTTTGAGATCATCAAGGACATTCGCCTGAATACCGCTGGCAGAGACATGATATGTCAAGCCGAATATTACTTTGTCGTCAACTCCCGGGGGACTGGAAGACTTTTCTTAACGGCTCCGATTAAACGATTTGCCGGACAGATTGAAATCATCTGCCGGAAAGACTTCTCGGTGAAACCAGACAAGAATCGGTGGATCGGTACCACTGAATGGGAAGCGAAAATTACTTACGACCGGGCAAGTGGGAACCGAAAACTCATGGGTTATTTCTCTCCAAAGCTCTTCGCCCCCATTGTTGAAATCCAATGTTATGAAAAATGCGGAATGCATGAACTGCATTCCGCATTTTTCTTGTGATTCGGTGAATTAGGCAGGAACCATCTCGACACGTATCGGGATGGTTGTAGTCTGATCTCCGACTCCGATCCGGATCGCCAGCGTTTGACCGCTGAAGATTTCTGTATGACCCGCATGACCGTTTCCATTCGTTTGCCGAGGGGTCTTGTCTGAATGCTTGCGGCGGTCTTCACCTGTGACTGTGGAAACAAGTTCACGGTACCAAGTTAAATGTTCTTGACATTTGAGAAAAATTCCTGCATATTTATAGCATATGAATGCGGAACAACTTGCTGCCTATAAATCCATTAGGAAACCTTGCCCGCCTCCAACCCGTGTTGAGAGACCGCCAAAGGGAAGTGGGTATCGTCGTAAAGGCCGCTACGGAAAAGATTATGGCCAAGAAGACTGACAACACCAACAAGGAGAACTCGGAAAAGTTCCAACGAAGAATGGCTGAACTCGCCCTCGAAGGACCATTGATTCCGGCCCCTGAAGGATTATCCACGCCGGAATTGATTGCTCATCTGGAAGCTGAAGGACTTAAACTCTTAGCCGAAGAGGAGAAGAAAAATCCAGCACCAGCACCCGTTCCCATCAAGCGAAAAGATGAACGAAAAGAACTCGACGCTACGCTTGCTCTGAACTCGACTAATCCTTACGTGCGTGCCCGAGTGATGATTCTCCAGAAACTTCCTGCTTGGAAACGAAAAGAATTGGAACAAATGGAAAAGACTGGGGACATCAACAACAAATATTATCAACAATTTGTCCACGATGTACGTGTTCTCGGGGACACTCTGCAATAACAACACGACAACCAAAAAAAGCAGTTATATGTTGAACATCAATACGAAAGCAGTTGAAGGGAAAACCTTCTACAAAAACAATGATCAATCCTTGACCGAACACACTTGCATCGGCGTTGGTCAAGCTCCCGACACTGGAGCCAATTACGTGGTTGGAGTTGCTTGGGATCAAGCAAACAATCGCTCAAAGGTCGATACCTTCCTCTTGAAGGATATTACGTGGGTTGGCCAATTGAACCTCGTCTAATTCCTTTCTCATTCTTCAAACCCCATGGGATTCCATGGGGTTTTTTGTTGTACCGATTCGAGGAACTGAAGAAGTATTTACAATGCTATAAATACTTTTATGAATTTTGAACCTCGGAGCATTATTCGTGCCAAATACCAAAATGTGATTTATATTTTAATCATTGACATTTTGATATAGTGAAATAAAATACCTTGTGATGATTAAGAAAGTAACTCATTCTGAATTAAGAAGTTCTGGGCAAATATAAAAAACTACTTGACAATCTTACGGGTATGGATATAATAATGCTCGTAACGTTAGAAAACCATAAACCATGAAAATCAAAAACAAGCAAGATGGCCCGGGTCGTCCCAAGGCCGATATCACAATCCCAAACAAGCGGTTCACCTTCGCTGAATTCTGTGAAGTGAATGATCATGTGATTCCGCTCACTCTCCGCAAGTTCCTTGCCCGGGATATGTTCCATCCAATCGCCAGTGGAAAGAACAAGGGCAAGCCGGATCGCAATAATCCCCGTCGCAATTCCGTCATCGTTTTGACGGATCAACATGGCGAGCCGGATCATCGCAAGGGACTGGGCCGCAAGACCCTGATCTATTGCCTCCGTTCCAAGTACAATGGTACCAAGACCAATGGTCTCAAGACCGCCAACAAGAGCAAGGTGACTGTCCGGGTGGGCAAGACCACTGACATCTCAGCCGCAACCAAGAGCTATGAAGCTACCAAGGCCGCTCTCTTGGCTCCTGCTGTCACTGTCACTGCCCCGGAGCCGCCCCCTGCCGCTCCCGCTCCCGTCGCTCCGGATGCGACAACGGCAACCCCTGAAGTCTCGCAACCCGTTGCGGCATAATTCATGCCAAACAAAGTCCCCTTGGCCACAAGCTGAGGGGATTTTTTATTTTTATCATAGCAAATTATCATTTGACAAAACTAAAAATATCAGTAAGATGTTCCCATGATTAACACTACCACTATGACAAAGAGCCTGTTTTTCGGACAAGGGAACGCAAAGCTTTCCACTTCAATTTCAACCTTTTCTTTGCCTGCCGGACATAGTTGTCCGTTTGCAAAGGAATGCTATAGCAAAGCAAATCGCCTGACTGGCGAGATCACCGATGGCCCGGATTGCCGCTTTCGTTGCTTTGCCGCTTCACAAGAGGCTTTATATTCCAATGTCCGGCGTACCCGATGGGATAATTTTGAACGTTTGAAAAATGCCGAGTCTGTGGAAAAGATGACTCGGATCATTCAGTCCAATCTTCCGAAAAATGTCAACTTTATCCGGGTGCATGTTTCCGGGGACTTTTTCAGCGAGAAATACTTTGTCGCTTGGTTGAATGTGGCAATGAATAATCCGTTGATCGTTTTCTACGGATACACCAAAGCAACTCCTTTTCTGGTGAAGTACAAAAACCTTATTCCCCGGAATTTCCGCTTTACCGCAAGCCGTGGCGGTACGTGCGACAATCTGATTGATAAAAACAAGCTCCGTTCGGCGGAAGTGGTATTTTCGGTGAAAGAAGCGGAACAAAAGAAATTGGAAATCGATCATGATGATTCCCATGCAATTCTCGGGGAAAAGTCTTTTGCTTTGCTGCTTCATGGTACTCAACCTGCCGGAACGGAAGCGGGCAAAGCATGGGCAACGATCAAGCGGACAACTGGCGGGTACGGAGAAAAATCAAAGCGGTATAATATGGCTGTCAATCGGGAACCAGTCATTTATCTTTCGGTGAAAAATGGGAAGATCGTTTTCCCTCACAAAAAGAATAACAGTCCCGGAAAATTCAACCTTGTTGAAGCATGAAAAATACAACTGTAAACAAAATAGCAGTGCCGAAGTGTTACCATTGCAAGCGAGATGCTCAATGGAATACCCCGGCACTTGATCCGAAGGGCAATCTGTGGTGCAATCGGTGCGTGGATGATGACCGGAGTGGAACTGTTTTTACCTCAGTCTGTCAATTCATTGAGGATGGAAAATACGTACCCACTGGCGGTGTCGTTCTCAATGGAGTTGTCGTCTGGGAAGATCGTTCAACTTGGACCGAAGGCGGATCTCGTGCGGTGAAACTGACGGAAGAGGAACAGAAACTCTCTCCATTGGAAATTGCTCAGCTTCTCGACAAGGAGCATAACGTTGATGGTCTCACCCGATGTACTGGTTGCGGAGTGAAAATGACCAAAGATCAAATTGCCGGGTACCCACTCTTTGCTGGCGTGGTTTGTGCTCCTTGCAATGAAAAGCATCTCGCCAGCTTGGACGCTCAACGAAAATCCGGACAGGTCTGCCGAATGTGCCGACAGCCGTATGGAGCGTGTTGCTGCTAAATAAATATGATCGCAACCCAGATCGTCATTACTGGTCCCGTTGTGAAAGTGATTCTCAAACCTACTGGAATGAGGAGCGGAACGAGTGGACTGAGGAATTTGAACAGGCAACTGTTTTTCCTCGGGTGAGAATGACTGATCCCCTCTCGGAGGGGGCCACTGGGATCATGGAATTGTCTGCTGGCGGGAGGTACATGGGATTTCTTTCCCCTCCCCTACGGGTAGTAGTTTCAATAAATCCTGTTTCAAGTAATACTCTTTATCATCCAAATCCTTTAGAAAATTGAAAATAATCAATGATGTATAGTGATTATTATTTTCTTCCATAGTTGACCATTCCAAGTTATTTACAGAGTTGTTCTGTTTGTTACCATCTTTATGGTTTACATGAGGTTTGTTTTCTGGATTTGGAATAAATCTGTCAGCAACCAAGCGATGAACACGAAACCTTAATCCTCTGTGTTTTAATTGCCAAATTTCATATCCATTGGGATTAATTTCTGTCTTTAATATTTTTCCAATATGGGTAGTTTTGGACCCTTTACCTATACATGCTTTAGCTCTCCGAATTCGTCCAAGATTGCTGATTTGATAATCACCATCCACTTCTTTTATGTCTTTCCATTCTTCATTCATGTTCATAAGTATGACCCCATGGGGCAAAAAATGGAAAAATTAAAAAGAACCTTGACATTTTTAAGGTTTGGGGTAAGATTGAGTTGCATGATGAATAGGAACTGAGACTTCCGAGTTCATCCGGAGACGGCCTCCGAGAAAAGCCGATAGAGAATGGGATGATAGGGAATGTAAAATGGCTGTGGGTGACAGCCTCATTCGACTGGAATTCCGATAAAGCTAATCGGGAAACTCGCCAGAATGTATTAACGGTCGGTTCCATAACGTACCTTGGTTCCGATATCTGGAAAGCCAAAGTGTGAGCAGATGGGTGGATGTAGGCATACATTCATATCCAGTTGAAGCGTTGATCGGTTTGGCATCACCCTCGATTTTTGTTCTTTTTAAAAAAAGTGTTGACAAATTACAAAAATCATGTATGATGTCACACGTTATAATTTCTGTTAAGTCGGAAGTTTCGGTACAAGATAAGAGTTTGCCGACAAAAGCTGGATAGCTCCAACTTCAAAGGGGACGCCAGTCAAAGCTTAACGGGATCGTTCAACGGGAAAGCGGTTGGGTTGTAGTGGCAACATAACTTGCCCACGGCGTCAGCAATGACCCGAAGTTGTTGCCCGAACGTTGAACAAAACGGCGGTTGATGCTAGTCCACCAGTGACACTTTTGGATTAGTTTCAACCGCCGTTCTTCTTTTTATACCTCCAATTTCACCAGCCCTAAAACTCCTTCGGCACCCTGAAGGAGAGTATTTATAGTCCTGTAAATGCTATTTATAAACATGATTAAATTCAAGGAACTGTTAACTGAAATAGAAAATGACATTCGGCTCACTCCGAAGGATATCTACAATTTCTTTTATCTATGGAATGTCTATGTGGATTCTCCTGACGTATTCAATACCCCATTTGGAGAAGAGACCTTGAATCATTATCTTTCTCTCTGGAAAAAGAAATATATTGATATCTTCACCAAACTGATCATAGTTCAACTTTATAAATACGACACCAGAGGTCGAGTTGATCCAGATTATCCAAGAAGAGCAGATCTAACCCAGAAACCTCTTTCGGCTTTACTTGCATTGATGAAGAAAACATTTCGTTCAGATATGACTCGCCGCAATGAACGTTGGATTCTTATAGCCAATGCAACCAATAACCTTGCCAATAGCAGAAGTCCAAGCGATATTTTTCTTTGGATCAATCAACTTCTTACGGCTGTTCACAATACAAGAACGCCAGTGATGGATAAACTTCCTAACTATCATTCTGAATTGTACCAAGCTCTTGAAAAGGTTACTAATGCACCAAACAAGAAAGCTTTTGCTCAGTACGTTGATAAAGATATAAGAGACCTTGAAGATCAATCTTCTTCCTTTTTAGGAGAATCAAATACAGTTAAAATAAGTCGTGCCGACCGTGAAAATGAGGAATTCATGATGGGATTGAAATCCGGAGTACAAGATAAAGCCTCGGGAACTAAAAGAGATTTAACAGGATTTTCTTCTGACTTTGTACGTGGATACAAAACTGTACCTAAAGAAGGCTGGTGGGGTAAATTCAATGATCGATTTACTCAATGGCTTGCCGACCTTGGTCATAGCTACGGAAAAAGATAATAAATCATGTTACATCAAGCAAAGGAGACTTGAAATATCTTCTTTCCTTTTTGATTCCAATGTTAATGGATGCCCACTGATCTTTCATCCATATATGTTTATTTCTTTTGAACCAGTCAATCTTATTATTTGCATAGAAAAGATCATTTTTATTTCCATGCTTATCATATTCTATTCGATTATGACAATCCCAACACAATGGTTCCAACGATTCAATACGACTTCCTCGTAATACCTCTTCAGTGTACTCTCTATGATGAATTGTAGTCGCTTTTCTATTGCAAATCGTGCATTTATGCTTATGTAGTTCTAACACTCTTTCTCGGATATTAGCCCATACAACACCCGCCAAGTATTCCCTGTAATTGTTGTACCCCATTTCTTTTAAAACTTTTTTCTGCATTTCCCAATTCATATTTTTAGTTGTTACTATATTCTATAGTGTACAGAATAATGAAACTTATTTTTATAAAGTATTTTTAGTGCTATAAATAGTTACCATTGTGGGGTACCGATCATCATCCACAATGGAATGTGTACATAAGAAGTCCGGAGGCTGATACTCAGGTAATCAACCTCCGGATTATTATGAGGAGTGAAGGGAGATTATTTTAATGCCGGGGCCAAGGCTTGCTTGGATTAACATGCCCGTGCATATCAGTTGCAACGTAAAGGTCTGAAGAAGTTTTCGGACCAGTAGATTGATTGAACGGCTTCCCCAGAGCCATCTCATCAAAGAGCCGCTGGCTGCGAGTAGCTTCCACTTTGAATTCAGAAAGTGGTGCAATGTTGCTGGCAACCCCGACAATGCGATCCGCATCATCAATAAGGATTACCACCGTGGGTTTATCGGGTAGTGGTGTCATAAACTTTTTGCACTTTCCATGGATGTACACTCAAAAGCTTGAATACGCCTGTCTTAACCCGAGGACGTGAATTCCTCCACCATTCATTCATGTGCCGAAAACAAGACATTGCCGCTGAAGCAGTACGATGCTTGTGTCCACATCCCTCAAAGGTATTTCCCGCAAAGTAATATGGCTTCATGACTTTTTATACTTCTCCTTCACGGTTTCATACGCCATATTGGCATCCTTGCCATGCCCGAAAACTTCTTGGGCAGAACACTTATGACTCGGGCACCAAACCGTAACACCATCCTTCGGATTCAATTGAGAACCCGCACATTGAGCCATCTCACTCTGACAAACCGGACAAATCATAGCGTCTTTCATGATTAAACTTTACCCATTTCTTTACTTTTGTCAAGGATGTTTCTCATCACAAAATGTGAATCGATCCAGAGGATTCTCGGCTGACTTCTGATTTTGCTCCTGCATCTCCTTCCAACAATCCTGAATGATGTCCATGTCCCCAAAAGTCAGATGATCAAAATTGTCCTTGTCAGGCCAGAAATGCGGCTCACCCTCATCATTCTTCTCCACCATTCCCAAATACTTTTCTCCCCGCATCACGGAAAGAAACGTTCCCCGGAATATACACTTGACTGGATTCATTGAACTTGGTGAGTTTGAACAGGGGTATTGTTATTCTTGTGTTCACTGTTCAATTCTCCAAACGCCCAAAAAACTCCAATTATAAATGCAGCAATAACCATGGAAAATAACAGTCCGGCAGCATCACTCACGTCAAACACCGTCCCCACTATAATGGTGAGTAACAACCACAGTGCCGTCAAAAGTATTGTTACAGCGAAAAAATGCATAAGAGTTTTACTTTTCGATTCTACATACTACATCACTCGGAATCTTTGTCAAGCCTGTATGCTTCAAAAATTCAGCGTCAGCCTTGACAATGTCAATCCTTCCCTCATACCCATACGCAAACAAAAGCTTGTCCGGTTCCGTGCGACAACCTTTTGTATAATCGTAATTCCCTAATTTGTAGTAACATAGCTTCACTTAAGGAATTTGTTTATGTCCCAAACCCAAAAATGCAGAAGCATGTAATTATAGGAGGGAAGTTGATCGTAAAGGAACATGTCACCCCTGAAAACCATCGTTCTCAGTTCATCAGAAAGCCAAGCGTTCCGCTGATTCATAAACAACGTGAACAGAAGTGCCACGATGCAAAAAATAAGAATAACAATTCTTGGTGTACTCATGGGATTTATTATAACCTTATCTCAACCATTGTCAAGGCCGATACACAGCCAACACTTCTTGCAATTTCTTCCGACCATCACTCTTGCAACTGATTGCCTTGCGAACATCTACATAATGTAGCTCCGTAGCATCAGCATACAATTCCTTGTGGATTGGCACGGCATTGTTGGAAATGATAACCGTGGCACCCCGTTCCGATGCTTGTCTGGCTTCAAGGGCCAATGTTCTTTGCTCAGTCAAAGAAAATCCCTCTTTGCTATATCCAGTAAAATTGCTGGTCTCACTGATCGGAAGATACGGAGGATCACAATAAACAACGTCTCCTCGGTCAGCCATGATCATCAAATCAAAAAACGTCGTCCAAAAAATCTTCATCCGCTTGGCCACTTCCGCAGCATGTTTCAACTCTTTCTCCGGAAAATATACCTTTTTATACTTCCCGTAAGGAACATTGAACTTTCCCTTAGCATTGAATCGACATAACCCATTGAAACAGTGGCGGTTCAAATAAAGAAACAAATGTCCATTGTTGGGTCTCCCCACATTGAATTCATCCCGGAGAGCATAATACCAAGATTCCGTATTATAGCTTGAAGTAAAATATGTCCGGCAACGGGAAACAATCTGAGCATCATCCTTTATTTGATTCCATAAAGTTATCAAACTCGGACTTATATCCCCAATGATGATTTCAGGAAAATCCACATTCAAGGCCACCACCCCAGAACCCACAAACGGCTCAATATACCGCCCTGAATTCTTTTCCGGCATCAAAGACTTGATCTTCTCCACCAGTTGACTCTTCCCACCCGCCCACTTCAAAAATGACTTGTTCATAATGAAACTTATTATATGCCGAACCCTATGACCTTGTCAATCCCCCAAATGGCTTCCCCGGCTGCACAAAAGCTGGTTCGCTCTCTGGTACCTTTACCATATCCTGTTCCAGTCGCTTCTTCGTCGGCTTCTTCCAATTCAAAATCTTCCCCGTATCCACATCAATGTCCAATATCACATAATCCCCACCATGATCCCCCGGCATGAAAAAAGGCACATACCCATCATACTCCCCAATCACCTTCCCATTATCCCCAATGAGATTGGCTGTGAATAAATCCGAACACTTGGCACATATTTTCAAAATCATAACCTTATTTTATATCCCCGGCTCTCCTTGTCAACCTCTTTTTTAAAATCTTCTCATACTTCTCCTTCTCCCTCCGATATATCACTTCCCCAATCTGCCCCAACCCAAACATCAACTTGAATTGAAAATAATCCTTCGATGCCGCATCCCCAACCTTCTCAAACTCACATATCAATTCCAATGTCTCAAATGGCACATCAGATGCTTCCAATATCCTCTTAACATAGTCCCTCGCTGCCCCCGGCTCAATCAAAAATAACCTCCCAATCTTCGCCTCAACCTCATCACTGTTCCGTACATCATCCTCCCCCTCCACTTCAATAAAATGATTCAAATTCTTGTTGCAAGCTACATACGATACCACCGAATGTAATATCGAATATGATGCCACAGGATACGATGTCTTCAATATCAACCTCAAATACGCAGTCAATATGGCATCCCCAACCCATTCATACATCTGTACAGTCTTATTCTTCATTCCACCATATTCTCACCCACTTCCATAATTTTGTCAACCATGTTCATAAACCATAAACCCCACTTTTTATAAAAGTATTTACAGTCCTATAATTACTCTTCACTTTATAAAAACTCAGAGTATTTACAGCACTATAATTAGTATGAATTGTAAATACTACCTTTTTATACTTATCGGTGAAAGTGCCCAGTATTTATATGCGTAGATAAGTATTTGTATATACAATCTTCGGTGAAAATGATATAAATTCTTATTCTTCCTCATCGTCATCATCTATCATTTCCGTATAATCCATCTCATCATCCTCATACCAATCCATTATATCCATACCTCCATCATCTCCACCATCATTATTATAATATAAAAATATAAATACTATTACTATACATAACATGATGAATGTAAACATGATAAGATTATATAAATATTCGGAGACAATCATAAGATATACATATAAATACGTATCCCGACCCCTGAAAAGATTATTATATTTATGTCTTATGCTTGAGGTATAATAACTCAGTGGGACATAGTGTATTCAAGTGGGGCAGAGTGGAGACTTATTACGTAGATATGTAAGCATATTATAAAAAAGAATTAAGGGTAGATAACTATGAGGGGGTCTGGTTGGTGGGATTTATTGTTTATCTTGTTGGGGTGGGAGTGGTAGGGAGCCAGTGCCGTGGAAGGGGAGAATGGTGGAGGAGGATATATTTGAGGGTGTATTTATA
>Ga0335069_10003726_pt1 | contig 22890 bp, 22 predicted proteins | sample Lox_Sample_11_FD_206714 | JGI IMG/M metagenome (GOLD analysis project Ga0335069, IMG submission 206714) | Soil microbial communities from Loxahatchee National Wildlife Refuge, Florida, United States - Lox_Sample_1.1 | ecosystem: Environmental > Terrestrial > Soil > Wetlands | place: USA... | reverse complement strand
CAGCTGCTGCGGACCAGGGACGAGTTCGGCTACGTGCTGACCGACATCGTCCCGGAGTACAGCGAGGACGTGCTGGCCGAACTCCGCGCGATGCCGGTGACCATCCGGCTGCGCACCCTGCGTCATGACCTCGCCCTGCCGCTTACCGGCGCCTGACTGGTTCTCGCCGCCGCGAGGAGGCGGAGCAGTTGCGCCGATTCGGCAGCGCGATCAGCGCAACCCGGAGCAAAGCAGGCACCAAGACAGCGATGCCTGTCGAGACATCCTGCACCGGCCTGCGGGGGGATGTGCGCTTATCCGACATAGCGATTGGGCGGGAGCCCTCGATGGCATGATTAATCGTTGTGGCGGTGAACCGGATGCCGGCCGCCGAGGTGGAGGTGTCGGCGGATCTGGTACGGCGGCTGCTCGCCGATCAGCACCCTGACCTCGCGCGGCTGCCCGTGGAGTTCCTCGCGAACGGCTGGGACAACGAGCTGTACCGGGTCGGGGACGGGCTCGTCGCGCGGCTGCCGCGCCGCGCCCTGGGCGCGCAGATCATCAAGAATGAGCAGCGCTGGCTGCCCGGGCTCGCCCCCAGGCTGCCGCTGCCTGTCCCGTATCCGGAACGGACCGGCGTACCCGGCTGCGGCTACCCGTACCCGTGGAGCGTGGTGCCCTACCTGCCGGGGGTGCCCGCGGCGCAGGCCAGCTCCTTCGACCCGGCGGCAGCTGCGGCCGCCGTCGGCGGGTTCCTCGGCGCGCTGCACGTCCCCGCCCCGGCGGACGCGCCGGCCAACCCGTTCCGCGGCGTCCCGCTGGCCCGGCGCGCCGGCATCTTCGCGGCCAACCTCGCCCTGCTCACCAGCCAGGCCGGCCAGGGTCACATCGACCGGGACGCGGTGCTGCGCGCGTGGGACGCGGCGCTCGCGGCCCCCGGCTACGACGGCCCGCCGGTGTGGCTGCACGGCGACCTGCACCCGGCGAACATTCTCGTGAAAGACGGCCAGGTCAGCGGCGTGATCGACTTCGGCGACATCACCGCGGGCGACCCGGCCGGCGACTTGTCGGTGGCCTGGATGCTGCTCCCGCCCGGCGGCCAGGCCGGCTTCTGGTCGGCCTACCAGGCGGCCGGCGGCGCTGGCGGCCGGGCCGGCGGCGCCCTGCGGGCGCGGGCCAGAGGCTGGGCGCTGAACCTCGCGATCGTGTTCCTGGCCCATTCGGAAGATAATCCGGTGCTGCTGGAAGTCGGCCGCCGCACCCTGCGCACCGTGCTGGAGGACCAGCGCGGACCAGCCGGGTAAGGACCCGGGCGGCCGGTCGTGGTGCCGTGTGGCAGCTCCACCGCGCGGCTAGCTGGCGCCTGGTGCGCCGCGGATGACCAGCGACACACCGCTCCTGAGCCGCGCAGAAAGAAACGATTCATGGCTCAGGCAGCTCAAGCCCCGGGGTCACCCATCTTCTTGCCGCATCATGCCGATGGGATGACCCAGCGGACCGGGCCGGCGGTGCATGATTGGCTATGCCTACATCGGCAGAGACGGGAGTGCCGGGTGTCGCGTATATGCGCTCAGCTTGCGTGCCAGCCCTCGGCGGGTGACCGATGACCAGCGTTATCACCTGGTATGACGTGCTGGGGGTGCTACCGGACGCGATGCCGGGCGACATCCGCCAGGCGTGGCAGGCGAGGGAGGCCGCACTTCAGCCGGGACTGCTGGCGGGGGCCCCGCCGGAGGTACTGTCGGCCGCCGGCCGGGCGCGGCAGGCGGTGCAGCAGGCCTGGCGCGTCCTGGCCGACCCCGCCACCCGGCAGTCGTATGACCAGTCCATCGGTTTCCTGCGGCCCGGGGAGGGCCTGCCCGCGTCTTCATGGGGGTCGCCGGACCCTGATACGAGCCTGGGCCAGGGCTGGCCTGCGGCGGGCGGGGAAGCGGGGCAGCCTTATCCGAGCCGGTCCTCCCGGGTGGTGGTGCCGGATGTCAGGGGACTGTTCTACGGCGCGTGCCTGGACGTCGCCGGCCGGGTCGGCCTGCACGTGGCGCCGGTTCAGCTGACGCCGCATCCGATGCCGGTGGAGGGCCTCGTGGCCGGCCAGATGCCAGCCTCCGGCGAGCGGGTACACCGCGACAGCACGCTGACAGTTCAGCTGTGGCACCCGCCCGCACCGGGCAGCCAGCAGGGCGAATACAGGAAATAAAGCCGCAGGCGCTGCGCAGCCGCGCTCTGTCAACGGCGTCGTTCGTGTTGGTCAGCTCCGAGGCCGGCCCCGGCCTGAGGGGACGACGGGCTTAAACGCGGCGCAGCCCGTCTGCGCCCTACCGCAGACCAGTGGGACACCAGGGATTGTCACGGATGCGCCGCGTCCGCGCGGAGGGTGACCCTGGTGCAGGTCCGTGAAGTCCGGTGAAAGGGGATCGCCATGACGTCGGCGTCATACGCCTTACAGGTTGAAGCCGACGGCACCTAGCTGCTCACGACCGCTGTCGGTGATATCGGCGGGCCGCCAGGGCGGCACCCACTGCCAGTCGACCCTGTCCTCCGGTGCCCTCGCGCTGCCGTCGGCCACGACCAGCAGCGCCGGGTCCAGGCCCGCGCCTTCCGCCTGCACGATGGCCCGGTCAAGAAGCCGGGCGAGTGACTCGCAGGTGCGGCCCGGGCCGAAGCGCAGCCTGGCCCGGGCGGAGACGACGGGCAGCCCCACGACGGCGCGCAGAGCGGTCACAGCGTCATGCCCGGCGATCCGCAGCTGCGGCTCGTCGATATGCAGCCCGGCGGCGAAGGAGCTCACCGGCCGGTGTCCACGTAGCTGGTGCTGTCCTCGCCGACCCGGCCCGGCTCACTCACGACTGGGCCGCCACGGCGATACCCTCGGCCAGACGGCCCGTATACTCCCTGGTCCAGGACTCGTAGTCCGGGTCGTCGCCCATCACGTCCGGGGTCAGGCCCATGTAGCCGAGGACGCCGCCGACGTCCATCGGCTGGATCTGCCCGGCCAGGAAGCGGTCGATCAGCGTCTCGTGGTTGACGCCGCTCCGGTCCTTCCAGAAGATGCCATGGGATTCCTGCCTCCGGTCAGCCGACTTCGTGGCGGCCGGGCTGCTGGGCGACCACGTCGCCTTCGTCGTTGCTGGTGATGGAGTGCACGGTGCTGGACAGGTAGGCGATCTGAGTCACGCCGGCCCGCCATAGTCGGTAGCCTGCCGGCCCTCGGATCAAGCATGCACCTGCCGGTAACCAGTTCTCCAGGCCGGGGCCTCCCGTTAGGCTGGCAAGCAGCATGGACATTGCTCCTGAGCCGGAACTGCCGCGAAGGGCTACGGGCTGAAGTGGTCACGGGGTCAGGGGATTCGCCGCGACGACGACGCGCCGCGCCGCTGCGGGGTCGTAGTAGCGAGGTCAGCGCGCTGGGCCGGATCGTCGAGGCGGTCCGGGCCGGGGAGAGCCGCGTACTGGTGATCCGCGGTGATCCGGGCATGGGCAAGACCGCGCTGCTGGACAACCTGGCCACGCAGGCGTCGGGCTGCCAGGTCGTGCGCGCGCTGGGTGTCCAGTCGGAGATGGAGCTGGCCTTCGCCGGCCTGCATCAGCTGTGCGCGCCGATGCTGAACCGGCTCGATCGCCTGCCCGTGCCGCAGCGCGAGGCCCTGCAAACCGCGTTCGGCCTCATCAGTGCCGCCCCGGCGCCTGACCGGTTCCTGGTGGGCTTGGCCGTGCTCAGCCTGCTGTCCGAGGCGGCCGGGGAGCGGCCGCTGATGTGCCTGGTGGATGATCAGCAGTGGCTGGACCGTGCCTCGGCGCAGGCGCTGGGCTTCGTGGCGCGCCGGCTCGCGGCCGAACCAGTCGGCCTGGTCTTCGCAACCCGTGATCCAGGCGATGAACTGGCCGGGCTGCCGGAACTAGTCGTCGAGGGGCTGTGGGAGGGCGACGCGGGGGCGCTCCTGGACTCGGTCGTAGCCGGACCGCTGGACGCGCGAGTCCGGGATCAGATCGTGGCCGAGACACGGGGCAACCCGCTGGCGTTGCTCCAGTTGCCGCGGGGGATGACGCCGGCGCAGCTGGCGGGCGGATTCGGGCTGGCCGGCGCGCGACCGCTGTCGGGGCGGATCGAAGAGAGCTTCCTGCGGCAGATCCAGGCCCTGCCGCCCGAAGCCCGGCGGCTCCTGCAGCTGGCCGCGGCAGATCCGTCCGGCGACATGTCGCTGGTGTGGCGGGCGGCCGGGCGGCTCGGGATCCCGGTTCAGGCGGGAGCACCCGCGGTAGAGGCCGGGCTGGCCGAATTCAGCCCGCGGGTGCGTTTCCGGCATCCGCTGGTGCGCTCGGCGGCCTACCGGTCGGCATCCGTCCCGGACAGACGAGAGGTCCACCGAGCGCTGGCGGAGGTCACCGATCCGCAGCACGATCCGGACCGCCGGGCCTGGCACCGGGCCGAGGCCGCGCCAGGCCCGGATGAGGAGGTCGCCGGCGAGCTGGAGCGCTCGGCCGGGCGGGCGCAGGGCCGCGGGGGGCTGGCGGCGGCAGCCGCGTTCATGGAGCGCGCGGCGATGCTGACACCAGACCCGGTTCACCGGACGCGGCGGCTGCTCGGCGCGGCGCGGGCCAAATGCGACGCCGGGGCCCTGGATGCGGCCCTGGGGCTGCTGGTCGCCGTCGAGGCCGATCCGCTCGATGCGCTGCAGGCCGCGGAGGTGGAGCGGCTACGCGGGCAGATCGCCCTGGACCAGCGGCGCGGCGGCGATGCGGACCGGTTGCTGCTCAGCGCGGCCCGGCGCCTCCAGCCGGTGGACGCCGGGATGGCCCGCGCCGCGCATCTGGACGCGCTGGTGGCCGCTATATGGGCCGACCACATGGGCAGTCCCGGCGTGCGGGAGGCGGCCGAGGCTGCGCGGAGCGCACCACCTGGTGCGGTGCCGCCGCGCGCGCTCGACGTCGTGCTCGACGCGGTCGCGCTGCGGATGACGGAGGGATATGCGGCAGCCGCCCCGGCCCTGACCAGGGCCCTGGAAGTGGTTCAAGCGCCGATCGCTGGCTCTGGCTGGCCGGCGGACGGATCGGGCAGTTCATCGCCATGGAGCTGTGGGATTTCGAGTCCTGGCAGGCCCTGGCCGCGGGCCAGGTCCAGTTCGCCCGTGACACGGGCGCGCTCATGCACCTGACGTTCGCGCTCAACTACCTGGCCAGAACCCACATCCTGGCCGGCGAGCTGGCCATCGCGACGCGGCTCGTCGAAGAAGATCACCTGATGGCGGATGCGGTCGGGCACCCGCCCATCCCGGATACCGCGATGATGCTCGCGGCCTGGCGGGGCGGGGAGCAGGAGGCGTCTGAGCTGATCGAGGCCGTCTCGCGGGAGGCGGCCGCACGTGCCGCGCCTGCCCTGGGCCGCCGGGCGGACTATGCGAGCGCGGTCCTGTATAACGGCCTCGGACGCAGTGCTGCCGCCTACGACGCCGCGCGACGGGCATTCGAACGTGAATCGATGGGGTACGGCTCCCATGTCGTACCCGAGCTGACCGAGGCGGCGGCCAGAACAGGTGACCTGAAGCTCCTGGAGACCGTGCAGGAGTGGCTGTCCGAACGCGCCCGTGTGACCCCGACCGAGTGGGTGCTGGGGATCGAAGCCCGGGCCCGCGCCCTGCTCAGCGAGGGCGAGTCGGCCGAGAGGTGCTACCGCGAGTCGATCGAGCGGCTGGGCCGGACCCGCGTTCGCGCCCAGCTGGCCCGCGCGCACCTGCTCTACGGCCAGTGGCTGCGCCGCCAGCGCCGCCGCGGCGAGGCGCGCGAGCAGCTGCGCACGGCGCACGAGATGCTCGACGCGATGGGCATCGCGGCGTTCGCCGAGCAGGCCAGCCGGGAGCTGCTGGCCACCGGGGAGACCGCCCGCAAGCGCACCGTCGAGACCGCCGTCGAGCTGACCGCCCAGGAAGCCCAGGTCGCGGGGCTGGCCCGCGACGGCCTGTCCAACCCGCAGATTGCCGCCAGGCTGTTCATCAGCGCGCGTACGGTCCAGTACCACCTGGGCAAGGTCTTCACCAAACTGGACATCACCTCACGTAGCCAGCTCGCCCAGGCTCTCCCCCGCGACCCCGACGTCGTCCCGGCACGCTAGCCGCGGCCTGGCCAGGCGCACGACCCGGTAGCCACTGGCCAGTTTCACTGTCCACTGGCGGATATGAGCGCGGCTCTGCCGGGCCGACAATCGGTGCAGAGCCGCCACCCGAGGAGCGATACCGTGACTACCTGGCTGAACGCGCCTTTCCGTCTGCAGTTCCGGGTGATCGACGGGCTGACGGTGCGGTTCGCCCAGAGTGAGTCCGCACAGAGCAACAGCCGGGGACAGGAACGCGCCCTGCTGCTCAGCCCGTGGCCGGAGAGCCTGCTTGCCTTCGAGCCGGTCTGGTCGCTGCTGGCCGAGCATGCCCATCTAGTGGCCATAGACCTGCCGGGGTTCGGCCGGTCACAGCACTGCGACGCGCTGCTGTCCCCGCGGGCGATGAGCGAGTTCATCATCGCCGCCGCCGATGCCTTCGGGCTCGAGCATCCCCACGTGGTCGCGCCCGGTACCGGCACCCCGGCCGCACTGTTCGCCGCCGCCCGCCATCCGGGCCGGCTGCGCAGCCTGGTCGTGGGCAGCGGTGCCGCCGCGGTCCCGCTCCTTGGCGGCCCACTGCGGGACTGGATTGAAGCGCCCGGCCTGGAAGCCTTCCGCCGCGCTGACCCGCGGCAGCTCGTCGCCGGCGCGCTGGCCAGCATGAAGCGGTCCGTGATACCAGAGGCCGTGCTCGAGGACTACTTCGCGTCCTGCCAGGGCAACCGGCTTGCCGAGTCGGTGCGCTACGTGCGTGCCTACCCGACGGATCTGCCTGTCCTGGCTCACCTGCTGCCGCAGATCCGCACGCCGGCACGGATCATCGCAGGCGCGTACGACACCACGGTGCCGCTGGCCAACGCCGAGTTCATCGCCGAGCGACTGCCCGACAGCAGGCTCGACATTCTCGAGGCGGGCCACTTCACCTGGGAGGAAGCCGCGGACGAGTATGCCGCGCTCGTCACCAGCTGGTGGAGCGGGACCACAGGCACCCCGGCTGACATCGCCGGCAACGCAACGTCATGCAGGAGGAGCAGAACAACGTGAACGAGTCACCTTCCCTTCAAGAAATCCTCCCCGTCACTGACCTCAACGTGCGCGAGGCGTCCATGCCGCCACCCGAGCTTGCCTATCCCGGGATCCGGCACGGGTTGCTTGGCCGACGTGACGAATGCGGCATGCTGGATCGGCTGGTGACCGGTGTCCGGGCGGGACAAGGCCAGGTACTGGTCCTGCGTGGCGAGGCGGGAGCCGGTAAGACAGCGCTGCTGAATTACGTGCTGAAGCGGGCGGGCGGGTGCCAGATCATGCGGGCGGCCGGTGCCGAGTCCGAGAGGGAACTGGCGTTCGCCGCGCTGCATCAACTGTGCGCGCCGTTCCTGGACCGGCTCGAGCGTCTTCCGGGACCGCAACGTGACGCGCTCGGCATGGCGTTCGGCGTGCGGGACGGGGACGGGCCTGATCGCTTCCTGGCCGGTCTGGGCTTCTTGAGCCTCTTGTCGGAGGTAGCCGGAGAGCGGCCGCTGATCTGCGTGGTTGACGATGCGCAGTGGCTGGACGTGGCCTCGGCACGGGCTCTGGCGTTCGTGGCGCGCCACCTGGCCGCCGGGCCCATCGCGGTGCTCTTGGCGGTACGGCCGTGCGGCGTAGAGCATGAGCTGGCCGGGCTGGCCGAGCTGGTGGTCGGAGGGCTGGCCGACCGTGATGCCCGGGCGCTGCTGTCCACGGCCGTGACGTGCCGGCTTGATGAGCGGGTATGCGATCAGATCGTGGCCGAGGCGCGAGGCAACCCGGGAGTGCTCCTGGAGCTGGCCGCCGGGATGAGCCTGGAGAAGCTGGCGGGCGGATTCGGGCTGCCCAGCGCCGTGGAGCTGGCGCCCCCGGTCGAGGAGAGCTTCCGGAAGCAGCTAGCACCATTGCCGGAAGCGACGCGGCGGCTGCTGCTGGTGGCCGCGGCAGAACCCACGGCCGATCCAGTGCTGATATGGCAGGCGGCTGGGGTGCTCGGCGTCAGGGCGACGGACGCGGCGCCCGCGGCCGAGGCCGGGCTCATCGAACCCGGCGGGCCGGTGCGGTTCCGTGACCCGCTGGCCCGGTTCGCCGTCTACCGGACGGCCTCGCTGGCCGAACGGCAGAGTGCCCATCACGCCCTGGCGGTGACTACCGATCCGGATCGGCGGCGGTGGCATCGCGGCCACGCTGCGCCGGGGCCGGAGGAGAACCGCGCGGCTGAGCTGGAACGCGCCGTGCCCACCGCGCGGGCCCGCGGCGGCCTGGCTGCCGACGCCGCGTTCCGCGAACGGGCGGCCGAGCTGACGCCGGACCCGGGCAGGCGGTCACGGCGGGCACTGGCCGCGGCGCAGGTCAAGCACCAGGCCGGCGCGGCCGAGGGGGCGCGACGGCTGCTCGGCCTGGCGCAGGCCGGGCCGCTGGACGAGCTCGGCCGCGGCCGGGCGGAGCTGCTGCGCGCCCGGCTGACAGCCGACGCAGGCTACCGCCAGGACGCGCTGCCCATGCTGGTCAACGCGGCGCGGCGGCTCGAGCCGCTGCATCCCGGGCTGGCGCGGCAGGCCTACCGAGACGCGTTCTGGGTGGCGCTGGCCTCGGGCCGGCAGCCGGGCAGCGGAATGCTGGAAACCGCCGAGGCGGCACGCGCAGCGCGACGCGGATCAGGGCCTCCGCGGCCCGGCGACCTGCTGCTGGACGGGCTGGCGATACTGTTCGCCAAGGGATACGCTGCGGGCGCGCCGCTGCTGGAGCAGGCACTGGACGTGTTCCGCGAGACGAAAGTCTCCCTGGGGGAGGGCCTGGGGTGGCTGCCGCTGGCGTGCCGTCTGTGCGGTGAAGTCTGGGATGACCAGAGCTGGTCCGTGCTGTCAGCCCGGCTGATCGACCTGGCCCGCGACGCCGGTGCGCTGAGCGTACTCCCGGCCGCGCTCGCGTCGGGCGCGGTGATGCAGTTGCTGGCCGGAGACCCCCCTGAGGCCGCCTGGCTGCTGCAGCAGGCGGAGGCGGTCGCCCGGGCGACCGATCATGTCCCGGAACCCGGTGGCCCGCTGATACTGGCCGCCTGGGAAGGCCGGGACCGCACAGCCGGCCGGCTGATCTCGGAGGTGACCGCGTCCGGCGAAGAACAAGGGCTGAGGACTGCGGCCTGGGCTGCCGCGGTGCTCCACAATGGGCACTCCCGTTACCACGAGGCGCTGGCCGCAGCCGAACAGGCCAGCGCACATCCTGGTGAGCTGGGACCGGCTACCTGGTCGCTGGCCGAGCTGATCGAGGCCGCGGCCCGGTGCGGGCGGCCCGACCCGGCGGCCGCCGCCCTGGAGCAGCTGTCCGAGGTCACGCGTGCCGCCGCGACTGACTGGGCGCTAGGAATCCAGGCGCGCTGCCGGGCGCTGCTCAGCGAGGGGGAGGCGGCCGAGCGCGGGTACGTGGAGGCGATCGGGCGGCTGGGCCGCACCCTGGTGCGCGTAGAGCTAGCCCGTGCCTACCTGCTGTACGGCGAGTGGCTGCGCCGGGAAAACCGCCGGACGGAGGCGCGCGAGCAACTCCGGGCCGCCTACCAGATGCTGGCCACGATGGGGATCGGCGGGTTCGCCGAGCGCGCCCGCGCCGAGCTGCTGGCCACCGGCGAGACGGTCCGAAGGCGCAGCATGGAGACGGCCGCCGGGCTCACCCCTCAAGAGGTCCGGATCGCCTGGCTCGCCGTGGACGGGCACACCAACCCGGAGATCAGCACTCAGCTGTTCCTCAGCCCGCGCACGGTCGAGTGGCACCTGCGCAAGGTGTTCACCAAACTCGGCATCAGCTCCCGCAGGGAACTTCCCACGGTGCTGCGTGACCTGGAACGCGACGCTGTGCCGGCCTAGCCGGACCGGCTACCAGCCGCCGAAGGACAAGCCGCCGTTGACGCTGATCGTCTGACCGGTCACCTGCGCAGCGGCGTCCGATGCCAGGAAGACGGCCACCGCGGCCACCTCGTCTGCAGCCGGAGGCCGGCCGAACGGGAAGCGCTCCACCACCTTGGTGCCCAGGTTCCGCCAGAAACCCTCATCCGCAAAGGCCCGGTCCCAGGTCGGAGTGTCCGAGGTCAGGGCCAGCGCGATGCTGTTGACCCGGATCTTGTCCCGGCTGAATTCCTTGGCCAGGGCCTTGGTCATCAAGATGATGCTCGCGCCGACCGCGCCAAGCACAGATTCCCCCGGCGTGGCGTACCGGCCGGCGTCCGTCGTGAGCAGGACGACCGAACCGCCGTTCTCGCGCAACGCTGGCCACGCCGCATGCACCGGGAAGATCCGCGGGAGCAGCCGCTTGCGGAACTCGCCTTCGATCTGCTCCGGGGTCAGCTCGGCAAACGGCGTCGGCCCGATCTCTCCCTCGGCCCCCGCGCTGACCAGGATGTCGAGCCTGCCAGCCGCTGACCGGACGGTGTCGACGACGGTGGCCACGTCCTGATACGAGGCGCAGTCTCCGGAGATGAAGCGAACATCCTGGCTGATCTCCCGCAGCTTCGCGACCGCCCGCTCTCCGCGCTCGGCGGAGCGGCCGTTGATGAAGACATGGGCCCCCGCCTCGGCGAGCTGTTCCGCCACCCTCAGTCCGATACCTCCCGAGCCGCCGGTGATGAGGGCCACCTTGCCCTTGAATTCTGCCGCGCTGGCCATCGGGGATCTCCTTGCCAGAGCCGGTTGCCGCCCTCAGCGTAGCTAACCTGGCGAAACCGTCACAAGGCCCTCCGCCGGCAGCCAGTGGCCGGCGCGGCGCAGCGCGGTGCTCAGGTCGGGTACCACCTTCTGCGCCCCGACGATCCAGATCGCGCGGGCGGCGCCGCCGGCGTAGCCGGGCAGCTGGCTTCCGCTGGCCGAGGCGACCACGAGGGAGCCGGTTTCGGTGAGCGCGGCGACGCTGCCCACGACGACGTCGGGGCTGGAGATGAGCCGCCGGATCTCGTCGGCGCAGGTGGCACGGTCCATGGCCCAGACGCGTGGCTTGATGGCCTCGTATCGCCCGCCAGCTGATCAATCTCACGTACCGGCTGCTGGGCTCCCTGGCCGAGGCCGAAGGATGCCGTCCAGGAGACCTACGCTCGCTGGTACGCCATGACCCGGCCGCAGCATGAAGCCATCGGGAACCCCGGCGCCTGGCTGACGACGGTCGCCAGCCGCATCTGCCTCAACCTGCTCGGCTCGGCCCGGGCCCGGCGGGAGACCTACGTGGGCGAATGGATCCCCGAGCCGCTGCCCGAACGGGCCGAGCAGATCGCGCGCGCCTGGGTCGAAATCGCCAACCGGGCCCTCAGCGACACGACGTTCCTGGAACGTACCGTCAACGGCCAGCCCGGCCTGGTGGCTCAGCAGGACGGCGTCACCGTGACGGTGTTCGCGTTCGACGTCGCAGGCGACCGGATCAAGCACATCTGGGCCGTACGCAACCCCGAGAAACTCCGCCGCTGGACGACGGGCTGACGCGCGTCTGCGGCCTGGTGGGCAGGCGCCGTTGCGTCATTGAGTGGCTGGGCCGGCGATGCGGTAGCCGACGCCTGGCGTGGTGGAGATGACGGGCGGGTCGCCGAGCTTGCGCCGCAGCCGCCCGATGGTGACCGTGACCGTGTTGGTGAACGGGTCGGCCTGCTCGTCCCAGACGCGCTCCAGCAAGTCCTCGGCCCGCAGGAACGCGGGCGCGGCCAGCATCAGCGCCTCCAGCACCCCGAACTCCTTGACCGACAGATCGAGCTGGCGCCCGTCCCTGCTGACGGTCCGCCGCAGCGGGTCGAGTTCGATCCCGGCCGCCCGCAAGGTGCGCGCTCGCGCGGCCGGCTTCCTGCGGGCCAGCGCCCGGACCCGCAGCACCAGCTCGGGGAAGTGGAACGGCTTGCCCAGGTAGTCGTCCGCGCCGAGGCTGAGGCCGGTCACCCGGTCGCCTGGCTCTCCGGCCGCGGTAAGCATCAGGACCATGGCCCGGTGGTCGCGGTCGGTGATCATCTGGCAGAGCGCGTCGCCGTGAATGCCGGGCAGGTCCCGGTCGAGCACGACGACGTCATACGCACTGAGGTCGAGCTTCGCGGCTGCCTCCAGCCCGTCGTGGGCCACGTCCACCGCCATGCCCTGATCGCGCAGGCCCTCGACCAGGACCTCGGCAAGCGACCAGGAGTCCTCGACTACCAGCACTCTCATGCAGGCACACCGGCCTTCGCCGCCGACGGGCGGGCGGCGGCGGATGGCAGCTCGACGCGGACGCGCAGCCCGCCGCCGTCCCTGGCCTGAAGGTCCAGCGTCCCGCCGTGCGCTTCGGCGATGGCCGCGACGATCGACAGGCCGAGGCCCGAGCCCTTGTCCGAGCCGGTCCGGTCCGCGCCCAGCCGCCGGAAGGGCTGCGCTAGCTCGTCTACCTGCCGCTGATCGAGCACGTCACCGCCGTTCTCCACGACCAGGCTGGCCCGGCGGCCGTCGGTCTGCGTCGTGATCCGGATCCAGCCGCCGTCGGCATTGTGGCAGACCGCGTTGCCGATGACGTTCTCCGCCAGGCGGGACAGCAGCGCCTGGCTGCCGGTCACCCACGCGCCGCCAGGTCCGCTGGTGTCCTGCACCGTCAGGTTCCTGGCGCGGATGGCGGTGGCCTGGTCGGCCAGGGCGGCCCCGACGATGTAGTCAAGCGGCAGCGCCGTGCAGCCGGGCAACTGCCGGTGCTGGGCCCTGGCCAGCACCAGGAACGCATCGAGCAGGGCATCGATCTTGTCCAGCTCGGCGCGTAGCCGCGCCGCCAGGGCGACGGTCTGCGGCGGCGCCGGCTCCGGTTTGGCCAGCGCCACGTCGAGGGAGGCCCGCATCGTGGTCAGCGGGGTGCGCAGCTCGTGCGAGGCGTTAGCCACGAACCGGCGCTGCGCGGTGAACGCGCCCTCCAGCCGGGCCAGCAGCCCGTCGATCGTGTCGCCGAGTTCCTTGAGCTCATCTCGCGGACCGGCCACGGCCAGCCGCTCGTCCAGGTTGTCTTCGGAGATGCGCTGCGCGGCGGCGGTCATCTGCCTGACGGGACGCAGCGCCCGGCCGGCGACAAGCCAGCCGAGCGCTGCCGACACGATCGTCATGATCGCCAGCGCGATCAGCGACGAGACGAACAGCACATGGCCAAGCTGGCTCTGACCGGGCTGGTTGGCCACCTCCGACTGCAAGTGGGCGACCTGGGACTGCAGCTGGCCGACCTGGGACTGCAGCATGTGGATACGAGCGTTGGCCTGGCCGGCCTGCGGGTGCGACCCGGCTTGAGCGTTGGCGCTGGACGCTATCACTACCGAGGACCGGCCGACCGCGACGCCGCTGGCGATAGCCAGCAGCAGCGCCCCGGAGAACAGGAACAGGAGCGCGTACAGGATGGTCAGCCGTACCCGCACCGTCCGGCCCGGCAGCCGCACCCAGTTCGGCAGCCTCATCCTCGTCTCCCTTGCATTGGCAACGGCCCTGGTCAGGGACCGCCATCCCAGCTTCAGCATGGCTCGGCCGACCTAACAACGGGATAACAGCGTCCGTGCGGCCCATGTTATGGCCACCTCAGTAGAACGGGTGTCGGCAAGTTTCCGCTGCGACCAAGAAGGAAGGACCGATGCAAGCCACGGTTGAAGTCAACGGGCTGCGCAAGCGGTTCGGGCCGACGCTGGCGCTGGACGGCATGTCGTTCACCGTCGAGCCCGGCCAGGTCACCGGCTTCGTCGGCCCGAACGGGGCCGGCAAGTCCACCACCATGCGGGTCATACTCGGCCTGGACGCGGCCGACGAGGGCGAGGCCCTGGTCGGCGGCAAGCCGTACGCGAGCCTGCGGCAGCCGATGCGGGTCCTCGGCTCGCTGCTGGACGCGGGCGCGCTCCAGCCGGGCCGCAGCGCCCGCAACCACCTGCTCTGGCTGGCGCACTCGCAGGGCCTGGCCGCCAGGCGGGTGGACGAGGTGATCGAGCAGGCGGGCCTGGAGGGCGTGGCCAGGCGGCGGGCGGGCGGCTACTCGCTGGGCATGCGGCAGCGGCTGGGGATCGCCGGGGCAATGCTGGGCAACCCGGCGGCGATCATGCTGGACGAGCCGTTCAACGGGATGGACCCCGAGGGCATCGTGTGGATGCGCGGGTTCCTGCGCGCGCTGGCCGCCGACGGCCGGGCGGTGCTGGTGTCCAGCCACCTGATGAGCGAGCTGCAGGACAGCGCGGATCACCTGGTCGTCGTCGGGCGCGGCAAGGTCATCGCCGACACGACGGTGGCGAGCCTGCTCGCGACCGCCTCCGGTGACCGGGTGACGCTGCGCACATCGGCCCGGCCGGAGGCGACGACGGTGCTGGAGCGCGCGGGGGCCACCGTCGTCGCATCCGGCCAGGACGTGCTCACGATCTCGGGACTGGCGCCGGAGCGCGTCGTCGCGCTGCTCGGCGAGAAGGCAGTGCCGTTCTCCGAAGTCGCCGCCCACCGGGCGACCCTGGAGCAGGCCTACATGGAGCTGACCAGGCAGGCCGTCGAGTTCCGCCCGGCCGGATTTGACGCAGACGCCGGGCAGGAGGTGCCGCGATGACGACCCGGGCGATCTCGGTGCCACGGCCCGAAGCCGGGCTCGGTGACGGGCCCCGCGGCGGCTTCGGCGCCGTATTGCGCGCCGAGTGGACCAAGTTCCGCAGCGTGCGCGGCTGGGTGATCGGGATGATCCTGGGCGCGCTGCTGACGATCTTCATCGGCGTGTTCGCGGCCGCGAACGCGAACATCGGCTGCGGGATAAACGGCGGGCCGCAGAAAACCGGCAAGGCCTGCCTGCCCTACGTCCCGCACGGGCCGGGCGGCGAGATCGTGACCGACAGTTTCTCCTTCGTGCGCCAGCCGCTGACCGGGAACGGCAGCATCACCGCGCGCGTCACGGCGCTGACGGGCGAGCACGCGAATCTCAACGCAGGGCCCGTGCAGGCCGGCAACGGCAGCATGGTGCCGGGCCTCGCGGCGTGGGCCAAGGCGGGAATCATCATCAAGCAGAGCACCCACCAGGGCTCGGCCTACGCGGCGATGATGGTGACCGGCAGCAACGGCGTCCGCATGCAGTACGACTACACCGGGGACATCGCGGGCATGCCGGGCAGCGTGTCGGCGGCGCACCCGCGCTGGCTGCGGCTGACGCGCTCCGGCGACACGATCACGGGCTACGACTCCGCCGACGCCACGCACTGGACCCAGGTCGGCACGGTCCAGCTTGCCGGGCTGCCGTCGACCGTTCAGGTCGGCATGTTCGCGACCTCGCCGGGCTATACGGTGACCCAGAACTCGTTCGGCGGTGCCAGCAACAACAGCGGACCCGCCCAGGCCGCCGGCGTCTTCGACCACGTCGGCGTGACCGGCGCATCGCCCGGCACCTGGACCGGCACCACAATCGGCGGCGGAGGCCCGGCCGGACTGAAGCCAGGCGGCAGGCCGGGCCCGGCGCCGTATGCCCGGAACGGCGGCACGTTCACCGTGACCGGGTCCGGCGACATCGCACCGGTTACGCCGGGGCCTGGCGGCGGGCTGCCGACGGTGACGATAGGGCAGAGCCTGGCCGGCGCGTTCCTGGGGCTGATCGCGATCGTGACCGTGGCGGCGATGTTCTTCAGCACCGAGTACCGCCGCGGCCTCATCCGCACCACGCTGGCCGCCACGCCCAGGCGGGGCGCGGTGCTGGCGGCCAAGGCCGTGGTGATCGGCGCGGTGGCGTTCGTCACCGGGCTGGTTGCCGCGGTGGTCTCGATCGCCGTCGGTGTCCCGAAGGAGGAGAACCAGGGTCCGGTCCTGCTCACCGCGCCCGTGCTGACCGAGGTGCGGGTGATCGCCGGCACGGCGGCCATGCTGGCCCTGGCTGCGGTCTTCGCCGTCGCCCTGGGTGCCATCCTGCGGCGCAGCGCGGCAGCGATCACGATCGCGGTGGTGATCGTCGTCATGCCGTTCCTGCTCAGCGCGCTGAATGTGGTGCCCGCCGGGGTCGGCGACTGGCTGCTGCGGCTGACCCCGGCCGCAGGCCTGGCGATCGAGCAGAGCATCCCGAGGTACCCGCAGGTCACCACCGTTACCTCGCTGGTGCAGGGTTATTACCCGCTGTCGCCCTACGCCGGGTTCGCCGTGCTGTGCCTGTGGACGGCTGCGGCCCTCGCCCTGGCGCTGGTCATGCTCCGGCGGCGGGACGCATGAGCGCCGCAGTGCGGGCTCAGCCAGCGGCGACCCTGACGACGACGGCGGCGCGCGGGGCGGGCCTGCGCTACGCGCTGCACGCCGAGTGGACCAAGCTGCGCACGGTGCCGGGGCCCGCCTGGCTGCTCCTCGGGATCGTGGCGCTGACCATCGCGGTCAGCACCGCGGCCGTCGGGGCCACGCACTGCCCGCAGGATCTGGCCTGCCCGGTCGACACCGCCAAGCTCAGCCTGACCGGCATCCAGTTCGGCCAGGCCGTGGTCGCGATCCTGGCCGTGCTGACGATCAGCAACGAGTACAGCTCGGGCATGATCCGCATCACGCTGGCGGCGATGCCGAACCGGCTGGCGGTGCTGGCGGCTAAGGCGATCCTGCTGGCCGTGCTGGTGCTGGTGGCCGGCGCGGTGGCGGTGTTCGGCTCTGTGCTGGCCGGGCACCTGATCCTGCCCGGCCACGGCTTTACCGCCGCGCGCGGCTTCCACCCGGTGTGGCTGAGCTACGGGCCGGCGCTGCGCGCCGCCTGCGGTTCGGTCCTGTACCTGGGACTGATCGCGCTGATGAGCCTCGGCGTCGCCGTGATCGTGCGGGACTCGGCGGTGTCCATCGGCGTCGTGCTCGCCTTGCTGTACCTGTTCCCGATCGTTCTCGCGTTCGTCGGGAACGCGCACTGGCAGCACCGGCTCGAGCGGTGGACTCCCACGATCGCGGGGCTGTCCATCCAGGCCACCACCGGGCTGCGCAGCCTGGCGATCAGCCCGTGGGGCGGGCTCGGCGTGCTGGCCATCTGGGCGGCAGCGGCCCTGGTCGCCGGCGCGGTCGCGCTCCGGCTGCGCGATGCCTAGCCGCCCGTGCCGGGCCTCCGGGCCCGCTAGCCCGGCTCGCGGGAGCCGGGAACGACCAGGCCCGTCTCGTAGGCGGTGACCACGGCCTGCGTCCTGTCGCGCAGTCCCAGCTTGGCCAGCATGCGGCTGACGTGCGTTTTCACGGTCTCCTCGGTGAGCACGAGGCGGGCGGCGATCTCCGGGTTGGACAGCCCCTCGGCGACCAGCCGCAGGACCTGCGTCTCGCGCGGGGTGAGCGTCGCCACCCGGGCCGCGCGCGAGCTATCCATCCTGGGCCGCTGCCGGGCGAACTCGCCGATGAGGCGGCGGGTGACGGTCGGGGCGAGCAGCGCCTCGCCTGCCGCGATGACCCGCACGGCATCGAAGAGCTGCTCGGCGGTGATGTCCTTGAGCAGGAAGCCGCTGGCTCCGGCGCGGAGCGCGTCGTACACGTACTCGTCCAGGTCGAAGGTGGTCAGGATGATGATGCGCGGCCGGTCCCCGGCGGGGCTGGTCAGCTGCCTGGTCGCCTCGATGCCGTCCGTGCCCGGCATGCGGACGTCCATCAGGACGACGTCGGGAGAGGTCTCCCGGCAGACGCGGACCGCTTCCGCGCCGTCCTCGGCGGTCCCGACGACGGTGAAGTCCGGCTGCGTGCCGAGCAGCCCGGCGAACCCGTTGCGCACTATCTGATGGTCGTCGGCCACGACGATGCGGACCGGCGCGGCGGGCGCGCTCATCCGCCCGTCTCGCACGTGCCGGGCAGGCGGGCCTCGACGAGGAAGCCGCCGGGGATCGCGGCCCCGGCGCGCAGCTGACCGCCCACCGCGGCCGCGCGTTCCCGCATGCCGGGCAGCCCGTGGCCGTCGGCCGTGGCCGGCCCGGAAGGTCCGGGCCCGTTGTCCCGGATGATAAGCCGCAGTTCGCCGTCGCCGTAGCGCAGTTCCACGTCGACGGCTGCGCCCGGAGCGTGCCGGCGCGCGTTGGTGAGCGCCTCCTGGGCGATGCGGTAGGCTGCGAGCCCCACGCCCGGGCCGACCGTGACCGGCGGTCCGGAGATGATGAGCCTGCACGCCGCGCCGGAGGACTCCCTGGCCTCGTCGACCAGACCGGGGACCTGCTCCAGACCAGGCTGGGGATGCCGGTCCGCGGCCTCGGCCTGGGCGTCCTCGCGCAGCACGCCGAGCAGCCGCCTCATCTCCGTCAGCCCGGCCCGCGCCGTGTCCCCGATCTCCGACAGCCGCTGTGCCCCGGCGGACGGCATCCCGGGCGTGGTCAGGCGGGCGGTCTCCGCCTGGACGGCGATCATCGAGATGTGGTGCGCGACCACGTCGTGCAGCTCACGGGCGATGCGCGCCCGCTCGCCGCGGGCCGTGTGCTCCACCAGCGTGTCCGCGATGACCTGCGTCGCGGCGGTGTGCAGCTGAGCCTCGGCGCGCGCGCGCCGGGCGACCCCGGCCCACGCCGCCGCCGGGACCAGCGCCGCGAGCACGACCGTGAGCACCCAGGTCTCCGTCCCCGCCGCGGCGCCAGTGGCGAGCGCCAGGACCAGGAACGGCACGGTCAGGCCCAGCGCGGCATACTGCGCGCCGCCGCCCCGGCCGCCGCCACGCCGGGTGCCGCCGCGGCCGGACCGGTATACCGCGATCAGTTCGGCGGCCGCGCCGGCCACGGTGAGGAAGTGGAACAGGGCCAGCGAAAGCAGGCTTGCCGCCGTCAGGGTGACGGCCGCCGGGGCTGGCCGGAGGAACGCCAGCGGCAGCGTGGTCGCCAGGCCGAGCACGCAGTACAGCAGGCCCCACTCGAAGAACTGGGCACCCTGGTTCTGCGTGACCGTGGCCGGGGCGGCATGCGCGGTCATGGCGGCCCGGGCGAGCGCCTCGATGACCGCGGCCAGCCCGAGCAGCCCCGCGGTCATGGCGAGCCCGTGCCGGGCGGCGGCGATCCGCTCCGCCCGGCCCGCCCATCCGGCGCGCCAGTCAGCTGCCAGGCTCATGCCTCCCATTGTCGCCGCTGGCCAGGATGGCCGCGTCCCCCTGGCCGGGCATCCCGGAATCCCTCGCACGAGGGACCGGCGGCGGCGCTGGTCCCCCCAGCGAGTGATGCGGAAGACGGCTCCCAGGCGTGACGACGGCAACCGGGTTCGGACCCTAGCCTGGCGGACCATGGAGGCAACGATCGAAGTGGCCGGCGTGCGCAAGCGGTTCGGGCCGACGCTGGCGCTGGACGGGATGACGTTCAGCGTGCTGCCCGGGCAGGTCACCGGCTTCGTCGGCCCCAACGGCGCCGGGAAATCCACCACGATGCGGGTGATCCTCGGCCTGGACGCGCCCGACGAGGGTACCGCCCTGGTCGGCGGGCAGCCGTACCGGACCCTGCGGCACCCGCTGAGTCATGTCGGCGCGCTGCTGGACGCCGCCGCGCTGCAGCCCAGCCGCAGCGCCCGCAACCACCTGCTGTGGCTGGCCCACTCCCAGGGCCTGGGCGCCGGGCGGGTCGACGAGGTGGTCGAGCAGGCGGGGCTGCAGTCAGTCATCCGTCGCAGGGCAGGCGGCTACTCCCTGGGCATGCGGCAGCGCCTCGGCATCGCCGCCGCCCTGCTCGGCGACCCGCCGGTGCTGATGATGGACGAGCCGTTCAACGGCATGGATCCCGAGGGCATCGTGTGGATGCGCGGTTTCCTGCGCGCGCTGGCCGCCGAGGGCCGTGCCGTGCTCGTCTCCAGCCACCTGATGGGCGAGCTGCAGGACACCGCCGACCACCTCGTGGTCGTCGGCCGCGGCAAGGTCATCGCCGACACCAGCGTCAAGGACCTGATCGAGGCCGCGTCCGGGGACCAGGTCGCGCTGCGCACCGCGGCGCGCGACGAGGCCATGACGGTGCTGGCGCACGCGGGGGCCAGGGTGGCCGCGACAGGGCCGGACCTGCTCACAATCTCGGGTCTTTCTACCGAACGGGTGGTGGCGGCCCTCACCGAGAGCCGCGTTCCGTTCGCGGAGGTGAGCGCCCACCGGGCGACCCTGGAGGAGGCCTATATGGAGCTCACCCGCGACGCGGTGGAATTCCGCGCCGCCCCGGCTACGCCAGGAGCGGCGCAATGACCGCCATCACGCCGTATCACTCGGCCGCGCAGGAGGCGCGCGACGGTTTCGGCCAGATCCTGCACGCGGAGTGGACCAAGTTCCGCACGGTGCGCGGCTGGGTCATCGGCATGATCCTCGCGGTCCTGGTCACGGCCGGGCTCGGCGTGTTCGTCGCCAAGGCCGCCGCCAACCCCTCGTGTTCGAGTCAGAGCGGCTCGGGCCAGCAAGGCCCGGTCCAGCACGGCGCGGCCTGCGGCCAGCCCGTCTACCCGCGGGGGCCAGGCGGCGAACTGGTGAAGGACCAGTTCTACTTCGTGCGCCAGCCGCTGGCCGGCAACGGCAGCATCACGGTCCGGGTGACCTCGCTGACCGGGCGGGGGCGCGGGACGGACAATGGACAGCCCGTGGGCGCCATATTCGTGCCGTGGTCCAAGGCCGGGATCATCATCAAGGACGGCACCGGCAAGGGCTCCGCCTACGCGGCCATGATGGTCACCGGCGGCAACGGGGTGCGGATGCAGTGGAACTATACCGGGGATGCATCCGGCCTCCCCGGCGCCGTCTCGGCGGCGAGCCCGCGCTGGCTCAGGCTCACCCGCGACGGCGACACGATCACCGGCTATGACTCGGCCGACGGCACGCACTGGACGCAAGTCGGCAGCGTCGCGCTGGCCGGCCTGCCGTCCGCGGTCCAGGCGGGGCTCTTCGCCACCTCACCGCAGCACTCGACGTATTCCTCGAGCCTCGGCGTAGGCAACGGATTCAACAACCCAACCGTGTCCACCGCCGTCTTCGATCACGTTAGCCGGACCGGCACGTGGCCTGCCGGCACGTGGACCGGCGACGCCGTCGACGCGGAGGACATGCAGGTCGCGCCGGGGTCCGTCGGGTATCACCAGGTGGCGCGCCGGTTCACCGTAACCGGGTCCGGGGACATCGCGCCCCTCATCGGCGGAGCCCTGAACGACGGCCCCAACATCACCATCAGGGACTACCTGCTCGGCACGTTCGCCGGCCTGATCGCGGTGGCCGTGGTCGCGACGATGTTCATGACCGCCGAATACCGGCGGGGCCTGATCCGCACCACGCTGGCCGCGAGCCCGAACAGGGGCCGGGTGCTCGCGGCGAAGGCGATCGTGATCGGCTCGGCCGCCTTCGTGGCCGGCCTGGCCGCCGCCGCGGGCGCGGTGATCATAGGTGAGGATGTGGCGCACACCGCCTCCTCCGTGTTCCCGGAGCCGTGGCCGACCGAACTGCGCATCATCGCCGGCACGGCGGCGCTGGTCGCCGTGGCCGCCGTCCTCGCCCTCGCCATCGCCACCATGGTGCGCCGCAGCGCCACCGCGATCCTCATCGTGATCGTCATCATCGTGATCCCGGACGTCCTGTCGGCCCCTCCGGGGATACCGGCCGGCGTCACCGACTGGCTGCTGCGGGTCACCCCGGCCGCCGCCTTCGCCCTCCAGCAGCCCGCGCCGCAGTACTACCAGGTCCAGGCCAATTACATCCCGTCGTCCGGCTTCTACCCGCTGGCGCCGTGGACCGGCTTCGCGGTGCTGTGTGCCTGGACCGCGATCGCGCTCGCCACCGCCGCGTACCTGCTGCGCCGGAGGGACGCGTGACCCTGTCCGCCGCGGGACTGAGCCGGGCCCGGTGCGGAAGCCAGACGCTGCACGCAGAATGGACCAAGCTTCGCACCGTCGCCAGCACCGGCTGGCTGCTGCTCGGCACCATCGCGCTCACGGTCGCGGTGAGCGCGACGGCGGACGCCGCGGCGACCTGCCCGTCCGGCGGCTGCCAGGCCGACCCCGCCAAGCTCAGCCTCACTGGCGTCCAGGCCGGCCAGGCGATCGTCGCGGTCATCGCCGTGCTGGCGGTCAGCGGCGAGTACAGCACCGGCATGATCCGCATCACGCTGACCGCGATGCCGCGCCGCCTGACGGTGCTGGCCGCCAAGGCCACGCTCGTCGCCGGCCTGGTCCTCGCGGCGGGCTCCGTGGCCGTGCCGGCGTCCGTGCTGGCCGGACGGCTGATCCTGCCCGGGCACGGCTTCACCCTGGCGGACGGCTACCCCCCGCTCACCTCCCCTCCCCCCCTCTCTTCGGGCGACGGGCCGGTGCTGCGGGCCGCCATCGGGTCGGTCCTCTACCTCGTCCTGATCGCGCTGCTCAGCCTCGGCGTCGCCACCGCCGTACGGGAATCGGCGGTGGCGATCGGGCTCGTCCTCGGCCTGTTGTACGTGTTCCCGGTCGTGACCAGCGTGGTCGGCAACCAGCACTGGCAGCGGCACCTGGAGCAGATCGGGCCGATGACCGCCGGCCTGTACATCCAGGCCACGGCCAACCTGAGCAGCCTGCCGCTCACCCCCTGGGAGGGCCTCGGCGTGCTTGCCCTGTGGGCCGCCGGAGCACTCATCATCGGCGCCCTGATCTTCCGCTTCCGCGACGCCTGAGCTTGTTGTCTCCGGCCGTACCTAGCGCGGACCAGGGTACGGCCAGGGTAGGTGCCCAGGGTAGGCGCCCAGGAGATGTCACCGGCGCGACGTGCCCGCGCCACGCGCGACCCTGAGGGGGTCCACACAGCGCATCCGGCCCGCGGCCGGATCCCGAGGGAGGCACGGCATGACATCTACGGGAAGCGGCGATCCCGCCGGCAAGCTCGCCGACTACTACCCGGCGTGGCTGGACAACCTGGCCGGCGACGTCACCCTGGAGGGCTCGGCGATGGACGGCTTCGTGCAGGGC
>Ga0335069_10003725_pt1 | contig 22894 bp, 19 predicted proteins | sample Lox_Sample_11_FD_206714 | JGI IMG/M metagenome (GOLD analysis project Ga0335069, IMG submission 206714) | Soil microbial communities from Loxahatchee National Wildlife Refuge, Florida, United States - Lox_Sample_1.1 | ecosystem: Environmental > Terrestrial > Soil > Wetlands | place: USA... | reverse complement strand
GATGAAATCACCGGAGCGACCACTACGGACGACATCCTCAACCTGATCTTCGGAACGTTCTGTATCGGAAAGTAGGTGAACGTGGCATACACACGACGGAAGATGCTTGCCGACCTCGGCCGGGCCGGACTCGGGATAGGGATGCTTTCGGCCATCGGCAAGGGCGACGCCCTTTCGCTCGCGGCGGGTAAGTCCGAATGCCCGTTTCGGCTCTCCGTGATCAACGACGAGATCACACAGGACTTCGAGAAGGCTTGCAGGATTGTGTCGGTCGACTTCGGTCTGCAATGGATCGAATTGCGCTCGATGTGGGATAAGAACGTGACCGCGTTTAATGCGAAGGAAGTGAAAGAGGCAAAGAAGATCCTGAAAGAACACAAGTTGCGTGTGACGGATATTGCCAGCCCACTGTTCAAGACCGATTGGCCCGGGGCACCACTGTCGAAGCAAAGCGAACGGCGGGACCAGTTCCACGCCGATTTCGACGCTGCCGCCCAGGACAAGCTCCTGGAACACTGCATTGGCCTGGCGCAGAGCTTTGAGACCGACCGGATCCGTTGCTTCGACTACTGGCGGCTTGATGACCAGAAACCGTATCGCGCCGCGATCAACGCCAAGCTGCGGCAGGCGGCTGAACGGTGCGCCAAGGACCATCTCACACTCGTGCTCGAAAACGAGATGTCCTGCAATACAGCAACAGGCGAGGAATCAGCCGCGGTGCTGAAAGCAGTGCCTAACCAGAATTTCATGCTGAACTGGGATCCCGGAAACGCGGCCGCGGCAGGTAGTGTTCCCTATCCCGACGGCTACCGCCTGCTGCCGAAGGATCGCATCGGGCATTGCCACTGCAAGGATGTTGTGCGCCAACCCGACGGCAAATACGATTGGGCTCCGGTTGGGGGAGGCATTGTGGACTGGGTCGGCCAGTTCCAGGCTCTCGAACGTGACGGCTTCCATTCTGGTGTCAGTCTGGAAACTCACTGGCGCGGAGCCGGCACGCCGGAAGCCTCGACGCGAATCAGCATGGAGGGATTGAAGAAGACTCTGGCCAAAGCCGGGCTCTCCTGCTGACTACGACGGGCTTCTTTTCGGCTCGGCGACTCTCGATTGCGCAACGCGAGGAACGACGATGATCACAAGACGCGAATTTCTCGATGCCCTGGCCGTGAGCGCGGCCGGCATGGCTGTGGAAACGACCGCACGGAGCTATGCACAGATCGCCGGATCGAACGAGCGCCTGACGTTTGCCATTGCCGGATTGAATGGGCGAGGCTATGCCCACCTGTCATCTCTCAAGGCGAACAAGAATGCAGCTCGTATTTCCCATGTCTGTGATGTGGATCGTGCGATTCTCGAAAAGTTTGCCACCCAGACGCGGAAGGAGATGGGCGAACCGGTGGAGGCAGTTACGGATTTCCGCAAGATCCTGGAGCGCAAGGACGTGGACGCCATCGCGATTGCCACTCCCGACCATTGGCATGCGCCCATGGCGATCGCCGCCCTTCAGGCGGGCAAGCATGTCTATCTGGAGAAGCCTTGCAGCCACAATCCGGCTGAGGGCGAGATGCTGCTCGCGGCGCAAAAGAAATATGGAAAGCTCGTGCAGATGGGAACGCAGCAGCGCTCCTCCGAGCACACGATCGAAATCGTGGAAAAGATCCATTCCGGCCTCATCGGCACTCCTTATTTCGCGAAGGCCTGGTACAGCAATGTCAGAAAGTCGATCGGCACGGGAAAGGTAGCGCCCGTTCCGGCAACACTCGATTGGGACCTGTGGCAGGGACCGGCGCCGCGCCAACCCTACCGCGACAACCTGCACCCCTACAACTGGCACTGGTTCAGGATCTACGGTACCGGCGAAACGCTGAACAACGGTACCCACGAGGTCGACGTTTGCCGTTGGGCGCTCGGGGTGGATTATCCAAAACGCGTGACTTCATCCGGCGGCAGATTTCATTTCCACGACGACTGGCAGTTCTTCGACACCCTTGTGACCAGTTTCGACTACGACGGCAAAATGCTTACCTGGGAGGGAAAGAGCTGCCAGGGGATGAAGTACTACGGGCGCGATCGCGGCTGCGCCATCATGGGCACGACCGGCACGGTCGTCGTCGATCGCGACGGCTACGAAATCTACGATCTCGATGGTGCGCGAACGAGCCAGCACAAGACCGGAGGCACGACCTCATCCGCTGACCTCGTTGGCCGCGATTCCATGACCGATGCCCACTTTGCCAACTTCATCGGCGCCATCCGCAAGGGCGACAGGCTCAACGCGCCGATTTCCACCGGCAATGTCGCGGTGACGATGCTGCAGCTTTCGAACATCGCGTGGGAAGTGAAGCGAGAACTGGAAATCGATCCGGCCAGCGGACACATTCAGAATGATCCCGATGCGATGAAGATGTGGGGCCGGGAATACGAAAAGGGCTGGGAGCCGCGCATCTGAGGGATTTTCAGGCCTTCAAGCTGCTTTCTTTCGATTCAGCGGGCGCGCTTCTCGGTCAATCTTGGGTTACTTCCGCTACTTCGGCAGCCCGGGTCTTCCGGACCTGCTCCACTTCTTCAGCCATCGCGTACTTGAGTTTGTCGATGCCCTCGCCCGTCACGGCGGAAATCGGAAAGAGCTTGAGCTTCTTGCGCGTACACCACTGCTTCAGCTTCTTGAGTTTGTCGGGATTGGCAACGTCGATCTTCGACGCCACCATCAGCATGGGCTTCTTCTCGAGATCGGCGCCGAAGCTGGACAACTCGCCGAGGATGACTTCCACATCTTTGATTACGTCGTCCCGGCCGCTCGCGTCAGAAACATCCACCAGGTGCACCAGCAAACGCGTACGCTCAATGTGACGCAGGAATTGCGTACCCAGGCCGGCTCCGGTGTGCGCGCCTTCGATCAGGCCAGGGATGTCAGCGACAACGAAGCTGATTTCTTCACCGGACGCTTTGCCACGTCCACCGCGCTGTTGTCTCCCGCGCGGAGCATCATCGCCCACTACAACCACGCCGAGGTTCGGCTCGAGCGTAGTAAAGGGATAGTCGGCGATCTTGGGCCGTGCCGCCGAGATGCGCGAGATCAGCGTCGACTTCCCGACGTTGGGATATCCGACGAGCCCGACATCGGCGAGCAGCTTGAGCTCCAGCCTGAAATTGCGGTCTTCGCCCGGCCGCCCTTCTTCGAATTCACGCGGCGCCTGATGCGTCGAGGTCGCGAACTGCGCATTGCCGCGCCCGCCGCGTCCGCCGCGACAGATCACGATGCGGTCGTCGGCGTGAGAGAAGTCGTGCACCACTTCGCCGGTGTCTTCGTCATAGACGATCGTGCCCACCGGCACTTTGAGCACGATGCCTTCGCCATCGCGTCCGGTCTTCTTGGCGCCTTCGCCGTGGCGTCCGCGCTCGGCTTTGTATTCAGGATTGAAGCGGAAATGAACGAGCGTGTTATGGCGCTCGCTCGATTCCATCCAGACGTCGCCGCCCTTGCCGCCGTCGCCACCGGACGGTCCACCGCGCGGGACGAATTTCTCCCGCCGAAAGGCCATGCAGCCGTTCCCGCCGTCGCCGGCCTTCACGCGAATTTTGGCTTCATCGATGAACAAGGCAGGTATCAGGTGTCAGGTCACAGGATCTGTGACGATGGCCTCTCTTTTGAGTATATCGGTTCAACGCCGTGATGGTGTTCAGGGGAGGCTAGTGCTGGAGCGCTCCGCGGAGTCCCTTGGCCCATCCGGCCTGGAATTCCGGCTGGACCGTTTCGGCCGAGGCTAGCGCTTTTTCGAGCGCTGCGCGGCCTTCTTCCAGACGATTCATGCGCATGAGCAGAAAGCCGAGGTTCGCCTGCGCTTCCACAGAACGCGGCGCGAGTTGAACAGCGGTCTCTGCTTCCTGCTGCGCCTCGTCGAGGCGGCCTGCCTCCGTCGCCAACTGAGAGCGGGTCACATGATTTCGCGCCGCCGCCAGCGGGATCTCGAAGTGCCCGTCGAAAACGAAGACGGCATTTTCAATCACCGCAGTTGGATGAATGTGGCGGAACTGTTCGTAGGGATTCAGTTCCCCAGGCCCGAATTCGTATCCGGAAAGCACGCCCGTGCTGATCAGAACCGGGCCATCGATGGCGGCAGGCACTTCACGCTCGGGCCGCAACCACACCGAGGCGATCGTGGTCAGCGGCTTGCACGGCACGCCGTAATAGCTGGGCTCTACAACGACGTCGGCGAAATACGCGAACCAGCAATTCTTTACGCCGCGCGCATCAAGATATTGGCGCACCGAGTGGAGTTGTTGGCCCCAGTCGGCGTTCGAGTCGCTGAGATAGCGGTAGGTCTGCGGTGGTCCGCCCCACAGCTCGTTGGAATACGAGATGTACACGGGGGCCGCGCGCAGCGATGAAACTGCATTCCATGCAAGCAGCAGCGCGACGACGTACACCCACGCGCGGCGGTGCTCGATCAGCGTCGCCGCAGCCCATCCGGCGAGCAGCATAAGAAACGGATACACCGGGAGCAGATGGCGAATGCCAATATTCATGAGCGACAGCATGGCGACCGCGAGGTAGATGCCCGCCGGGATAAGAACGAACATCAACTCGCGCCCGCGCCTGACCCGCGACCACAACACCGCCACCGGCACGAGCGCAAGCAGGATCATCAGGCCCAGCGTCGTCTTGATCGCGAATGCAACCGGGAAGTAGTACCAGACGCCATGCGGATGAATCGTGCCCAGCAGGTAGCTGTGACTGAACTCGGCGGTGAAGCCGACATCGGTCAGTCCGTAGAGGTACGACTGCGGCAGCAGGTGCCAGCGGGCGAAGGTGACGATCATTTTCGCCTGGAACGGATGCTTCAGCCGCGCGGCCGAATCCATGATGCGCTGCGTGGCGTCGACACCGGGGCGCGGCTGGAGATGGAATCCGTAGGTCGACCACAGGACCATGCCGGCGATCGCGCCAATCGCGATCAAAGCCACCGCGAGGCGCACAGCTTGACGCCGGCGAGTTTCATGCGGGACTGATGACTCTACCGAGCTCCGGCGAATGAGTTCGCCTGCCGCAAGCAGAATCAGCATCGGCGGCAGCAGGATCGACGAATGTTTCGTCGCCATCGCGAGTCCAGCGGCGAGTCCGGCCAATACCAGGCGCACGGCCGTTGGCTTCTTCGCATAGCGATAGAAGGCATAGACCGTCGCCAGCAGGAAGCACGACATCGCCATGTCGGTGGTGATGACGGCTCCGTGGGCCAGCATGTTCGGCTCAAAAACAAAGAGCGCGAGCGCGACAAAGGCAGCCGTGACGCCGAACATCTCGCGTGCGGCCAGGAACAGTAGGATGGCCGTGAGCAGGGTGATCAGCGCGGCCACCATGCGCGTGCGACGCAGAATCTCCTCTGCATTGTTGTCGAACACAAAGCGCGCGGAGATGGTGAAATCCTGCTCCTTGTTGAAGACTTTATCGTGCGGCGGCGCGTCAAGCGGCATCGAGAGCAGCGGCAGCGTAGTCAGCAACTTCACCAGCGGCGGATGCTCGGGGTTCATCCCGAAGTCGCCGCGCGACCAGTAGCTGTAGCCGGCGAAGATGTGGCAGCCTTCATCCCAGGTCTGGGTCTCGCGGTGAATGAACAGGCCAAGCTCAAGGGCCAAAATGATGAGCAGGAAGATGACGCCGGCGATGTGATGGCGCTTGAGAGGGCTGTCCGAAGGAGTCATGCCAAATCTGCGGCTGCTCAGATAAAGACGATAACGCCGAACAGATGTTAGCGCGCCAAGGCCAGGCAGCTGAAGACGAAGAGGCCGCAGGCGGTATGAGACGCCGCCTGCGGCCAGGAAGTTGATCGCCAGAAGCTAGTAGCTAGTAGCCAGAAGCTAGGAGCTGACTTCTACCGGCTCGATCATGACGAACTTGCCCATCGACCCCTTGTCGAGGAACTTGATTCGTCCGGTGATCTTGGCGAAAAGAGTGTCGTCTTTGCCGCGGCCCACGTTGAGGCCGGGCTTTACGCGCGTGCCGCGCTGCCGAACAATAATGGTGCCGCCGGGGACAACCTGTCCACCGAATGCCTTGAATCCCAGCCGCTGCGCGTTCGAGTCGCGCCCGTTTCGTGATGTGCCCTGCCCTTTTTTATGTGCCATGACTTAGCTCTCAGCTCTCAGTTCTCGGCTCTCAGCAGAATCGTATCCGCGAGGGCCTTGAAATTTATGCGGTGTCATCCTGGGCGAAGTTGAGGCGTTTGCGCGGCGTCCGAGCCGCGCGCCGAAATCCCGAGTGTAACGAGGGATCCCTACGCCAGAGACGCCGCCTACTTCTTCTTCGTAGCCTTCTTCGCCGCCGGCTTCTTGGCGGCCTTTTTCTTGGCCGTCTTTGCCGGAGCCGCGTCCGCGCCCTCAGCCGCCGCCTTCTTCACTTTCTTTTCCTTCTTGGGCAGCTCGGGAGCCTTGAACGACTGCCCGTCAAACGCGATCTCGGTAATGCGGACGGCGGTGAAGTCCTGCCGGTGTCCGCGCAGCTTCTTGTACTGCTTCTTCTTCTTGTAATGGAAGACGAGGATCTTCTCGCCGCGGCCTTCGCCGACGATCTCGCCGGTTACCTGCGCGCCCGCTCCGGGACGAACGCTGCCCGCCTCAGCCGACACAGCCAGCACGTCGGCAAATTCGACGCGGCCGTCGGTACCGTTGAGCTTTTCCAGCCGGACGACATCGCCCGGCGCCACTTTGTACTGCTTACCACCAGCGCGGATCACCGCGTACATACACCCTCCCGGATGCTCACGTGGGGACAGGAGCCCAAACAACTCCGGGCAATACCTCATCCCCCGGCGGAGCCTAGCTCCGCAAGAAATCTTGTGCTTGCTGTTTTCCCGCTGCGGTATTGAACCGGATGTGCGGCGCGAACCCAGAACGGGCCCGCAAGTACAGGCAAACTCAACTAGTTTATCGCGGGTTGTGGAAATCGGTCAACGGTCACGGCTCTGCTATGATGCCGCTTTCCGGCGGGAAGAGAGGTCAGTTCTGATGAAGGTTACGGGCAACACGATCCTTATTACCGGCGGCGGACGGGGCATCGGCCGGGGGCTGGCCGAGGCATTCCACACCGAAGGTAACCAGATCATCATTACCGGGCGCAACGAGAAGGCGTTAGCAGAGACCGTGTCGGCGAACCCGGGCATGAAGTTCGTCGTACTTGATGTCACCGACGCCGGTGCTATCGTTCGTTTCGCGGAGCAGATGAGGCGCGACTATCCCGCCCTTAACGCCGTGATTCTGAATGCCGGCATCATGCGGACCGAGCCGGTACAACGCTGCGGCGTGACCGATGCGGAAGAGATCATTGCCACCAACCTTCTGGGTCCGATTCGCCTGACCGCCGTCCTGCTTCCACAGTTGCTGGCACAGCCGCGGGCGGCGATCATGACCGTATCCTCCGGGCTGGCATTCGTACCGCTGGCGGTGACGCCGACTTATTGCGCAGCCAAGGCCGCAATTCACTCCTACACGCAGTCGCTGCGGTTTCAGCTGCAGCACACGCCGGTAGAGGTGCTCGAACTGGTTCCACCGTACGTGCAGACGGAATTGCTTGGACCGGGCGGCCTGACCGATCCGAATGCCATGCCGCTCAACGATTTCATTTCCGAGAGCATGCAGATCCTCAAGACCTCGCCCGAAACGAAGGAGATTTGCGTGGAACGGGTCAAGCGGCTGCGTTACGCGGAAGCGAGCGGCAACTACGATGCGTTCGTCAGGACATTCAACGAGCGGGCGGCGTCTTCACACACGACGCTGTAAAACACTAACGTCTGAAGCGATTATCGCGATCCATGCGAGCGACAGATCCCAACGAGAACCGCCGCCCGCCTTGTCCTGCAAGAAAAGCCCTTCACTTCTCCACATCAAAATAGATCTTCGTCGTCGCCCGGTACTGCACAACCTTGGCCCCGTCGAGCAGCATGTCGAGCGATTCCACGTGTGCCCACTTGATTGCGCGCACGGTCTTGGCTGCTTCTTTTACGGCGCTCTCCGCCGCCTTGGCGAAACTCTCTTTAGAAGTGCCGACAATCTCGATGACTTTCTGGGTCATGCGTTCTCCTTTTTCAGTCGCAACTAGAACACCGGGCATTCTACGCGAGTTGCGGCGGAGGAATAAAGACAGAGGCAAGAAACGGCGCGGTTCTGTTGGCATTCCCACCTCCCCATGAACTTGTCATCCCGAGACGTCCGCAGGCAAGGCCGAGGAGGAGCGAGGGATCTGCTTCTGCCAGCGAACTGCAGATCCCTCGCGGCGAGCTCAGTCGCTTCGCTCCTTCACATTTTGCTCGGGATGACAATCACTTGGAGGAGGTCGCAAAAGCCAGGCGGAATGCCCTTCAAAGAAAAAGGCCACGCGTTGTGCGCGCGTGGCCCGGCTCGAGATGCGCAGGCGTCCGAGGGGTGGGCGCCCGCGCCCTCACCGGTCATCGCGGAGGCTCCCGCCCCCGCACCGGCTGCCGGACGGCTCCCCCGCCGCCCGGCAGAGCGGAAACCTGCTACTTCACTTCCTGTTCGGGGACAGCCGTGGTCGCCGCCACCTGTTGCTTCTCCACTTCGACCGCCTGGAACTTCACGCTCTCCAGGATCTTTCCCAGCTTGGCGAAGACTTCGTCGCGGTTCACGGCTTCGATCTTGGCATCGGTGCCGAAGCCGGCCGTGTCCAGCCCGAGGACGAACTCGTAGCAGGCGCCGTTCTCGTAGCGGTGGTAGTACTGCGCTTCGGTCTGCTGCATGCCGTCGCCCGAGAAATCCGCCGTCTTGTCGAGCTGCATCGCGCCGACTTCGACCTTCTCCGGATTTAAGGCTTCGCCATCCGCATTGCTCGAATCGACGACCGCGAACTGCGAGCACTCCTGCTCGGAGAGGCTGCGGTTCACATTCACGTTGAAGAAGGCGGCGCTGAAATCCGTGCCGGGATAGGACTTTGCGGGCAGCGTAACGCTCGCGACCGGCGTGCCGCCGGCCTGGACGAAGTTCATCGGCACCGGAACGCTGCCTTCGCTGGGCGCAGAAATGTCGGAGCCGCCGGCCAGTTCATACTTCCGCGGATAGCGGAACGAGACGCCGCTGTTCGGATCGCTGTAGGTCACGATCGCCGCCGGGCGCTTCTTTGCTTTTTTCTTGGCTACGGGCGCGGGCTGGGTTGGCGTCGGAGTCGTTGCCACCGCGGGCGCCGAAGGCGTGGTTAGCGGAGCCGACACGCCGACCAGCGCTGGTTTCGAAGCCTGTTTCGAGCAGGCGCTCATAGCGATCAGAAAGCCGAGGATCACGAATCCGGCGAGCATCGCGAGTTTCTGCTGGCGCGACCAGGATGAAATGGTCGAGCCGGAATAGTTGCTGTTCTTGTCTGGGGATTGAAAGTTTGCCATGGGTCTCACCTCCGCTGCGTGTGCAGTCGCAGATAAGAATGGCAAGACGGGAACCAATCAGAATTGCATTGATTTCAGGCAGGTTAGAACGATTTGCGGCACGGCTGGCTGTAGCTGCTGGAACACAATGTGTGGAGCGGACCACGGCAAGGAGTGTGGAGAGGTGGGTGCCCGAGTTCTGGCAAGAGAAGGGTGAGCTGTCAACAACACTCGACGCATTGCCCATGACCTAGAATTGGCTTATGCATCGACCAGTTGGCGTGTATTGTATTCTGCTTATCTTGGGAATCCGTGGACTTGCTCAGACCGCAGGGTCAGAAAAGATGCAGGAGCCTTTTGCTTGGTCGTGTCACGGACACCCTTACGTTGGTGTCTTCGCATCAGTTCCCTTCCACAGAACTTTTCCAGACCTTGAATTTCGTCTGACAGACCCGCTGGGCCGTACCGCGGGTTATGGCAGTCACAAGAAGAAAATTCCGTATTCCAATTACGGCAAGACCGTGCTGCCGAGCCATCCCGAGGGCAGCAAATCACTCGAACTTGCTGTATGCCGGGCTGTACCAGGGCGCTACACCATTCAGGTCAGGCCACATACAAAGTTGCACTATACATTCATGATCACGGGTGAGGATGGCAAGTATGGGAATGAGAGTCAAATGGCATCTTTCGACGGTGATCGGAATCGAACATGTCGGTTCTGGTTCAACTTTGACTTCAAAGACGGCAAGGTACAGATTCGGTGGTCGGACGAGACTGGCCGACGTCTAGAAACTCCAGAGTGCGGTGAAAACCCAAAGATTGGGAATGACCGGAACATAACCTTTTTGCACCCCTCAAGCAATTGGCAATAGATTTCATTTTCACCAACGTCGGGCGTGACTTTTCCGACAACCGTGCCGGGCCCCTTAGAATGCCTTCGTGCTTCCTGCCGTCTCTGCATATCGCGGCCGCCTCGCCCCTTCTCCCACCGGTCTGCTCCACATCGGCCATGCGCGGACATTCTGGATCGCCGCGCAACGCGCCCGCGAACACCAAGGCGCGCTGGTTCTGCGAAACGAAGATCTCGATCCGCATCGCTCGCGGCTGGAGTTTGCGCGGGCGATGGTCGAAGACTTGCGCTGGCTTGGGATCGAATGGTCGGAAGGCCCGGACTGCGGCGGCCCCTACGCTCCCTACGCCCAAAACGAGCGCCGGACGCACTATCTCGATGCCTGGCGGCGTCTGCGCGACGGCGGGTTCATCTATCCGTGCACGTGTTCGCGAAAGGATCTTGCGCTGGCAGCGACCGCTCCCAACGATACCGATGACGAGCCAATCTACCCGGGCAACTGCCGCGGACGCACCGATGCCGCCTCGTTCGCCGAACCCAAAGGAGTGAACTGGCGCTTCCGCGTTCCGGATGAGGAGCAAATCGCCTTCACCGACTCGAATCTAGGGCCACAACGCTACATCCCCGGACGCGACTTCGGCGACTTCCTCGTCTGGCGGCGCGATGACGTTCCCGCCTACCAGCTTGCCGTCGTCGCCGATGATGCCGCCATGCAGATCAGGGAAGTCGTGCGCGGGTCCGACCTGCTCAAATCAACTGCCCGGCAACTGCTTCTGATCCGCGCTCTCGGATATCCCCAGCCGGACTACTTCCATTGCGACCTGGTGCGCGATTCCTCCGGCGCCCGTCTTGCCAAACGACACGACGCACTCAGCATCCGCCATCTGCGGGAGAGCGGGATGACCCCGGCACAGGTCATCGAAATGGCCCACACACCCGGCGCGCGATGACCTGTCCTATAGGCCAGTTACATACGTAATTAGGGCGCCCTCAAACAGCGGGCTAACATCCTCCACAGGCATCGGTGTCGACCGGTGCCGGGAGGCGTGTATGCGCCGAATTCTCTGCTTGTGCGCGGTAGCCGCATTGTTTGCCGCCCTGGGAGTCGTGTCCGCTCAGTCGCTGGGCGACGTTGCCCGCCAGACGCGCTCCAAAGAGAAAGCCAAGGGCACGGCGAAAAAGAAAGTCATCACGAATGAGGACATCCCAGAGAGCCCTGATCTGAGTCCCGGTGAGCAGGAAACCGTCGGCAAGGCAGAACCTGTTAAGCCGGCGGAAGGTCAGGCAGCGCAGGGTTCCCCGGGTCCCGCGTCAGCCGAGGATTGGAAGAACCGTATTCTCGCGCAGAAGCATCAGATTGCGTCGCTCCAGGAGCACATCGACCGGCTCAAGGCGTCGATCTACTTCGTCGAAGCCAACGCCTACGTCAATGGCGCGGAGTACAACCAATATCAGGTGAAGAAGCAGCAGCAGGTCGAGAACCTGAAGACTCAGCTCGCCGAACAGAAAAAGAAGCTCGAAGAAATGCAGGAAGCAGCCAAGAAAGCGGGCATGGGCAGCGCGGTGTACGATCCGTAGAAGAGCAGGTGTCGGGTTTCGGGTGACCGGTCTCAGGACGTCAGGGAGTCTGGCACTTGTGGCCATACTGTCCAGCCCCGCTTTGAGAAATTTGTTGCCTGCCAGGCATTTCCGAAGTTGCATTTGCCGACTCCTGACTCCTGACTCCTGACTCGTGTTTCTCCGGTAGACAATCCCGCCGCTCTCACGCTACCCTCTCGGCCATGAACCGCCGAGACTTTGTAGTTGGGACCGCTGCTACCGCTGCCGCACTTTCACTCCCTGAACTTTCCCAGGCCGCCGAAGATCTCAAGCCTGTTTTCGCCGAAATCACCAAGCGCCACGACGAGGCTGTCAAGCGCCTGCAAACCTGGATTCACCAACCCTCGATCGCCGCCGAGAACCGCGGCGTGCAGGAAGGCTGCGATCTGACCATGCAGATGCTGCATGAGGCCGGATTCCAGTCGGTCACAAAAGTTCCTACCGACGGCCAACCAGGCATCTTTGCCTCGCTCGACGCCGGAGCGCCGCGCACACTCGGCGTCTACTTCATGTACGACGTGAAGCAGGTCGATCCCAAGGAATGGTCGTCGCCGCCATTCGACGCGGCGTTGGTCGACAAGCCCGGACTTGGCAAGGTGATCGTCGGCCGTGGGGCTGTGAATCAGAAAGGACCGGAAGCGACCTTTCTCGCCGCGCTCCACGCCATTCACGGTGCCGGACGCAAGCTTCCCGTCAACCTCGTGCTTGTTGCTGAGGGCGAAGAAGAAATCGGCTCGCCGCACTTCCCACAGATCGTGCGCCGCCCTGAGGTCATCGCCGCACTCAAAAAGACCGATGGCATTTTTCTTCCCGATGCCGGTCAGGACCTCGACGGCAGTGTGACGGTCACGCTCGGCGCCAAAGGCGTTGTCGAAGTCGAACTCGTGTCGAGTGGGGAGAAGTGGGGCCGTGGCCCGACCCACGATATTCACTCCAGTCTGAAGGCGTGCGTCGATAGTCCGGCGTGGCGGCTGATCCATGCTCTAAACACGCTGGTGTCAGCCGACGGCAATACGCCGGCCATTCCCGGCTTTGCCGACAAGGCACGCTCACTTTCGGCTGCGGAAAAAGAGATGATCGCCATCGCCGCAAAACGGATGGATGAGAACGTTTCGAAAGAGGCCTATGGCGTGAAGCACTGGATCAACGACGCCGGCTGGCAGGAGTCGATGGAAATGCTGATGTCGCGGCCGACCGTAAATATCGAAGGCCTGGTTGGCGGCTATACGGGACCTGGGGGCAAGACGATTCTTCCGCACCGCGCCGCTGCCAAGCTGGATCTGCGCCTGGTCCCGGATATGACGGCCGATGAAGTGTTGGCCTCGCTGAAGGCGCACCTTGCCAAGCAGGGATTCGGCGACATCGAAGTCAACATGACGGGCGGCTACGACCCGAACAGCACACCGGCCGATGCGCGCATCATTCAGAAGGAACTGAAGGTCTACCGTGACAAGGGAATCGACCCGATCATTCTGCCGCGCAGTCCGGGATCGTGGCCGGGCTACGTCTTCACCGGCGATCCGCTTCACCTGCCGGCAGGCGGATTCGGTCTTGGCCACGGCAATGGCGCCCATGCGCCGGATGAGTACTACCTCATCGAGTCCACAAATCCGAAGGTCCACGGGATGGACGACGCGGTGCGGTCGTATGTGGAGCTTCTGTACGAGATGGCAAGCTAAGAAAAGTCAAAAGTCAGAAGTCAAAATGCAGAAGTAAAATCTGCTGCGCAAGCGCATCGGATAAGCGCATCCTGCAGGGAATGAAAAACCCAGTCTCTCGGACGTGCCGAGGACTGGGTTTTACCTTCTGCAATCTGGCCTCTGACCTCTGCAATCGCTAAAACAAGGCGGTGGATCTCCGCTTCCAGGTCTTGCCCTTTTCTTTCGCGATGTTCTCCATGTCGTTGACATACGCGCCTGCCTGCGTCAGCACGTGGTGCAGGTCATTGCCGATGCTGATGAAAGTGAAGCCCTTTTCCAGGAACTCGCCCACACGCGAAGTCCCGAACAGGAAGAGTCCAAGGATCACGTTGTTCTTGCGCGCGCTGTCGATCAGCTTCTGCGTAGCCGCGCCCAGTTCCGGAGACGTATACATGTGCGGGAACTCGTACTTGTTGTAGAGGCCCATCGACATGCAGAGGTCGTTCTGCCCGAGGAACAGGATGTCGACACCGGGAACGGCCGCGATCTCTACGATGTTCTCGATGCAGGACGCCGTCTCGACCTGTAGGGCAACGATGCCTTCGTTGTTCCAGTTGCCGGCATAGCCGAGCAGTCCGGCCTTGTTCATGCTGCGCTGCGGGAAGTACACCGAGCGGGTGCCGACCGTCGGATACTTCGTGCAGCTCACGGCTTCGCGAGCTTCGTCAGCGGTATTAATGTAGGGCACAAGCACGCCGTCAGCGCCCATATCGAGCGCCTGCTGGATGCCGGGCCGGTCGTTGTATCCGCCGACGCGCACCAGCGATTTTGCGCCGCCATTCGAAATGCCGCTGAGCATCGCGGAAAGCTTCTCAAAGTGCATGGGACCGTGCTGCGTATCGACCAGCAGCCAGTCGTATCCGCTGTGCGCCAGTTGTTCCGCGACCGTCGGGCTGTGCGCGTTCAGGAACAGGCCCATCTTCGGCGTTCCCGCGCGCAATTGTTTCTTGAATTCGGAGCCACTGAGTGTGGCATCAGGCATAGAGCATCCTCCCCCAAGTGCGTTGAAAAATGGGATTCAGTGTAACGAAGGAAGGCAGAGGAAGGCCACAGCAAACCTTACTTTTTTCAAGTAGATGTGACCGGGAGGCAAGTGGGAACGAACCCTACAGTTTGGCCAGACGCCGGCTGTTGAAAGCGGAGAATACTGCTCCCAGCAACACGACCACGCCAAAGGCGATCAGATATCGCGACAGGAATCCGCGTTCCGAAATCACCCCGAACACGATGAAGACAAGCGCCAGCGCGGTCAGCCAGATCGCGTTCCGCGAATGCGTTTTCGCCGCGAGCGGATAGATCTTGCGGCTCCGTTCCAGCATGGCGCGGACGATTTTCAGATCTTCTTCGCAAGCCGAACTGCAGACAAGGCCAGCGCCCGTATCTTTCGCACAGGCCGAGCATAGCCCTTTCGAGCACTGTTTGCACGTTCCGACGGCCTCGACGTCAGGATGGTTGAAGCACTTCATGGGCTTTCCTCCCCGCGAGAGATCGACACTGTACCGCAGGTCCGGTGGCTAGTCTAGCGCGCTGGCGGGGCTCGAATCATGTGGTTCCCGCAAGCGGTCACCGGTAACCTGTGACCCGCTTTTTGCCTTCCTCCGCACCCGCGTGGGCTCCGGAACCCGCATTTTTGGCCCATTTTGGAGGGGTACCTGAAGAAAAACCGCATAAAATCTGCATAAAACACTGTTTTTCCACAGGCGGCTGCGTTAAGATGCGCTCGGCTCCACTGAAATTACGCATGTCCCCCAAGGAGGACTCATGGCCGCTGGCATGACCAAGACCCAATTGACCCGTCATCTCGCCGAGAAAATCGGCACCAACAACAAAACCGCTGCAACGTTCCTCGAGACCCTGGCTGACACCGCAATCAAAGAAACAAAGAAATCCGGCGTGTTCGTCGTTCCCGGCCTCGGCCGCCTGGTGAAAGCGCATCGCAAGGCCCGCATGGGACGCAACCCGCAGACCGGCGAACCGATCCAGATCAAGGCCAAGACGGTCGTGAAGTTCCGCGTCGCCAAAGCCGCGAAGGACGCGATCGCACCGAAGAAGTAGAGTGGCGCGGACGTTGCAGTCCGCCAGGTTATCTAGAAAAGGCCGGCTCAAAAGCCGGCCTTTTCGTTGGTTTGGGCTGCGAGAGGCGAGCTACGGCGGCAAACGTCCAACGGAACACCTGCCACCATACCCGGCCCCAAAAGCCGAAGGCCCCGTCCCTCGCGGAATCTCACGAGATCCAGGGCCTTCGCACCGTGCAGCCTTTCCGACTCCGGGAATTACAGCGCGTCCAGGAAAGCCAGCAGCTGGGCTTGTTGTTGAGGGGTGAGCTTGAGGAAGGCCGCCCGTGTAGCCGAGGCTTCCCCTTTGTGCCGCAGGATCGCCTGCTCACGCGTCGTCGAAGCGCCATCGTGCATCAGGCGGCCACGCGTCCGCAGACCCCATAGCGGCACGGTGCGCAGTTTGTTGGCCGTATCGGCGGGACCATTCTGCACGATGCCATCGCCGGTACCGATGTCGTGCAGCAGGAAGTCGCCGTACGGGTGGATGATCTTGCTGCCGAGTGCTTCGGGCACGGTGAGCGTTCCACCGTTGATCACCGTGCCGGTCGCAGCGGTGGTGATCGATGCCACGTGGCAGACCGAGCAGCCGATCTTGGTGAACAGCTGCTGGCCTGCTTGCGCAGCAGGGGTGGCCATGCTGACGTCATCGATGGGCGGTGCCATCGTGCCGCGCATGAAGGTTGCAAAGTGGTCGATATCGTCGAGCCCTGTGGCATCGGGACCATCTTCGGGATCGGTGGTGGTCTTGCACACCGTGGTCAGGTCGACGGGATTCAGGCGGTTTGTGATTCCCTGCTCGTTCAGATAAGCGTCTGAAGCGAACGAGAGAAGACTGGCGTGTTGGTCTTTCCATCCAAAGCGGCCGATTCGGGTCTGTCCGGGCGCTTCCAGAATCGGCACTTGGATCGCTTCTCCGTGGACCTTGCCCTTGCTCAAGCCAGGCTGTCCTGCGGCAAGGTCCTGCAAGGTACTGTCATCGATGGCTTCCACGTATCCATCCCCCAGCGTGTTCAGCGACATGCGGAAGGTACGGATCGTCTCGGCCAGAGGAACGCGCTCCTGCGCCTCAGCACAGACGGCGCGATCATTGGCCAGGGACCGGTCTGGTACCGCGGTCGTGCCGTGGTTGATCATCAGTGTCGGGTTGACGAAGTTCCCGCTGCCGTCGACGTGACCGACGCGGAATTCGGCAACCTGGCTGACCCCGCCGGTAACGGGATTCTGATGACAGTCGGCACAGGAGCGGGCGTTATAGATGGGGCCCAGGCCTTTATCGACACCATCCGCTTCCTCGAAAGCAGCCTGATCCTCGACGAAGGTGTCGCCGGTGGGTTCCGGCAGTCCGTTGCTTGTGCTCTGACTGCCCGGGTTCTCGGATAGGGTTGGAGTAGCGAACCCCGTGAGCGCTTCGTTCTGGGGTTGCAACCGACGTTTCTTTGCGAGCGCTGCCGGCAGCACAATCAACGCCGTCAGCAGGAGGGGAACTGCAAATCGTCTCCAAGGTTTCATTGTGGTCTCCAAGCATGGGGATGGCCGGTCCCCAACAGGAAAGAACAACTGTTGCACGGAAGGGTGGAGGAGGTACGTAGACATCCTGCCCCAAGGTTCGGCCTAAGCTCCGGCAAGACACGGCACACGGTTGCCGGCAGATGGGAGACGTGCGTGGCGGGGCCCATCCGCTCGTTTGCCGCTACAGATTTCTTGCTGAAGCTTGCGGCACTTTACGCAGGTCCGGAGACACGGTCAAGAGAGAATAAGTACAGGCCTGAGTCAGAAGGGCAGACCATGTGTCGGATGTCCAACCGGACGAGGATGGAGTTGCTGTCGGGTCAGTAACCCGTATGTAACTTCTCCTGGGCGACTAACTCACTCCGATCGCATGGCGGTTCGAGGACAAGGACCGAATACCTGAAGTATCCGCTTCAGGAATTACGGCACGAACTTGAACACGGTGCCGAGGCTCGATGTGCCTCCGATGTTGGTCGTGCTGTAAAACGCCTTGGGTGTCCCCAGGAGCAGGGGGCTGAAGGGATTGAATCCATCGGCTCCGCCAGTGAAGGAATGCTGCACTGTCTCGGTGCCGGTGGGCGTGATCTTGTAAATGGTGCCACCGTTGGCAGTTCCGCCCTGCGTCGTGGTCGAGTAGAAGTTGCCTTTGTAGCGGACGAGGCTGGCGTAAGGATTGATCCCATCGCCACCGGTACGCCGGAAATGATGCAGCACCGCTTCGCCTCCTGCGGCTAGAATGTACACCACGCCGGCGTTATCGACCCCGCCGCCGTATGTCGCCCCATAGAGATTGCCGGCGGGATCAAACACGACTCCGGCGTAGGGACTTTGTCCGTCGGTGGAGCCGCCCTTGAAGCTGTAGAGCAGAGAGTACGCCCCGGTCTTCGAGATGGCGAACACCGTGCCCAGGTTCCCAAGGCCACCCATGGTGGTTGCGCCATAAAGGATTCCCTTGTAGAGAGTCAGGCCAGCGTACGGGTAAGACCCATCCAGTGTCGGGAAGGCCGAGTTGAAATCGTGGAGAATCGTGATCTTACCCTTGCCGGTTAGCTTGAAGACTGTGCCATACCCAAAAGCGCCGCCATTCATGGTTGTGCCGAAGATAGTCGTGCCCGCCCGCACCACGCTCGAGTAGGGATTGGCACCGTCCGTCACGGCGCCCTTGAAGCTGTAGAGCACAGTTTCGACGCCAGTCGCCGGGTTGAACACAAACACGGTTCCATTGTTGGTCGTTCCGCCATAAACCGTCGTGCCATAGAGATTGCCGGTCTTCTTGTCGAGCACGAGACCGGCCACGGGATGCTTCCCATCCGTACCAGCCGCGAAGCTGTAGACGACAGACTCCGCTCCCGTGCTCGTGACCTTGAAGATCGCTCCGAGGTTGTTCGTGCCGCCGCTGAAAGTCGTGCCATACATGTTGCCTGCGGCGTCGGCAACCAGGTTGCACTGGGGCTTGAAGGCGTCGGGAGGATTGGCAAAGCTGTAGATCACACTCTCGGTCGAGGCCAGGACAGGCGCAGCGATTCCCAGCACAAATGCTGCAAGAGCAGCTGCCGCCACGGCCCGCACGCAAATGGCGCCGAAGTTTTTCTCCGAAGCAAAACTCCAAAAGAGCTGCAAAACATTACTGCGATCGTTCCGGTGTGCGGACATGGAAACCTCCCCCACTGAACTGCCTGAGATTGTGTGACGTCGCAGCAACGGCCTGAAACGGGCTGATGCGACCGACTCGACGATTGCCAGCTGAGTTGGTCCGTGGGGAGGCGGCGAGGAAAAAGCCGGCAAAATTGTGGAAGGAATCTTGCCCCAGGTCGGGGAAGTTGTCAATGGCGGGGGGGGGACGCTGGCACCTACAGCCCGGCGCTCTTCTCCGCGATCAGCTTCCTGATCTTCTCCACGAAATCCGCCGTCGGCATGTCTTCGGTCTTTTCTTTGCCGCGGGTGCGCACGTTGACCTTGTCCGCTTCGGCTTCTTTGTCGCCGACCACCAGCAGGAACGGCACTTTCTGTAGCGCGTGCTCGCGGATCTTGGCATTCATTTTTTCGTTGCGGGCGTCGACTTCCACGCGGACCCCAGCTGCGCGCAGCTGCGCTGCCACTTTCTCCGCATAAGTGCTGTGCCGCTCGGCGATCGGGATCATCACCGCCTGCACCGGCGAGAGCCACACCGGGAACGCTCCGGCATAGTGCTCGATCAGCACGCCGAAGAAGCGCTCAACTGATCCGTACAGCGCGCGGTGCACCATGACTGGCTGTTTGCGCGTGCCATCTTCAGCCACGTACTCCAGTTGGAAGCGCTGCGGCAGGTTGAAGTCGAACTGCACCGTCGAAAGCTGCCACAGGCGGCCGATCGCGTCGACCAGCTTGATATCGATCTTCGGGCCGTAAAACGCCGCCTCGCCCGGAATGACTTTGTAGTCGATCTTGCGCTGCTTCAGGACGTTCTCGAGCGACTGCGTCGCCATCAGCCACTGGTCTTCGCTGCCGACGAAATTCTTGCGGTCGTTCGGGTCCCAGGTCGAAAGTTCGGTCTGGAACTTGTCGAAGCCGAAGTCCTTCAGCACATCGAGCGCGAAATCCAGGCAGCCTGCGATTTCGCCTTCGATCTGTTCGCGGGTGCAGAAGATGTGCGCGTCGTCCTGGGTAAAGCCCCGGACGCGCAGCAGGCCGTGCATTACGCCCGAGCGCTCGTAGCGATACACCGTGCCCAGTTCGCCGAGCCGCACCGGCAGATCGCGATACGACTTCAGCGAGTCCCGGTAGATCAGGATGTGCCCCGGGCAGTTCATGGGCTTCAGGCGATATTCGGCATCGTCGAGCTCCATGGCGTCGAACATGTTGTTCGAGTAGTAGCCCTCGTGGCCCGAGGTGTAGAAGAGCTGGCGGCGCGCCACGTGCGGCGTGCACACGAGCGAGTATCCGCGGCGGATGTACTCCTCTCGCATCCAGTCTTCCATCTCCTTGCGGATGATCCCGCCCTTGGGGTGCCAGAAGATCAGGCCCGGGCCCGCCAGTTCCTGGATCGAGAACAGGTCGAGCTGCTTGCCGAGGACGCGGTGGTCGCGCTTCTTGGCTTCTTCCTGCTTGTTGAGATAGTCGTCGAGTTCTTTCTTCGAGAAGAACGACGTTCCGTAAATGCGCTGCAGTTGCGGATTCTTTTCGTCGCCGAGCCAATACGCTCCGGCGATGTTCAGCAGCTTGAAGGCTTTGATCTTTCCCGTCGAGGGCAGATGCGGGCCGCGGCAGAAATCGAGAAACTTGCCGGTCTTGTAGATCGAAATCTTTTCATCGGGCTTGGTGAACTGCTCGATGAAGTGGCACTTCATGAAGTCGCCGTCTGTTTTGAAGCGCTCCAGGCCTTCCTGGTGGGGCAGAAACTCGCGCGCATAGGGGAGGTCCTGCTGCACGAGTTCCTGCATCTTCTTTTCGATCTTCGCCAGGTCTTCGGGAGTGAACGGCGTCTCGCGGTAGAAGTCGTAGAAGAATCCGTTTTCGGTCGCCGGGCCGTGGCCGAGCTTGGTCTCAGGAAAAAGTTCGAGCACGGCCGCCGCCATCAGGTGTGCGGACGAGTGCCGGTAAACCTCGAGCGACTCGGGATCTCTTTCCGTAAGGATCTTGAGGTCGGTATCTTTTTCCAGCGGACGCGCCAGGTCGATCAGGTCGCCGTTGGTCTTCGCGACCAGCGCGGCATCGGCCAGGCGCGGGCTGATGGACTTGGCGACATCGAGCGCCGTTGTCCCCTTGGGGACTTCCTTGTCGCTCCCATCGGGGAGCTTGATATGAATGTTCTCAGACATGGATCAGGCCTTGTATGACTCTGAATCTTTTCAGTTTACGGGAGGGGAAAAGGAGGGGTCAAACAAAGACCAACCGAGCATCACCCTGAAAATGGTGATACCGTGGGCCGGGAGATCGAAATGGAAGATGTTAAACCGTACGTTATTCCGACGCTCTCAAGAGCGAAGATCTCTCACCAGCTGTCGTATCCAGTGGGAGCAGCCGCTGTTTCTGTCGTGCTGGACTCGATACCGCAGCTGCACGAATTAAAGTTGCACTTCTATTTTTGGTCTGACTTTTGGCTACGCCGGGGTGAATACGAGTTCCTGAGGGTTGAATACCTCAACAATGCTAGGCCTGCGGAGAACTGGCCGATTTCAGCCCTATATCAGCGCCCACCCCAGTACCGTTGGGAGATTGTCGTGCAGCCGGTGCCGCGGTTGATTCGTCACCGAGTGAAACAATACGTTCTCAGCGCTGCACTTCCACAGATCGCGGGTTGGCTTCGTGACCGTGCGGAACTAGCGCGGCAAGGAAGTGACATACTGACATTCTTTTACGACGAGAAAGGCGAAGAGTTCAAAGTCAGGTATTTAACAAAATTAGAACCCTTACGGTCTAAGTAGACCAACTCAGTTCACCGCCTTCTCCGCCCCTCCTGCCGCGCCATCGAATTCCTCGCTCATCCAGTGCTCCATGGCAGTCATGTTCTGCGGACGTCCCAGGAAATTCTTCACCAGGTCATTCGCCGACATCGATCCGCCCGGCTCCAGCACCACGCGCCGGTAGCGCATGGGAGCGCTACCGGACAGCAGCTTGTTCTGATCGAACTGCCCGAAGAAGTCTTCGGCAATCACTTTGTCCCACATATAGGTGTAGTAAGCCGACGAGTAGCCGCTCAGGTGTCCAAACGAAGCGTACATATGCGTACCTTCCATCGGCTTGAAGAGCGTGTAACGTTCCGTGTCCTGCCGCGTGACGGCATCCAGGTCCACGTTCTCCGGCTTGGTCTTGTAGATGTCGTAAGAAAGCGCGGTGTAGCTGATCTGGGCCGCGGTAAAGCCGGCGCGTCCGAATGCCGACGCGCGGTTCATGCGTGCCACCAGGTCTTCCGGAATCGCTTCGCCGGTCTTGTAATGGTGCGCGAACGTCGAAAGCACCTGCGGGCTGCGGATGAACTCTTCCAGCATCTGCGACGGTGCCTCGCCAAAATCCGCTTCCATCGTGATGCCGCTGATCCCGGCCCACTGCTGTTGTCCGCCTAGGATGTGGTGCATCAGGTGGCCAAACTCGTGGAAGAAGACCTCCACGTCGCCGTACTCCATCAATCCGGCATCGTCCGCCGTCGGTTTGGGGAAGTTACAAACCAGCGTCGCTTCCGGCAATTGTTTTCCCTTGATGCCGTCCAGCACCGGCACCATCTCCGCGTGGCTGAACTTGCCCGGCCGTGGATGCATGTCGAGATAAAAACGCCCGATCATCTTTCCGCGGTCGATCACGTCATAGGTCTCGACCGTCGGATCCCACGCGGGTACGTTCATTTCCTGTTTGAAGCTCACTTGGAACAGATTGGCTGCCGCATCCATGATCCCCTTTTTCACCGCGTCGTACGGCAGGTATGGGCGCACGCTCTGCGAGTCGAAGTTGTACTTCGAACGCCGCAGTTGCTCCTTGTAATAGCTGGCCTCGTACTCCCAGACTTCTTTCGCGCTCGGATCGTTCTTCTGCTTCTCGGCCAGCAGCATGGCATATTCGCGCCGCGCCACCGGCTCCGTGGCTGCGTCGAGATCGTGAATGAACTGTGCGATGTTCTGCCCATTGACCGCCATCTTGTCGGCCGCGTTGTAGTCGGCCCAGGACGCATAGCCGAGCAAGGTCGCGATCTCATAGCGCGTCTGCATCATCTTCATCAGCAGGTCGCGGTTCTTGGGGTAAGCGCGGTTGTCGAACTGCTCCATCAGGCGCTTCCGCAGGTCGGTATTCCTGGCGAACTTGAAGATAGGAAGCGCGTCAGGATAGTCGGTTGTGATCGTGATCTTG
>Ga0335069_10003724_pt1 | contig 22900 bp, 19 predicted proteins | sample Lox_Sample_11_FD_206714 | JGI IMG/M metagenome (GOLD analysis project Ga0335069, IMG submission 206714) | Soil microbial communities from Loxahatchee National Wildlife Refuge, Florida, United States - Lox_Sample_1.1 | ecosystem: Environmental > Terrestrial > Soil > Wetlands | place: USA... | reverse complement strand
TCGAACACGCTGGTGCCGCGCGCCATCGCAACGCCGTTGGTCGATTCGCTCTGGCCGTACGCTTCGATGACTTCCGCGCCGGCGAAGATTCGCCCCAACGCGCGCTTCGCCTCCATCGGAGTGGCGGCGCCGCCGACGCTGACTTTCTCAACCGATCGCCGCACGTGTTCGGGAATCTCGTTCAGGGCGACGATGTCGAACACCATGCCGGCGATCAGCGGCAGATCGGTGATGCCGAATCGTTCGGTCGCCTCCAGCACCGCGGCGGTGTCGAATTTCTCGATCAAAACCGCGGTGGCACCGTGCAGGACCCGGCAGAGCAGGTGCGACACGAACACCGGCGTGTGCGTCAGCGGACTCAGGCACGCGCCGATACCCTTCGCGGCATCGCCGCGTGCGGTCGCGCACGCGAATGTCGACCACAGCAGATTCGCGTGCGTCACCATCACGCCCTTCGGCGCGCCGGTGGTCCCCGAGGTGTAGGCGAGTACCGCGAGATCCTCGGGCCTCGGTGCGCGCGGCGTTCGGGGCGGCCGTGACGTTGCTGCTCGCCGGAGCAGGCGCGGGCGGAGTGGGAAGTCGACGTCACAAGTGTACGCGGGTAGGCCGACCGCCGCGGCCGCGCCTCTCGCCACGTCGGCGCGCGGCGCATCGCACAGCAGCGCGCGAGCGCGGGAGTGCGCCAGCAGCCGCGCGATTTCTTCGACGGTCGATCGCACGGAGATCGGCACCACAACCGCGCCGATACCCCACACCGCGAACATCGCGGCGACCAGCGCCGGTTCATTGGCCGCCATCAGGCCGATGTGATCGCCCGCGCCCAGGCCGCGCTTGGCGAGCCACGTTGCAAGCGAGTGCGTCGCATCGTGCACCTCGCCGAATGTGATACGGCGATCACGGAACACGAGGCCGCCGGCGTCGCCGCGACGTTGCGATTGATGGAGCAGGAAGTTCGGAGACGTTGGGAGCAAGAGACTCATCTGACCTGACTGGAGTTCGCCTGGTCGAAGCGGGCGCAGCCCCGCAACCAACGACCGTTTCATCACCGGCTCAACTTTCTAGGCGATCGAGGTAGCCCGCCTGCTCGAACCGGGCGCGCAATGCGATCAGATCTTCGCCAGTGAAACGACGAAACTCGGTTGCACCGCGGGGCCGCCAGTAGACCGGATCTTCAATGCGATCGACACGAAACCCCTCGCGCTTCAACACCCGCTTGAGCACCTTGTTCGTCGCCGTGACGGCGACCTCGCGCGCCACCCGCACGAAGGTCGGGCGCCAGCGCGGCGGCAAGTTCGCCGCGCCATCAACGAATCGCGTGAAGGCAATCGGGTCGAATGTCGTGCCACTCTGCAGTGCGAGCGTCGCCATCACTTGATCGCCGGCTTCGGGGTCGGGCACGCCGTAGACGCTCGCCAGCATCACGTCGCGATAGCGGCTCAAGCTTTCCTCGATCGGACGTGCCAGAAAATTCTCGCCGCCGACACGCAGCCACTCGGCGTCGCGACCGGCGAAGTAGATGAAGCCGTCGGCGTCGCGATAGCCGAGATCGCCGGTATGGAACCAGCCGTTGCGCGTGCGCTGCTGGGTCGACTCCGCGTCCTTGTAATAGCCTTCGAACATGAACACGCCGCCGGTGTTGACGATCTCGCCGACGGCTTCGTCGGCGTTGAGCAGATGTCCGCCGTCGTCGAAGCGCGCCGCCGGACACTCGTCACCGTCTTCGTTCAGAATCTTGACCCCTTCGGCACGTCCGAGGCTGCGTGCCGGGTCACCAGGTTGACGCGAAAAGCCGACGCCGACTTCACTGGCGCCGTAGCCGTCGATGACTTCGCACCCGAAGCGCGTGGCGAACGCCTCGATGTATTGGCGCGGCGCCTCGTTGCCATACGCCAAGCGCAACGGATTGTCGGCATCGTCTGGGCGACTCGGGGTGTCCATGATGTAGGCGAACGGCGTCCCGACGTAATTGAACAACGTCGCATGGTAGCGACGGATGTCGGCGAGAAAGCTGCTTTTGCTGAAGCGACGAGCCAGCGCGATGCCGCCGGCGGCCGAGAGGGCGGGAATCAGCGCAAGGATCTGCGCGTTGGCGTGATACAGCGGCATTGCCGAATAGACGGTGTCATCGGGAGTGAAGTGACACATGTGCACCGATGCGCCCCAGCCGAGCATCATCAGGCGTCCGTGACTGTTGAGCACGCCCTTCGGTGCTTTGGTGGTGCCGGAAGTGAAGATGATCATCAATAGGTCGGTCGGCTCGACCGCGACGTTGGGGTCGGCATCGGATGCTGTCGCAAGCGAGCTGGCCAGCTCGCGCCACGTGTCGACGTTGTTTCGTCCGGCAACGAACACCGTCACCCGCAACGTCGGATCGCTCTGCAGCGCCACTCGCAATTGCTCGCCGTAGCGCGGCTCGACGACGACGACTTGACAATCGGCGTACGCGATATCGCGCGCGAGGAACTCGCCGGTACGAGTCGGATTGAGTCCCACCAGAGCCGCCCCGGCGAGCGCGCAGCCGGACTGGGTGAAGACGAACTCGGGAAGATTGTCCATCAACACGCCGACGTGAAACGGGCGGGTCGAATCGCGATGGCTGAGAAACACATTGGCGTAGCGACAGGCTTCTCGCAGGGTTTGGGCGTAGCTCCAACTCGCGTCTTCGAAGCGCAGAAACACCCGATCGCCGCTGTCCATCGCGCGAGCGCGCAGCGCCGCGCCCATGGTCGGCGACGGGGCGGCGTTTGGCAGCGGCGCGGTGTTCGAATCCACGTACAGGACTCCTGGCAGGTTAACGAGCGTTAGTCGCTCGATACCAGCGCGGTGTGCGGGATGTCAACGGAGGTGGTGAAACGGTGAGTGGTGACGGGTGAGCGGTGATTGGTAAGTGGTAGGTGGAAGATGGGAGATTCACCCAATCACTGCACTAGTGCGCAGGCCCGCGATGTCGGCGTCGCGGTAGCCCAGGTGGCGGAGGATTTCGTCGGTGTGCTCGCCGAGACGTGGTGGATGGCGGCGCAGCGATGGCGGCGTGTCCTTGAACCGTACCGGGTTGCGCAGATAGCGGATCTGGCCGGCCTCGGCGTGCTCGGCCTCGAAGACCGTGCGGTTCGCAGTCACTTGCGGATCGGCGAGAAACTGCTCGACCGAGTTCGCCGGCGCCAGCGGCGCTCCGTACTTGCGTGCCCGCGCGACGACTTCCGCAGTTGGCAGTTTGCGGAGCGCGGCTTCCATCTGCGGGAGCAACTCCTTGCCGTTGACGATGCGCAGAATCAGATTGGCGTAGCGTTCATCGCCGATGAGATCCTCGCGCTCGAGCACGCGGCACATGGCGTGAAACTGCGGGTCCTCGATCAGCATCATCACCACGTGGCCGTCGGCGGTTTCCCACGTGCGGTGGATGTCGGTGAGGCTGGGCAGATTTTTCCACTCGTCGGTGGGCAGAAACGTGTCGCGCAAGATTGATTCGGGTAAGATGAATGCCGCGAAGGCGTCGAGCATGGCGAGGTCGACGAGCTGTCCGCGCCCGCCGTTGCGCTCGCGCGCCAGCAGCGCGGCGAGCACGCCGTAGGCGGCGGTGAGCGCGGTCGACTTGTCGGCGATCATGCTTTTCACCAACTCGGGCCCGCGCGTCGCCCCTTGCGCCGGCATGAAGCCCGTGAGGCCCTGAATGACCGTGTCGTACGCCGGCTGTGCGACGTACGGTCCGTCGGGGCCGAAGCCGCTGATCGCCAAGTACACCAGCTTCGAATTGTGGGCGCTCAGCGTCGGGTAGTCGATCCCGAGTCGCTCGGCGACGCCGGGGCGGAAATTCTGCACCAGCACGTCGGCGGTCTGCGCCAGGTGCTGCGCAATCGCTTGCCCTTGTGGCTGCTTGAGGTCGATGGCGATGCTGCGCTTGTTGCGATTGAAGTGCGTGAACGTCGCACTCAGTCCGCCTTTGAACGGCGGTCCCATCATCCGCGTGCTATCGCCGCGCAACGCTTCGATCTTGATGACATCGGCGCCGAGATCGCCGAGAATCATCGCACACATCGGCCCGGAGAAGACGGTAGAGAATTCGAGCACCGTCATGCCGGCGCACGGGCCGGTCGGAGCGTCACCAAGTCGTACGTTCATGCGCGAGTGATGTAGCAGATTGTCGCGTGCCGATGGTAGCGCCTTAAGACCTTCGGGCGAGATCGGTTCTCTCGACCACAGTCCTTTGATAAGGCAGCGGCGCTTCTGGTCCACATGAATACGAAACCCGAGCCAGCGCTTGCGCCGATTCTCGCCACGGTCCGCCGCTACTGGGGCTACGACACCCTGCGGCCGTTGCAGGCGGAGGCGATTCGCGCTGGGCTCGATCATTGTGATTCGTTGGTGGTCATGCCCACCGGCGGGGGCAAATCGCTGTGCTACCAAGTGCCGCCGGCGGTGACGAATCGCACCGACGTCGTGGTCTCGCCGTTGATCGCCTTGATGAAAGACCAGGTCGACGGCTTGCGCGCCAACGGGTATCCCGCCGCGGCGTTGCACAGCGGCACGCCCGCCGACGCGCAGCGCGAGATCGAAGCGAAGATCATCGCCGGGGAATTTCGATTGGTCTTCGTTGCCCCCGAACGCTTGCTGACGCCACGCTTTCTGCAAGTAATTGAGCGTCTCAAGGTTCAGGCATTCGCCATCGACGAAGCCCACTGCATCAGTCAGTGGGGCCACGACTTTCGGCCGGAGTATCGCGAACTGGCGTGTCTGAAGGAGCGTTTTCCACGCGCGAGCGTGCACGCATACACGGCGACGGCGACCGAGCGCGTGCGCGCCGACATCGCTGCACAACTTCGCTTGCGCGACCCGGCAATTCTCGTCGGCACGTTCGATCGACCGAACTTGGTCTACCGCGTCGTGCCACGCGTTGATAGACGCACGCAGGTCTTCGAAATCTTACGGCGACATGCCGGACAGGCGGCGATCGTCTACTGCCTCAGTCGGCGCGATACCGAGGAGATGGCCGAGGCACTGCGGGCTCGCGGCCTGCGCGCCGCGTCGTATCATGCCGGCTTGGAGGCCGACGAGCGTCGTCGCACGCAGGACGCGTTCGCGCGCGAGCAGATCGACGTGGTCGCCGCCACCGTGGCCTTCGGGATGGGGATCGATCGTAGCGACGTGCGCAGCGTGATCCATGCCGCCATGCCCAAATCGATCGAGCACTACCAGCAGGAAACCGGGCGTGCCGGACGCGACGGACTCGCGGCGGAGTGCGTCCTGCTGTACTCGGCCGCCGACGTCATGCGGTGGGAATCCCTGATTCGCAAGAGTACCGCGGAGGCCGGCGCCGCGGACAACGTCGCCGCGGCGGCGTTCGCGCTGCTGAACGAGATGCGCCGCTTCGCGGCGAGCCTGCAGTGTCGTCACCGCGGGTTGTCGGAATATTTTGGCCAAACATACCCGCGAGCGAATTGCGGCGCGTGCGATGTCTGCCTCGACGAGGTCGAAGGGCTCGCCGATGCGACCGTGACGGCGCAGAAGATTCTGTCGTGCGTGGCGCGGACCGACGAGCGCTTCGGGGCGATGCACATCGTCGACGTCTTGCTCGGCGCCAACACCGAACGAGTACGCCAGTGGCGCCACGAGCAGCTCAGCACCTACGGTTTGCTCAAAGGGACGGGCCGCAAGGCGCTGACCAGCATGATCTATCAACTCATCGATGCCGGCGTGTTGGCGCGGACCGATGACGAGCGGCCGATCTTGCAACTCACCGACGCGTCGTGGCGGGTGATGCGCGGCGAACAGCCCGTGCGCCTGGTGCAGCCGAAGGCCGCGCCGTCGCGGCAAGCACGCCTCGAAGTCGGCTCAACGGACGGCATCGACGAGGGACTCTTCGAGAGTCTGCGGGCGTTGCGCCGCAGCGTTGCCAATGAGCGCGGCGTGCCGCCGTACCTGATCTTCAACGACGCGACGCTGCGCGACATGGCTCGGGTGCGACCGGCATCGCCGGCGGCGCTGCGCACCATCCGCGGCGTCGGTGAACGGAAGTTGGCCGATCTCGGCGAACGCTTCTTGACTCACATCGCGACCTATTGCCGCGAGCGCAACCTTCCGTTGGATGGGGTTGGCGATCGCGTCACGCCGGCAAGCGGTACAAGCGCGCAGCGTTCCCACCCATAATGCGCGCCTTCACCTCGGGGGTGATGTCGGTGCGCTCGCGCATTGGTTTGGTGGAGTTGGGGAAGTCGCCGTCCCAGTGCGGATAGTCGCTGGCGTACATCACGAAGTCCGGCCCCAGCAGGTCGACCACCGTCGGCAACGTCGCCTCTTCCGGCTCGCAACTGACGTAGAGCTGTCCGCGGGCGATGTATTCTTCGGGCTTGTGCTTGCACTGTGGCGTCAACCGGCCGCGCTTTTCAAGATGCTCGTGCATGCGCTCGACAAAGTACGGCACCCAGCCGACGCCGGATTCGAGCAGCGCCACGCGCAGCTTCGGGTGCCGCTCCAACACGCCGCCGAGCACCAGCGCGGTCGACGCGACCATCATGTCGAACGGAAAGCTGAGGCAGTGGACCTGTAGATAGTTGTCGAAGCGATGCGAGCCGAGGTTCGGGAGATGAATGCCGGGCGCGCCGTGGATGCCGAGCGCCATGTCGAGGTCTTCGGCGGCGCTGTAGAAGGGATCCAGATCCGGATGATCCAGATTGCGCTCCTTGAGCACCGCCGGGATCATCGTGGCGACGTGTCCCTGCCGCTTGGCGTCGCGCATGATCGCGATCGACTCGCTGACGTTCTCGATCGGTACGATGGCGACGCCGAAGAAGCGCTTCGGGCTGTGCGCGCAGTAGCTCGCGAGCCATTGGTTGTAGCGGTGCGCGACCTCGGCGGCGAACCGCTGATCGGTATAGGCCGGCAAGCCCAGCGTTGCGCTCGGAAAGAAGATCATCTGCTCGATGCCCTCGAGGTCCGCGTCTTTCAGCACGCCCTCGGGCGTGAACGGGTTGGCGCCGCGGTCGAGACACATGCCTTCTTCGGCACGGCAGCCGGCGCCCGGCCCGGTTGCTTGCGGGTAACGGCGGCCTTCGATCACCAGCGCCGAGCCGTCATCCATCGACTCGGCGAAGCGGATCTTGTCAGGGAAGCGCTGCATGAGTTCCGCCATCAGTTCTCGGCCCTCGATGATGTGGGCGTCGGCATCGACCACTCGCAGGCTCATTGCGATTCTCCTTGACGGCGGATCTGACTACTTGACCCCGAACGCAGCGCGCAAGCCGCCGGCGGCCTGTTCCACCGCGCGCTTCCCCTGCTCCAGCATCGCCGCCATGCCGAAGAAGCCGTGAATCATCCCATCGTAGCGCGTGGCGGTCACCGGCACACCGGCCGCGCGCAGCCGGGCGGCGTACGCTTCGCCTTCGTCGCGCAGCGGATCGAACTCTGCGGTGATGACCAACGCCGGTGGCAGACCGGCGTGGCTCTGCGCGCGCAGCGGCGAGGCGTACGGGTTCGCGCCCTCGGCGCCGTCGGACAGATAGTGCCCCCAGAACCAGTGCATCGCGGCTTTGGTGAGGAGATATCCGTCGGCGTTGTCACGATACGAAACCGTGTCGCAGCCGGCATCGGTGACCGGATACACCAGCAACTGATGAACGAGCGGCGGGCCGCCGCGATCACGCGCCATCAGCGCGACCACCGCAGTCAGATTGCCGCCGGCGCTATCGCCGCCGATGGCGACCCGAGCCGGATCGCCACCAATGGCGGCCGCAGTGGTCGCCGCCCACCTTGTTGCCGCGTAGGCGTCTTCGGCGGCGGCTGGGAACTTGTGTTCCGGGGCCAGTCGATAGTCGACCGAGACGACGATGCACTCGACGGCCTTGGCCAGCGAGCGACACAAAACCTCATAGCCCTCGATGTTGCCGATTACCCAGCCGCCGCCGTGAAAGTAAACCAGCACCGGCAGCGGTGAGCGACCGTTCGGTGTGTAGATCCGCACGGGAATACTGCCGCTCGGCCCCGGAACCTGGCGATCTTCGACCTTCGCGACGGGCTCGGGCGCGCCCTGCATTGCTGCCAGTGCGGTGAACGCTTGGCGGGCGTCGGCAACCGGCAATTCGTTGAGTGGCGGTCCGCCCATGGCGGTGATTTGATCGAGCAGAGCGCGAGCTTGTAGATCGAGCGGCATGACGATCTCCCCCACTGATTGGTCGCGAATCTTGCATTTTTTTGCGTGAAAGAACAAACGTTAGTTTGAACGCACCGCCGAGCTTCCCTCGCCATCTCCGCTCCCGAGGAGAGGAAGCGACGCACAGGAGAAGATGATGGGACTAGAGTTCGGTCTGTTCTACGAGATCCCGGTCGCCGCGCCGTGGCATGAGCGCAGCGAGTACGACGCCTATCACCACGTGATCAAGCAAGCGGTGCGCGGCGATGAGTTGGGTTTCTCCCACTTCTGGACGGTCGAGCACCACTTCCTCAGCGAGTTCTCGCACTGCTCGTCGCCGGAGGTGCTCTACGGCGCGGTGGCCGCGAAGACCAAACGGATCAAGATCGGCCACGGCGTGCGACTGCTGCCGTTCCCGTACAACCATCCGATTCGCGTCGCCGAGATGGCGGGCGCGCTCGACATCATCTGCGACGGCCGCTTGGAGTTCGGCACGGGGCGTTCCGCCACGCGCCAGGAGCTCGAAGGCTTCGGCATCGATCCGGATCACACCCGCTCGATGTGGGAAGAAGCATTGCGGCTGGTCGTCGGCGCCTGGACCACCGACGAGTTTTCCTTCGACGGCAAACATTTCAAGGTACCGCCACGCCGCGTGCACCCGAAGCCGATCCAGAAACCGCATCCGCCGCTGTGGATGGCATCGACCAGCCCCGAGAGCCACGAATTGTGCGGACACAACGGTCTCGGCCTCTTGTCGTTCACCATCGGCGTGCCGCCCGAAGAATTGGCGGGACGGATCGAGCTGTATCGCAAGGGCTTGGCGCATGCCCAGCCGGTGGGCAGGTTCGTAAACTCGCGCGCCGCGACCTTTACCATGGTGCACTGCGCCGACACCGACGACGAGGCGCGCCAGAACGCCGCCGAGTCGGTGGTGTGGTATCTGCGCCGAAGCGTGCAACTCATCGGCGAGCTGGCGACGTGGCAGGAGGAGAAGCAACGCGAGTTCGGCACCTATCAATACTCGAAGATGTTGCGCGACCTCGATACCTCGTTCCTCGACTACGACACGCTCGACGCGATGGGCGCGGTGATCGTCGGCACGCCCGAGCGCTGCATCGAGCGGGTCAAACGCTACCGCGACGCCGGTTGCGATCAGTTGTTGTGCCTCATGCAGCCGTACAACATCCCACCCGATAAGGTGATGCGATCGATCGAGCTGTTCGGCCAGCACGTCATTCCGGCGTTCCGCTGAGCGCTGGCAACGTGTTGGAGTGCGATACGGTCGGCGTGCTAGACTCGATCGATGCGTAACTTGAGGGGGACTCATGGCAGTTGACGTCACTCGCCCGGTGGCGCGCCCGGCGCGGGCGCTGCCGGCACTCTGGGCGCTGCCGGGCGCGGCCTGGACCGTCTTCAAGGACGCAGTGAAGCGGCCATTCTACGCGGTCTACGAATACCGGATGGCGCAGTTGGCCGCGGCCTGGCGTAAGCCCCGCCACATCGGCGTCATCATGGACGGCAATCGCCGCTTCGCCCGCCAGTACGGCTTCACCGACGTCAGCCAAGGGCACGAACACGGGGCGCAGCATCTCTACGATGTCCTGAAGTGGTGCCGCGACTTTGACATCCGCGTGATGACGGTGTGGGCGCTCTCACTCGACAACTTCGGTCGCGACCAGGCTGAACTGGACAAGCTGCTCGAACTCTTCGAGTCGAAGTTCCGCGAGATCGTCAGCCACGAGGAGATCCACCGCTATCACGTAAAGGTGCGGTACATCGGCAGCATCGAGCGTCTGCCCGCGAGCCTGCAGGAAGCCATCGACGCGGCGCAGAAGGCGACCGAGCATTACGAGGACTTTGTCCTCAACGTTGCGATCGCCTACGGCGGACGCGAGGAAATCACCGACGCCTTTCGTCGCTATCTGCACGACGAAGCGAAGGCCGGCCGCGCGCTTACCGATGTCGCGGAGACGCTCAAACCGACGGCGATCGATTCATACCTCTACACGTCGGGCCTACCGGATCCCGACCTGATCATTCGCACCAGCGGCGAGGTGCGCATCGGCGGCTTTCTGTTGTGGCAGAGCGTCTACTCCGAATTCTACTTCTGCGACACCCACTGGCCGGCTTTTCGGCGCATCGATTTCTTGCGCGCGCTGCGGTCCTTCGATCAACGCAAGCGCCGCTTCGGGAAGTAGCGAGCCGCGCGCGGCGCCCGGCCGCGTCAGTACTTCAGATCCGTCACTTCGCCCACCAAGCGACTGAGGTCCGCGATCGCCACGTTATAGTCGTGCACCGCGCGCAGATAGTCGCTGCTGCTTTCGGTGTACGAGCCGAGGCCGTCGAAGAGGTCTTGCGCGGTGCCGAGCGCGAGATCGAAGTTACTCACCGTCAACACCAAGAGCCCGCGTCCGGCTTTGCGCCCGTCGTCCGCAGCGGTCATCGTGTCGCGTGCGCGGGTGACTTCGACGTAGGCTTTTTCGACTTCGAGCGGCAGACCGGTTTCGGCCGCGCGCCGCTGCGCGCGTAGGCGATCGAGGTCGGCGCGCGCCTGATCGACCTTGGCGCGCGTGCTGAAGAAGTTCAGATCCCAATTCATGCCCAGCACGCCGACCGGACGCACGTAGTTGAAGTCGTCGTACACGAACGGATTGTCTTGCTCAGTGCGATTGCCGGCCACGGCGTATTGCACGCCGGTGGCGAAGAAGATCTTCGGATAGTAGTCGGCTTCCTCGATCGCAACCTTGGCCTGTTGGGCCGCCAAACCGGCTTCGAGCCGCATCCATTCCGGCCGTTGGCTGAACGCGCCCGTCAGGTACTCATCGAGCGACTTCAACGTGGCATTGACGGGCTGGAGTTTGCGATCGGCGATGTCGAACGAGGCATCGCCGCGGACCCCGACCGCACGCGCCAACGCGCTGTGCGCCAATTGAGCCGAGGCGCCGACCTCCGCACTGCCCTTGGCGAAGCGCGCGCGCCCGACCTTCAGCTTGAGCAGGTCGAGTTCGGTGACGGAACGCGACTTCTGTGCGAGCCGTTGTTCGGTGGTGGTGACCGCTTTGTTGAGCGCGTCCTGCATGTCGCCCAGCACATCCCGGAGCTGCCGCGCCAGCAGCACGCCGTAGTAGAGTTGTTTGGTCATGACGACGATCGCATCGCGGCGCTCTTGCGCATGGGCGCGCTCGCCTTCGAGCGCGCGCTGCGCGGCCTCAAGCGCCGCCTGCAGCTTCCCGAACGTCACCAACGGGATAGCGAGGTGCAGATCGAGGCGGGTGAACGGACCGAGGCCGGTGAAGAGATCGTTCTTGCTCGTGGTGGAGTGAAGCACTGTCCCCTTGGCCTCGTTGACGAGACCGAAGTACTGCGTGTAGCCGAGGTCGCCATACCGGCCGGCATCCGCTTCGGCGAGACGGGCTTGAGCCGCCGCGATGTCGGCGGCCGCTGCGGCCAGATCGGGACTGTTCGTGAGCGCGGCCTGGATGCACTCGGCCAGCGTCCATCGTTTTGGTTCGCCATCGGCCGCAACGCACACGCTCGCCGACACGAGCACGGCGAACATCACGCCCACCGCTGTCATCATTCGTTTCATGACCATTCCTCCTACGCTCAACGGCAGCGCCGCAGCTTGGCGCATGTCCGCGCCCAGTTAAAGTTCACCCCAGGCCTTCCCCCGTCGGACCAAATCTGGTTTTGTGCTAGCTCTACCGGAGCAGTCACCGGGGGATCTGACAGGCCATATGGCAACTGTGACCGTAGCGCCGCACCCCACCGAGCGGCCGAGACCGATACTACAGTCTGTGCCGGAGCGCAGCCTCTCGGCGGGCTTGGCGCTGCGGGTCAACGGTTTGCGCAAGTCGTACGGCAGCGTCGAGGCGGTGCGCGGCGTGTCGTTCGAGGTGAGGGAAGGTGAAGTGTTCGGCCTGCTCGGCCCCAACGGGGCCGGCAAGACCACCACGATCTCGATCATCGCGACGCTGTTACGCTGCACCGGCGGCGAAGCCGATGTCTTCGGCCGTCCGATCGGCCGCGACGTCGATACGGTTCGCCGCTTGCTCGGCGTCGCCCCGCAGGACATCGCCTTGTACCCGAATCTGACCGCCGCGGAGAACCTGCGGTTCTTCGGCCGCATGTTCGGCGTGCGCCAGCGCGAGCTGACCGCACGCGTGCGCGAGTTGCTCGAATTGGTGGAGCTCGACGCGCGGGCCGATGATCGCGCCGGAACGTTCTCCGGCGGCATGAAGCGCCGGCTCAATCTCGCGGTCAGTCTGATCCATCGGCCGCGTTTGCTGCTGCTCGACGAACCGACCGTCGGCGTGGATCCGCACTCGCGCGAGCATATCTTCGAGATCGTCCGTCGGCTGCGCGATGAAGGCACGGCGATTCTCTACACCACGCATTACATGGAAGAGGCCGAGCAACTGTGCGATCGCATCGCCATCGTCGACGAGGGCCGGATCATTGCGATGGGCCGACTGGGCCAATTGCTGGCCGAGGCCGGCTGCGAGGAAGTCATCGAGTTGCACGGGCTGCCCCCGATTGTCGATGTCACCCCGCTGAATGCAGCGCCCGGTGTCTGCAGCATCGAACGCACCGGGGCCACGACCCGCATCTTTACTCAAGGCGCCGCGTACGCGCTGCCGGCGGTCAGTGCATTGCTGAGTCGCTACGCCGACGGCGTGCGCGTGCAAATCAATCCATTGAGTCTGCAAACGCTCTTCCTGCGGCTCACCGGCAAGGAACTGCGAGACTGACATCAATGTCGCGCTGCGGGATTGCTGTCGCGGTGCTGGCCGCGTCGTTGTGCGGCGCGCGGGCCGGGCAGGGCGCGACGGCACTGGATTACACCCGCGATGTTCTCGATCGTGCGCGCGCCATCGTCAACACCGACCACCCGCACAACCAGAAACTCGCCGAACTCGAAGCCGTGCTCAGCGACTTTCTCGACACCGATCAGATGGGTCGGGACGCATTGGACGAGCACTGGAAGCAGTTCAGTGCCGCGCAGCAGAAGGAGTTTCTCCGGCTGTTTCGAACGCTGTTCCAGCGCACCTATCTGCAAAAGCTGCTGTTCTTCGAGAAGCCGGACTTCGTGTACGTCGGCGAGGCGCCTGGCGACGGCTTTGCCCGGGTCGATACCAAGATCCTGACGCCGAAGGACGAGTTCGCCGTGACCTACCGGATGCGGCCGTCGGGATCGCATTGGCTGGCAACCGACATTCAAGTCGAGGACCTGAGCCTCACGAACAATTTCCGGCAGCAGCTCGACCGCCAACTCAGCAAAGGCAGCGCGGAGGCGTTGCTCGACGGCATGCGCAAGAAGTACGGCGGCAAGGACGACGCGCTGTGAGAAGCTTCATCAAGTTGTTGTGGGTGGTACGCAAAGACCTGCGGCTGATCGCCCGCGACCGCTCGGCGCTGGTGTCGCTGGTGATCGTGCCGATCATCGTGATTCTCGTGGTCGCGGAGACCCAGGGCGGCGGCAGCAGCAACATCGTGCTGCCGATCATCAACGACGACGAAGGGCCGGTCGCCAACGCGCTGATCAAGGTGTTCCGCGAGCACCTCGACGTTCAGATTGTCGATCGCACGACCGCGGAGTCGTTCGTGCGGGAGCGCAAGGCGGCGGCCGCCATGATGCTGCCCGCCGGCATGAGCAAGCGCTACTTGACCAACAAGCCGTCGACGATCGAGTTGTTGACCGATCCTTCGCAAGGCGTCGAGCTGAGCGCAATCAAGACCGTGATGCTGCTCGCCGACCGCGAGGCGGCGTCGCTCGGCGATCCGTTTCACGAAGATCTGCTCGACCTCAAGGAGCGGGCGTTGACCGGCCAGCGGCTCAAGTTCTCCTCGCTCGAACAGAACGTCCCGGGTTTCAGCGTGACGTTCGTGCTGTTGAGCCTGTTGTTCAGTGTGTCGTTCGGCTTGCGCGACGAAGAAGCCTGGGGCACCAGCGGCCGCATCGCGATCGCGCCGGTCCCGCCGTGGGCGGTGCTGGGCGGGAAGTTGCTCGCGCGCGTTCTGGTGGGCGCGGCCCAGCTCACGCTGCTGCTTGGGTTCGGACACGTCGTCTACCGCCTCTCGCTCGGGCACTCTGCGCTGGCATTCGTCGCGACCGTGTTTGCCGTGGTGTTCTCGATGGCGGGCTTCAGCGTCATCGTCGCCGCGATCGCCCGCACCCGCGAGCAGATCATTCCGGTCGGCTTGTCGGCGATGTTCGTATTGGCATCGATCGGCGGGTGCTGGTGGCCGTTCTTCGAACAGCCGAAGTGGATGCAAACCGTTGCGCAAGGCGCGATGACCACGTGGTCGATGCTGGCGCTGCAGGACGTCATGCTGCGCGAGCGCGGCCTGATCGAGGTGGCGCCCGAGTTGCTGTTCCTGCTGGCGTACGGCGGCGTATCGTTCCTGATCGGTCAGCGCGTGTTCCGTTACGCGGAAGCGTGAAGTGGTGAGTCGTGAATGGGTGAGTCGTGAGTAGAGAATCGTGAGTGGGATGAGGAGAGTCGCGTGAAGGGTAAGCAGACGAAGCGCACTCCTGTGCGTCCGGTGAGGGCGAGGCGGACGCGTCCGGTGCCGGACGGGGAATTTCGCCTTGCCGAAGACGTGCGGCCGACGCACTACGCCGTGCACATCGCGCCGGATCTGAATGCCGGAACATACCGCGGCGAGGTGACCATTGCGCTCGATCTCGGTCGACCGCGCGACGTCATCGAATTGCACGCCGCCGACATGACGATTGAGCGTGCTGTCATCGTGCACGACTCGACCGAGCACGGTGCCACGCCCGTGATGCGTCCGAAACGCGAAAGCGTCGAAGTGAAATTGCCCGCGCGGATTGCGGCCGGTTCGGCAAGTCTCCGGCTGCAGTTCTCTGGGGCGTTGCAGCAGCACCTGCGCGGCTTGTACGCTGCGACCAGCGGTGGACGACGCTACGCGTTCACCCAGCTCGAAGCCGCCGACGCCCGCCGCTTCTTCCCCTGTTTCGATGAGCCGAGCTTCAAAGCCCGATTCACGTTCTCGGTGACCACTGCGGTCGCGAACGCGGTCGTCTCGAACAATCCGATCGATCATGTCGACGACCACGGTGATGGGCGCCGGACGGTTCACTTCACCACCACGCCCAAGCTTTCGACGTATCTCTGCGCGCTCGCCGTCGGCGAGCTCGAAGCGTCGGCGGAGCGCTTCGTCGGTCGCACGCCGATTCGCGTCTGGCACGTGCCGGGCAAGGGGCATCTCACCGAGTTCGCCTTGGAGGCGGCCGTCGCCGCGCTCACGCGGCTCGAACAGTACTTTGGACTGCCGTATCCCTACGACAAGCTGGATTTGATCGCCGTGCCCGACTTCGAGGCCGGCGCGATGGAGAACGCGGGCGCCGTGACCTTCCGCGAGACGCTGCTGCTCGTCGACCCCGCGACGATCACGTTGGCGGAGAAGAAGCGCGTCGCCGAAGTCGTCACCCACGAGCTGGCGCACATGTGGTACGGCGATCTGGTCACGATGGCGTGGTGGAACGATCTCTGGCTCAACGAGGCGTTCGCCACCTGGATGGCGTTTCGAGTGGTCGACGACTGGAAACCCGAATGGCGCATGTGGAACAACTTCGCGCATCATCGCGCCGTCGCCCTCAGTCTCGACGCGCTCACCAACACCCATCCGATCTACGCCGACGTCAAGAACCCCGCGCAGGCGACCGAGAACTTCGACGCCATCACGTACGAGAAGGGCGCGTCGGTGGTACGCATGATTGAGCACTATCTCGGTCCGACGGCGTTTCGTGCCGGCGTTCGCAAATACATCCGACGCCATCGCGAGGGCAACGCCGAAGCCGGCGATTTGTGGCGTGCGCTGGAGCAGGCCTCGGGCAAAAAAGTGGCCCCGGTCGCGCGGAGCTGGATCGAGCAGCCGGGCTTTCCGCTCGTGCGCGCGACGCGCGTCGACCGCAACCGCCGAGCGGTGCTGACGCTCCGGCAAACCCGCTTCTTCGCTAGTCCGAAGGCAAAGCCGACTGGACAACGCTGGCCGGTGCCCGTGGTGGTCAAGTCGGACGGCGCGCGTCGCACGCTGCGACATTTGATGACCAAGGCGCGCGACGAATTGGTGATCGGCCCGACTCGCCGCGTGTCGTGGTGCTACGCAAACGCCGCGGAAGGGGGCTTCTATCGGCCGCTGCACGATGAGGCCACGCTCGCGACGTTGCGCCGAGTCATGTTCGGCGCGCTGACACCGGTCGAGCGGTTGGGTATGGTCGAGCATCACTGGCATGCGGTCCGCGCCGGCCACGCCACCATCGAGAGTTTCCTCGACCTCGCCGGGGGCTTCGGCATCGAAACCGATTTCGACGTGCTGGATTCGCTCGCCGGTTCGCTGCGCTTCGTCGACGAGCAGTTGGTCGATGCCATCAACTCGCGCGCGCTCTTCCAGCGCTGGCTCACTTCGACCTACGGCGAGGCGTGGCGACAACTCGGCTGGGAAGCGGCTACCGGCGAAGCCGATGATACGCGCTTGCGCCGCGCGTCGGTCTTGCGACTCATCGGCGAAATCGCGGAGGCGCCCGCGGTCGTGCGCGAGGTCGATCAACGCTTGCCGCGCTATCTGGCCGATCGCCGCTCGCTCGAACCCAATCTGGCCGATCCACTGGTCGTGATGGCGGCGCACGCGGGCGACCCGGCCCGCTACGATCAATTTTTGGCCATGGTGCGGGGCGCGCAGACGCCGCAGGAGCGTCGCCGCTTTCAACTCGGCCTGGCCGATTTTCGCGCCCCGCAACTGGTCGACCGCACCTTGGGTCTGACGTTGACCGAAGAAGTGTCGACCCAAGACGTCGGCATCCTCCTGATGCGTCTGCTCGGCAATCGCGCGGCGCGCGAGGCGACGTGGCGCTTCATCAAGGAGCGGTGGGCCGAGGTCTCGAAGCGGTTGCCGCCGATGATGGCCGCGCGCGTCATCGACGCGACCGCACAGTTGCAGACGCGTGAGTACAAGCGCGACGTCGCCGCCTTCTTCCGCGCCCATCCGGTGCCGACCGCTGCCCGTGCGCTCAGGCAAGCGCTGGAGCGTTTCGATCTCAACGAGGAATTCCGCCGGCGCGCGGCGGCCGGCGCGCGCGCGTGGTTGCGCCGGCAGGCATGATCCCGCCATCGAGGTGACGATATGAGCGACACTCCGTTCATCGTGCAGAAGGTCGAGTGGTTCCAATTCCGCGCGCCCGACGGCAAGGCGTTCTTCGTGATGGCGGCGAGCTTGCCCAACGGATTCGTGACGGCGGTGCCGTGCGAGATCGCGATCACGCACGCCGATCACAGTCTGATGGCGCTCGCGGCCACCACCGACGAGGCGCTCACGCAGTTGCAGCAGACCCTCGCCGGCAAGCGCCACGAAGACATCTTCCCGCCTCACTGAGGAGCGGCCTCCTCGCGTGTCGTTCAACGACCGTGGAGCCCGCACGATTGTGTTTGAGCGCCACGCCGGGTTACGAAGGACGCTGCTTCATGACTCGGGCCGAGAAAACATACTACGGCGTCTACACGCTGTACTGCCTCGGGTGGTCGTTCACCGCGCCGATGTACGCGCTGTTCCTGCTCAGCCGCGGACTCGATCTGTTCCAGATCAACGTCGTGCTGGCGACATACCTGATCGTCTCGTTCCTGTTCGAAGTGCCGACCGGCGCGCTCGCCGACTTGTTCGGCCGCAAGCGGTCGTTCCTGTTGAGTTGCGTCGTGCGCGCCCTGGCCTTCGTCATGTACTACTACGCCCACAGCTTCCGCGATTGCATCACCGCCGAACTGGTCGACGCGGTGGGGACGACGCTCGCGAACGGTGCACTCGACGCGTGGGCAATCGACAGCATGCGCGCTGAAGGGCACCACCAGACGGCCGATCGCTTCTTCGCGCGTGCACAGATGATCTCGCGCAGCGCGATGATCGGAGCGGGAATCGTCGGCGGCTATGTCGCCGCCGCCAACATCGCCTGGCCGTGGTTGATCGGCGCCGGTTTCTTTTGCGCGGCGGCGGCCACCGCGATTGCGCTGATGAGCGAAACCGCCGTCGCGTCGCGGACGGCGGCTGCGCCGCGCTCGCTCATCGCGACCGCGCGCGCGGGTTTGCGGGCGGTGCGCCGCCAACCGGTGCTGCTGTGGCTGAGCCTGATCACGCTGACCGCTTCGTTCGGGATGATGCCCGTACACCAGACGTGGCAGCCGCGCATGAAGGCTTTGAGCGGCGAAGGCTTGTGGCTGATGGGTTGGATTTGGGCGCTGGTCAACGTGGCGGCGGTCACCGGCAGCGCGGCGGTGCCGCGACTGCTGGGCCGTTTCGCCCGCGAACGGATGCTGGTCGCCGTCACCGCGTGGCGCAGTGCGGCCATCGGTCTCGCCGCGCTCGCGACCGCTTTCTATCCGGCGCTGGCCGGATTGTTGCTGTTTGAGTTGGGCTTCGGCGTCGGCGAGCCGCTGGTGCAAGCGTGGATGAACGAGCACGTCGGCTCCGAGCAGCGCGCCACCGTGTTGTCGGTGCGTTCGATGGCGTTCATGCTGGGCGGTGGGACGGGTTTGCTGTGTCTCGGGCTGGTCGCGCGCGAGGTGAGCATCGCCGCGGCGTGGGCGCTCTCGTCGATGATGCTGCTGGTCTCGGCAGCCGGCTACGTCGTGCTCGCGCGCGTCGCGCGCGGCCGAGACCTAGTTCACGCCGACAACGTCGTCAAACTCAAAGCGGTCGGTTGAGTCGACGGCAGCGAGTCGATCGGAAGTGGACGAGGGTGCAGGCCGACGGCGAGCGAAGCCGACGGCGGCAGACCGGACTCCTCGGCGTCGCCCAGACGTTGCGCGAGCGACTCGGCGAACTCGCGCCCGAGCGCGTCACCTTTACTTACAAGTTGCGCGGCGCCGAGACTCCGAACTCGCTGGCGAACCATCCCATCGTCCGCCTGAGTGACGACGAACACCGGCGGTGTTGCCGGCCAGTTCCGGACGGTCGCGAGGAACTCGAAACCGTCCAGATTCGGCATCAGGAGATCGAGCACGACGGCGCGGGGTCGGCTATGACGTAGCGCCGCGAGTCCCTCTCGCCCATCCATCGCGACCGCCACCTCAAAGCCCGCCCGTGTCAGCCGGATGCCGAGAATGGTGAGGATGTCCGGATCATCGTCGACCAATAGAATGCGTGGACTCATGGTTTTTCCCTCCCGGATCGTCGGAGCCGGGATGATCCTGAGCAACCCCTACGCCAACGGGTTTCGAGAGGCCGAGTGGAATCCGTTGCACGCGGTCGTGACCGGCGCGTGCAAAACCGAACTGCCCCTGCACAGAGTTGGCATCGCGCCGAGGCTCGGCCGCGAGTTGCAATCCCGCGGGCGCTGCGCTAGCAACTGCTCACTTCCACAAAATCCATGAGCGGGCTTCGTGTGAATCCAGTGCGGAGGCGAGCGCTACGGGCGCGTCTTTCCGCCCAAACCATGCCCGCGGGGGTTCGCCTTGCGGCGCACGAAACCCACACAGAGTAAGCTCCCGCCACACGTCGGTATCGACGCGCTCCGTGTCCGCATCGATCGCGTCGACGAACAGGTGCTCGGGTTGCTCAATCAACGCGCGCAACTCGTTTGGGAGATCGGCGAGCGCAAGCGTGCGAGCGGACGCCAGGTTTTCTACGCACCCGGTCGCGAGAAGTACATCTATCAGCGGCTGAAGCGACTCAATCGCGGGCCGTTGACCGATGAGGGCGTGCGCTCGATCTTCCGCGAAATCATCTCCAGTTGTCTGACGCTCGAGCAGCCGCTGCGCATCGCCTATTTCGGACCCGAGGCGACCTTTACGCATCTCGCCGCCCTCGAACAGTTCGGTACGCGCGCCGCCTTCACTCCCGTGGATTCGATTCCAGGCGTGTTCGATGAGGTCGAGCACCGTCGCGCCGACTACGGCGTCGTGCCGGTGGAGAATTCGACCCAGGGCGTGGTGGCGCAGACGCTCGATCGGTTCGTTTCGTCACCGCTGACCATCAAGGCCGAGGTGCTGCTGCGCATCGATCACTATCTGATGTCGCGTGACGGTCGTGCCGACCGCGTCCGCCGCATCGTGTCGCACGCCCAATCGCTGGCGCAGTGCCGCCAGTGGTTGGCCGAGCACTTTGCCGGCGTACCGCTCGATGAAGTGTCGAGCAACGCCAAGGCCGCCGCCGACGCCGCCGGTGATCCGCGCTCCGCGGCGATCGCCGGTCGCTTGGCCGCCGAGCACTACGGACTGAAGGTCATCGCCGCGCACATCCAGGACCAAGCGAAGAACTTCACGCGTTTTCTGGTGATCGGTAACGACGGCATCGGCGCCCACACCGGCGACGACAAAACCACCGTGCTGTTCTCGGTGCGGCACGAGCCGGGCGTGCTGTTCAAGTTGCTGAAGCCGTTTGCCGATCACAAAGTGAATCTCACCAGCATCGAATCGCGGCCGCTGACCGGCCGCCCGTGGGAGTATTTCTTCTTTCTCGACTTCGAGGGGCATGCAAAGGACCGCAAGGTCGCGCGCGCCCTGCGGGCGTTGGAGCAGCATTCGCTGAGTTGCCGCGTGCTCGGATCGTACGCCGCCGCGCATCAGCCGGCGTGAACGGGTGCGAGGGATAGTGGGATGGATCTGACCCAGTTGGTGCCCGATTGGATTCGCAGCTTGGCGGCCTACCCGCCGGGCATGCCCATCGAAGAACTCGAACGTGAGTACGGGATCTACAACTCGATCAAGCTCGCCTCGAACGAGAACCCACTCGGGCCGTCCCCGAAAGCGCTGGCGGCGGTGATGAAGGCGCTGCCGCAGATTCACCGCTACCCAGACGGCAACTGCTTCTACCTCAAGCGGGCGTTGGCGCAGAAGCTCGGAGTGGTGCCGGAGTCGCTCATCTTCGGCAACGGCTCGAACGAGATTATTGAGCTGATCGTGCGCACCTTCCTCGCGCGCGGCGAGCACGCGGTGATGGCCGATCAAGCGTTCGTCATCTACCGCATGATCGTGCAAGCCGCCGGCGGGCGCAGCACGATCGTGCCGCTGCGCAACTTTACGCACGACCTCGAAGCAATGGCGGAGGCCATCACGCCGGCCACCCGCTTGGTGTTCCTGGCCAATCCCAACAATCCGACCGGCACCATCTTCTTCCGCTCGCAGTGGCGCGAGTTTCTCGCCGCGCTGCCGGAGCGGGTGATCATCGTCCTCGACGAAGCTTACGCCGAGTTCGTCGAAGACGCCGAGTACCCCGACTCGCTCGCCGATCTCGCCTCCGACCACTTGCTCGTCGTGCTGCGGACGTTCTCCAAGATCTACGGGCTGGCGGCGCTGCGCATCGGCTACGGCATCGGGCGGCCCGAGTTGATCGAGTTGATCAATCGCGTGCGCCAGCCCTTCAACGTCGGTACGCTCGCGCAAGTCGGAGCATTGGCGGCGATCGAGGACACTGAACACGTCGACGCCACGCGGCGCACCAATCGCGAAGGGCTCGGATATCTGCGCGCCGAGTGCGAACGCTTGGGGGTCGCGTACGTGCCGAGCTGGGCCAACTTCCTGCTCATCAACGTCGGCAACGGCATGCGCATCTACGAGCGTTTGCTGCGTGAAGGGGTGATCGTGCGGCCGATGGGCTTCTACGGATTGCCCGAGCATGTGCGCGTCACCGTCGGCGTGCCGGAAGAAAATCGCCGCTTCGTGAGTGCGCTGGCAAAAGTGTTGCGTGAAGGAGGCGCGAGTGGCGCCCCGTTTTGAACGCGTCGCCATCGCCGGCGTCGGACTCATCGGCGGCTCGCTCGCGCTGGCGGCGCGCCGGGCCGGCATCTTCGGCGAGGTGATCGGGTGCGCGCGACGCAGCGAAACCCTCGCAGAGGCCCGGCAACGCGGGATCATTGATCGCGGCAGCAGCGACCCGCTCGAGGCCGCGCGCGGCGCCGATCTGCTCGTGCTCGCCGTGCCGGTCCGCGCCATCGTCTCGCTCGGGCGGCAATGCCTGCCGGCATTGGCGCCGGGCGCGATCATCACCGATGCCGGCAGTGTGAAAGGCGAAATCGTCCGCGAGCTCGACTCGCTCGTCACTCGCGGCCGATCGTTCGTCGGCGCGCATCCGATCGCCGGCACCGAAGAACAGGGCCCGGCAGCGGCCGATCCGAACCTGTTCGCCAATCAACTCTGCATTGTGACGCCGAGCGCACTGACCGATGCGCACGCCGCCGATCGCATTCAAGCACTGTGGGAAGCCGTCGGGATGCGGGTCGAGCGCATGAGCCCAGAGCGACACGATGCGGTGCTGGCGGCGGTGAGCCATCTGCCGCATGTGGTTGCCTTCGCGCTGGTCAACGCAATCACGGCGGCTGGTTCGGAGTTGCCGCGCTACAGTGGCGGGAGCTTGCGCGACGCGACGCGGGTGGCGTCGAGTTCGGTCGAGATGTGGCGTGACATTCTCTTGTCAAACTCGGCGGCGATCGACGAAGCCTTGGCCGGGTTCAGCAGCGAATTGCAGCGGCTGCGCGAAGTCATCCGCCGCGGCGACGAATCCGAGTTGGAGCGTCTCCTCGCTCACGGCCATGAGGCGCGGTGCACCTGGGGGCGATCGGCGTGACTGATGTGATCGACATCCGTCCGCTCGAGCGGGCGCCCGATGCCGTGGTAACCGTGCCGGGCTCGCGCAGCATCACCAACCGCGCGTTACTGGTTGCCGCGTTGGCCGCGGGGCCTTCGATGCTCGAAGGGGCGGGATTCAGTGACGACACGGACGTTATGGCGCGCGCCTGGCGAGCACTCGGCGTGCAGGTTGCCGAAG
>Ga0335069_10003723_pt1 | contig 22908 bp, 19 predicted proteins | sample Lox_Sample_11_FD_206714 | JGI IMG/M metagenome (GOLD analysis project Ga0335069, IMG submission 206714) | Soil microbial communities from Loxahatchee National Wildlife Refuge, Florida, United States - Lox_Sample_1.1 | ecosystem: Environmental > Terrestrial > Soil > Wetlands | place: USA... | reverse complement strand
GCTGCTGCCCGCCTACTTCGCCCAGGACCTGGGCCTCGAGCTCAGCGTGGTGGGGCTGGTGTTCACGGCGGTGCGCCTGGCCGACATCGGGCTCGATCCGCTGCTCGGCCTGATCATGGACCGCACCCGCTCGCGCTGGGGCCGGTTCCGGCCGTGGATGGCCATTGGCGCGCCGATCATGATGCTGGCGGTAGCCCTGCTGTTCTTTGCGCGCCGCGGCGTGGGACCGCTCTATCTGGCCGTGGGCGTGGGCACGGCCTATTTCGGCTGGTCGATCTGCGTCCTGGCCCAGAGCGCCTGGGGCGCCCTGCTCTCGCCCGCATTCCACGAACGATCGCGCATCTACGGCTGGTGGCAGGCCTTCAACCTGATCGGGCTGCTGATGGCGGTCGCCGCGCCCGTGATCGCCGCCGCCGCCGGCTATCGGAGCCAGGGCCAGGGCGTCGCGGCCGTTGGCGCCCTGTTGCTGCTGCTGTTCCCCCTCACCTTCGCGCTGGCGCTGGGCGGTGTCGACGAGCCTGTGGCCGGGCCTTCACCGCCCTCGCGCCGGGCCGATTGGGCCAGTTTGGTGCGGCGCGCAGCGGTTTGGCGGGTGCTGGGGGCCGACCTGATCCTGGGCCTGGGCTTCGGCGTCCAGGCGTCGCTGTTCCTGTTCTACTTCGAGGCGGTCAAGGGCTTGCCAGCGGCCGGCGCCAACCTGTTGCTGCTGGTCTATTTCCTGGCCGCTCTGGCCGGCGGCCCGGCGTGGACGATGCTCGCGCGGCGGATCGACAAGCACCGCGCCCTGGCGGCCTCGTGCCTGGCCTATGTGGCGGGCCTCGCCGCGCTCTGGGCCATTCCACGCGGCGATTTCGGCTTCGCCGTCGCCGCGGGCGTGGTCGCCGGCCTGCCCTACAGCGCGCCTAACCTGTTGTCGCGCTCGATGCTGGCCGACGCGGGCGACGAGGACAGGCTGGCGGGCGGCGCCGACCGCACCGGACAACTCTACGCCCTGCTCAACGCCACCACCAAGGTCGGCGCGGCCCTGGCGGTCGGCCTGACCTTCGTGGGCCTGGACATCGCGGGCTTTCACCCGTCCGGCGGCGGCAACAGCGGCGGCGCGCTCATGGGCCTGTCGCTGCTGTTCCTAGCGGCGCCGGCCGCGCTCAATCTGGCGGGCGCCGCGCTTCTGCTGGACTATCCTCTGACGGCGACGCGCCATGCCCAGATTCGCGCCGCCCTGGACCGCGCAGGATTGTGACATGCCGTTTGATCCCCCCTCGCCCGACCGTCCGCCGCTGGAGCGCCTGCTGGAGGTGATGGCGCGCCTGCGCGACCCCGAAGGCGGGTGCCCTTGGGACCGCGAGCAGACCTTCGCCACCATCGCCCCCTATACGGTCGAGGAGGCCTATGAGGTGGCCGACGCGATCGAGCGTGACGACATGGTCCATCTGAAGGAGGAACTGGGCGACCTGCTGTTGCAGGTGGTGTTCCATGCCCGCATGGCCGAGGAGCAAGGCGCCTTCGATTTCGACGCGGTGGCGACGGCGATAACCGACAAGATGATCCGGCGGCATCCCCATGTTTTTGCGGATCAACTCTATCGTGACCTCACAGAACAGGTCGCCGCCTGGGAGACGATCAAGGCGCAAGAGCGCGCCGGCAAGGCCGCCGGGGGCCTGCTGGACGACGTGCCGACGGGGCTGCCGGGCCTGACACGGGCGGTCAAACTGACCAAGCGCGCGGCGCGGGTCGGTTTCGATTGGCCGGATATGCGCGACGTGCTGGCCAAGTTGCGCGAGGAATTGGACGAACTGGAAGCCGAGATCGACGCGCAGGACACTAAAGCCGCGCATCAGGAGCTCGGTGATTTGTTGTTTGTCTGCGCAAACTTGGCGCGCAAACTCGATGTCGATCCTGAAGACGCCCTACGCTTCGCCAACGCCAAGTTCGTTCGCCGCTTCGCCTACATCGAACGCGGTCTGGCGGCGCGGGGATCAAGCCCGGAACAGTCGAACCTGCAAGAGATGGACGCCCTGTGGAACGAGGTGCGCGCCCAGGACAAGGCCGGCCGCTAGCCGGCCGCTAGCGGGCGGCTAGCCGGGCCTCAGGATAGAGCCGGGTGAAGCGTCCAAGCGCCTGGGGATCGAGGCGCACCTCCAGCCGTTGGCCGCCGTCCGGCGTTTCCTGGCGATCCAGCACCCGCCCGTGGCGATAAAGCCAGGCCAAGGCCTCGCCCTGGCCAGCGTCCAGCTCCGCCTCCAGCGGCGCGTCGGTGTCGACCAGCGCCGCCAGAAGGTCGCGCAGAACGCCAGTCCCCTCGCCCGTCGCCGCCGACAGCGCCACGGCGGGCCGTTCGCCCGTCTCTCGCGCGCGCCGGGCCCGGGCCTCGAGGGCTTCGCGCGCCTCGCCGTCCAGACGGTCGATCTTGTTCCACACCTCGACCAGGACTTGGCCGTCCTGTCCGGCGTCCAGTTGTTTGAGCACGGCGTCCACGTCCGCCGCCTCGGCCTCGGTCTCGGGGCTCGACAGGTCGCGGACATGCAGGATCACGTCGGCCTGCTGAACCTCCTCCAGAGTGGCGCGGAAGGCGTCGACCAGTTCGTGCGGCAGGTCGGACACGAAGCCCACGGTGTCCGACAGGATCGCGTCCCGCCCGCCGGGCAGGCGCACGGTGCGCAAGGTGGGATCGAGGGTGGCGAACAGCATGTCGCGCGCCTCGACCGCGGATTCGGTCAGGCGGTTGAACAGGGTGGACTTGCCGGCGTTGGTGTAGCCGACCAGGGCGATCGCCGGATAGGGCGCGCGCTGGCGGGCGGAGCGCTGCAGGGTGCGGGTGCGCCGCACCTCGTCCAGCTCGCGCTTGAGCCGGCCGATCTTGTCGGCCAACAGGCGCCGGTCGGTCTCGATCTGGGTTTCGCCAGGACCGCCCATCACGCCGAAGCCGCCGCGTTGACGTTCCAGGTGGGTCCAGGTGCGCACCAGGCGCGACCGCTCATAGGCCAGGCGGGCCAGTTCGACCTGCAGTCGGCCTTCCCGCGTGCGGGCGCGCCGGGCGAAGATCTCCAGAATCATGCCGGTGCGGTCGAGCACCTTGGCGCCCCAGGCCTTTTCCAGGTTGCGCTGCTGCACGGGCGTGAGGGCGTCGTCGACCACCACCACATTGGCCTCGTGCTCGCGCACCAGATCACCCAGTTCGGCGGTCTTGCCCTTGCCGAACAGGGTGGCGGGCGTGGCCGCGCGCAGATGGGCGACCAGAGCCAGGCGCACCTGAAGGTCCAGCGCCTCGGCCAGGCCGACCGCCTCCTCCAGGCGCGCCTCGGGCGCCCGCAGATTCGGCCGGCCGGCCCGGACCGGATGGATCACCAGGGCGGTTTGGACTTCAGGCCGCCAATCGACGCCGCGGTCCGGCGGGCGGGCGCTCAATCGTCGTCGTCAGCCGACGGCTCGTAGAGCTGCACAGGCTGGGACGGCATGATGGTGGAGATGGCGTGCTTGTAGACCAGTTGCGACTGGCCGTCGCGGCGCAGCAGCACGCAGAAATTGTCGAACCAGCTGACCACGCCCTGCAGCTTGACGCCGTTGACCAGGAAGATGGTGAGCGGCGTCCGCGTCTTGCGCACGCTGTTGAGAAAAGTGTCCTGCAGATTCTGCTTCTTATCGACCGACATGCGTCGAGCCCCTTCACTTTGTTTTGGAGGCCAATGCGCCTCCACACACGAGGACGAACCTAAGCCGGCCTCAAGGCGAGACGCAACCTAGACCGAGCCTAAATGGCCGTTTTGCGACCATGCTGGATATAGAGCGCCCGAAGGCGCGTCGCCACCGGGCCTGGGCGCCCGTCTGCGATCACCGTCTCGTCGATCCGCACCACAGGGGTGATCAGCGAGCCCGCGCCGGTCAGGAACGCTTCCCTGGCCGCCTTGGCTTCGGCCACGTCGAACGGCCGCTCGACCATGGACACCCCCGCCTGCGCCGCCAGGTCGAGCAGGCTGAAGCGGGTCACGCCGTGCAGGATGTTGGCCCCCAGGTCGCGGGTGTAGACCACCCCATCCTGGCCCACGATCCAGGCGTTGGAGGCCGCGCCTTCGGTCACCTGCCCCTCGGCGTCGACCAGCCACGCCTCATAGGCGCCCGCCGCCTTGGCGGCCTGCTTGGCCAGGACGTTGGGCAACAGCGACACGCTCTTGATATCGCACCGACCCCAGCGGATGTCGGGCTGGGTGATCACCTTGACGCCCTGGGCCGCGCGCGCCTCGGCGGCAGCCACGTCGGCGCCCCGGGCCGTGACCACCAGCGTCGGCGGCGGCGGCGGGTCGGGAAAGGCGTGATCGCGCCGAGCGACGCCGCGAGTGATCTGCAGATAGACCGTACCCTCGCCCACCCCGTTGCGCCGGATCGTCTCGCGCAGCACCGCCAACAGCGCCGAGCGGCTCATCGGCATGGCGATGCTCAGCTCGCCCAGGCTGCGTTCAAGGCGGGCGAAGTGGCCCTCGGCGTCGACCAGCCGGCCCCCGAACACGGCCCACACCTCGTAGACCCCGTCGGACAGCTGAAAGCCGCGATCCTCGATCGAGACAGCCGCCTCCGCCAGCCGCGCAAAACGGCCATTCACATAGGCGACCCGCGCCATCAGTCTTCCTCGACCTCTTCGCGCAGCGAGCCTAGGCCAAGCGACTTGAGCTTGCGATGCAGGGCCGAGCGCTCCATGCCGATGAACGAGGCGGTGCGCGAGATATTGCCGCCGAAGCGCATGATCTGCGCGTTGAGATACTCCTTCTCGAACACCTCGCGCGCCTCGCGCAACGGCAGCGCGATGATCCGCTCGGGACCGACCGACCCGGCCGCGCCCGCCGCATTGACCTCGGCCGGCAGCATTTCGGCGGTGATCACCTCGGACGGGTCGCCCGAAGCCAGGATCAGCAGACGCTCGATGTTGTTGCGCAGTTGGCGCACATTGCCGGGCCAGGCGTGGATCTGCAGGGTGGCGATGGCGTCCTCGCCCAGCACGCGCTTGGGCAGGCCCTGGGCGGTCGAGATGCGGTCGATGAAGTAGTCGACCAGTTCGGCGATGTCCTCGCGACGTTCGGCCAGGCCCGGCACGCGAATCGGCACCACGCTCAGCCGGTGGAACAGGTCCTCGCGAAAACGGCCGGCGGCGATTTCCTCGCGCAGGTCGCGCGAGGTCGAAGACACCACCCGCACATCGACCTGCACATCGTTGCCCCCGGACACACGGCGGAAGCGCTGCTCGATCAGCACCCGCAGGATGCGGCCCTGGGTCTCCAGGGGCATGTCGCACACCTCGTCGAGGTAGAGCGTGCCGCCGTGCGCGCGCTCGAACACGCCGATCTTGCTGGGCCGCCCGTCCGCGCCCTCCTCGCCGAACAGTTCCAGGTCGACGCGCTCGGGCGTCATGCCGGCGGCCGAAATGGCCACGAATTCGCCGGCGGCCCTGGGGCTGGCGCCGTGCATGAGGCGGGCGGCCAGCTCCTTGCCCGAGCCGGGCGGCCCGGAGATCAGCACCCGGCTGTTGGCCGGCGCCACCTTGGCGATCATCTGACGCAGCTGCTGGGCGGCGGCAGAGCGCCCAATCAGCCCTGTGGGCGTGAGGGTCTGGACCTTGAGTCTGCGATTTTCGCGCTTGAGCGAAGCCGCTTCCAGCGCCCGCTGAACAACCAGGAGCAAACGGTCGGATTTGAACGGCTTTTCCAGGAAGTCATAGGCGCCGCGCTTGATCGCGCTGACCGCAGTTTCGATGTTGCCGTGGCCCGAGATGATCAGCACCGGCAGGTCGGCGTCGACCGCCTGGACGATGTCGAGCAGTTCCAGGCCGTCCATGCCGCCGCCCTGCATCCAGATGTCCAGCACGAGCAGGGAGGGCTGGCGCGAGCGGAAGCCCGACAAGGCCTCCTCGGCGCTGGCGGCTGTGCGCACCGAATAGCCTTCGTCCGACAGAATGCCCGCGACCAGCTCGCGTATATCGGCTTCGTCATCGACGACCAGAATATCGGCAGCCATCTTCAGTCCTGTGCTGGGGTTGTCGCGCCGGCCTCAGCCGGCAAGGTTTCGCCCGGTTCAGCGTGGGCGAACTGCAAGATCACCTGGGCCCCGCGATGGGTCGGCGCGTCTTGCATCAGCAGGGCCCCGCCGTGCTCTTCCATGATGCGCTTGACGATGGCCAGGCCAAGGCCCGTGCCCTTCTCGCGCGTGGTGACATAGGGCTCGGTCAGGCGGTCGCGGTCCTTGGCGGGCAGGCCGACGCCGTTGTCCTCGATCACGATCGACAGGCGGCCGGGCTCCTGCACCAGCCGCGCCTGGATTTCGCCCGGCTCGGTCGGATCTTGGGCCACGCGGGCCTGGACCGCTTCGGCGGCGTTCTTGAGCACATTGGTCAGGGCCTGACCGACCATGCGGGCGTCGCACTTGAGGGTGGCCGGAAAGTCGGGCTCGTCCATCGACACGGTCACGTCGGGGCTGGCGACGCGGCGGGCGAACACGGCCTGGCGCAGCAGTTCGGCCAGGTCGGCGGTCTCGAACTTGGGCGCCGGCATGCGGGCGAAGGACGAGAATTCATCGACCATGCGCCCGATGTCCTCGACCTGGCGCACGATCGTGTCGGTGCACCGGTCGAAGGTCTCCAGGTCGTGGGTGATGTCGCCGCGGTATTTGCGGCGGATGCGCTCGGCCGACAGCTGGATCGGGGTGAGCGGGTTCTTGATCTCGTGGGCGATGCGCCGGGCGACGTCGCGCCACGCGGCGTTGCGCTGAGCGGCCACCAGGCGGGTGATATCGTCGAAGGTGATGACCATGCCGCCCTCGGCTAGGCCGCTGGCGCGCACGCGCAGGCGCCGCCCCTCGCCGTGGCGCACCACGTCGGCCTCGTCCTCGGCGTCGCGGCCGCTCTGCAGCGCCGACTGCGCCACCGCCGCCAGTTCGGGCGCTGCTTCGCTCAGGTCACGGCCGATAGCGCCCGCATGATCCAGATCGAGCAGGGCCAGGGCCCGGCTGTTGGCGGCCGAGATCGCCCCGCCCTCGTCCACGCCCACCACCCCGGCGCTGACCCCCGCCAGAACGGTCTCGATGAAGCGGCGGCGGGATTCGGCGTCGATGCTGGCGCGCCGCAGGGCCTTCTGCTGAGCCTGAAGATCACTGGTCATGCGGTTGAAGGCGCGCGACAAAACCGCGATCTCCTCCGGGTCCTTGTGAAGCTCAACACGCGCGTCGAGATTGCCCGCCGCCACGCGATCGGCCGCCTGCACCAGCCGGCCCACAGGCGCCGAGATGCTGTTGGCGGCGGCCATGCCCAGCCACACCGCGCCCACCAGCACCAGCAGCGCGGTCTCGACATAGCTCAGGGCGAAGGCGGCCTGGATGGCCTGGCGGCTGGTGTCCGCCTCGCGATAGTCGACCACCGACGACTCCATCCCGCGCAGCTGGTTGAGCATCCCCGGCTCGACGAACCGCGCCACATACAGATAGGCGTCAGGAAAGGCCTTGAGCCGGTAGACCGCGCGGAACAGATCCTGCGAAACGAAGGCGTGCTCGACGATGTCCTTGTCGGCCGACTTCAACGTGGCGGGCGGCGGCAGGGAAAAGGCCGGCGCGCCGGGACCCTCGGCGCGGGCCAACACCCGCCCTTCGCTATCGATCAGATAGACGGCCGGGAACTCGTGGTAATTGGCCTGGAGCGCCAGGTACTGGCTGAGCCGGAGCGGGGTCTTCTGCAGCCCCGGCGCCACGTCGTTGACGTCGCCGGCCATCAGGAACAGGTGCCGCTGCATATAGGCCTGCTGGTCGTCCAGGTACGACTTGGCCACCTTGGCCGAGTTCTCCACCACCGCTTCGACGCGCCGGCTGAACCAGTTGTCGACCGCGCTGGTGACCAGGGCGCCGAAGGTCAGGGCCACCACCACGGCCGGGGCCACGGCGACCAGGGCGAAAAGTGTGACGAAACGCAGATGCAGGCGGGCCCCGGCGTTGCGCGAGCGGGCCCACACGATATTGAGCACCCGCCATCCCGCCGCCGCCAGCAGGAAGGCGATCAGCAGCAGGTTCACGCCCAGAATCAGCAATACGCGGTCGGACGCCGGCCCGATCGGGCCGGAACCCGGCGCCGAGGCCAGGTAGACCGCCAAGGCGGTGATCGCCGCGGCCAGACTCCAACCCGCGCCGAACAGGCCGGAATTGACCTGGCCGGCCTCGGCGGGACCGGAGTCCGCCGGATTTTGGGGATGCCCATCCGGGACCGTGGAAACGGCCCCCTCGTATTCGGGCGATCGGACGGAGCGCAACATGCGCATGCAGCCTAGGAGACTGTGCCCCTAAATCAACAGCTATGTTGCCCTAGAGCCGCAACCGTCACCGCGCGGGCCGAACCTTCTCGATACCCAGGTCCTGGATTTTCTTGCGCAGGGTGTTGCGGTTGAGGCCCAGGATCTCGGCCGCGCGCACCTGGTTGCCGCGCGTGGAGGCCAGGGTGAGGCGGATCAAGGGCGCCTCCACCTCCTGCAGCACGCGGTCGTAGAGTCCGGGCGGCGGGCCGCCCTCGGGCTGCTCGGCGAAATAGGAGATCAGCCGGCGCTCGACCAGGGCGCTGAGGGTCGCCGGCCCTTCCTCGGCCTGGGGCGTGGAGGTGTTTTCCTGCAGCTCGCGCTCGACGATGCGCGCGGTGATCACGTCCTCGGCGTAGAGGGCGCAGATGCGCCGGATCAGGTTCTCCAGTTCGCGCACATTGCCCGGCCAGTCATGGGCCTTGAGCCGCTCCAGCGCGCTCTGGTCGATGGTCTTGGCCGGCAGGCCCTCGCGGTGGGCCCGCAGCAGGAAGGCGCGCGCCAGGTCGGGGATATCCTCGGCGCGTTCGCGCAGCGGCGGCAGGCGCACGGGCGCCACATTCAGGCGGAAGAACAGGTCCTCGCGGAACAGGCCCTGAGCGATCAAGCCGCGCAGGTCGCGGTTGGTGGCCGCGATGATGCGCACATTCGGCCGGCGGCCGGTTTTGGGATTGATCGCGGCTTCAGAGCCGTCGATCACGCGCAGAAGCCGCGTCTGGGCGTCCAGCGGCATGTCGCCGATCTCGTCCAGGAACAGCGTGCCGGCGTCGGCCTCCACCAGCTTACCGCTCTCGTTCTCACCCCGGCCGAACAGCTCTTCCTCGACCCGCTCGCGCGGCACCGCCGCCAGGTTGATGATCACGAACTTGCCGTCGCGGCGGCGACCCAGGTCATGCAAGGCGCGGGCGACCAACTCCTTGCCAGTGCCGGATTCACCCAGGATCAGCACGGTCAGGTCGGCGCCGACCAGGCGCGCGACGGTGCGATAGACGTCCTGCATCGGCGGCGAGCGGCCGATCAGCGGCAGTCGCTCGTCGCGCAGGGCGCGGGCCTGAGCCTTGGCGGCCTCGCCGTCGACCGGCCGCGACAGGGCTCGGCGCGCGGCTGCGGTCATATCGTCCAGATCGAAGGGCTTGGGCACGTAATCGAAGGCGCCGATTTCGGCGGCGTTGACCGCGGTCATCAGCGTGTTCTGCGCGCTCATCACGATCACGGGCAGCTTGGGCCGCTGCTTCTTGATGCGCGGAAGCACGTCGAACACATTCTCGTCGGGCATCACCACATCGGTTATCACGAGGTCGCCCTCGCCTTCGGAGACCCATTTGAGCAGGGTGGTGGCGTTGCCGGTGGCGCGAACCTGATACCCGAGACGGGTAAAGGCTTGGCTGAGCACCAGGCGGATCGAGGCGTCGTCGTCTGCGATCAGTATCTTTGACTGCACGGTCATGTCTCTGGGTTACCTGCCGCCCCGCTACTGTTCGACCGGCAGAAGCACGCGGAACACAGTGCGGCCCGGCTCTGACTCGAAATCGATCATTCCCCCGTGTGCGCTGACCAATTTCGCTACAAGTGCGAGACCTAGGCCGGCGCCCATGGTTTTGGACGTGACAAACGGCTGAAACAGCCCGTCGCGCAGATGGTCTGCGACGCCGGGGCCGTTGTCCTGCACGCGGACTTCGAGCGGCGCCCCCCTCGGCGACTGGCCGCCGGCCGCGCGTACCCGCACGCCGTGGCGATAGGCGGTGGTGATGGTCAGCTCGCCGCGATTGTCCCCGCGGGAGTGGGCGGCTTCTGCTGCATTTTTGACCAGATTGAGAAAGATCTGAATGAGCTGATCCTCGTCGCCGAACGTGGGCGGCAGGGACGGATCGTAGATTTCCTTGAACACCAGCCCGTCGGCGAAGCCATTCACGGCCAGGGCGCGCACGTGGTCGAGCACCACGTGGATGTTGACCGGCTCGCGGATTGGCGAGGTCTCTTCGGAAAAGGCCTGCATCCGGTCGACCAGGCGATGGATGCGGTCGGTCTCCGATACGATCAACTGCGCCAGGGGCGCATCCTCCGCCTTGGCGCCGCTCTTGAGCAGTTGGGCTGCCCCGCGGATGCCCGCCAGCGGGTTCTTGATCTCGTGGGCCAGCATGCGGCCCAGGCCCACCACCGACTTGAGCCCGGCCATGTCGCTGCGGTCGAGCGGGGTTCCGGCGATCTTGGGGTGCAGGGTCAGCAGCACGGCCCCCTCGCCCATCGGCGCGGCCGAGCCGTCGACCTGCAGCGGCGGCAGACCCAGGAGGTTGATCTCCAGCCCCCGCTCGCGCACCGGCGCATCCTCGGTCAGGGCGCGGTTGATCAGGGCGGCCAGGGTCGAGCCTTGCGGCAGGGTGTCGACGAAGCGGCCGCGCATCAGGTGCGACAGGGCCTGGCCGAACAACTCCTGGGCCGCCTCGTTGCACAGCGCCAGCTCGCCGTTGGGCGATATGATCATCGCCGCCTCGGGCAGGACGTCGAACGCCGAGGCGCGCAGCCGTTCCGAATAGGGCCTGCTCATCACGTTCATGCGGCCATCCGTCCGCACTCGGACCACAACTCGGTCAGGCCGGCGGCGATCTCGCGCGCGCTCTCGGCCCGGCACAGGCGGCTCTTGGCCGCTCGGCGTTCGGCTGGGCCGGCTGGCCAGGGCGCGGCCTCGACATACCAGCCCAGGTGCTTGCGGAAGATTTTCAGGCCTAGTCGCTCGCCATAGAAACCGAGGCTGTCGGACAGATGCTCGAGCACGATCTGCAGCCGCTCGCCCGGGCCAGGCTCGGCGGGTGGCGGCCGACCGTCGAGCGCGGCGTCCAGCGCCCGAGCGATCCACGGCCGTCCATAAGCGCCGCGCCCGATCATCACCGCGTCGGCCCCCGAAGCCTCCAGGGCCGTCCGCGCGCTCGCCTCGTCGATGATGTCGCCGTTGACGACGACCGGGATCGACACCGCCTGCTTGACCGCGGCCACAGCGGGCCAGTCGGCGGCGCCGGAATAGAACTGGCAGCGGGTGCGGCCATGGACTGTGATCGCCTGCGCGCCACAGCGCTCGGCGCGCGCCGCCAGTTCGGCGGCGTTGCGGCTAAGATCGTCCCAGCCCAGACGCATCTTCACAGTGACGGGAACATCGACCGCCTCGGTCGCAGCGGCGATCAGGCGTTCGGCCAGGTCCAGGTCGCGCATCAGGGCAGAGCCGGACAGGGCGCCGGTCACTTCCTTGGCGGGGCAGCCGAAATTCAGGTCGATGATCTGGGCGCCGGCGGCCTGAGCCAGCCGCGCGCCCTCGGCGATCCAGCGCGCCTCGCGCCCGACCAATTGCACAACCACGGCGGGCGCCCCTTCGACGAAGGCCGCCCGGCGCACCACGTCCGGCCGCCCGCGCGCCAGTTCTGCGCACGCGACCATCTCGGTCGCGACATAGCTGGCGCCCAACCTTGCTGCGATGCGGCGAAACGGCAGATCGGACACCCCCGTCATGGGCGCCAACCAGGCTCGCCCAGGGAGGGTTACGGCGCCGATATCGATGTTGCTCATAAATTAAGCATCCCCTCAGCCCCATTTTTGAGCAAAATGCGATGTTTGTCGAGTCTAGACAAAAGGGCGCCCAAAGACCAAACAGGTCTCATGACATTCTCGGCAATCGTGGTGGCCGCCGGATCGGGCTCTAGAGCCGGTCAAGGGGGTCCGAAACAGTGGCGCAAAGTGGGTGGAAAGACCGTCACGCGCTGGTCGGTCGAGGCCTTTATTGCTGCGGGTGCGAAGGATATCGTCCTGGTCGCGCCGGCGGCGGACCTGAATTTCGCGACTGAAATATTTAATGATCTTAGACGTTTGAAGATCGTCGCGGGCGGCGCCGAGCGCGCTGACTCTGTCAAGGCCGGGCTCGCCGCCCTGGCCGCCGACGGGCCCGATATCGTGCTGATCCACGACGCCGCGCGACCCTTCCTCAAGACGCGCAACATCGTCGATCTGGTTGCCGCCCTGGATGACTGCGAGGGCGCGATTCTGGCCCTGCCCGTGGCCGACACGCTCAAACGACAGGGAGCCGACGGCAAGGTCGAGACCGCCCCGCGCGATGGCCTGTGGCGCGCCCAGACTCCCCAGGCCTTCCGCTACGATCTGCTGACTCGGGCTTACGCGTCATGGTCCGGAGCTGCGCCGCCCACCGACGAGGCGGTGGTGATCGAGGCGGCCGGCGGGCGGGTGCGGCTGGTGACCGGCGATCCCGCCCTGATGAAACTGACCTATCCGGAGGACTTCGACATGGCCGAGGCCATCGCGGGCTCTGCTCGCCTTACGCGCGTAGGACAGGGCGTGGATGCGCACCGGTTTGGCCCCGGCGACGGCGTATGGCTGTGCGGGGTGAAAATACCGGGCGAGCGAACCCTGATCGGCCACTCCGACGCTGACGCGGGTCTGCACGCCATCACCGACGCAATCCTCGGCGCCATCGGCGAGGGCGACATCGGCGACCACTTCCCGCCGACCGATCCGCAATGGAAGGGCGCGCCCTCGGACATCTTCCTCAAGCATGCAGCCGATCTGGTGCGGCAAAAGGGCGGCCAGTTGATCAACGTCGACGTGACGCTGATCTGCGAGCGGCCCAAGATCAAGCCGCACCGCCAGGCCATGCGCGAACGGCTGGCCGAATTGCTGGGCCTGCCGGTCGACCGGGTCAGCGTCAAGGCCACCACCACCGAGGGCATGGGCTATACCGGCCGCGAGGAAGGGCTTCTGGCCCAGGCTATCGCGGCGGTCGAAACCCCGGCCTGACATGTTTCCCGAGGACATCCAGGCGCTCGCCGTGCAGGTGCTGGACAGGGCCAGGAAGGCCGGCCTGACGGTCGCGACCGCCGAAAGCTGCACCGGCGGCCTGGTCGCGGCGGCGCTGACCGCCATCCCGGGCTCCTCCGACGTGGTGGACCGGGGCTATGTGACCTATTCCAACGCCGCCAAGACCCAGATGCTGGGCGTCACCGCGGCCTTGCTGGACGGTCACGGCGCCGTATCGGGCCCGGTGGCGCTAGCCATGGCCCGCGGCGCGCTCGAGGCCTCTGGCGCCGGGCTGGCCGTCTCGATCACCGGTGTGGCCGGACCCGGCGGCGGCTCGGTCGACAAGCCGGTGGGCCTGGTGCACTTCGGCCTGGCGGGCAAGGGCCACCCCGCACTGCACCGCGAAATGCGGTTCGGCGACATCGGCCGCGAGGCCGTGCGACTGGCCAGCGTTCGCACGGCGCTCGACCTTTTGGCGCAGGCCCTGGCCTGACCCTTGCCGGCCAGCGCCTCATCCGATGAGGCCCGCCCCGCCCGAATATGCTCATGAGGGGATCCGGGAGCGCCACGTGGCCGAACGTCTGAAGGTCGCCGTGGGCGCCCGCTCGCGTCCATCGGGCTGGTCTTCGCGGGCGCCGATGGCTAATAGCCCTGTCCATCGGGTCCCGGCGCCGCCGTTCGCCGCCCCGATCGGCCCGATCGCATCGGTCCCTCGTGCAACGGCATGGAACTGCAATGGATTCAACCGCCGCCATCGCGCCGGCAAAAGCCCGGTCCGCCGCGCCCACCAAGGCCCGCTTCCGCATTCTGGCGCTGGTGAGCGTGGCGGTGATGATCAACTACCTGGACCGAGCCGTCATGGGCGTGGCCGGACCGTCGATCCAGCACGACTTCTCGCTGACGCCGGCCATGATGGGGGTGCTGTTCTCCGCCTTCGGCTGGACCTATTTCGCCGCGCAGATCCCGTCGGGCATCGCGCTGGACCGGTTCGGGGCGCGGTTCATCTACCTGATCGCCGTGGCGGGCTGGTCCGCGGCCACCCTGCTGCACGCCCTGGCGCGGGGCGTTGGCGGGCTGATCGGCCTGCGCCTGACCCTCGGCTTCTTCGAGGCGCCCTGTTTTCCGGCCAACAGCAGCATCGTGGGCTGCTGGTTTCCCCGCCGCGAGATGGGCATGGCCATCGGGGTTTACACCGCGGCCGAATATGTGGCGCTCGGCTTTCTCAGCCCCGTGCTGTTCGCCGTGGTCGGCCAATACGGCTGGCGCGCCCTGTTCCTGCTGTCGGGCGCGGCGGGCCTGCTGTTCACCCTGGCCTGGTGGTTCGGCTATCGCGATCCCGATCATAGCCGCTCGATCAATGCCGCGGAGAAGGCGCTGATCCGTGACGGCGGCGCGCGGGCGGCCAGCGGGGGCCAGCGGCCGTTCAGTTGGGCCCTCCTGCGCCAAGTGGCCGGCCAGCGGCAGATCGTGGGGCTGTGCCTGGGGCAGTTCGCGGTTTATTCGACCTTCGTCTTCTTCCTTACCTGGTTCCCAACCTACCTGGCCACGGCGCGCCATATGGGCTGGATCAAGGCCGGGGTGTTCGCCTCCCTGCCCTATCTCGCCGGCTTCTTCGGCATCCTGTTCGCCGGGGCCCTGTCGGACGCCATGATCCGGCGCGGGCTGTCGCTCAATCTCGCCCGCAAGCTGCCGGTGATCGCCGGGCTGCTGCTGGCCTCGACCATCGTCCTGGCCAACTGGGTGAACAACAACGCGGTGGTGATCGCCATCCTCTCGCTGGCCTTCTTCGCCCAGGCCATGTCCTCATCGGGCTGGGCGGTGCTGTCCGAGGTCGCGCCGGACGGGGCGCTAGGCCTGGTGGGCGGCCTGTTCAGCGCGGCGGCCAACCTGGCCAGCATCGTGGTGCCGATCGTCATCGGGCTGATCGTCCAGGCCACCGGCTCTTTTGTGTGGGCCATGGCCTTCGTCGGCGCGGTGGCGGCGTTGGGGGCCTTCGCTTGGATCTTCCTGATCGGCGACCTGAAGCCGATCCACCTGGGCGAGGATCTGACGCCGATCCATTTCGGCGATTGAGGCGCGAGCAGACATGGGCCGCATCCTCACCGGGCTCATTGGCGCCGGCATCCAGCAATCGCGCAGCCCGTTCATGCATGAGGCCGAGGCCAGCGCCCTCGGCCTGGACCTGCGCTACAGCCTGTTCGACCTGAAGGCGATGGGCCTGGGCGCTGAGGCCCTGCCCCAGGTTCTGGACGAGGCCCAGCGGCAGGGCTTGGCCGGGGTCAACGTCACCCATCCGTGCAAGCAGGCCGTCATTCCGCTGCTGGACGCCGTGACGCTGGAGGCCGCCGCCATCGGCGCGGTCAACACCGTGGTGTTCAGCGACGGACGGCGCACGGGCCACAACACCGACGCGTGGGGCTTTGGCGAGGCGTTCCGCCGGCGCATGCCCGGCGCGCCGCTGGGGCGCGTGCTGCAACTGGGCGCGGGCGGCGCCGGCGCGGCCACCGCCCACGCTCTGCTCGCCCTGGGCGTCGAGCGTCTGGCGATCCTGGACGCTGACGTGGCGCGGGCACGGGCCCTGGCGGCCAAGATGGCGGCCACATTCGGCGCGGGACGGGTCGATGCGGTCACGGATCTCGCCGGCGCGCTGGCGGACAGCCAGGGCCTGGTGCACGCCACGCCCACGGGCATGGCCGACCATCCCGGCCTGCCCCTACCCGCAACCCTGCTGCGCCCGGACCTTTGGGTGGCCGAGGTGGTCTATTTCCCCTTGGAGACCGAGCTTCTGGCCCAGGCCCGCGCCCGGGGCTGCCGCGCGATTGACGGCGGGGGCATGGCGGTGTTCCAGGCCGCCAAGGCCTTCGAGTTGTTCACCGGGATCGCGCCCGACACAGAACGCATGCTGGCCCGTTTTGGCGATCACCCCCCGGCCAAGGCCGGCTGAGCGGGCGTCAGACCGGCTCCGCCGCCTGGCCGTAGATTTGCACGGCGCGCGCCTCGAAACAGCCGATCAGCTTTTGCACCGCCCGGTCCATGTTGGCGTGCAGCAGGGCGTCGAGCAGACGCGACCGGAAAGCGAAGTCGATCATGAACTCGATCCGCGTCCCCGCCGGGTCGGGCGCAAAGCGCCATTCGTTCTTGAGCGCCTTGAACGGTCCGTGCAGAAGCGAGACGTCGATCTGGAGCAGATTGGCGTCACGCACCACGCGAGTGGCGAAGCGCTCGGTCAGGAACGAGAAGCCCACCCCCGCCTCCGCGTCCACGCTGGTCACCCCCGGACGCACCTCGCGCGCGTTCCAAGTGCGCATGCTGGTCAGCCAGGGCACGAAATCGGGATAGTCGTCGATGGCGCCCACCAGTTCGAATAACTGCTCGGGCCGATAGGGCAAGATCTTGGTCTGGCGATGGCGGTGCAAGCCTGGTGTCTCAACCGGCCTGGGCGCGGCGCGCCGCCTGCAGCTTGGCGAAATCCTCTCCCGCGTGGTGCGAGGAGCGCGTCAGGGGGCTTGCCGAGACCATCAGAAAGCCCTTGGCCCGGGCGATCGCCTCATAGGCCGCGAACTCCTCGGGCGTGACGAAGCGGTCGATGGCGGCGTGCTTGCGCGTGGGCTGCAGATATTGGCCGATGGTGATGAAATCGACGCCCGCCGAGCGCATGTCGTCCATCACCTGCATCACCTCTTCCTTGGTCTCGCCCAGCCCGACCATCAGGCCGGACTTGGTGAACTGCTCTGGATCGCGTTCCTTGACGCTTTGCAGCAGACGTAGGGAATGGAAGTAGCGCGCCCCGGGCCTGATCTTGAGATAGAGCCGCGGCACGGTCTCCAGGTTGTGATTAAACACGTCGGGCTTGGCGTCGATCACCGCGTGTTCGGCCCGGTCCTTGCGCAGGAAGTCGGGCGTCAGAATCTCGATCGTGGTGGCCGGCGCGGTTCGGCGAATGGCCGTGACGACGGCGGCGAAGTGGTCGGCGCCGCCATCGGCCAGGTCATCGCGGTCGACCGAGGTGATCACCACATGCTTCAGGCCCATCTTGAGCACGGCGTCGGCCACGCGTTGCGGCTCGGTCGGATCAAGCGGCGCCGGCAGGCCCGTCTTGACGTTGCAAAAAGCGCACGCGCGCGTGCAGGTGTCGCCCATGATCATCATGGTGGCGTGCGACACGGTCCAGCATTCGCCGATGTTTGGACAGGCGGCCTCCTCGCACACCGTCGCCAGGCCGTGATCCTTCACGATCGCCTGGGTGGCGCGATAGCCGGCCGAGCCCGGGGCCTTGACCCTCAGCCAGTCGGGTTTCTTGAGCACCGGGGTGTCGGGGCGGGACTGCTTTTCGGGATGGCGCAGGGCGCGCCGCTCCACTGTGTCGATGACCGTGACCATGGCGCTTAAATCGGACTTTGGGCGCTTCAGATCAAGCGCCGCGTCGCGCGGAGGCCAAACGGAGCGCGCGGAGAACTCGCACGGCCTGGACGGCGGCGATGGGCGCCTTTATCGATCGCATATGGCCGTGCCGGAGCCCGAGACGCCGAGGAGACAACGGTGACCAGCGACTTGAGGGGGCAAGGCGGGGTGTTCGACGCCCTGATTGACGCCAGCGAACGCTTCGGATCCAAACGCCTGATCCTGGAGGACCAGGACCGCAAGCCCCTCGCCTACCGCGACCTGATCCGCGCCAGCTTCGCGCTGGGTCGCCGCATCGCGGCGCTGACCGGACAAGGCGAGACGGTAGGGGTCCTCTTGCCGTCCGCGGCGGGCGCGGCGGTGACCTTCTTCGCCTTACAGGCCTTCGGGCGCGTGCCGGCCATGCTCAATTTCACCGCCGGCTCGCGCAACCTGAAGGGCGCGCTCGCCGCCGCGGGAATCAAGACGATCCTCTCGTCGCAGCGCTTCATCGCCCAGGCTCGGCTCGAGGACCTGATCGCCGACCTGCAGACCCAGGCCCGCATCGTCTATCTGGAGGACATCCGCGCCAAGATCGGCCCGCTCGACCGTCTGTACGCCCTGGCGGCCGGAGCCGCGCCGCGCCGCTTCCGCACGGCGGTCCAGCCGCACGATCCGGGGGCTATCCTGTTCACCTCGGGCAGTTTCGCGACCCCGCGCGGGGTGGTCCTGACCCAGGGCAACCTGGTGGCCAACGCGCGCCAGGTGGCGATCCACACTGACCTTGATCCGGATTGGGTGTTCTTCAATCCGCTGCCGGTGTTCCACTCCTTCGGCCTGACCGCCGGGGTGCTGACGCCCATTCTGCATGGGCTGAAGGCGTTCCAGTATCCCTCGCCGCTGCACACGAAAATCATTCCCGATCTGGTGCGCCAAAGCGGCGCCAGCGTGCTTCTGTCCACCGACACCTTCCTCGGCCAATACATGCGCGCCGCCGCGCCTGGCGACTTTGCGAATTTGAAGTTCGCGGTGTGCGGGGCCGAGAAGGTGCGTGAGGAAACCCACCGCGCCTTCGCCGAGATGGCGAGCGGCGCGCCCGTGATCGAAGGCTATGGCGCAACGGAGGCGGGCCCGGTGATCGCAGTCAACGACCCGCGCGACAATCATCCGGGTACGGTCGGTCGCCTGCTGCCGGGGATAGAGGCGCGGCTCGAGCCGGTCGAGGGGATCGCCCAGGGCGGGCGGCTGCATGTGCGCGGCCCCAACATCATGGCCGGCTATCTCCGCGAGGGCTCGGGTCAGACCGACGCGCCGCCGGGCGGCTGGCACGATACCGGCGATATCGTGTCGATCGACGCGACGGGCCTGGTGCGCATTCTCGGCCGGGCCAAGCGGTTCGCCAAGATCGGCGGCGAGATGATCTCGCTGTCGGCGGTCGAGGACCTGGCCGCGTCGGTATGGCCAGATCGCTGGCGCGCGGTCGTGGCCACACCCGACAAACGCAAGGGCGAGCGGCTGGTGCTGGTGATCGAGGGCTCGCCGGTCGACGCTGGGGCGCTGCTGGCGCATGCCCAGGCCACGGGGGCGCCCGAGATCGTCGTGCCGCGCAAGATCGTCCAGGTGCCCGCGCCGATCATCCTGGGCAGCGGCAAGACCGACTACGGCGCGGTCCAGCGCATCGCCGTGGCGGAAAGCTGAGCATCGATGGGCCGTGCCATGGCCGGAGCGGGTTGACGTGCCGCAGGCGTCCCCGCGCGAGCCGTTACGCTCGTCCCCGTCCGCCATACTGGCGATCGTCTCCCAGACCTTCCTCGCCTATTTCGTGATCGGCCTGCCGCTGGCGATCATTCCCATCTTCGTGCACCGCCAGTTGGGCCAGTCGGCCGTGCTGGCGGGATTGACCATCAGTACACAGTATATCGCCACTATCCTGTGCCGCGCCAAGGTCGGGCGGATGACCGACGACCTTGGCCCCCGGCGCACCTCGCTGATCGGCTTTGTCGGCGTCCTGGCGGGCGCGGCCCTGACCCTCGCTGCGGGCCTGCTGGTCCACTGGCCGCTCATGAGCCTCGCGGCGCTGTTCGGCAGTCGGCTGGCCCTGGGCGCCGGCGAAGGCACCATCGGCACGGCCTCGATCGCCTGGGGCATCGCCCGCGCGGGGCCGCATCAGTCGGTCAAGGTCATGTCGTGGAACGGCATCGCCACCTATGGCGGCCTGACTATCGGGGCGCCGGCGGGCGTGGTCCTCGACGGCATCGGCGGCCTGGCGGCCATCGCCGGCTGCACGGCCCTCGCCGCGGCGCTGGGCCTGTGGCTGGCGTGGAGCAGGCAGGACGCGCGCCTGAGCAAACCCGGCCGTGGAACGCGGTCGGGCATGAGCGACACCCTGATGGCGATCCTGCCCTACGGCGCAGCCCTGGCCCTGGGCTCGGTCGGCTTTGGCGTGATCACCGCCTTCATCACCCTGTTCTACGCCGACCATCGCTGGTCCGGCGCCGCCTTTGCCGTCAGCAGCTTCGGCGTGGCCTTCATGCTGGTGCGTCTGATCCTGCCCTATCCCATCCGTCGCTTCGGCGGGCTTGTCACGACGTTGGCGGCGCTGCTGATCGAGTTGACCGGCCTTGTGACGATCTGGCGGGCCGAGGCGCCATGGGCCGCCCTGGTCGGCGCGGCGCTGACCGGGTTCGGCTTCGGCCCGATGTTCCCCGGGCTGGGCAAGGAGGCCATGGCCGATGCTCCGGCCGACGCCCAGGGCGAGGCGCTGGGGCTCTATTCGGTGTTCCTGGACGTGGCGCTGGGCGCTTCGGGGCCCGCCGCCGGGGCGCTGATCAGCCGGTTCGGCTATGCCGCGCCCTTCGCCCTGGCGGCGGGCTGTGTCGTGGCGGCGTTCGTCCTGGTCCTGTGGACGCTGAATGCTCGCCGGCGCGCCCGCAACGCCTGAACGTCACGCCTTGCTTATAGAAGCTGAACCCTGGATGACTGACGCCTCCAGGGATGGTTCAGCGACCGCCGCTAAGATGAGGTCATCGCTAACAAACCGGGGTCCGGCGCAATGCCGGCAAGTCGAACGAGGAGACTGACCATGAATTTCCGTACGATCGCATTGGCTTCGATCGCGGGCCTCGGCGCCGTGACCGCCCTGTCCGCCCCCGCCTTGGCCCAGCCTTATGATTCGGCGTGCGTGCGCGCGAACCAGAACAACCAGGTCGCCGGGACCATCGTCGGGGCCATCGGCGGCGCCCTGATCGGCAACGCCGTGGCTGGACACCACGACAAGGGCGCGGGCACAGCCATCGGCGCCATCGGCGGGGGCCTGGCCGGCAACGCCATAGCCGGCGCCAACAACCGGCCCTGCCCCGAGGGCTACGTCCGCCAAGAACGGCGCGACGGGCCGCCCCCGCCGCCGCCGGGCGCCCGCCGGGACTTCTGGTACGGCGCGCCGATGGACCTGCCTGCGCGGATGGACTTCATGCAGGATCGGATCAACCGCGCCGCCGGCGCCGGCTGGATCTCGCCGTCCGAGACGCGCCGGGCCAATCGCGAGCTGATGCGCATCCGCAACGAGGACCGCCGCCTGCACTATCAGGACGGCCCCGTCCTGCGGCCGGTCGATCGCGACTATCTGCAAGGCTTGCTGAACAACCTCAGCCAGCGCTTGCACTGGGCCGAGCACTACGGCTGATCCCCGGCCAAGAGCGGGCTGGAAATGCAAAGCCCCGGCGGTCATCCCGCCGGGGCTTTTTCCTTAGGCCGATAGGCCGCAGCTAGATGTGGATCGCGCGTCCGTAGGCGTCGAGCGTCGCCTCGTGCATCGCTTCTGACATGGTCGGATGCGGGAAGCAGGTGGCCATCAGCTCGGCCTCGGTCGCTTCCATGGTCATGGCGATGGTGAAGCCCTGGATCATCTCGGTGACTTCCGCGCCGATCATGTGCGCGCCGAGCAAGGCGCCGGTCTTGGCGTCGAACACGGTCTTGACGAAGCCGTCCGTCTCGCCCGAGGCGATGTTCTTGCCGTGGTTCTTGAACGGATAGCGCCCGACCTTGATGTCCAGCCCCTGCGCCTTGGCCGCCGCCTCGGTCAGGCCGACCGACGCCACCTGCGGGGTGGAATAGGTGCAGCCCGGAACCGGCGAGTGCAGGTTGGTCGGCTTGAGCCCCGCGATGTGCTCGACGCAGTGGATGCCTTCGTGGCTGGCCTTGTGGGCGAGCCAGGGCGGGCCGGCGATGTCGCCGATGGCGTAGAGCCCCGGCACGCCCGTGCCGAAATGCTCGTCGGTCACCACGTGGGTGCGGTCGATCTTCACGCCCAGGGCTTCGAGGCCCAGGTTCTCGGTGTTGCCGACGATGCCGACCGCCACGATGGCCACGTCGGCCTTGAGCGTCTCGGCCTTGCCGCCGGCCTCCAGGTCGATGGTCACCCCGGCCGCGTCCTTGGTCAGCTTCTTGACCGTGGCGCCGACGCGGAACTTGAGCCCGCGCCGCTCAAACACCTTATGGGCGGCCTTGGATACTTCCTCGTCCTCGACCGGCAGGATGCGGTCCATCGCCTCGATCACCGTCACTTCGGAACCGAGGGCGCGGAAGAAGCTGGCGAATTCGATGCCGATGGCGCCCGAGCCGATCACGATCAGGTTCTTGGGGGCCGACTTGGGCACGAGGGCCTCGCGGTAGGTCCAAACCTTCTCGCCGTCAGGCTCCAGCCCGATCGCCGGGATGGTGCGCGCGCGCGCGCCGGTGGCCAGGATCACATGTTTGGCCTGCACCGTGCGGCTGCCGCCAGCCTTGAGGGCGACAACCACCTTGGGCGCGGGCGAACCCTTTTCCAGCGTGGCTGTGCCTTCGATCACCTCGATCTTGTTCTTCTTCATCAGATAGGCCACGCCGCCGTTGAGCTGCTTGGACACAGCCCGCGACCGTTGCACCACCTTGTCGAAGTCGTAAGAGCGGCCCTGCACCGACAGGCCGTAGCTTTCGAAGTGACTGAGCTGCTCATAGAGCTCGCCCGACTTGAGCAGGGCCTTGGTCGGGATGCAGCCCCAGTTGAGGCAGATGCCGCCCAGAAGCTCGCGCTCGACGATGGCGGTCTTCAGACCCAGTTGGCTGGCGCGGATGGCGGCCACATAGCCGCCCGGACCCGAGCCGATGACGATGACGTCGAAATCCAAGGCGGTCTCCTAGGCCAGCATCACGATGGGGTCTTCGATCAACGGCTTGAACGCCTGTAGCCAGCGAGCGCCGATGGCGCCGTCGACCACCCGGTGATCGCAGGTAAGCGTAACGGTCATGACCGTGGCGGGCGCCACCTGGTCGCCCTTGACCACCGCGCGCTTTTCGCCGGCGCCGACCGACAGGATCGCGCCCTGCGGTTCGTTGATGATCGAGGCGAAGCTCTTGATGCCGAACATGCCGAGGTTGGACACCG
>Ga0335069_10003722_pt1 | contig 22909 bp, 21 predicted proteins | sample Lox_Sample_11_FD_206714 | JGI IMG/M metagenome (GOLD analysis project Ga0335069, IMG submission 206714) | Soil microbial communities from Loxahatchee National Wildlife Refuge, Florida, United States - Lox_Sample_1.1 | ecosystem: Environmental > Terrestrial > Soil > Wetlands | place: USA... | reverse complement strand
CGGCCGTCGCGATCGGCGCGAAGTTCATCATTCGCGTAAACGGCAAACACGTCTTTAATCCCGCCAACCTCGGCGTCATTTTCGCGCTGCTCGTCCTTCCCGGAACGTGGATATCTCCCGGCCAGTGGGGTCAAGAGCTGATCGACGCTGGATGGATCGTATTGCTCGGATTCACCGTAGCGTCGCGCGCGAAGAGTGCCGATATCAGCCTCAGCTTTCTGCTTGCCTACTCCTTTCTCTTGGCGATGCGCACGATGCGGCTCGAACAGAGTTGGTCGATTCCCGCCCACCAACTGAGTAATGGCGCGTTAGTTCTATTCGCTTTCTTCATGATTTCAGATCCGATGACCATTCCGGATCGCAGATCGCCACGCATAATCCACGCTGTCTCGGTCGCGGTACTCGCCTACGGATGGCAGTTCGACCTGTACCGCACCAACGGCTTTATCTGGGCTCTTTTCTCGGCATCGCCACTGGTACCGCTCTGGGACTGGGTAATGCCGGGTGAACGTTATCAATGGATCAATCAAGGAGTTGGATCGATGAAGACAGGTACCAAACAAATGGCTATAGGGCTGACAGCGGTGCTGCTGCTCTTCCTCATCGTACCGTTACAAACGGCTCACGCCTTCTGCGGCTTTTACGTCGGTAAGGCCGATACGGGACTCTACAATCACGCATCGCAGGTCGTCTATGTGCGCAAGGAGAATCGCAACGTTATCAGCATCATGAATGACTATGCCGGCGAACCGGCTGATTTCGCCCTGGTCGTTCCGGTGCCGGTAGTGTTGCAGAAGAGCCAGATCCATATCGGCGATCGTGAGCTTTTCCAGCGACTCGACGCCTACAGCGCGCCGCGACTGGTCGAATATTACGATCCGGATCCGTGTGCGCTGCGTTACGAAAGGATGATGTCAGCGCCGGCCGCGGCGGGAATGGCTGAAGATATGGTCGCGAAGCGCGATGAAGCAAAGGCCAAGGCGCTCGGCGTGACGATCGCAGCACGCTACACGGTTGGCGAGTATGACATCGTAATCTTGTCGGCGACGCAGTCCGACGGGCTCGAAACGTGGCTGCAGCAAAGCGGCTATAAGCTTCCGGTCGGGGTGAGTCGCGCGCTGGCTCCGTATATCCATCAGAAGATGAAATTCTTTGTGGCGCGAGTGAACCTGAAGGAGCATCAGAAGTCGGGGCTGTCTTATCTACGACCGATCCAGTTCGCCTTTGACTCGCCCAAGTTTATGCTTCCGATCCGTCTCGGAATGATCAACGCGCAGGGGCCGCAAGACCTGGTTATCTACATGCTGACGCAGGACGGGCGCGTCGAGCCGACGAATTATCGGACCAACAAGATGCCCGCGGGTATGGATCTGCCAGAATATATTCAGAAAGATTTCGGCAAGTTTTATATTGCGATGTTCGATCATCAAGTGGATGAAACCGAGATGCACGCCGTCTTCACCGAATACGTTTGGAACATGGGATGGTGCGATCCGTGCGCCGCGCCTCCGCTCTCGCAAAACGAACTGCGGCAGCTGGGTGTCTTCTGGCTGGATAATGCGGGCGACTCAAATGGCGGTGCCGCGGCGATGCGCCCGAATTACTTCGAGCAGGTTCCGGTGGTACTCACGCGACTGCACGTGCGCTACTCGGCTGCGACCTTTCCCGAGGATCTAAGCTTTCAGGAGACCGACGATCGCCAGAACTTTCAGGCCAGCTACGTCTTACGCCACGCGTGGAACGGATCGGAGAGCGTCTGCCCCGCCGCCAAAAACTACTTCGAGGAACTACAGCGCCGTCGGGAAACGGAAGCATCGGCATTGGCTGATCTGACCGGATGGAAGCTGGAGGAGATCTATAGGAAGGCGGGCCTGGAGCCGCACGGATCGAAAAAGCCCTCGATGTGGTGGGATAAGCTCTGGCAGTGAAAAAGGCCAGCCGAGGCCTAACTGGCCTCGGCTGGTGGTCGAGTCTCGTCAGCGATGACTACTTAATCGCGATCGGATTCACCGATGAGCCGCAGCCGTGGACCAGCTTGATCGGGGCTCCGGTGAACAAGAACGTGTACTGACCATCCTTGGCGCAATCATCGGCCAAGTCCTTCAGCCAGACGATTTCGTTGAAGATCACACCAAGATTGCAGAGCAGCGCGCCGTGCAGGATGCCGGTGCCGCCGATGCTTTCGTCGTGGCCCTTTTCGCATCCGACGTTATCCGCGCTTATCGAAGCGATTTCCATATCGTGGAACCATTCGACCAGCTCCTTGCTGTACTGGAGCCCCGGCTCGTCGAACTTGCCCGGAGGAAAAAACGCACCGACGCCTTCCTCGTAGAAGCGATTGAGCCATCCGGTGTGCAGGCAGATGATATCGTGCTTCTGGATCTCGGTTCCCTGCTTTTTGGCGGCGGCGAGAAGGTCATCGAGGGTGACGCCTTCGCCCTGTTCCAGATGCTTCTTGCCCTTGAAGCGGGCTGCATCGATCATGATGCCGCGGCCGACGACACCGTGTTCGGCGATCGGCTGAATCGAGCACTTCTGCAGGCCGCCGATCGTCGTCTTGGAATCATACCCGTTGTAGAGTTTGTCGCCGTACCAGGCATGGCCGAGCGCGTCGTACTGGGTGGTCGACTGCGGGAACATCGTGATGACGTCGTCCGAGTACTTGAGGCCGCCTGGGAACGGTTTGTCGCGCCCAGAGATATACGATCCCTCATCGTGGGTCAGGGTGTGGATCGGTTGCGAGCGAATCGGATGGGTGGGGTCGCCTTCAGGACGCGCGACTGGCACGCCCAGGGTGAAGACCTTGCCCTGCTTAACCGCGCGGACGCCACGCAGCACTTCCTGGCTGGTCAGAAAGTTGAGGCATCCGATTTCGTCATTGGCGCCCCATCGGCCCCAGTTCTTAGGTGAGTTCTTGAGTATTTCGCCCATGTCGATAGGCATCGTTCTTTTCCTCCAAGGTTGAGCAACAATCGCCAACGCGGGTAGTTAAAGCCCGAGTCATAGCTTCGGATCAAGCGAAACGGAGACAGCATGTTCGCCCGGGACACGCCCGGCGAGCGTATTGATCGCGCGCTCGATATCTTCGAGCGCGAAACTATGGGTGTGCATCTTCTCGAATGGGTAGCGGCGCGACTCGATCAGATGAACGGCGGCTTCGAAGGAGTCCCAATCGGCGTTTTTGACGCCCTTGATCGTGAGTTCCTTGGTGAAGATGCGATCGTTGATGAGATTCGGAATCGCCGCTTTAGGGCCTTTCACTCCGGCAAGGATGATTGTACCGCCGACCCGTGCGATCTCGACCGCCAACGGAATCGGATCCATCGTCTCGGACGTGACATCGACGATCACGTCTGCGCCATCGCCACGAGTGAGTTCGCGGATCCGCGCGGGTATATCTTCGTCGGTGAAGATAGTGCAATCCGCACCGAACTCCTCCGCCAGACGGATACGATGAGCGCTCTGGCGACGCGCAACAATCGCGACGTGAGCTGCACCTGCTTCTCGCGCGGCCGCAACGCAGGCTATTCCGCGCTGGCCTGCGCCGAAGACCACCACCGTATCGCCAATTTTGGTGCCCGGGATGCGATGCGCCCAGCTGATACCTGCAGCAACCGGCTGGTAGAGCGCGGCGAGTTCCGGGGAGACCGAGGGCGCGACCTTGTGCATCACGGCTTCGGGGTCGAGATACATGAATTCGGCCATCCCGCCCCACAGTGCGGGCGTAATCGTGGTCGGGATAAAGCCACAGACTGAGATAACGGAACCGGGCCGTCCGATCCGACAATTCTTGTAATCGCCGCGTTTGCAGGATCGGCAATGACCGCATCCGCGGGTCGGCTCGACCACTACCCGATCGCCGGGCTGCAGGCCCCATCGACGTTGCGCCTCAGGGCCGATCTGCTCGATTACGCCGACCGGCTCGTGGCCGGGAATCATCGGCAGAGAAAGGATACCGTTGAGCTTGCCGTCGTACTGATCAACGTCACTGCCGCAGATACCGCAGGCCTCGATCCGCATCAGCGCGTCGTCGGCACCGATCTGCGGCAAATCGAAACGCTGAATCTCGAAACGTTTATCGCCGACCTGAACGACGGCACGTACCTTGGCCATGCGCTATCCCCAATCTGGCGGGTGCTCGAACCCGATACTTCACGCTCGGCACTGTAGAACTTTTTGGCCCGGTAGTGTTAGTGGCTAAATCACTGTTGGAGCGTTTTTATCCTGAGGGCAGGGTGCGCTAAGATGGCTCCACCGAAAGTTCCAGAAGCGATGGGTTCACTCATCCAATTTCGCGGCCGCCAGCCCAAGCCGGCTGAGCCGACGCCGATGACGGCGACGCAGGTCGAGTCGCTCGAAGAGCGCAAGTCGCTCAAGATCCTCGTATGGACCTTTGCGCTTGCAGCAATCGCGATGTGCGCGACAGTGGTCTTCTCCCTGTCACCGCACGGCTGGCTCGATCTGATCTGGCTCGTATCCTTTATGATCGTTTTCGTGCTCGCGAAGATCGGTCTCGCCCAGGTCGCCTTCATGATCATGATGGCCGCGGATGACGAATCCGAAGCGCGCCGAACCGGAGCGACACCGCAGGGCGTCAAGTTAATCCGGCTCAATCCTGAGAGCCGACGCACGAAGCGCGTACTTATCGGTACCGCGTCGTCCCCAAATCGATCGCGCCGTCGCTAGCGTCAAGAAAAGTTTGAGAAAACAAAAGCGGTGGAGGGTCGATAACCTTCCACAGCTTTTACACGGAGATAGCTAGAAGCGCGATTTTGGTACCGGGAGCCCCGGGATATCGCATCGCGTGCGAAAGACCGATCCCTTGAGCGCCCGGTCATTGGTGTTGTTGACCGTGACAGCATAGAGGTCGCGCATATCGGGACCGCCGAACGACACGCTGGTGACGGACTTGGCCGGTACCTTCACGCGACGATCAACGGTGCCATCGGGCTTGAAGCGGACGAGTTCACCGGGGCCCATCACGATCGCGGCCCACACGCCGCCCTCAGCATCCACAGTCATCCCGTCCGGCGCACCTTCGGGAACCTTCGCGAAAAGGCGCCGGTCGCTGACCGTGCGATCCGGACGAACATCGTAGACCCATACGCCGGAGTTGGAATCGCAATGGTAGAGCAGTTTACGATCCGGGCTGAAGCCAAGTCCGTTAGTGACCTCGGCGCCATCGGTGAGCCTCGTCACCTTGCCGGGAGGATCGATACGGAAGAGCCCGCCGACGGGCGGTTTGCTCTTGAAATCGAAGCCGGCATGCAGATCGAAGCCGAAGGTGCCAAACCAGATACTGCCTTGATCGTCGATCGTCAGATCGTTGATACCGAATAAAGGCTTGCCATCCCATTCCGCGAAGAGATCGCGGATGGCGCCTGTCTGCTCGTTCCAGTGCGCCAAGGTACGACCACTGACCACCAGGCCGCCGGCCTCGTTGAGTGCGATGCCACCGACGAACGGGCGGTTCGCGATCAGCGTTTCAATCCTGCCATCGGGGTTGCGGCGATAGACGGCACCGGCGCCGCGTATATCGCTGTAATAGAGTCGATTCTGCTCGTCGACGCGCGGTCCTTCGACGAGCCCGTACCCAGTTGCCAGAGTCTCCCATTCCATTGGCGCTCTCCTGATGCCGCTCGCGGACCGAGGGTGCAGAGCCCCTCAGTTCGCGATGCGGTTCGTGTGCGAAGCGTTTATTTGCAGAGAATTTCGTTCGCGTGAATCGTATCGAGATATTCCTTGACCGCCTGGATCTTGCCGTCACGAACGGTGAACAGGAAGTGATACTGATTGTTGTAGACGCGGCCGTTCTTCAGCTTGGCGTAGGATTCGGCCTCGACCGCAACGCGATCGCCCTCCGCGGTGATGCCCTTGCAGGTCAGCTTCAAACCGCCTTCGGTTGCTGCCCCCACGCCACCGAAGAGTTCGCAGAACTGCGCTTTGGTCTTGGTCCCTGACAGCGGAAAGCTGCCGGCGACCCACCAGGTGGCATTATCAGCCAGCGCGTTCGCTACGGCACTCTGGTTGCTCGCGCTCATCGCTTCGAGCAAGCCAAGAACGACCTTCTTATTATCTTCAGCACTCATGAAAAGAGCTCCTTTTATTTTCAGATAATCGCAAATTACTGCCGAACATCTTTGATAGGCAAACGCTAACGCTCGGGTCTCTGGTCCGACCGATCCTCGACCTGATGGGTTTTCTTACCGCGCCTTAGGCGTTTTCTGATTGCCGAGACTGCGGCACCGATCAGCACCGCTACGACAATAAGGATCATCAGGGCTGCAAAGAGCCCGTAGATGACCATCGCCCCGATCATCGGTTAGTCCTAATCAAGGCGAACATGCCCAGCGCTATCTCAACCGGCAAAAGTTATCCCTCGAAGCGAAAAGCTCCGCTGCGACGCGCGATATGGCCGCATGTCGATCCCGCAAAGTGGGTCCCGAAAACCTGCACCGGCTGGTCGCAGTAACGCTCGACGAACTTCGTGCGCGTATCCGATGCTTCTTGCGGGTTGAAATCGAACTCGCAGATCCAATCCGGATGAGCCACCTGAATCGGATGATGGATCATATCGCCGGTGATAACCGCGCTCTCGCCGCGCGAGGAGATACGCACGCTAGTGTGTCCCGGCGTATGACCTGGCGTCGATTCGAGCCAGACTTCGCCGGTCAGGCGATGGTTCGGTTCGACCAGCTGGGCCAGCTTGGCGTCGATTACCGGCCGCACTGAATCATCGATGGGGTTTTTGAAATCGGCGCTGCCATCGTACTTCGACCAGTGGTCCCACTCCGGCTTCGTCATCATGTAGGTAGCCTTGGGGAAGGTCGGAACCCACTTACCGTTCTCCATCACGGTGTTCCAGCCGACGTGATCCAGATGCAGATGGGTGCAGACGACCATATCGATGGAATCGCGTGAGAAGGACTTCTCGAAATCCTTCAGGAAAGGCAACTGGAGATTATTCCAATCCTTGAAGCCGGGTCGCGATTTGCCGTTGCCGACGCAGGTGTCAACGATAATCTTGCGGCCTTCCGATTCGAGCAACAAAGAATGGATGCTCAGCTTGATGCGGCCCTTCTCATCGATGAAGGGCTTGAGCCACTCACCCTCGCGCAGGGCGTTCTCACCGGTCGCATTCGCCGTGATCATCGTGCCCGGCCATACCGGTTCCTGTTCCTGCAGGCGCGTGATTTTCACATCGCCGATTTGCCAAGTCTTCATAACTAACCTCCCCGCGGGTTTTCGCGCACGATAACCCAGCAGGTTGCTCGCGGCAAATCGCGCCGAATCTTACCTATGCAGCCTGACGGCGCCGGAACGCGTCGATCAGCGCCTGCGTGAGCGGCTGCCAATCGCCGACGAGACCGATATGCGCGAGTTCAAAACAGGTCGCATCGGGATCGTTGTTGATTGCGACGATGGTCTCCGACCGCTTGATGCTCACCGTATGATTCGGGGCTCCGCGCAGGCCGATCGAGAAATAGAGCCTGGGCCCGATCGCCTTGCCGGTCAGGCCTACCTGCAACTGACGGGGCATCCAGCCCTTGTCGGTTACACGGCGCGACGCGCACATCCCGGCATTGAGTACCTGGGCCAGTTCCTTGGCCTTCGCAACACCTTCGGGGCCCCCAATACCCATCCCGACGCCGACGATTACCTCGGCACCGTCGAGCGGCGCGATGGTGTGATCGACGTTCGAGTGCTCGCGGACCAGTTTGGTGAGAGGAGCGCTCACGTTCACGCGCATCGTCTCGACCGCCACCTTGCGATCGGGATTCGGATTCACGAGTTCCAGCACGCCCTGACGCACCGTGGCCATCTGGGGGAAGGTCTTCGAGATGATTGGCGCAATAATGTTGCCGCCGAAAGCAGGTTTGAGGGCGACCAATCGATTTTCGGCATCCAGCTCCAAACCGACCGCATCACCGGTGAGGCCCAGGTTGAGCCGCGCCGCGAGACGCGGGCCCCAATCGCGACCGCGTTCGCTTGCGGTGAGGAATAGGCCCCACGGCTTACGCTCGCTTACGAACTGAGCCACCGCCTGAGCCGCCGTATCGGGCGAATAGGGTTCAAGCGCCGGATTGTCGAGTACGACAATCGCATCAGCGCCGTAGCTCGCGATCAAGCCCGCGTGCTTAGCTATCGTCTGGGAGAGCCCGACCGCGAGGATCGCGCCGCCCAACTTGCTTGCGAGCGCGTCACAGGCCGACAGCAGTTCGAGCGTGCCGAGCGTGACTTTGCCTTCGAGGTCAGTCTCGACCACGACGCAGATATCCTTGCCGGCCACGGACTTGCGGATTTGGGATGTTACCGGGCGGCGATTGTGCACGCGCGCCTTCAGCGCACCGCGCGCTTCGAGCATCTGCATCACGCGTTCGATCGCTACTTCGGGATCGCTCGCATCGACCATCTGGCATTCAATCTTATGCGCTTCTTGCGCTTGCACGCCCCGGACCCAGGTCGGAGACCCAGCAGCGCCGAACTGGCCCGCATCGCTATGCAGTTCGGCTGCGTGCACTGAAGTGATGGGTCGGCTCATCGCAGCTTCGCGCGATCCGGGCGCCATCTTGAGCGGATTGATCAGCCGTTCCGCGCAGGTCAGCAGCGCCGGCATCTGGCATTCGACTTCGTCGTGACCCTCTTCGCTCTCGCGCTCGGCGATTAGCGTCTTGCCTTCAATCTTGAGTTTGCGCACCCCAGTGACCTGCGCCACTCCGAGTATCTCGGCTATTTCGGGACCCACCTGGCCGGTCTCGGCGTCGAGGGAGTATTTGCCGAGCAGGATCAGATCGTAATTGCCGCGTTTGAGATAGAGTGCGAGGGCCCGTGCGGTGGCCAGCGTGTCAGATCCGGCGAAGGCGCGATCTTCGAGATGCACGGCGTTGTCGATTCCCATCGCGAGCGCATCGATCAGGACTTCGCGCGCCTGCGGCGGCCCCATCGTGATCGCCGTGGTTTCTGCGCCGAGCTGCTTCTTGAGCTCCATCGCCTCCGCGATGCCGCGCAGGTCGTAGGCGCTCATCACATTGACGCCGTCGCGCTTGATCGTTTTAGTGACAGGATCGAAGTTGGCATCTTCGATCAATGGAATCTGCTTAATGCAAACGGCAATCTTGAGCACCGCTATTACCTCGCCGATTTAAGTAATTGACCATGCCGATCGATGCAAATCACCATGCGCCGACTTCGCTTACTCGGGCCGCGCCGATCTTATACCCTCCCCAAATGGGATGGTTCGCGATCGCATTGCTGCTGGCGGTGTCCGGTTTCGGTTGTGGCCGAACTTCGGTTACGCCGCCCGATCGTCCTGCGCGTATCGTCTCCTTGGCACCGTCGGTCACTGAGACTTTATTCGCCTTGGGCGTTGGAGAGGAAGTCGTAGGGGTATCGCAATACTGCGACTATCCGCCGGCAGTGCTAAAGCTGCCGCGAGTCGGAACCTTCATCACGCCGAATATTGAAGCGATCGTAGCTTTGCAACCAACGTTGGTAATCGGGCTTTCGACCGTATCGGATCTGCGCGAATTTCGTGCGCTCCGCGCGATGGGGATCGCCCTTCTGATGGTCGATGACGCCTCGGTCGAGGCTATCGAACGCAGCATCGTTGCCGTCGGTGAGGGTGTCGGTAAGCCGGATGTGGCGCGAAAGCTTGCGGCTTCGCTTAACGATCACCTGCAGTCGGTCGCGGCCCGGATGAAAGCCGAACCCTCGCGATCGGTCCTGATGGTTGTAGGCCACCAACCGATGGTCGCGGTGGGGCGACCCAATTTTCTCGACGAACTTCTAGCCTTGGCGCACGCGGATAATATCGCGGCGAGTGCCAATCAAGGATGGCCCCGCTTGAGTCTCGAATATATCGTCGCGACGCGCCCGGACGTTATCCTCGATGGGCAGATGGGTGATGATCCCGCGACGCCGAGCCATTTCTGGGATAGCTATCCGTCGATTCCTGCTGTCGCAAACCATCGGGTGTTTGGCTACCCGGAAGATCCGACGCTTCATCCGGGGCCTCGAATCGGATTGACCCTCGAGTTTCTTGCGCATCGGATTCATCCGGAGGCGTACCACGAGCATCCGGCGACGGAGGGCCCGCAATGAGCGAAGGCTCAGCCCCATCGATCGAGAAGGAGCGCTTCTTATCGGAAGCCGCCAGCGATCCGGCAGCCCACGTTGGTGCGCCACTGACGCGGACCAGGATGGTGACGACGCTCGTGATCCTTGCCGCAGGGACGGTCGCGATCGCGATCATCGCGACCGCCTTCGGCACCGTGCATATCAGTCTCTGGCGCGCGTTTGCGGAAGCGACCAGCCCCGATCATGCGATTCTCATGGGAGTGCGGCTGCCGCGCGTGCTGATGGGGGCGATGGTCGGGGCGGTGCTCGCCGGGGTGGGCGTAGCGCTGCAGGCGCTCGTGCGAAATCCGCTGGCGGAGGGCGGGATACTCGGTATTTCCGGTGGAGGAGCCTTCGGCGCAATTATCGCGATGGTGCTTTTCTCGCGTCTTGCCGCCGTCGACTCGATCGTTCCGATCGCTGCGTTTGCGGCTTCGTTGGTCTCGACGTGGGCGGTTTATCGGCTCGCGCAACTCGGCGGCCGACTGGAACCCTTCACGCTGTTACTCGTTGGTGTGATCTTCAACGCCTTTTGGGGCGCAGCAATTATGCTGATCAACAGCATCGTCAATTTTTATTTCACCCACAGCATCCTGTTCTGGCTGATGGGCAGTTTCGAAGCGCCGACTTTTCGCGAGGTCGCTATCGTTGCGCTCTGTGGCATCGCAGGGTCCGCCTTCCTGCTGGCTCGAGCCCGCGACATGAATCTGATGAGTCTCGGCGACGACGAGGCAGCGGAACTCGGTGTCGAAGTCGATGCGGTGCGCCGAACCATCTTCGTCGTCACCTCGATTATGATCGGCGCTGCGGTCTCGGTCAGCGGGATTATCACGTTCGTTGGCTTAATCGTCCCGCACGTCCTGCGGATCGTGATCGGTCCCGATCATCGACTGCTGCTCCCAGCCTCGATTCTCGGTGGCGCCGCGTTCACCGTGACGGCTGATCTTGTGGCCCGCACTGCTATTGCACCGTCGGAGCTTCCCGTCGGCGCGATAACCGCGCTCTGCGGGGGCCCTTTTTTCATTTACGTGCTGCGGCGCGAAGGGCGGAAATCGCTCGGACTGTGAGATCCTCAAGCCCAGCTATCAAGGCTACGAACCTCGTCGCCGGTTACGGTGACCGCGTCGTTCTGCGGGATATCTCGCTAGAAGTTCGTCCCGGGGAGATGCTCGCGATTGTCGGTCCCAACGGCGCCGGGAAATCGACGCTGCTCCGAGCCTTGAGCGGAGCACTCAAGCCGCGTGAGGGCGCGATCGAACTATTCGGGCGAGCACTATCTTCGTACGATCGTCGAGCGGTGGCGCGCTTCTTGGCGACGGTCGCGCAGGAGAATGCCGTCGCCTTTCAGTTCTCGGTCCTTGAGATCGTGTTGATGGGGCGCGCGCCCCACCTGGGACCGTTTCATCTGGAGACGCCACACGATCTTGCTCTGGCGCGCGAAGTGTTGCGGTTCTTCGATTTAACTCAGCTCGCGGCGCGGCCCATCCAGGAACTTTCCGGCGGCGAGCGCAAGCGGGTCTTTCTTGCGCGCGCGATGGCGCAGGAGCCGCGCGTTATCCTCCTCGATGAGCCAACCGCTTTCCTTGATCTGCGTCACGTCACCGAGATTTTTGCTGCGTTCCAAAAATTGCGGAGCGAACGCGGTCTCACCGTAATCGCCACGCTCCACGATCTTAATGCCGCCGCGGCGTATGCCGATCGCGTGCTCATACTCAAGGACGGTGCTCCGGCTGGCTATGGAACCCCGCAGGAAGTCTTTACGGCCGATCGCCTACGCGACGTTTACGAGGTGGAGCTACAGGTGGGTATCAGCCCTGCGACGGGCTCGTTGGTGGTTTATCCGGCGTAGGTGTTCTTCCCCTTGCCGATAGCAAGGTATGCTGGATCACCGATGGCTGCGGAAAAAGATGGCGTCAGTTTGAACCTGATTTTCGACGCCGACGACACCCTTTGGGATTCGAATATTCACTTCCTGGAAGCGCAAAGCGAGTTTCTCGAAACGCTGGGGCGCGCCGGGCTCAACGACCATTCGGTCGTACATGCTGCGATTCGCACGCACGAACTCGCGATTATCGAAGAGGTCGGCTACGGACGGCGACCCTACGTGATGGCCTTGCATCGTGTCGTTGAAGATATCCTTCATCCCGATCTCCACGATGAAGTGCGCCCGGTGGTCGACTCGATTGGTGAGCGGCTGCTCGAACGCCACTGCGAGCTGCTGCCGGGCGTCGAGGAGACGCTCGCGGAACTCGCCCAGCGCCATCGCTTGCTGCTGTTCACGAAAGGTCAGCCGGCTGAGCAGCTAAGAAAGCTCGAACGATCGGGCTTGCGCGATTTCTTCGCTCGCGTCGGGGTGCCGCTGGAGAAAGATGTCGCGGCGTATCGGCGACTGGTGGCACAGGCCGCGCTCGATCCGGCGCATACGGTGATGATCGGCAACAGCCCGCGATCCGACATCAATCCGGCGATTCAGGCCGGTCTGCGCGGCGCTGTCTACGTGCCGCATCCGCACACTTGGGAGCTCGAACACGAAGAATTATTGCCCGATGAGCGTATTGTTGTATTAGCTAGCTTCCCACATCTCCCCCGACTGTTCTAAACTATCACCGCGATGAGTACTGCCAGTCTGAGGGTCCTGGATCCTGACCGCCGCAAGCCCCGTTTCAAAAAGCGCACAACCGGACCGCGCAAGCCGCCGATTCCGCTGCGCCCGCTTCATCGGATGTGGCGCCGCACGATCGATCGTATCGACGTAGTGCCGGTGGAGCTTCCCGTGCGTCGCCTTGCGCCGGCGCTGGCTGGCGTTGTTGCGTGTCAGATTAGCGACTTCCACGTCGATCGAGACGAAGACCTGGCGCGCCTGCAGGAAGCGGTTAAGACCATCAACCAACAGCATCCGGATTTGGTCTTTCTAACCGGCGACTATTTTTCCGGCGGCGACACGATGCGCCGTTATATTGATGATTTCAGCCGCGCGCTGAAAGATCTGAATCCGAAGTCCGGCGTCTATGCCATCCTCGGTAATCACGATCACTGGGCTTCGGCGTCTCGCGTCAGTGAAGCGCTCCGAGGTGCCGGGGCCGAAGTTCTCCAGAATGAGCATCGCCGGATCGCTGTTAAAAAAGAGCCGATCAATATCGTCGGTATCGACGATTTGTGGGCGCGGCGGGCCGAACCGGTGAAAGCTTTTCGCGGTTTGTCTCCCGACGACTGCTCGATCGTTCTCGCGCACAACCCCGACACCGCGCTCTATACGCGCCATCTTGCTCCGGGCGTGATGCTATCTGGGCACACTCACGGTGGCGTGGTGCGCATCCCATACTACGGCTCGCTTATCCGATCCGTTTTGCGAATCGGTCCGACTTTTTCCGCCGGACTTAATCGCTACAATGAGTTTTTTATCTATACGAATCGGGGCTTGGGGACTTTCTGGGTCCGTATCCGTATCAATTGTCGCCCCGAGATTTCGCGCTTCAGCCTTATCCCGATGGCCGAAGCCGCGATTGAAGAAGAGACGCTGGAAAAGCCGCGTGGCCGTCGGATACGGCGTGCTCGGTTGCGCGCCACCGCCTAGAGCTTCCGCCACCCGACGCCTTCGTGGCCGAGGCTAACCAGCTCCGGATGGAGTATCTCGGCCAGAATCTCCAGCGATTCTACGATTCGCGGTCCCGGCCGATTGAAGTACTGATTCCCATCCGCGATGTACACTTGGCCCTTCCGGACGGCACACTTGGCCCTTCCGGACGGCACTCAGGTTGCCCCACTCCGGTCGCGACGTGAGCGCGGGCATCTCCTCGATCGTCCGCTGCATGTCGAAGCCGCAGGGCACGATGATGATTACCTCGGGATCGGCCGCTACGATTTCCTCGAACTTCATCCAGGGCGAGTGTTCTCCCGCGACGCCGAAAAGATTCTCGCCACGAGCCATCGCGATTAATTCGGGCATCCAATTGCCTGCCGCCATCATCGGCTCGATCCACTCGATACACGCTACGCGTGGCCGCAGCGTTGCAGTCGATACTTCGTGCGCGATATCCGCCATGCGGCGATTCAGCTGCGAAACCATCTCGATACCGGTCGCGCCCACACCCAGTGCCATCGCCACACGCCCCATGTCATTGAGCACGTCGCCGAGCGAGTAGGGCGCCAGCGAAACGATTTTCGGTAGCGCTCCGCCCAACCAACCGGCGACCGCCGCTTCCACATCCCGCATACTGACGGCGCAAACTTCGCACTGAGACTGTGTAACGATCACGTCCGGCTGGAGCGTTCGTAAGAGGTCGGCATCGACTCGATACACGGAGAGAGCATTGCCGACGATCGTTCGCACGCGCGCATCAATCTCGGCACTCGTACCTTCGGGATTAAACTTGGGCTGCGTCAGCGGAGGCAGACGCTTTATCGAAGCGGGGTAATCGCATTCGTGCGATCGCCCGACAATCTGATCTTCAAAACCCAGCGCACACACAATCTCGGTTGCGCTCGGCAGTAGAGTGACAATTCGATGCGTCGGCATTGCTGTTCTGCTGCGTGCTCCTTTTGCTAATAAATCGGCTCAGAGGTGGCGGCGCAATGATTCATATCCATTATTTCATCACGCGATTGGCGAAGCTCGACGATGCGGAGTTCCATCGCTATTGGCGCGAAACCCATGGCCCGATCGTTACCCGGATCAAACAGTTGCGCCGCTACGTCCAGAGCCATCGGATTCCGGTTCCGGGCCACGTAGGGAGCGCATCACCCTACGATGGAGTGGCCGAGGTGCTGCTCGACTCGCTCGAAGCCTTCGACGAATTGCGCAAAAGCCGCGAGTATCTCGACGGAGCGCTGGCGGACGAGCGCAACTTCATCGATCTCACCCGCGTCGAGTGGATGACGACGCGCGATCACGTGATTGTCGACGGCCCCATCAAGCCCGGGATGGTCAAAGGGGTTTGGCAGCTGAAGCGTAAACCCGGGATGACGCTCGATGAATTCCGCCGTTACTGGATCGAGGTTCACGGAGCGATGGGCCATAAGGTTCCCGGCTTTCGCCGCTACGTGCAGTCGCATCTGGTGGACGAGGCCTATACCTACGCGCTGCCTCAGTATGACGGCGTCGTGAATATCTGGTTCGACAGCCCTGAGGCGATGGCAGCGGCGTTCGCTTCGCCGGAGGGTCAGGCGATGGCGGCTGATGGCGACGTCTTCCTCGATATGAGCGCCACGCGTATTTTCGTCGCGCAGGAGTATCCTGTAATCGAGAGCCGCTGATTAAGGGAAGATATTCGGTATCCCCGCTCCTGAAGCGGTGTTCGTCTCCGCCTGGATAGCGGGTAAAGGTGAACTCGCCCGCGTATACAAGCGCGCCGTCGAGTCCTGATAGACGAGCTTCCAGTCGTGGCGCGATGCCATCGTCTGGTTGGCTGCGCTCTGTGGCGGCAGCAGCACAAAATCGTGCGGATAGCGGTCTAGGGTTCTAGCGCTCCCCAGCTTCGCATCGAAAAACGCCATGTATTCGCGAATAAGCTCCGGCGGATAGACCAGGTCAAAGCGACCGTCGATAAAGATCTTCGAATCCTTCGAGGAGTGCCAGATCAGGTACTGTCCCCAAGCGAAGTTGTTCAGGATGTTACCGCGCAGATGGTGCTCCTGCATGAACGCAACCGCACCGTCCGGATAGTTCTTGGCAGTAGTCATCCGCGATCCGATTAGCCCGGTGCGAGCCAATATGATCACGGCGAGTCCGCCAAAAACCATCTGTACAAACCAGCCGGGATGGGTTGGTTCGGTCGTGGTAGCCTGCGCTTGTGCTCGCCAGCCAATTCCATCTTGAAAGAGCAGTCGCAAATGGCGCACCAACACGGGCGTAACGGCCACCAATGCCAACGGCACATTACGCACCGCCATGAGAGCACTGATACTCAGCAATGCCGCGATCGCTACCAACGCGAGATCGTCGGCACAAAGGGTCAGAAGCGTGACTATCGTGAACAGTGCGAACACGCCCACTGCGCACAAGAGAAAGACTGATCCACCGTGCGTCTCACGCATCTGTTCACCAAGCACGGTAAGAAGTGGTCGCCAATCGGCCATCACCTCCCGCGTCATCGGGTTCCGTAGCGATATGAACACGGCCCTCCACGAATCGATTCCATAGGGCGTTGCGAGACTCGCGACGGCGCTCCCCAGCGTGATAGCTGACAAGCGCACGAGACGTCGTGCGCTCCCGCAAGCGATCAGATCAGTAAAACCACGGACTACCGTATAGGTGCCAAGTAAGGTTAGACCGATAAAGAAGGAGCCGTGGAGGTTCGACCATAACGCCAAACCGGGAATGAAGAGCCAGAGTGGACTTCGCTTGCCGTAATTGTCTCGGGTGATCAGTGCCACGGTCGCCGCGGTAAAGGCGTAGGAGAGAATCAGCGGACGGAACTGAACAAACGGAACCATCGCGAAGGCGGCAACGATCAGGATCGCGAATTGAAGACCGATCGACCCTTCGCTCTCGCCTTCCGCTGTTGCGATCAGCCCGATAGTGACTGCAGTGCAGGCAAGCTTCCACAACTTTAGACCAACGACACCGGACGAGGCGTAAATCCGCGCCATCAACACTTCCGATAGCCATTCGTGATGGAGCCAGTGCGCGTAATGCGGCGCGTACGAAAAAGGGTCGGGACCGAGATGCGGGCCTTGATGCCATAGCATCCGGCCAAACACGAGATGACCCCACAGGTCCGTGTCAGCCACGCGTCCGCAATCGGCAACTGCGATTGCAAGGATAACTAGTGTCGGTGCCGCGCTCAGGAGTGATTTTGCTGCTCGCGCGCGCGGCTCTCCAGCCGCGACTACTTCCTCTGACGATTGGACGAGTGCAGCCATAGATCAGGGGAAATACTGGTGCTTTGGAGTTGGGTTCTTTGCGACGCTGGAAGTCGCCAAAGCGATAGGTTCGCCCGCTCGGATGAACAGTACTGCGTCGTCGTCCTCATAGATCAGCTTCCAGCCAGGCAAACCGCGAAGCGTCTTTACGATCGGAGCTTTGGGGGCGAGCAAAATAAAATCGTGGGGATAATCAGTGAGCACCTGCTGCACACCGGCGTCGTTGAAAAAGAATTTGAGATAGTCGCCGATAACCTTGCCTGAGAAGACCGTGTCGTAACGGCCATCGATATAGATTTTGGACTCAGGCGTATGCCAGATGAGATATTCACCCCAGCCAAAGTCTGCGAGGATGTTGCCCTTGAGATGATGGCTCTGGAGGAAGCTTACCGCGCCCTCAGGATAGCGCTGTTCAGTCTCGAGTCGCGACGAGAGACCGTCGGAATAGAAAATCAGGAAGAGTGCGGCGCACGCGATCGCAATTTGATTCGCTCCGGAGTGTCGTTCCGAAGTGCTCTCTTCATCGGTTGGTCGAGCCGCGCGCGCGAGCGCCAGATGCCGTGCCGCCGGTAGAATACATGCCATCACCGCGAGCGGTAAATTACGTACGGCTGTAAAGGCCGCGACGATCATGAGCGCGGCCACCGCCATCATCGGGAGATCGTCCAGCGTGGGATAGCGCACGAAGGCGATGACGGCCGTTGCCATCAGGGTCAGGGCACAGAAGTAGAAACTGGTGCCCATATGCGACAGGCGCCATTGCTCCGCCAGATGAAAGAGCAGCGGTTGCCAATCGCTCACCGCGACCCGCGTGACCGGATTGCGCAGGGCGTTCAGCACCGCGACCCAGGTATCGACTCCGTAGGGCGTCGCCAAAGTGGCGAGCAAGGCGGCAACCGTAAGCGCGCCGAGTTTGAAGGCCGCACCGAAACCGTCGCCTCGCCGAAGATCACGAGCCGCAGTCGCCGCCGTGTACATTCCCAACGCGCCGAGACCGGCGATAAAGCCGCCATGGAAATTCGCCCATAGCGCCATCATCGGAATAACCAGCCACAGATGGGACCGGCGTTTGAGCGCATGGCGTTGCAGCAGTACGAGTAACCAGGCGAATAGCGCGAAGGTAAAAAGCTGGGGCCGGAACTGCATCTGCGGCATCACGGCCACCGTTGCCAGCATCATGAGCAACAACTGCGTGATCGGGGTCGCTCCGGTTTCAGCCAGTGCGATCATCACTCCGCTAATCGTCGCCGTTACGCAGCCGAGCTTCCAGATTTTCAGCCCGATAACACCGAAATGATTGTAGAAAAATGCCATCGTCACTTCGGTCAGCCATTCGTGATTCCGCCACGGCGCACCCAGCGCTGTGTAGGAATAGGGATCGAGGCGAACGAGATGGTGAACCGCCAGGACGACTTGGCCGAACCGCAGATGGCCCCACAGATCGGGATCAGTGAAACGCTGGGTATTCGCGATAACGATCAGCAGGATCGCCATCGCCGGTGCATAGTGAAATAAGGACATGGTCGCCGGCGATCCTGCGTGCTGTTCCGGTTCCGCTGCGACGCGCGCCGCGTCATCCGGTGCCGCATCGCCATGCGCGGCCCGCATCAATGAGGCCATCAGCCCCTCCCCTTTGACAGCAAAGACTATCAATGGGGCTTATCGATGGCAGCAATTTTTCTGCTTCGATACGGCGGCGGGTTACCACCTTATCGGCTTGCGGTCGCGGAAATAGCCGCCCGTCGGACCGCCGTCGGCGAGCGTGGCTAGCCATACCGCGGTATCGGCCCCCTGTTCCACCGATCGCGGCGCGCCGGCCCCGCCCATATCGGTCCGGACCCATCCGGGGGACATCGCATTGACCAGGATATTGGTGCCGCGCAGGTCGGCAGCCATCACCCGAGTCATCGCATTGAGCCCAGCTTTCGAAATCCGATAGGAGGGATATCCGCCCGACGACAGCGCGCCGTCGTGTGCCGCCATGTCGGTTGAGACGTTAACGATGCGACCGTAGCGATTTTTCCGCATCAGCTGGATTGCCGCCTGGCTCAGCAACAGTGGTCCCGTAAGATTAATCGCAACTGTGCGACGGAAGGTCTCTCCGCTCACCTCGACGCTCGATTGCGATCCGTCCAGATAGACTCCGGCATTATTGATGAGAACGTCCCAGCGCCCGAGTTCTTGCTCGGCATAGCGGCTGAAGCTCTCGATACTCGTATCGTCGGCAACGTCCAGCGGATAGAAGATTACGTCCATCCCCGCTTTCGTCAGGGCCGCGCGAGCAGCTTCACCTTTGCTCGCATCGCGCGCGGTCAGCACAACCTTGAGGCCCAGCTTGGCCAATTGACGGCAGATTTCGAGGCCGATACCGCGATTCGCCCCCGTCACCACAGCAATTCTTGATATCGCCATCGTTCGGCCTAGTTCGAAGCCGAGAACAGGATCGTTTCGTTCGAGGTTCGCACCTTGCCGTCGCCGCCGACAAACTTACGCGCCGCCTCAGTGACTGCGACAAGAACACGTTCGCGCATCTCAGGGGTCTGCCGGTCGAGCAAAGCGCGGAAGGGCGCCGACACGTCGCGACGGAATTCAGCAAAAGCCTCGGGCGATTCCATCTCGAAGGTAACGATCAACCGTTCGATCATCACCTGCTTGAAGCCCGCCGCTTCCATCGCGTTCTTGAGGATCGAAGTGTCGGCCAAGCGTAGAGGATCAAGCGCATTCGGCGGCGGAGGCGGCAAGTTAACCAGTTTGCGCACAGCGTCGACGCCGGCGGTAATCATCGGCACCTTGTCAGGCGTGGACCATACCGACGTTGCAAAGCGGCCACCTGTTTTGATTCGCGCACGAATCCCCGTCAGTGCACTCGCCAAATCAGGCATGAACATCAAGCCCCAGCGGCACACGACGGCGTCGAAATCCCGCTCGGTTACCGCCAGCGATTCAGCGTCAGTCTCCTGAAAATCGATATTCTTTAGGCCTAGGTCCGAGGCTCTTTCCCGCGCGACGGTGAGCATCCCGCCCGATTGATCGGTGGCGAGAACATGACCAGCGCTGCCGACGATACGCGCCGCGGTCACCGCCGGTTCGCCGGTGCCGGTGGCGATATCAAGCACGCGATCACCCACTTTGATCCCCGCCAGGGCGACGAGACGATCGCTCACATGCTGCGCGGCTCGTTCGAATACAGGCCACCACTTCTTCCAGCCTGCGGAGGCGGCGTCCCAATCCCGTTTCTGATCGCCTTTCAGACGATGCGCATCCATGTTGCTCATGGGTATTACTCCATCTATGTCGAAGCTCTGCCTTAACGGCGTCGTACCACGAGTTCGCCCGCGAACGCTAACAATTGCGGATACCGCTGCTCGAGCGCCGCAGCTTCATCGAATTTATCGGTAACGATTACGACTGCGGGTGCCGGTTCGCTATCGATCGCATCGACAGCGACGTCAGGCTTCGCGTCGCGGACATAATAACGTACTACGTTGATTCCGTTGCGCGGCATCACACCAATCCGCTCGCCGGGCTTGAGATTCCCGGTCGCGAAGGCGGTGGCGGCACCCCACGGCATCCCGTGCTCCTTGTGACTCCATCCGACTATATGTGCGACTGAGAGCACCAGGATCAGGGCGACGGCGGCCGGTCGGAAGCCCACAGGATACGATTCGAATACGCCCAGAGCTGCGAGAGCGAAGAACGGCACGAAGGTTGAAATCATGTAGCGCTCGACGAAAGCCGGCCGCACCGCGTAGGAGAAAAGTGTGAGAAAGAGCGGCGGTGTAAAGGTCCAGAGGAGCAGGAAGTCGATCGCGTCCGCGCGCCCGCTGCGACTTCGTAGCGCGCCCGCTGCGCCCAGAATCACAAGCAGAGGAAAGGCATAGGTTCCAATCGCTTTGCTGAAAAGAGTGATCGTGGCCCACGGCGCCGGCCGTTGAATCCATTCCCAGGTCTGGGCCGATGGTGCGGCACCCCGCAGATGAACCGAAAGGATAAAGTTCACCACTACCAGCAACAGCCCCGTCGCTATCGCGCCGCCGATTAAAATCGCGCCGACGAGACGCAGTCTCTGACGCCATAGAAGAAGAAGCAGTAAGAGGCCCTCGGGGATGAGCACGAGCCCGGAAGTGTAGGTCGCGATAATCATGAGCGCGGTCGCGATCGCCATCCCGGCGTAATCGATGAACTCGCGCCGGCGCAGTGCCCGCAGAAAACACCACACCTGCACCAACGTCAGCGCCAGCGCGAGCGGATACATCCGGGCTTCGCGCGAATACTTGATCGTGACGAGATTCACCGCGAAGAAAAGTGCTGCGATCGCTGCGGTAAGTCGTTCTTGCTCCGCGCCGGTCTCATCGTCGGAACTGTTCAGGAGAAGCTCTCGAACGAGGAGGTAGATGAGAAAGATCGCAAGCGTCCCCGTGAGTGCCGAGAGCGATCGCATCGCGATCAGCGAATCGCCGAACAGTCCCATCCAGAAATGGAGCAGCACGTCGTGCAGGCCGAGTTCCCCCGGATTAGCTCGCGCCTGAACCGTCAGGACCTGCTTGATCGTGGGGGCGCTGGCGGCGATCCACGACGCGCTCTCGTCGGGCGATAGATCGCGCGAACCAAGATTGCCGAACCGAAGGATAGCGCCGCTGACGACGGCCGCGACGAGGACAGGCATTGCGTTCACTCGTCGCCATCGCGACGTATGGAGAATCGGCTCGATTCGACTAGATCCCCTTCTTCAATTTAGGTGAAGGCTGGAAACCGATTGTGCGCAAGGCTGGGATTCTCATCGGCTTCAGTGTGTGGGGATTCACGCCCTTGCGCGCCTTGTGTCGGCGCACGGAAAAGGTGCCGAAGCCGCTGATACCGAAGCGCTTGTCCCGCCGCAGCGCAATCGCAATCTGCTCGAACACCAGGTTGATCGTGCGCGCCACCTCCTTTCGAGGAAGCGAGGAGTTTTGGGTCACGACATCGATTAGTTCGGCCTTCGTCATCGCGATCGGTTCAATTTGCCGAAGTCTTTTCGAGTTCCCGCCAAATGAGACCCCAGCGCACGCCATGATCGCTTACGATCACGCGAGTGATATTGAAATGCGCCATGATCCGCTCAAGAATCGCGGCGCCGGCAAAGATTACGTCCGCACGCCCCTCTTTGACTCCGGGGAGTAGTTTACGCTCTTCGAGCCCGACACCGCCCAGGCGAGCGATCGCTTGCAGAACCTGCCTCTCGGATAGTTCATAACCATGTACCCGGTCCGGATCGGATACCGCCAGATCCAGCGCGACGGCGCACACCGTTGTGACTGTTCCGGCGATTCCGACCATGACGTCAGGCTGGAAGTTCCACCGCAATCCACCAAGGGCCTGATCGATAGCGAGACGCAGTTCGATTGCCTCGCGTGCTCCCGGTGGATCGGAATGGATAAAGCGCTCAGTCAGGCGTACCGATCCGATTTGCAGGCTCACGCCGTCGATCGCTCCGCCCGGCTGTGCGCGAATCAGTTCGGTTGAGCCACCGCCGATATCGACGATTAGGATCTTTCCTGCCGGGTCGAGCTTGAGCCCTTTGATCGACGACAGGTAGGACAATTGCGCTTCGGTCTCGCCGGAAATGATATCGAGGTCGACACCGCACCGCTCCTTGGCGCGCGCGATAAAGGCCGCGCCATCCTGCGCGTCGCGCAATGCCGACGTTGCTGCCGTCAGGATTTTCTCTGCGCCAAGGCCTCGAGCCTTCGCCACGAATTCTGCGATCGTGTCGAGGGTCCGCGAAGCGGCTTCGGGACTCAACTTGCCGGACGCATCGACACCGCGACCGAGCCGCGTGATCCGGGCAAAGTCGCCGAGCTTGCGCAGACTACCATCGGCAGTCTGCTCCGCCACGAGCATCAGGATCGTATTCGTACCGACATCGAGCGCAGCCAGTTTCATGCGGGCACCT
>Ga0335069_10003721_pt1 | contig 22913 bp, 18 predicted proteins | sample Lox_Sample_11_FD_206714 | JGI IMG/M metagenome (GOLD analysis project Ga0335069, IMG submission 206714) | Soil microbial communities from Loxahatchee National Wildlife Refuge, Florida, United States - Lox_Sample_1.1 | ecosystem: Environmental > Terrestrial > Soil > Wetlands | place: USA... | reverse complement strand
ACCACGCGCATCGCGGCGGTGCCGACCCGATCACCCTGTGCGTTCGCGATACCGTGCGCGAAAATCCCTCCGCCTCCGTGATCGATCAGACTCGGTTGGCTCATCGCCGGCAACTCGCACAAATAAGCAATATTGGTGAGCACGTAGAGGATCACGACGACCCCTGCACCCAGCGCGAGAGCCTTGGGCAGATTGCGTCCCGGCTCGCGCACTTCGGACGCGGCGAAAGTCACGCTCCCCCACGCATCGGCAGAGAAGAGTCCCCCAACCATCGCGGCACCAAACGCCGCAGCCCAGCCTATGGAGAGCGGTCGATCACCGAAGAATCCTGCGCCGGTGCCGAAGTTCATTTGGATCGCAAAGCGATTTGGCCACAGGAAACATCCCACCAAAACGATCAGCAAAAGCGAGAGAATTTTGGTGCCGGTAAAGAGGTTCTGCACGAGCTTGCCGTAATCGAGGCCACGCAGATTAACGGCCGTCAGCAGGAGAATCACTGCGATTGCGACCAGTCGCTCGTATGAGAGGCCGAAACTCTCGTTACCCAGCAAGACCTGCGGCCCGATCGTGGGACAGAATACCGCCGCGAAACGAGCGAAGGCGACAGCGACGGCGGCTATCGTGCCGGTTTGGATAACCAGTAAAAGCGCCCAGCCGAAGGAGAAGGCGATCGGCTCGCCATACGCCTCGCGCAGGAATACATATTGGCCGCCTGCGTGCGGCAGCATTGCTGCTAACTCTCCGTAAGCAAGCGCGCCAACTATCGTCATCAAGCCGCTGACGATCCAGACCAGCAGCAACGCAGCGGGCGACCCGGTTTGTCGAGTGATATCGGCCGAAACGATGAAGATACCAGAGCCGATCATCGAGCCTGCAACGATCGCTGCTGCATCAAACAAAGACAGTCCGGCTTTCAACCGGGCCGGTTCGCTCATTCCTTTATTAGTACTAGGCGTGAGAGGTCGCTACAGGCTAGTCGCTTTGCCGCGTTACACCGGCGGGAAATCAAGCGAATTGGGAACATTGGTGTCGAAGCCCTGATAGCTCCTACATCAAGGTAAGTCATCTGCCACGCGCACCGGTCGAGCACGATCAGTGCGCGTGGCGATGAGCACAGATACAGGCTGCTTAGGATGCAGCGGGCGACGCGGCCGGGCTGCCGGCATCACTCGCGGCGGGGCTGGCTGCTTCGCTTGCAGCAGGGCTTGCTGCTTCAGACGCTGCTGGAGCTGCTTCCGACGCAGCGGCGGCTGGAGCCGAGGCTTCGGGAGCCGGCGTCTCTTCGCCCTTTTGGCAGGCCGTCACAGCAAAGAACATCGGAACAAGGGCCAGAACCAGGTACTTGCGCATCACTTTCTCCTTCGTATCCTGCGGACCAGACGTATGTCGGATTCGGCGCTAGAATACTTTACGCAAATCGTGACTTCAAGGATTGCGATGAGTGTACACGGCGCGTGAAACTTACTCTTCACCGCAATCCGCTCCTCTCCAAGACAAGATTTTGCTTTGCGCCTGATCGCGTGTAAAGATCATGGGCTGCAAGCCGTATGGTTGGGAGGAGAGGGGTTGTGGCGGTGCGGCGCAGCTTTAGTATTCCGCGCAGAAAAGCAGCGAGAGACTTTTCGGCCGGCTCGGAGAATCACTGGCATCCGCGAGTGGTCGAGCACGAGATGGACATGGCTCGTATGGAGGAGCGATCTTCAACCTTCTGGTGGCTGATTGAGAGTGCTCGCCGCCTGATGGGTCTGGATTATCGGGTGGTGAAACCACCGAGACGAGCCGTAGAACGCGAGAACGAGGAAGCTTGGCCCTCGCGCGAATGAGCGTCTCGCTTAACTGAGATCGAGTTCGCCCGTTAGCGGGCCTGAGCGAGAGCGTGTGGCGCGGGACGGCCCATCGCCGAGGCGAAGGCGTTGGTCGCCGCCGTCATATACGGCTGCGGCATCAATCCGACAAGCACTACCAGAATTGCTGCAACCGCAACGCTCAACAGCAACCCGGGACGGGCGCTCAAAGGTTTGATCGCAACGTCGCCTTCCTGCATGTATATCGCGACGATCACGCGGATGTAGTAGTAGGCGGAGATCACGCTGTTCAGAACCGCGATTACGACCAGCCACACGAGACCCGCATCCACCGCAGCCGAGAAGATATAGAACTTTCCGACAAACCCAGCTAGTGGTGGTACGCCAGCCAGCGATAGCATAAACAGCGTCATCGCCGCAGCGAGACCCGGGTAGCGCACCGATAATCCGCGATAGTCGCTGATCAGCGCGGGCTCACCGATTCGCTCCAGCGCAATCACCACCGCAAAGGCTCCAAGACTCGTCACCGCATAGGCCACAAGGTAGTAGAGCAATGCTGCGCCCGCTGACTGCGTCGGGGCGGCTGCCATTCCGACAATCACGTAACCCGCGTGGGCGATCGCGGAATAGGCGAGCATCCGCTTGATATTCGATTGCACCAACGCGACGACGTTGCCGATCGTCATCGTCAGGACCGCGACGAGCCACAACGCGCCAGTCCAATAGCCGCTCAGCGGTCCGAGATAGACCAGGAAGATCCGGGCAAAGGCGGCGAAGGCAGCGAGTTTGACCCCCACTGCCATGAAGGCCGTTACCGGCGTCGGAGCTCCCTCGTAAGCATCGGGCGTCCACATATGGAACGGCACCGCCGCGACTTTGAAGCCGAACCCGATCAGGATCATGCCGAGTCCGAGAATCAGATAGGTGTTCGCCACCGGGTTGCTCGCCAGCAGCGCACGGAGAGGCTCGAGACGAATCGTTCCGGTTGCGCCGTAGATCAGCGCGATTCCGTAGAGCAGAAAGCCGGTTGAAAAAGCGCCGAGCAGAAAATACTTCATCGCGCCTTCGCTCGATCGCGCCTCACGGCGAAGGAGACCCACCATCGGATAGACCGCGATCGACATCGTCTCCAAGCCAAGAAAGACGATAATCAGATCACCGGCCGCGGCCATGAGCATCATGCCCATCACAGCAAAGAGCATCAGGCCGTAGTACTCGGCACCAGCCAACTCGGCGTCGGCCGCGTATTGGATCGACATCGCGACTGTCAGGGCAGTCGCCACGATAATCGCTACCTCGAAAAACCCGGCGTAGTCATCGATCATCAACGCGCCGCCGAAGCTTGAACGATTCTCGCCAAAGGTAAACAGCACCCCGATTAGCGCCGCCAACAGGGTCACCAGCGTGAGAAAGCCCATCCCCGCGCTGTCTTCGTCTTTGATCCGTACTCCGGCAAGCAGCACGACCATCGCGCCCAGCGCGATGATTATGAGCGGGGTAACAGGTAACCAATCAAATCCGACGGCGGCTAAATTAAAGGGGGTCATTTCGTAGCAATCCGGTCGGCTTGGCCCGACAGCGTCGCGAGCCTCGTATGAGATTCAATAGCCAATTGCGCCTGCGCTGCATGCACGCGATCGAGGAGCGCCGCCACAGACGGTTCCATCCGCGTAATCAGCGGCTTGGGATAGAGACCCATCAGGAGCATCAGGGCAATCAGCGGCACCATCACAGCCAACTCGCGTCCGGTCAAGTCCTTAAGGGTCTGATTAACCGTATGGGTGATCGGTCCCCACATCACGCGCTCGTAAGCCCACATCATGTAGAGCGCGCCGAGAATTACACCGGTCACAGCGAAAGCAACGATAACTTTGGAAGCCAGGAAGGCTCCGAGAAGGATCAAGAACTCGCCAACGAAGCCGTTCAAGCCCGGCAGACCGATCGCCGACAGCATCGCGAACATAAAAACCGCGGCATAGAGCGGAACACTCTTCCAGAGACCGCCAAACTCAGAGATTTCCCGCGTATGACGTCGCAGGTAGATCATGCCCACCAGCAAGAAGAGCGCGCCGGTCGAGAGACCGTGATTGAGCATCTGGTAGACCGCTCCTTCGACTCCTTGCGGGTCGAGCGCGAAAATGCCGAGCATCACGAAGCCCAGATGGCTCACGGAGGAGTAAGCGATCAGCCGCTTGAGGTCCGGCTGTACCATCGCAACCAGAGCGCCGTAGATAATTCCGATCGTTGCCAGGGTAAGGAAGATCGGCGCAGCCTCTACCGCCGCACCCGGGAAAAGCGGAATCGCGAAGCGGATAAAGCCGTAGGTGCCCATCTTGAGCATCACACCAGCAAGGATTACCGACCCTGCAGTTGGTGCTTCTGTATGCGCGTCCGGGAGCCAGGTATGCACCGGCCACATCGGCACCTTAATCGCGAAGGCGATCGCGAAACCGGCGAACAGCCAGCGCGCCTCCACGCGACTGAGCGAGACGTTGTAGAGGCTCGCGAGGTCGAAGGTGATGTGGCCTAGCTGGGCACGCGCTACTCCTACGAGATAAAGCATCGCGACCAGCATCAGCAGCGATCCGAGCATCGTGAAGAGCACGAACTTGAAGGTCGCGTAGAGCTTGCGCCCGTGACCCCAAATGCCGATGAGAAAGTACATCGGCACCAGCATCACTTCCCAAAAGACATAGAAGAGGAACAGATCGATCGCGAGCAGCGCGCCGAGCAGGCCCGTCTCAAGGATCAGCATCAGGAAGCAGAACTCGCGCGGGCGCATCGCGATATCTCCGCCACCCGAGTACAGCAACGCGAGCGTTATCAGGATCGTAGTTAGGACAGCGAGAAAGAGGCTGATCCCATCGATCCCCAGATGGTACGAAATCCCGAACTGAGGAATCCAGTTATACTGCTCAAGGAACTGATATCCGCTCTTAGTCGGATCAAAGACGATTAGGATATAGAAGCTCAGCGCTAGCGGAATCAGCGAAAAGATAAAAGCCGATCGCCAGATAGCGTTTTCCTCGCTCTGCAGGAGGATAGCAGCCGCACCGAGCAACGGCGTGAAAATCAGGGCACTCAACATCAGGTCTGACATCAGGCCATCACCCGGTAGACGTAGTAGGCGACTATCGCGACCGCACCCAGCAGATAGACGAAGGCGTAATGCTGCACGTTGCCGGTCTCGCTATGGCGCAGTCCTTCGCCACTGGTTTCGACCGCCAGACCGGAACCATTAACGATACCGTCGATCACACCGACATCGACCCCGCGATGTAAGACGTAGGTCGAGATCCAGAAGAGCGGACGCGAGATCAGCTCGTTGTATACCTCGTCGACGTAGTACTTCTTCGAAAGCGTTGTGTAGAAAGCTTGTAGCTTGAACGAAAGCAACATGGGCAGACCCGGCAACCGCAGATAGAAGACGTAGGCCAGCGCGATTCCGGCAAGCGCCACGATCGTTGCGAGTCCGCTGAGCATCGCCGCCGGAGCGTCGCCCGCGAAATGCGGTGTCCCGACGATCGGCTCGAGGAAGCGCGCGAAGGCGTCGCCCCAGCCGATTCCCTCCGGGAGACCGAGCCATCCGGCGATAACCGAGAAGACCGCAAGGATCATCAGCGGTATCGTCATCACGGCCGGAGATTCGTGGCAATGATGCTCATTCTCGGGCGAGAGGCGGGATTCGCCGTAGAAAGTCAGGAAGAGCAGCCGGAACATATAGAACGAGGTCATACCGGCGGTAATCAGGCCAAGGAGCCAGAGCCAGTAGTATCCGGCACGATAGGCCGATTCGAGAATCAGGTCCTTCGAGAAGAAGCCAGCGAGCGGGGGCACGCCGCTGATAGCGAGTGTCGCGACCAGCATCGTGATCCAGGTCTTCGGGAGCTTCGTTCGCAGGCCACCCATCTTGCTCATGTCCTGCTCACCATCGAGCGCATGAATCACCGATCCAGCGCCAAGGAAGAGCAGCGCCTTGAAGAAGGCATGGGTCATCAGATGGAAGATACCGCTGGCGAAAGCGCCGGTGCCGACACCGAGCATCATGTAGCCAATCTGGCTCACGGTCGAATACGCGAGAACGCGCTTGATATCGGATTGAACCAGCGCGATCGTCGCCGCGAAGAACGAGGTAACGGTGCCGACAACGGCAACGACCATCAGCGCGTCGGGAGCGAGCACGAACATAAACCCGAGCCGCGCGATCATGTAGACGCCCGCGGTGACCATCGTAGCGGCGTGGATCAGCGCGCTGACCGGTGTAGGACCAACCATCGCGTCAGGCAGCCAGACATAGAGCGGAATCTGGGCCGACTTACCCGTGGCGCCGAGGAAAAGTAACAGACCTGCGGCCAGTGCGACCGGCTGGAGCATCGCAGCATGTTCTCGCAGGCCGGCGAAGGTCAGCGTCCAAACGCCATGCGATCCCAAAGCCGCGACGATCGTGAACAGGCCAAGCAGAAAGCCTGCGTCACCTATCCGGTTCACGATAAAGGCCTTGCGGCCGTTGTAGGCGTATTCAGGATTCTCATACCAGAACGCAATCAGGAGGTAGGAGCAGAGTCCGACACCCTCCCAGCCAACGAACATCAGCAGCAGGTTGTCCGCCAGGACCAGCACGAGCATGGAGAAGGTGAACAGGTTCAGGTAAGTGAAGTACCGAGCGTAATCGGCTTCGTGGGCCATGTAGCCCGCCGAGTAGATATGAATCAGTGTGCCGACACCGCTGACCACCAACGCCATCACAGCGGTAAGCGCATCGAAGCGCAGAGCCAGATCGACATGGAAGGGACCCGCCGAGATCCAGGGCCACAGGGTCAGAGTGAGCGCTGATCCAGCCGGCATCGACCAGAGCGTCGCGAAGGCATAGAGCGAAGCCAGGAAGGCCACTCCAATCGCGGCGGGGGCCATGAAATTGACCGCGCTACGACTCGCGCTGCGGCCGAGGAACAGATTGTAGAGCACCCCGAGCGCAGGAAAGAGCAGAATCGCCCCGAGAGCTGGAAATTCTTGTGTCATTTCTACCAGCGCAGCAACGTCAGGTCGTCCGCGTTAACGGTCTCGCGATTACGGAAGACCGCAATGATTAGTCCTAAACCTACTGCCGCCTCGGCCGCGGCCACCGTCATCGCGAAGAAGACGATAACCTGACCATCCATCGAGCCCAGCTGCCGACCGAGCGCGACGAACGCCAGATTCACGGCATTCAGCATCAGCTCGACTGACATGAACATCACGATCAGGTTGCGCCGAATCAGCATCCCGGCGACACCGATAGTGAAGAGGACCGCGCTGAGGATCATAAAGTAGCTGGTTGGCGTGGTCATCCCGCAGCGCTCCTGAAGTTCTCGTGTTCCTCATTGGAGGGGCGGGACGAACTCGCGGGAATCCGTCGAGCAAGGCCGATTGCGCCGACGACCGCAGCCAATAACAGCACCGAAGTCACCTCGAAGGCGACGAGATAGTCGGAGAAGAGCAACTTGGCCAGGCTGGCCAACGAGCCATAGTCATCGGGCAAGGGAGCCGATTTTATCTGGCTTTGCCCCTGCACGAAGAGCGAGGCCAGTTCGGCAGCCAGCGCCGACGCTCCAATCGCGCCGACGAATTTCAGCCACAACTGCCCGCCGAGCGGCGGATCGGATTGCAGATTGAGCAGCCAGATGACGAAGAGGAACAGGACCATAATCGCGCCGACGTAAATACTGATCTGCAAGAAGCCGACAGTCACGGCACCCAAGCCCATAAAGAGGATACCGATATCGAGCAGCGTCAGCGCAAAAGAGAGCAGCGCGTGCACCGGATTCCGCTGGAAAATCATTCCCAGCGCCGAGAAGACGGCAAGCGCACCGAAGAAAGCGAATAACGGGAGGCTCATCGCTATTTAGCCCCCATCGCGACGACGACAAAGGCCGTCGCAAGGAGATTGAGCAGTGCCAGTGGCACCAGCCCTTTCCATCCGAACTGCATCAACTGATCGTAACGCAGGCGCGGCAGTGTCCATCGAATCAGAATCTGGAAACAGCAGAAGAAAACCACTTTCGCCCAGAACGCGATAATTTGGAGGATCGCTACCAACAGATTCGGAAGATGGAGCGACGCTCCGTGCGGTCCGGGGAAATGGAATCCGTCGGCGTAGAGCCACGGCACCTGCCATCCGCCAAAGAAGAAGAGCGTGATCAGCGTAGCGACCAGGACGACTTCGGCGAAGTCGGTCATCATGAAGACGGCCTGTTTGCCACCTGAGTACTCGGTGAAGTAGCCCGCGACCAGTTCCGACTCACCTTCCGGCAAGTCAAAAGGGACGCGCTTCGATTCGGCCATCCCCGAGGTCAGCAGCAGCAGGAAGGAGACCGGTTGCAGCAGGATTCCCCATCGCGGCAGCCAGCCGAACCACACCCCACCCTGTGCACGACACATCTCCTGCAGGTCGAGCGAGCCGTAAACGACAACCACTGCGATAATCGCGAGACCCATCGCGATTTCGTAGGAGATCATCTGAGCGCTGGCGCGGATACCTCCCAGCAGCGCCCATCGATTGTTCGAGGCCCATCCGCCGAGCGCAACGCCGTAAACGCCAACGCCCAAGACGGCGAGAATATAGAGCGCTGCGACGTTGAGTTCGGCCGCCTGCAGCGTGATCGAGCGCGAGCCGATTGTAAGTACGTCACCGATCGGCACGACCGCAAAAGTAATGATCACGGGAAACAGTGCCAGAAATGGCGCAAGGCCGTGCACGAAGCGATCTGCGCCGTCGGGAATGAAATCTTCCTTGGTAAAGAGTTTTACTGGATCAGCGATAAGCGTGTTGATGAAACCGAAGTTCGGCATCCCAAGCTTCTTACCGACACCGAAGATCGCCGCGCGGTTCGCCCCGATTCGATCCTGAATCAGCGCCGCACCTTTGCGTTCAAACCAAAGCAATACACCGGTCAGGTTGAGCACCAGGACCAGGATTACGAGCGCTTTGATCGCGCCAATCAGCAGTTCAATCGCCACCATCAACTCCGCGATATGGTGCACCAGCAGCAAAATACTTGGGACATTGGCAGTGGAACCTCAAGTCGCGACGTGGGTGCTCCGCGAAATCCTGATAGTGGTAGCCCAAATCGGTCCCGCATGCCAGAGGGCGAGGACGGATCATGAGACACAGTGATTGTGCTTGCCTCGTTATCCGGATAATCCTTCGGCAGGAGCTTGCTTCTCGCCTTGCGTATTATTTCCGGCGCAGCCCATGGCCGCAAAATGGCCGCCCCGCGCGGATTGGAAACCCGTCCTGCCACGGCGCGGATTCGGGCGTCGATTTTCTCACGTATCGCTTCGCGGATGGACCTCGATCGGGCCCGCGTGCTGGATATTTTTGCGGGCAGTGGGTCCCTTGGTATCGAGGCTCTCTCGCGAGGCGCTGGCAACGCAGTGTTCGTCGATTCCGCTCGCGCCGCCGCCAACACGATCACCCAAAATCTGCGGCAACTCGGTTTGGATAAGCGCGCACGGATCCTCATGATGGACTTCCGGCGCGCACTCGACGAAGTGGCTCGCGAGACCAAGCGCTTCGATCTCATCTTTGTGGACCCGCCGTTTGCTGAAGATTCGAGTGCCGAAGTGCTTGCCAAGCTGCTACGACTCGATTTAATAAACCCTCACGGTATTGTCACAGTCCGGCAATACTATCGTGCGGCCGAACTCAAGGTGACCGAGTTGGAGTGTGTAAGCCGCGCAACTATCGGCGATCATCGGATCGCCCTTTACCGGCTACCCGAGAAGGCAGCCGCGAACGATTTGTGAGAACGAATGGCACCCAAAGGCAGTGATCGACGCCCCCTCATCGCAATTTACCCGGGCAGCTTCGATCCGATTCATTACGGCCACATCGACATAATCCGGCGCAGCGTCGCGGTCTTCGATGAGGTTATCATCGCAATCGCTTACAACCCGCATAAGGATTCGGCGCTCTTCACAGCCGACGAACGCGTCGAGATGATCCGCGAAACGATCCATGACCTTGAGCCCAAGGCCCGTGTCGACAAGTTCAGTGGCCTGAGCGTGGACTACGCCGAGCGGATCGGCGCGAGTGTGATTGTACGGAGCCTGCGTGCCGTCACCGACTTCGACTACGAGCTGCAGATGGCTCACATGAACAAACAGATGAAGCCGACGGTCGAAACGGTTTTCCTATTCGCGAATCCGAAGCTGTTCTTCAGCGCGTCGCGTCTCATTAAGGAAGTGGCCGGCTACGGCAAGCGTCTGCCTGAGCTGGTGCCGGATCCCGTGATGACCCGTCTGCGCAGCAAACTCAAGGTCGACTAAGCCACATCCATCGACTCGCGGAACCATCAGTTCGCTTTCGGTTTCGCGGGATTAATCCAGCAGGTAAAATCGGGCTGCGCCGGATTTAAACGGCGCAGCTAAATTTTTATGACCAAACTGAATCGCCGAATCGCTGCAATCAAACCCTCTGCCACGATGGCCGCCGAGGCGCGCGCCACCGAACTGAAAGCCGCCGGCGTCGATATTATCTCGCTCGCCGCGGGTGAACCCGACTTCGATACGCCGGAGCGGATCAAAGATGCCGCGCGCAAGGCGCTCGCCGAAGGGATGACCCATTACACGCCGGTCAGTGGCACCGCCGATCTGAAGAAGGCGATTTGCCTCAAGCTCAAGCGCGACAACGGACTCACTTATGAGCCTGCCGAAATTCTCGCATCGGCGGGCGGCAAGCAGGCCGAAGCGAACGTAATAGCGGCGCTGTTCGATGAAGGCGATGAAGTCATAATCCCGACGCCGGCGTGGGTCAGCTTCGTCGCGATGGTGAATCTCAGCGGCGCTGAAGCGAAACTCGTCGATTGCCCGGAGGAGAACGGCTTCCTGCTCGACCTCGAGCGGCTGCGCAAAGCGATCACACCGCGCACTCGCGGGATCATTCTGAACTCGCCATCGAATCCGACCGGCGCAGTCTATTCGGCTGAGCAACTATCGGCGATCGCCGGCATCCTGCTCGAAGCGGGTATTTGGGTAATGTCGGACGATGTGTACGAGCATATCGTCTACGATAATCCGGCGCCTCATCTATTCGCCGTCGAGCCGCGCCTCAAGGCGAACGGCATTATCTTCAATTCGCTCTCGAAGGCCTACGCAATGACCGGATGGCGTATCGGGTTTGCGGCGGGTCCCAAAGAGGCTATCGCAGCAGCCTCGCGCTTGCAGAGCCAGAACAGCGGGAACCCCAACTCGATCACACAAGCCGCAGCGATCGAGGCGCTCACTGGTCCGCAGGACGACATCAAGACGATGATGGCGGAATTCAAGAAACGCCGCGAGCTGGTCGTGGATCGCGTGCGCAAGCTTGAAGGGTTCAAACTCCCCAACGTGCCCGAGGGTGCTTTCTACGCGTTTCCGAATATCTCAGCGTGGATCGGCGCCTCACTCGACGGCAAGAAGATCGTCGACGGCAACTCGTTCGCCGAGATCATTCTGAATGAGGCGCACGTCGCACTCGTCGGTGGTAACGACTTCGGCGCGCCGAATCACATCCGGATGAGCTACGCGACCTCGCTGGATAATCTGACCGAGGCGTTCGATCGGATCGAGAAGCTGCTCAAGCGACTCAAGAAGTAGGTATCGATCGGCTTGTCATTTCTGCGCGGAGCAAAGACCCTCGCGATTCTTCGCTTCGCTCAGGATGACAAATATCTTTGCCTAATCACGCTTTACGCCATGGCGCTGGGAATTCTCCGGTGACCCGCCATTTTCGATAATCAGCGAGTATCGTAGCGTGATCGAAAGCTAGCGGGCTTGGCGGTTTCGCCGGATCGAACAGACGAGCTTCTTGCGCGTCATCCTGCCCTTTCGGCTCGCCAGTCGCTCGTCCGACATAAACGACGCCGACGGTCTGACCGCGCGGATCGCGATCGGGTCGCGAATAAACGCCGAGCAGTGCCACCAATTCGACTTCGAGTGAAGTCTCCTCGCGCGCTTCGCGAATCGCCGCACTCTCGACCGTTTCGCCGATCTCGACAAAGCCACCGGGAATAGCCCATCCGGGTGGCTGATACTTGCGCTCAATCAGCACGATTCGATTGCCGACTTCGATAATTACGTCAGCAGCTATAGGAGGACATACCGGGCGTGGCATCGCTCAACTCTACCACGACGTCGGATATGCAGGAGGACGTATGCGGATTGGCTCTATCCGATTTGCGGCGCCGGAGTGTCGCAAAGGGTTGCGCACTAAGCGAATCCTCGGGCCTCCGAGCCCTCGTTCAGAGTCAAAAGGGTATTCGCGCGCTCAAAACGACGGCGTGATTGTATGCCGGCTGATCGGTCACGGCGACCTGATAGCCTACGCCCGCAGTAATCCCGACACGCTCGTAAACCGGAATCCTGCCGATCACCACTCCCGGGGTTACAAACACCTGTGTCTCTCCTTCGCGTCCGCCGTTCGGCCACCAGGTATAGTTGACTTCGAGTTCCGGCCAGAAAAGCCTGAACAGGCGGTACTGAAACGCCGTATTCCACGCCAGAGGCATGCCCAATCGCTGAAGGCCTCCGTCGGGGAGTGAAATGCCAGCGGTAGTCTGCACGTCGAAGTCGCCGACCCCCTTCCCAAGAGCGATTGTCGGTGTGAAGATGCCGTGGCGATTGCTGTTGCCGGCCGTTCCTGTGGGCGCGCTGAACCCCATAAGAGCAGTGACGATGTAGTTACCGCTCTCTTCGTTCGCGGAGAGCAATCGGTACTTAACCAGAAACGTCTCGTCAGCCCATCCATCAGTAGCAGGCTTGTGAGTTTTGGTTGCATGCTGAATAGCTCCGTTATGCGCTATCCACGCGGGCACACCGAGGATGAACTCCGTGTTTTGAAACGGGATCAGTTCGAGCCCCTTACCTCCACCGAAGTTGTCTGTGGCAGCCCCATGTTGGTTACCTTGCCAGAACTGATCATAACGGAATTCTTCTTCAAGGCGCGGGGTCACCGTTACCAGTGGCGTAACCCAATGGGGCTGTTCGTTCTGAATAGCGGACACCCGTACGAACCAGTTGCTGAAGTAGTCCACAATCGCAGTCGCGAAGGGCGAGCTATGCGGTATTGCATCAGGCGTGGTTTGAGCTAGGCACGGCGAGACTAATGAGAATAACCCGATGAACGCCGCCATCGCGAGACGACCACCTATTCGGCATCTAGTGAGTAATTTAATATGGCATCTGGATTGTATCATGGCATTTCAGTCCAATCGGACGCGTCAGCGCAGTGAGCTAGTCAGAGACGACCACAGGTCGGCGATTGAGGCTCAGCGCCTGACGCGACTTATTCGTTGATGTTTAAATTATGAACTTTCGGATCGTACGCGCTGTATCCGCTACAAGATCGAAAGATGAATCCGTCGGATGCAACTTCGCTACGCTAGGGACCTCGCGTGAATCTATCGAGACGATCGGCTGCTAAGGTCCCAAGTTCTTGCGCCGTCTTTACTGAACGAGAAGGAATAATTGACGTCATCATAAAACGGCCCGTTCTAGTGGCCCGCCTGGAGCGATCGACCAGTTGCTTGATCAACGGACGCCTTCGCAATCGAGAAGCCATACAGTGCATCAGCATAAGCGGCATCGTCATCGGTGAAGTTGCGTTGCGCGTCTTCGAGCTCGACTACGTCGGCGAGACCCGTAGCGTATCGCTTATCTGCTAAATCGAGCTGAGCGCGAGATGCTGCCAACGCGTGCTCGGCGAAATGAATCCTTTGCACAGCAGATTGCCAGTTAAGAAAGGTGGTCTTCACCTGCAGCACGATTTGCTGACGAAGGTCCTCGATCTGGCTTTCGACGGCCTTTTGACGCAATCGCGCCTCTTCGACCTCGTGAGAAGTGAGAAAACTGTTAAAAATAGGCCAGGTGATAACGATACCAACATTGAAGTTGTTCACCGCTGGCAAACCAGTTCCGAAGGCTGAATAGCCGCCTACCGCATTGACGGTCGGATAGTAATCGCTGCGATACTCCTTGACTTGCGCACCCATCGCAGCTGCCTGAGCGCGCAGCGCTGCGAAGTCAGGTCTTAATTCCATTGCCGACTTCATCAACGAGTCCATCGTTTCGTTGATATTCGCGTACCAAAGGACGTCAGTGAGCGCGTAATTCGGGCTCCTTCCTCCCAGTCCCAGGGCATTGTCGAAGGCGGCTATCGCATCAGCTTCAGCATTACGGGCATCCACCAGATGCAACTGAGCGCGCTCAACCTCGGCTTTCGTGACATACACGTCGAGCTCGGGCCTAAGACCAGCTTTAGCCTTGACGGTGGCCTCGTGGAGGTGAAACTGACGCTCCTCGACCGCTTTCTCATAAACGCGAATGAGCTGTTTGGCCTTTAGCAACGCAAAATATCGCTCCGATACTTCGAGAATTAGATCCAGATCAACGAGTTGCGCTTGCTGTTGAGCGGCATCCGCTTCCAGACGACGCTCCTTAACGAAGCCACGACGACGCCCGAAATCAAAGAGATACTGAGATATAGCAACTCCGGCACCATAGCTGTTCGCGGTATCCCAGTTTTGTGACGTATCACTGGATGGCTGATCGTGGTTGCTTCCCGTCAGCCGCGGGAGAGCTCCATAAGGATTGTAGTAGCTTGTATTGCCGATCCCGTTGTTCGTGTTACGAAGGTACTCGCTGACGCCATATACCTGTGGTCCCAGACCCGACCGGGCTTCTCCAACCTGTTCCTCTGCAGCCCCAGACTCGGCTGCCGCCGCGGCCACCCGCGGATGATATTTCAGAGCAATTGCGATGGCATCCTTCAGAGTGACTTGAGACCCTGCCGGCAATGGTAGCTCCAATGTATGTTGTGCTGTCGAAAGCGTGGGAGCAGACGCTTCCAGCTTGGGAACCGTTACGGCTGTCGAGGAAGATTGTCCGGGCGCCGAGGCAGGCAGCTGTGTTTGATCGAATCCGCTGGCGGCCCCGACCGTGAGCATTAACGTCGCTAAAGCGGTTAGCAGTGACGATGTGTATCTTAGCATCTTCGGTATGAGTTTCGTGGACAAAGGACGTAACTTTGAGCAGAACGACTGCATTGCTATTCAGCCGTTGCGACAAAGGCGGGCATGCCTTTCTCAGCAAGGTCATACTTGACCGGCTCGCCATCTGACCAATTGTTGTTGAAAGCGGCCACGACCAAAGCAGTATTGGTCAAACCAGAAGTGATCTCGGCATAGTGATCATCGACGATGCCGACACCAACGGGCACTTCGGCGATTCGTCCATCTTTAACCACGAGGACTTTGTTTCGGTCGGCACCGCCCAAGGCGCTTGCAGGCACGCGAAGCGCATCGGCATGGTCCTCCAACATCAAGGTCACCTGGGCATACATTCCCGGAAAGAGTTCGTTCTTGGGATTATCGAGATCGACCTCGGTAAGCATCGTTCTGGTTGCGAGATCGAGCGAATGGGCGAAGCGGACGACCGTGCCTTCAAAGCGCTTACCATGCAGACCCTGGACCTCGATCGTGGCTGGCATCCCTGCGCGGATGGCACTGACCTGCCCCTGCGGCACATAGACGTAGACACGTAACTTATCCAGCCGAGCGACACTCACGACGGGTGCCGCCGACCCTCCGGGCCGCGCGGCCCCTTGCATAGGCGCAGCCACGCTTTGCTGACCACCAGCGTGGATTAAGGCACCGGGATCGACGAAACGTTCCGTTATCACACCGTCGAATGGCGCTATGATGCGGCGGTAGCTATCCATAGCCATCAGTTCGTCGACGTTGGCCCTCGCCTCATCAAACTTTCCCTTGGCTATATCGACATCCTGGCGAGCAACCAGTCGTGGGTCACTCTTCCATACACCCTCGAGTCGTTCGTAAGTGATGCGCTGAACTTCGAGATTCGTCCGCGCTCGTGTTAGCTGTTGATCGAGTTCGGGTACCTCGATAACCGCAAGCACTTGTCCAGCTTTGACGGCATCTCCTTTATCGACATAAATACTTTTCAGGTATCCGGTTACTTTTGAGTACAAAGCTGACTGGTAAAACCCAGCGAGATCACCGGGGAGAGTGATAGTGCGTGAAACGGTGCCGCGGCTCGGATGTACCACGCTAACGCTGGGTGCGGTCGAGGTCGCCCGACTTCTCTGCGCTGCCGGTTTCTCACACGCAATAGCCATCAACATAAGGGTCAGACAGAGCGGAATTATGACCAGCCGACTCATTGAACGTTCTCGCGACGAATGTAGATGAATTCGTAGATACAAGGGACCAATACCAGCGTGAGAACCGTCGATACGGCTAGACCTCCAGCAGCCGCTCGTGCTAAGGGGGCAGCGGCTTCAGCCCCAGCGCCAAGCTTCAGCGCAAGTGGCATCAGGCCCACCACAGTAGCAAGAGCGGTCATTAGGATTGGACGCATCCGGATGACCGCAGATTCCACAACCGCACGTCGCAAAGTCTCTCCTTCGCGCCTGCGCTGATTAGCGAAATCAACGAGTAAGATAGAGTTCGATACAACGATACCCACCATCACGATGATCCCCATGAAAGACTCGATATTGAGGGTTGTCCCGGTGAAGTAGAGGGTCCACACAACTCCGATAAGGCCCATCGGAACGGCGAACATGATGATGAAGGGGTCGAGGAAGGAGCGAAACTGCGCGACCATCACCAGGTAGAGCAGGATCACCGCCAGACCCAGACCAAAGCCGAAGCTCGAAAAGGACTTTTGCATCGCCGAGACCGAGCCTCGAAGATCGACGCGCAGATTCGGCGGCAAGTTCAGCTGAGCAATCGCTCGCGCGACAGCGTCCTGTGCGCCACCGAGATCATCGGTCTTCGGAGACACAAGAACGTCGACAACGCGCTGGATGTTGTAATGGTCAGCCTCGGCAGGATGGTTCTCGCTCACGATGTGCGCGACGTTCCGCAGTAGAACAGCATCTTCGCGAGCTCTTCTCGAGCCGGCTGAACTAACCGGAATGTTTTTGATCGTTTCGAGCGAGTTTATGTCAGGCTCCGGATATTGCGCCGTCAAAAAATAGTCATTGCCGGTCTTCGGTTCGATCCAGATCGACGGAGCGATCATGGCATTTGACGTGAGGGCCGTAATTAGATTGGTGACGACGCTCCTCTGGTCGAGCCCGAGCCGCGCCGCTTTCACTCGATCGACGTGGACGTTGAGCGTCGGGTAGTTCGATTCTTCCGGTATAAAGGTGTTGGCTACTTCAGGCAGCGATGAGATGGCATGTTGGACTTTCTCCGCGGCTGGATAGAGTGCCTGATAGGACGCCCCACTAATCTGCACATCAATCGGTGCGGCAAGCCCAAAATTGAGAACCGAATCGATGATGCTGCCCGAAGTGAAGAAGGTCTGCACTTCGGGAACGCGGTCGGCCAAGGCCTCCTTCAAGCGATCGATGTACTTGAAGGTCGATTCCTTGTGCTCTGTTTTGAGCGCAACCATTACGAAGCCTGAATCACTGGCGGCGTTGGATGAGAACATCGCGGAAAACCCCGGAGCCAAGCCGATGTTCGAGACGATCGTCGAAAGATCATCGGCCGGAATCACCTGCCGAATCACCTGTTCAATCCGCTCAGTAAGCGTTTCGGTCAGTTCGATACGTGTTCCCACTGGGGCGCGGTATTGAAGGATGAACTGACCCGCATCGGTCCGCGGGAACAGCTCCGTTCCGAGTTTCGGATAAAGGACGCCCGCACTCAGAAAGAGCACTGCCACCGCGACAAGAACGAGGGGCTTACGATCGAGCGCCTTTTCCAACGCCGCTTGGAAGCGATGCTCGAAACGTTCATATATCCGTTGAAAAGCACCGAGGAAGCCGCTGCGACCGTGTTCCTCAGCAAGCGCCTCCGCCTGTGTCAGGAAGCGCGCGCAGTAGATCGGAATAATCGTCATCGCAACCATATAAGACGCCAACATCGCTAGTACTACGGTCAGAGCCAGCGCGCTGAACAGGTACTTGGCGACGCCGAACAGGAACATGACGGGGAAGAAGACGATGATTGTGGTAATCGTCGACGCGAGGACGGGAAGCGCGACTTCATCCGCGCCGACTCGCGCGGCCTCTCGCGGCGCTTCACCAGCCGCCAAGTGACGATTGATGTTTTCGAGCACCACGGTCGAATCGTCGACTAAGCGGCCTATCGCCAGCGCGAAGCCCCCAAGGGTCATGATGTTGATGGTCCCTCCGGTCATCATGAGCCCGAAGGTACCGGCGAGAATTGAGAGCGGGATCGAAAGGAAAATCGCCAGCGTCGAGCGAAAGCTGCCCAGAAAGATGAGAATCATGAGAGAGGCGAGCACCGAGCCGGAAACAGCCTCATGCTCAAGTGCTTCTACGGCGTTGCGCACATACGTCGCCTGGCTGAAGATCGCCTTGAGTTTGATGGCCTTGGGGATGCCGTTGATGCGGGGGAGCAGGCTCTCGATTCCATCGACAATCGCGAGGGTATTGGCACCACTCTGTTTGAGAACTGGAATGTAGACGGAGCGCTGGCCGTTGATGCGCACAATATTCTGCTGGATTTGTGACGCATCCTCGGCATGCCCAATATCACCGACGAATACCGGACGCGCATCGGGACCGCCGACTTTGACCGGGACCTCATTGATGGCCTCCGGATTGTCGATCATGCTGTTGGTATAGACAAAGTAGTCAGTGGAGCCGATTTTCGCGTCACCCGCGGGAATAATAAGGTTCGCGCGATTCACCGCCTTGACGACACTCATTAATGTCATTCCGCGGGCTTGAAGGGCCGAAGGATCGACGTAGACCATGATTTGGCGGTATTTGCCGCCAAATGGAGGTGGCACCGACGTTCCACCCACGGTCGCAAGCCAGTTACGAATATTGTATTGCGCCTGATCGCGAAGCTGGGTCTCACTGAACCCTTCACCCGACACGGTGACTAGCGTAACCGGCAGCGATGAGGCTCCGGACTTGAGTACAAGTGGCGGCAAGGTGCCGGGTGGTAGATGCCTCAGATCGGCCATCGCCAGATTACCTAGTTGTGCCGCAGCCGCATCAAGATTCACTCCGGGATGAAAAAAGACCTTGATAACACTGACACCCGGTAGAGACCGCGATTCGATATGCTCGATGTCGCTTCCCAATGTGAAGAAGCGCTCAAACCGCCTGGTTATATCCGCTTCCACGTCAAGGGGCGGCATCCCGGGATAGAAAGTCGCAACTTCGACTACTGGAATGTGAAGACTCGGAAACACGTCGACCGGCATTTGGGCGAATGCCGTTATTCCTAGGATCGCGATAATCAATGCGCCCACAATAATCGTGTGCGGATTGCGCAAAGAAAAACCTGCCATAACAACTGTTCCTGCAACTCAGTAAGGAGAAGGTGGGACGTAAAGAGCTTCCTTGACGGTCGACCAACGAACGTCTTCGCCGATCTCCAGGTCCTTGATGACACCATCGACGAGAGCCTTTTGATCATCGAAGGTGGAGGTATCAGCGGGAAAGTCCGAGTTTCCCCAAGCAAGGTCGTTCAACATTACCTGTTCGTTGTGATCATCCTGGCGACGGGCCTCCTCAAGCTTCGCGATTAGACGAACACGATCGGCATTGGTCATTGTTTTAGGGGGAAGCCACAAAGCATCATTGATTCTCGATGGCGCTACATCGAAGCCGTAACGCAGTTCCTTGATTACTCGATCGGCCTTTCGCATCTGGTCTAAACAATCTTCCCGCGAGGCCTTCGCGACGTCGTCGCTCATCACGCAGTTCCAATCTGTCGCCTTGGCCGACTGGAGCTTCTCGATGAGGTTGGAGCGCTGCCTGTTCGAGAGAAGAGGCGGTTTGACCGTCACCGGCTCGGCGCATCCACACACCGCCAACGCCACGAGCAAAATCGCGCACGACGCGAAATGCCTTATCATCAGCGATACCCTCTCAGGTCGAGTAGAAGAGAGTCACGCCCGCGCGGGATGGCAGAAATGGTGAGCCGGGAGAGGATCACACCATCTTGGGAGTGCCATCCACGCGCGGACGGATCCTTAATCTTCAATAGGGCGACGGTATGACGGCGAGAGCCTCTCTAATGTCCGAATAACGGACGTGCTCGCCGATCTCCAAGTCTTTGATTAACGCGTCAATCTTGGCCTTCCGTTCGTCGAATTCCGTGGTGTGAACGGGAAATCCGGAACGCGTCCAGGCTAGATCGTTGAGCATCGCTTGCTCGTTCGCGTCATCTTGCTGGCGCGCTTTTTTCAGCTGATCTATCAACCGCACTCGGTCGGCTTCGGTCATGTGTTTGGGCGGCATCCAGAGTGCCTCGTCGAGTTCGCTCTGCGATACGTTAAACCCATGGGTCAATTCCTTAATTGCTCGATCAGCTTTGTTCATTTGATTGAGAAACGTTCCTTGCCTCGTCAGCGACACATCCGGGTCCATTGCTGCCTGCCAATCGGCGTTCTTGGCGGCAGTAAGCTGCTCGAGGACACGTTGTTTCGAGGAAGTTGCGTTAACTGCTCCTAAAGAAGAGCCGCTCTGCGCGTACGCAGAGGAATTGTGAAGAGCGGCCATCGAAAATAAGGCCAAAACGAGGATCCGAAGAGCGCCCGTGTTCCAGACCATTGCTGTCAGCTCCCCAGCCTGTATTGAGGCTGTCGTATGTCGTTCCTTGGTGATCGAGCCCACCCCTTTCAGGGACGGCTAACGATCGGACAATTTCGGTAGACACGAGAAATCGCAGACGAGGCCTTTTCGCTAGCGACTTCGACCGGGCGCAACTACGCCAAGCCATAGACGCTACGGATGCACTGTCCGCGACGGGAACTAAATCAGAGGATCTGGGGTATTAGAGGAAGAACGCCCGAGTTTCAGGCGATGCAATAAGTACGATACGGAACGTGCACGCACCGAAGCGGTTGATTCACGAGTCTGCGGGAAGCGCGACTCGGGAACTGATTCTTCCTCCGTCACTAGTCCAAGCGGCTGAAGGTTGCTTGTCGCAATCCGCTCCGCCACGTCGTTCTTGGTCTGCTCCAAGACGACGTTGCGTTCGATAGCGCGCCGAATCTCCGGAGCCCTGACGTGCTCGGTTACAACGTGTACTCGTTGTGCAGGAAAGATGATCAGCATCAACGCGATACACAGCCACAGGGCTGCACGCATTCTGCTCAGGATACCAACTAGGCTATCGCGGGTTGAGAACATGATCCTCTTTCAGTTAGAACCATTTTGCCCTTCTGATCAAGAGCCAAAGACTTCTTGCTTCACTCCGTGGCGGAAGGTCTGACCTCCGGGGACTTTGCCCCGTTCTCATCGCGCAATCGCGGATCGTTTGTAGCGATACAGGTGGCCTCGCCCGCCGTGGTTATGTAAAACGGGCCCCAGAAATCTGCGTCCGAAGTCTTGTGTTTGAGCTTCTTGTAAGTCTGCTCGAATTTCTTGCGATGCTTGGCCACCGCCTCCTCACAATCCTTCGCCGCATCGAAAGATTCGGCGATCGTCCAATGAGAGATCGGAGCCTTGTTGTCAGGCCAAGGAACTCCGTTTTGCTGACCTGTTGGAGGGACCATCAGGTACCAACCGATCAGGCCTAACGCTGTCGCGTGCCAGAATCTTTTAACGCTCAAGATTACTCCCTGCTGAATTCGGCCTGATTCGGTGCGGCATTCCCTCTTCGGGAATGCCGCACCCCATCCATGTGCTGTAGCTTCGAGCCTGCCGCCTAGTCGCTTAACGCAGCAGTCGACTCCCTACGCCCAACCACTGGCTCGTTCGCCTCTCAAGCGCTCATCGGCCGTGATTGCTTTGCCTTATTTCTGTGCTCAGTACTGGAACTGCACGTTGAACATGATGGCATGGATGTCACGTGGCACCGGGTATTTTACTCCACCTTGGATGTTCTGTGGGGCGTTCTTATCGAGAGCGGCCACATCTGCAGAGGTGAAGTCGAATTGATTGTGGTAATAGAGCAGGTTCTGACTGTCCAGAGCAAATTTAAGGTACTTATTGTACTGGTACTCCACGCCAACGAGGAAGCGCTGGAAATCAAAAGGATTCACGTTTGCGTTGGTGTTAGACCAATTCTGCTCGAAGAGGCCGAACGCAGTAAACGGAGTATGTGGAATCGGTATCGACCCCAGAAAGTCATAGCCGAGAAGATTACTGTGCGTTTGGTTTTGAATCAGGTTCGCAAGATTAGCTTCTTGTGTACCAGAATTCGGTCCAGAGCCAGAGAACAGGTTTCCCGAATTGAACGCATTCCGGCCCCAATCAAATTCGCCTGCAAGATTGAACAACGATGAGTTGTAATGTACTAGCGCTGCCCAGCGTTGCAGGGAGTTGTTTGACGTAGCCGAGGATGAAGTGGCACTCGGCGCCTTGTTGTTGTACCCATAGTCATAGAAACCGGTCAAACCAAGACCATCGAAATCCTTGGTTGCACCGAAAGGATAGACGGTAATGCGACCCATCGCATCCTTGGTGTTGGCTTGCTGATAGTGATGGAAGTTCGCGTTGTCATAAACGCCAACCGCATAATCGATATAGTATTTCTCGCTAGGGCCGAAGTAGATCGGGCCTTGGACTGCCAAACCCGGATAACTTGATGAAAGGCTCAGATAGTTCCATGGCGTCAATCCGACATAGCGGAAACCCCAGAGATGCTCTTCCCAATCAGTCAGCGGTTGCTGCTGAATGCCAAGCTTAACCAGGTCCTTTCTGAGCGCTTCGTTCCACCTAAAGGGGGTGTTCCACTGTAAATATCCGTACTTCAGACGAAAATCGAGGTTGCCATCCACATTACTGCTGACAGTAGTGTTCGGCGCAGTGTTGGTGGAACTGCCGTTACCGACCTGGCGATAGATGTTGGGAGTGACGCGCACAGTAAAGTCGTCATTGGGCTTGAACTGAAAGTCGAGATAGGTTCGAGTTACATCGAACGAACTATAAATATTGTTCTGAGGTCCAGGAGGGTTGACTTGCGTCGTGAACTGAGGGCCGTAGCTCGTGTGCGTATACGTCGCATAGTCAAGGTATACCAACGTTCCGAGCGAGAACTTGTTGAGCCATCGATCGGTATAAGATTGCCAAGCGGGCTTTATCTGCGCCATTTGATGCGTAAGGTCATCGTTGGCGAGCTGGAGTTG
>Ga0335069_10003720_pt1 | contig 22917 bp, 21 predicted proteins | sample Lox_Sample_11_FD_206714 | JGI IMG/M metagenome (GOLD analysis project Ga0335069, IMG submission 206714) | Soil microbial communities from Loxahatchee National Wildlife Refuge, Florida, United States - Lox_Sample_1.1 | ecosystem: Environmental > Terrestrial > Soil > Wetlands | place: USA... | reverse complement strand
CTCGAGCGCGAACGGCCGCGAGTCGGCGCCGAGCGCGGCGCCCGGCGCGCCGAGCGCGCAGATGAGCCCGGCCAGCAGATGAAGACGCCAACGGGTCGGGCCCATCGTGTGACTCGGTTAGCCGCCTTTCTGGCCGCGCGCGCAGCGCCCCGGGGAGTGGCTACCGGCCGGCACCGCAGGCATTAAGGTTAATGACCCCCCGGCGGGCCACCGGCAACCCAGTTCTCAGTTCTCGCTACTGAGCTGCAATCCACGCCGCGATCGACGCCAGCGCTTCAGCCGCGGGCTGCACGACGGCGGCGTTCAGCCAGGGGACGGACTTGCTCCACGCGAAATCCTTGCTCCAGGGGTGGCGCTTGGTCCAGCGGTAGCCCGACGACCAGGTGTAGCCGGCCGACCAGTCGTGGCCCGGCGACGCGGCCTGGCCCTCGTTCCACGTATAGCCCGCATTCCACGGGTAGCCGGCAGACCGGCTCAGGCCATCGCCGGCGAGCGGCGCGCCCGACCCTGAGCCTGCGACGCTCATCACGTAATGATTGCCGGCCGCATCGCGGTTCGCCGGCCCGCCCTCGCGGGCGGCGGTTGCGGCGCGGTTCGTGCCGGCGGTCGCTGCCTGTCCGCCGACCGACGTCGGCTCCGCCAGCAGCGCCGCGAGCACGCCGAGCAGCGCGCAGGCGGCGCCGGCGGTCAGCGAGACTCGAGTTCCAACACCCATCGTGACGATCCCGGCACAGGGGAGCCCGCGGCTCCGTGTCGGTAATTAGAGACCGGCAGGGGCTGCGCGGTCCGGGACCACCCGCCGGCCGGGACGGCGCCGAGCGTGACCGCGAGCACATAACGACCGGTCAAATGGCGCCGCCCGGCGGCGCCGCAGGCGGCTACGACGGCTTCGCGGCCGCGGCGGCCTGCGGCGACGGCCGCGCCTCCCGGTAGTAGTCGCCGAGGCCCTCGCGGCAGCCGAGCTCCAGGAGCGCCTGGTGCTGCTCGGCGTCGTCGATGCCGGTCGCGATCGGGGTCAGGCCGAGCGCGGCGGCGACCGCGAGACCGGCGCGGCAGACGCGCTTCGCGACCGGGTCGCGGCGCAGCGCGCTCGCCCACGAGCGGTCGAGCTGCAGGCCGGTGAGCGGGGCGCGCGCCAGCCGGTCGAGCGAGACGAGGCTGCGGCCGACTTCGTCGACCGCGAGGCGCAGCCCGCGCTGCGCGAGCGCGCGCGGGGTCGCGGCGTCCAGCGCGACGAAGGTGCGCTCCGAGATCCGCAGCTCGAGGCGCGCCGGCGCAAGGCCCGTCTCGCCGAGGAACCGCTCGATGTCGGCGATGAAGTCCTGGTGCAGCAGGTGGTGGCGCAGCGGCCCGAAAGAGACGCAGTTCCCGTCGCCCAGGCCGCCCGTGCCCGCCGCGAGGTCGTCGCGCAGGCACGCGAGCGCCGCGCGCGACAAGGACAGCGCGAGCCCGGTGGTCTCGGCGACGCCGACGAACTCCGCCGGCCGCACCTCGCCGCGCAGCGGATGCAGCCACTGCAGGTAGCCGGCGCGGGCGACGCAGCGTCCGGTCGCGAGCTCGTGGCGGCCGGCGTACCTGAGCCGGATCGCGCGCCCGGCAATCGCGTCGCGCAGCTCGCGGGCGATGTCGAGCCGCGCCAGCGAGCGCAGCTCGATCGTGTCGGTGAAGAAGCGCACGTCGGGGGCGCCGGAGCGGCGCGCCTCGGCGGCCGCGGCGCGCGCATGGTCGAGCAGCATGTCCGGCGCCGCGGCATCCTGGCCGAGCATTGCGACGCCGGCGTAGGGCGAGAGGTGGAAGGACGCGTCCCCGACCTCGAGCGGCGTGCGCAGGCTGCGGCAGGCGCGCGCCACCAGCTCCTCGACGGCGTCGCGGTCGGCGCTCTCGAGCAGCAGCGCGACCACGCTGTCGCTGAGCCGGCCGAGGAACCAGGGCGGCTCCTCGCCCGGCGCCACGGCCGGGCTGGCCGCGAGCCTGTCGAGCGCCGCCCGCACCACCTGCTCGGCGACCCGTCCATCGATGACGCGCCCGATCTCGGCCACGCCCTCGAGCAGGATGACCGCGACGGCGGTCGGCCGCTCGCGCAGCGCCGCGGCCGACAGCGACTCGCGCAGGCGGCGCGCGAAGCCGCGGCGGTCGAGCTGGCGCGGCAGCGGCGCGTCGCGGCGCACCTCGGCGGCCGGGGCGGCGCGCGATCCGGCCGGCCGGACCGAGCAGATCGCGCGATCCGGACCCTGCGGCGTGACGCGCAGCTGGTAGACCGCGTCGGCGAGCTCGACCTCGGCATCCGCCGGTGCGCGCTCCGTGATCACCCGCTTGACGAGGCGCCGGATCGCCGCGGCCACCGGCGCCGGCAGGAGCGCCTCGACGCGCCGGCCGACCGCGTCGGGCGGCGGCTGCAGCGCCGCGAGGCCCCGGCCGCCGCCGTGCCCGAGCAGCACGCCGTTGCGCCTGACCAGGAGGACAAGCTCGGGCAGCTGGTCGATCAGTTCGTCGTCGGCCATGGACGGTTCCGGGCGGGTTGCGGCTCGCAGGCGGCACGGTGGACGCGACGCCGGCCGCGCCGCGCCGTGGTGCACGCCACCGCCTACCATACGATCGACGCCGCCCGGGAAGCGGCCGGGCAGCGCGTTCTGCGAGCGTCGTCACAGTAGGGCGGCGCGGCGCGACCGGCGCGCGCGGCCGGGCGGTGGCGGGCGCGGCCCGCGTCCGCGCCCGCGGAGCAGGGCCGCGAGGCTCGGTCACGCACGGCGCACCAGCGGTGCGAGCGCCGCCGCCGCGGCCGCGGCGCCAGAAGAGCGGCCGCAAACGGCCTGATATCATCCGCATCGTGACCGCAGCGCCCTATCCGCACCTGCTCGCGCCGCTCGATCTCGGCTGGGTGCGACTGCGCAACCGCGCGCTGATGGGCTCGATGCACACCGGCCTCGAGGACCGTGCCGACGACTATCCGCGGCTCGCGGCCTACCTCGCCGCGCGCGCGCGCGGCGGCGTCGGCCTGATCGTTACCGGCGGCATCGCACCGAACCGCGCCGGCTGGGGTGCGCCGTTCGCCGGCAAGCTGACCGGCGCGCGCGAGCTGCCGCGCCACCGGCTGGTGACCGAGGCGGTGCATGCCGAGGGCGGTCACGTCTGCATGCAGATCCTGCACACCGGCCGCTATGCCTACCACCCCCTCGCGGTGGCACCGTCCGCGGTCAGGGCGCCGATCTCGCGCTTCACGCCCTGGGCGCTGACGAAGCGCGGCGTCGGGCGGCAGATCGCGGCCTTCGTGCGTTGCGCCGTGCTCGCCCGCGAGGCCGGCTACGACGGCGTCGAGATCATGGGTTCGGAGGGTTACCTGATCAACCAGTTCGTCGCGGCGCGCACCAACCGCCGCAACGACGAGTGGGGCGGCAGCTACGCGCACCGGATCCGCTTCGCGCTCGAGATCGTGCGCCAGACGCGCGCCGCGCTCGGCCCCGACTCGATCATCATCTACCGGCTGTCGATGCTCGACCTGGTCGAGGGCGGCAGCAGCTGGGAGGAGGTCGTCGAGCTCGCGCAGGGCGTCGAGGCGGCCGGCGCGACCATCCTCAACACCGGCATCGGCTGGCACGAGGCGCGCATCCCGACGATCGCGACGATGGTGCCGCGCGCCGCCTTCGCCTGGGTCACCGAGCGGCTGCGGCCGCACGTGCGCCTGCCGCTGGTTGCGACCAACCGCATCAACGACCCGGCGGTGGCCGAGGCGATCCTGGCGCGCGGCGGGGCGACGCTGGTGTCGATGGCCCGGCCGCTGCTCGCCGACCCGGATTTCATGGTCAAGGCTGCCGCCGACCGCGCCGACGAGATCAACACCTGCATCGCCTGCAACCAGGCCTGCCTCGACCACATCTTCGAGCGCCGGGCGGCGACCTGCCTCGTCAACCCGCGTGCCGCGCGCGAGACCGAGCTCGTCTACCGGCCGACCGCCGCGCCGCGGCGCATCGCCGTGGTCGGCGCCGGGCCCGCGGGCCTCTCGTGCGCGACCGTCGCCGCCGAGCGCGGCCACCGCGTGACGCTCTACGAGAAGAGCACCGAGATCGGCGGCCAGTTCAACCTCGCCAAGCGCGTGCCCGGCAAGGAGGAGTTCCACGAGACGCTGCGCTACTTCCGCCGGCGGCTCGAGCTCACCGGCGTCGAGGTGCGCCTCGGCACCCACGCCGACGCCGCGACGCTCGCCGGCGGCTTCGACGCGGTCGTGCTCGCCACCGGCGTCACGCCGCGCCGGCCGGCGATCCCCGGCCTTGACGATGCGCGCGTCGTCTCGTACGTCGACGTGCTCGCCGGCCGCGCCAGCGTCGGCCGGCGCGTCGCGATCATCGGCGCGGGCGGCATCGGCTTCGACGTCGCCGAGTTCCTGACGCATGCCGGCGCGGGCGACGGCACTGACCAGGCGGCGGCGATCGCGGCCTTCGCGCACGAGTGGGGCATCGACCTCGAGCTCGCGACGCGCGGCGGGATTGCGGCCGCGCAGGCGCCCGCCGCGCCGGCCCGCGAGGTCTGGCTGCTGCAGCGCAAGGCCAGCAAGCTCGGCGAGGGGCTCGGCAAGACGACCGGCTGGATCCACCGCACGCAGTTGCGGCGTCGCGGCGTGCGCTTCGTGCCCGGCGTGCGCTACGAGCGCATCGACGCCGCCGGCCTGCACGTCGTGATCGGCACGCAGCCGCGCCTCATCGAGGTCGACACGATCGTCGTCTGCGCCGGCCAGGAGCCGGCGCGCGAGCTCGTTGAACCGCTCGACGCGCTCGGCGTCGGCGTGCACCTGATCGGCGGCGCCGACGTCGCCGCCGAGCTCGACGCGAAGCGCGCGATCGGCCAGGGCGCCGAACTCGCGGCCGGCCTCTGAGGCCGCCGTGTTGCCGGCCACGATGACGCCGCAGCTGCCGCTCTTCGATGCCCGCGCCGGCGCCGCCGAGTTCGGCGTGCGCCGCAGCACCCGCGCGCGGCGCCTGACGGTGCGCGTCTATCCGGGCGGGCGGGTCGAGGTCACGGTGCCGGCCGGGGTCCGTCCGGCGACCGTCGCCGACTTCGTCGCCCGCCATCGGGCCTGGATCGACGCGCGGGTCGCGGAGCTCAGGACCCATGCGCCGCCGCAGCGGGAGGCGCTGCCGGAGCGCGTGTTCCTGCAGGCGCTCGACGCCGACTGGCAGGTGCGCTACGTGGCGCGGCGCCGGCCGGGGCTGCGCGTCACGGCCGCGCGCGCGCTCGAGGTCTACGGCGACCCGGCCGAGGTCAGCGGCGCGCGCCGGCTGCTGCGCCGCTGGCTGGTGGACGAGGCGCGCGATGCGCTCGAGCCGTGGCTCGGGCGGCTCGCGCGGGACTCCGGACTCGACTTCGAGCGCCTCCAGCTCAGGCGCCAGCGCACGCGCTGGGGCAGCTGCTCGCGCTCGGGCACGATCAGCCTCAACGTCTGCCTGCTGTTCCAGCCGCCCGCGGTGGTGCGCTACCTGATGGTGCACGAGCTCTGCCACACGCGGCAGATGAACCACTCGCCGCGCTTCTGGGGCCTCGTGCGCGCGCTCGAGCCCGACTACCGCCTGCTCGACCGCGAGCTGACCCGCGGCTGGCGCCACGTGCCCGCCTGGGTCTACGGCTGAGGCCCGCATGGCCGCACCCGGCGAGCCGCCCGACCCCGAAGCGACCGAGCCGGCCGGCACGGTCGCCGTCGACGTCTCCGACGAGCCGGTGCACTGGGACGTGCCGCAGGCGCAGACCTACGGCGGCTACCTCGACCTCGCGCGCCTGCTCGGCGCGCAGCATCCGCGCTCGCCGGAGCACGACGAGATGCTGTTCATCATCGTGCACCAGACGAGCGAGCTGTGGATGAAGCTGTGCCTGCACGAGCTGAAGGCGGCAATCGCCTGCATCCGCCGCGACGAGCTGGCGCCGTGCTTCAAGATGCTGACCCGGGTCGGCCACATCCAGCGCCAGCTGGTGCACGCCTGGGACGTGCTGGCGACGCTGACGCCGTTCGACTACTCGAGCTTCCGCAACCAGCTGGGCCGAGCCTCGGGCTTCCAGTCGTGGCAGTACCGGCTGCTCGAGTTCACGATCGGCAACAAGAACCGCGACCTGATCGCGGTGCACCGCGCCGATCCCGCCGCCTACCAGCTGCTCGAGCAGGCGCTCGTGGCGCCGTCGCTGTACGACGAGACGCTGCGGCTCTTGTCGCGGCGCGGCTTCGAGATCCCGGAGGCGCTGCTCGACCGCGACTTTTCCGCGCCCTACGTCGCACACAAGCGGGTCACGGCGGCCTGGCTCGCGGTCTACCACAGCATCGACGCGCACTGGGACCTCTACGAGCTCGCCGAGAAGCTCGTCGACCTCGACCACCGCTTCCAGCTGTGGCGCTTCGCACACATGAAGACCGTCGAGCGCATCATCGGCTACAAGCGCGGCACCGGCGGCACGAGCGGCGTCGCCTACCTCGCCAAGGCGCTGGAGCTGCGCTTCTTCCCGGAGCTCTGGTCGGCGCGCACCTCGATGTAGCCGGCGGCCGCGGCCGCCGCCGCGCGGCGGCGGCGCCAGGCGCCGAGCGCGCGCGGCAGCATCAGCAGCGCAAACACGGCCGCGTAGACGAGCGGCTCGCGCACGTCGCGCTTCACCTGCCAGTAGAAGTGCCAGCAGCCGAGCAGCGTCGCCGGGTAGATCGCGTAGTGCAGCCGCTGCCAGCGGCGCCCGAGCCGGCGCTGCGCCGCGTGCGTCGAGGTCGCGGCGAGCGGCGCGAGCAGCACGAAGGCCGCGGCCCCGAGCGTGATCCAGCGGCGCTTGGCGACGTCCTCGAGCAGCACGCGCCAGTCGAAGCCCTGGTCGACCGCGAAGTACATCGCGAGGTGCAGCGACAGGTAGCAGAACGCAAACAGGCCGAGCATGCGCCGGTACAGCAGCCAGCGCGGCTGGCCGGTCAGCCGCCGCAGCGGCGAGACCGCCAGCGTCGCGAGCAGGAGCCTCAGCGCCCACAGGCCGAGCGTGTCGGTGATCGCGGCCACCGGGTTCGCGCCGAGGCCGAGGCCGCCGAGCCCGAAGGCGCGCACCGCGAGGTTGGCGAGCGGCAGCAGCAGGGCGACGAACAGCGCCGTCTTGCCGGCGCGCCGCCACCAGAAGTCGGCGCTCAGAAGTTCCTCCCGAGGTCCATGCCGCGGTACAGGTCCGCGACCTCGCGCGCGTAGCCGTTGAACGGCTGGGTCGGCTGGCGCGGCGCGAACACGCCGGCGCCGATGCGCCGCTCGGTCTTCTGGCTCCAGCGCGGATGGTCCACCGCCGGGTTGACGTTGGCGTAGAAGCCGTACTCCCCGGGCGCCGCGCGGTTCCAGCTCGTGGCCGGCATGCGCTCGGTGAAGTCGATGCGCACGATCGCCTTGATGCTCTTGAAGCCGTACTTCCACGGCACCACGAGCCGCAGCGGCGCGCCGTTCTGGTTCGGCAGCACCCGGCCGTAGAGCCCGACCGCGAGCAGCGCGAGCGGGTGCATCGCCTCGTCGATCCGCAGGCCCTCGGCGTATGGCCAGTCGAGCACCGGCCAGCGCTGGCCGGGCATCTGCGCGGGATCGCGCAGCGTCGTGAAGGCGACGTAGCGCGCCTTCGAGGTCGGCCGGAAGCGCTTCAGCACCTCGCCGAGCGGCACGCCGACCCACGGGATCACCATCGACCAGGCCTCGACGCAGCGCAGGCGGTAGACGCGCTCCTCGAGCGCGTGCGGCTTCAGCAGCTCCTCGAGCGGCACGCTGCCCTTCGCCTCGCACTCGCCGCCGATCGCGACGGACCAGGGCTGCACGCGCAGCCGGCCGGCGTTGGCCGCCGGGTCGGCCTTGTCGGTGCCGAACTCGTAGTAGTTGTTGTAGCCGGTCACGTCCTCCCAGGAGTTCGCCGCCTCGCTGGTGCTGAGGTCGGCGTTGCGGCGAAAGCTGAGGGCGGTGCCGGTCGGGCCGGTGGTCCCGAGCGCGGCCGGGGCGGCCGTCGCGGCGGCGAGCGCGAGGGCGCCGCCGAGGAAGCGCCGCCGCCCGGCATAGACCTCGGGCGGCGTGATCTCGGACGGGCGGATGGCGGCTGGGCGGCGTAGCAGCATGGGCGGCTCCGAAAGCGGGCGGGGCGGCGGACGCCCGCTGGCGCCCGGCCACACTCTCAATCAGACCGGGCGGGACGCCCGAAAATTTCCGGCGCCCCGGCGGGGAGGCTAGCGCGGCCGGCGGCGGCGCCCGGCCGCGCCGGCGGCGCGCGGTGCAGGCTGCGGGCGGATGGCGAGGCGCAGGCCGAACGCGCGCAGCACGGTCGCGACGGTGCGCATCTCGGGATTCCCGGCCGGCGACAGCACCTTGTAGAGGAAGGTGCGATTCAGGCCGGTGGCGGCGGCGAGGCGGCCGACGCCGCCCGCGCGGCGCGCCAGCGCGCGCAGCGCATCGAGCACCTCCGCGTCAGCCGCGCGCTCGAGCAGGCCGTCGAGCTCGCGCGCGATCGATGCGAGTTCCGCCGGCGCGAACGGCGGGCTGGACGTGCGGCTGGCGGGCGTCTTCTTCATCAGTGGATGCGCCCCGGCGCCTGCGGCTGATCGCGGCCGCCGTCGGCCGGCTGCGGTGCGGCGGGCCGGGGACGGGACGCGGGCTGGCGGCGGCGGCTGCGTTCCTCGCCGCGGCCGCGGCCGATCGCGACGTGCGCGACCACGAGCACGACCGCGCCGACGCCGATCAGCCAGTGCGTGAGGCTGATCAGCGGGCGCGCCTGCTCGCCGCCGAAGTAGTAGAGCGCGTAGCCGCTGCCGGCCAGCAGCGCCAGCGCCGTCGCGAGCGTGACGCCCGAGGCGCGGTTGCGACCGAAGGGCCAGGCGCGGCTGACGTGCGTCGTGAGCAGGGAGCCGAGCGCGACCAGGCTCAGCATGGCGGCGAGGCCGTGCAGCCGCAGCCACCAGGACTCGAGCGGGTGCGGGCCCTCGCCCCATTCGGTCGCGACGCGCACGAAGTAGTGGAACACGAGCCACAGCGCGCCGCTCGCCGCGAGCAGGCCGAACGCCGCGAAGACGAAGCGCCGCTGCCAGCGCTCGAGCCGGACCGGGGCGCCGCCGGCCGGCGGTGGCGCAGGACGGCGCCCGGCATGGCCGCGACGCGCGGCGTGGCGCCCGCTCATGGCCGCACCCGCCGGTCGCGGCCGGCCGCGACGACCCGGGCGGCGGCGCCGAACGCGGCCAGCGCCGGGTGGCGCTCGTCGCCGCTCACGGCGACCACCTTGGTGAGCGCGTCCGCGGTCGCGCAGTCCGGTGCGACGACGCTGACGCTGAGGCCCTCGCCGCAGCAGGCGCCGCTCGTCGGGTCGATGCAGGCCGTCATCGCTGCTCCAGTCTCGGCACCGGGCTGCCGGTCGGGATAGTGGGCCGAGGTCGCGAGCGCCGCATCGTGGAGAGTCACGAGCGGCACGACCCGTGCCGGGTCCGCGGGCAGGCGCACGCGGATGGTCTCGGCGCATGCGCCGAAAACGCGCAGGTCGCCGCCGGCGTTGACCGTCGCCGCGGCGACGCCGTGGTCCCGCAGCGCCTCCAGCGCCCGGTCGACCGCGAAGCCCTTGGCGATGCCGCCGAGGTCGAGGAGCAGCGGCCCGCGGTAGCGGACCCGGCCGCCCTCGAGCAGCTGGAGGCGCTCGCGACTGCCGCCGTCGCCCGGCGGTCCCGCCGGCGTCGCGACGCCGGGCGGCGCGGGCAGCCGGCCGGCGCGCACCAGCGCCGGGGCCACCGCGCAGTCGAAGGCGCCGGCCGAGGCGGCCGCGACCTCGAGCGCGCGGCTGAGCACCGCGTAGGTCCACGGCGAGACCGCGACCGGCGCGCGCGCCGCGCCGCGGTTGAGCGCGCTCAGCTCGCTCGCCGGATCGTGAAAGCTCATCAGCGCCTGCACGCGCGCGACGGCGGCGAAGGCGGCGTCGCAGGCGGCGTGCGCGTCGGTACAGGCGCCGCCGTCCCTGATGCGGATCGCGACCAGCGTGCCGAGCCAGGGTTGTGCGCGCGCCAGCATCTCAGTCCCTGAGCGCGACCGCGTACAGCGCGAGGATGCGGTTGACGCCGTCGGTGACGTGGCTGCACGACAGCGTCGCGCCGCTGATGTTCTGGATGTCGCGGTTGATGCCGAGCGCGGTGCGCTTGCCGACGAACTGCCGCCGCCAGCGCTCGTTGCGGATCTCGTAACCGTAGGATTCGCGGTAGGTCAGGATCTCGAGCTGGCGGACGCTGCCGTCGGCGTTCAGCCCGACCGCGTAGCTGATCAGCTCGTGCTTGCCGAGAACCTCGTCGACGACGAAGAAGCCGCCGCCCGCCACGCGCCAGACGTGCCAGGGGCGCGGCGGCGCCATGCCGCCGAGCGCGCGCGCGAGCTCCGCTTGCTGGGCGGCGCTGAGCGCCACCGGCAGCGCGGTCAGGGTCGCGCCCGGGAACATCAGCTGCTGCGCCTGCTCGACCGACAGGTAGGTCGTCGCGTAGACCGAGGTCGACACCGCGGCGACCGGCAGCCAGACCCAGGACGCGGGGCGCACCGCTCAACCCGCCACGCCGCGCAGCGCGGCGAAGACGCCGAAGCCCGCGGTCAGGAGGATCGTCAGCCCCACCAGCGCGGCGTAGCGGCCGCCGAGGCGGTGCGGCGGCGGCAGGCGCCGCGCCAGCAGGTACAGGAAGCCGAGCACGATCGGCAGCAACAGCGCGTTCATGACCTGCACCGCGACGCTGAGCTCGACGAGGTTGACGCCGGAGGTCACCAAGAGCGCGCCGGCCGCGAGCGCGGCGGTGTAGATCCCGTAGAACCACGGCGCCTCGCGCGGCGCGTGCGCCAGCGAGTGCTTGACCCCGAGCACCTCGCCGAGCGTGCGCGCGGCGGTCAGCGTGACGACGATGGTCGCGACCAGCGCCGAGCCGGTCATGCCGAGGGCGAACAGCACGCGGCCGGTGCGCTCGCCGAGGAAGGGCGTGATCGCCTCGGCGATCTGCTGCACGGTGTCGAGCGCGGCGCGGCGGCCGCCGCCGAGCGTCGCGGCGGTCGCGACCAGCACGCCCGCCATGATCACCTGCGTGACCACCGCGCCGACGGCGGTGTCCCAGCGCGCGGCGCGCAGGTCCGCGACCGTCAGCCCCTTCTCGACGACGGCCGACTGCTGGTAGAAGACCATCCACGGCATCACCACGGCGCCGATGTTCGCGGCGACCAGGTACAGGTACCCGGGCTCGCGCCAGGGCACGCTGCCGAGGCCCGCCGCCATCGCCGCGGGGTCCGGCTGCGCCTGCCAGGCGACCACCAGGAACACGAGCTCGAAGGCGCCGATCGCCATCGCGATGCGCTCCACCGAGAGGTAGGAGCCGGTGTAGGCCATCAGCGTCAGGCCGCCGACCACGACCGCCATCGTCAGCCACGCCGGCACGCCGAACAGCAGCCCGACGCCGGCGAGCCCGCTCAGCTCGCTGAGCAGCGCGCCGACGCAGGCGAGCACCAGCGTCGCGACCGAGAGCCAGGCCCAGCCGCGGCCGAAGTGCAGCCGGATCAGCTCGCCGTGGCCCCGGCCCGAGACCACCCCGAGCCTGACCGTCAGCTCCTGCACGACGTACAGGATCGGCACCAGCACGAGCTGCAGCAGCAGCAGCCGGTAGCCCCACTGCGCGCCGCTCTGCGCGGCCGTGATGATGCTGCCGGCGTCGGTGTCGGCCAGCATCACGACGATGCCCGGCCCGGCCACGAGCGCGAAGCGGCGGGCGCGCGCGCCGAGCGACGGCATCAGCGACGGGCGGCCGGCCGCGGCCGGCGCGGCCACCCCGTCCGGCGCGCGGCGAGCGTCGTGCGGTAGTTCAAAAACTGTATCCGACACCGAGGTTGAGCCCGTCCTTGCCGTTGTACGTCTGGTTGCGCTGGTAGTCCACCTTCAGCACCACGCCGCCGCTGATGAACAGGCTCGCGCCGAGCGTCCACACCTTGTCGTCCGGCAGCACGACCGCACCGTCGGCGGCCGTCAGGCTGCCGAAGGCGGCCGCGTCGTTGTACTGCTCGTAGCGCAGGAACGGGTCGAGCGCGACGCGGTCGCCGCGCCACAGATGGTAGGCGGCCTGCAGGTAGCCGCCGCGAAACAGCGACGGCACGAGCGTCGGCGACTCGACCGACCCGAGATAGAGCTGGTTGAGCGCCTCGGTGCGGCTGATCGTGCCGCGGGCGTAGACCGCGGCGAGGTCCCAGCCGGCGACCGTGTAGCGTGCGTGCGCGTCCCACAGGACGAGGCGCGAGTCGTTGCCGGCGAAGCCCGGCGTCTGCTGCCCGACCTTGCCGCTGAAGAGCGCGGCACCGAGCTGCAGACCCGGCCAGCCCCGCCAGTTGAGCGCGCCGTAGCCGCTGAGATCGCGGGCGGCGGCGAACTGGCCCTCGCCGTGAATCGCCTGCAGCGGGCCCTCGTCGCGGCCTTCGGTCGAGGTCGGGTCCCACTTGCTGAGGTTGAAGCCGGTGGTCAGCCCGACCTCCCAGCTGAGCGCCGCCTCGGTGGTGCCGGACACGCCGAGGCCGACCTCGCGCCAGGTGCTCGGGATCAGGACGCGCTCCACCTGGTTGCGGAACACACCGTAGTAGGCGGTCGGCTCGTGGTTCTGGTTGATGAGCCCGAACGGCATCAGGAAGAGGCCGGCCTTGGCGCGCAGCCCGTTGCGGAACTCGTGCTCGACCCAGAGCTGCTCGACCTCCGCTTCGCCTTGGTCGGAGGCCGAGGTGACCGCGTGCTCCCACTCCCATTCGGCGACCATCTTGGTGGTGTCGTCGAAGCGGTGCTGCATGCCGATCACCGCCCGCTGCACGTCGGCGGTGGCGCCGGCGGGCGTCTCGGAGGGGCGGTTGTAGCCGATCTCGCCGTAGCTCGAGACCGTCGTGGTCGCGGCCCAGTCGGCGAGGGCGCTCGATCGGCTCGCCGACTCCGCGACCGCCTGCGCCTGCGCGACCGCCTGCGCCTGCTGCACGGCCTCGGCGGCCTGGGCGGTCTGCGCGAGCTCGAGGCGCCGCACCTTCGACTCGAGCTCGGCGTTCTGCCGCTCGAGCGCCTCGATCTTCTGCGCGAGTGATTCGAGGGTCACCGCCGAGGCGCGGGCGGGGGCGGCGGCGACGCTCGCGAGCAGCAGCAGGGCGATCGCGCCGAGGCGCAGCGGATTCGCCGGCGAGGACGGGCGCAGGATGCGGGCGCCTGAGGCCGGTCGCGGCCCGTCGCAGGCACCGATGGACGCGGACAGGGGCGCGGCGGCGCCGGTGAGACGATTCCGCATCGAGAACCTCCCTGAAGCCAGTGGGAGGATCTTAAATGAGAATGGGTCTCATTACCATATGGGAATAATACCTATTCGTATTTGTCATAACGAGCGCCGGCGAGCCCGGCCGGGCGCCGTTGCCGCGGGGCGCCCGCTCAGCGCCAGTCGTCGGTAGCGATCCCGAGCTCGCGGGCCCGCCAGCGGGTCGCGGCGGAGGCGTTCACGAGGAGCGGGGCGTCGGCGCGCGCGAGGTGGGCGAGGTCCGAGCCGGAGTTGCCGTAGGCGATCAGCCGCGCGCCGGGATGGCGCGCCCGCAGCGCCTCGAGGCAATGGGTCTTCTCGGCGCCGCGCCGGTTGGGGGTCGCGAGCGCGCCGTCGAGCGCAGCGCCTTGCCACACGACCTCGGTGCAGATCACCTCGTCGAAGCCGAGCCGCGCGCCGATCTCGCGCACGTAGAAGTCGGTGCTCGCCGACAGCAGCACCAGCCAGTCGCCCTGGGCACGGTGCCTCTCGATCGCGGCGAGCGCCGCGGGCCGCGTCAGGCGCGCGAGGCGCTCATCGAGGAAGGCCCGTGTCAGGCTCGCGACCTCGTCGCGCTCGAGGCCGCCGAGCACGGCGCGGATCAGGCGGCTCTTGATGCGGCCGCGGTCGCGGTCGAGGAGGAACCCGCCGACGATCGCCGGCAGCGGCCAGAGCCGCGGCACGCGGCGCGGGTGGACCCGGAGCGCGTGCACGAGGTACGGCAGCAGCGTGTCGCTCCAGGTGATCGTGCCGTCGAGATCGAACACCGCGACGCCGCGCGCACGCGCGCGCGGTGCCGGAGCCGGCGGTGGCGGCGGCGTCGTCAGGCGGCCTTGTCCTTGCCGACCAGGCTGCGCAACACGTACTGCAGGATGCCGCCGTGGCGGTAGTAGTCGAGCTCCTTCGGCGTGTCGATGCGCACCCGCGCGCTGAACTCGATCGCCTTGTCGCCGTCGCCGCGGGCGACCACCCGCACCGTCTTGGCGGCGCCGCCCTCGATGCCGACGATGTCAAAGAGCTCGCGGCCGGTGAGCCCGAGCGAGGCCGCGTTCGCGCCGTCGACGAACTGCAGCGGCAGCACGCCCATGCCGATCAGGTTCGAGCGATGGATGCGCTCGAAGCTCTCGGCGAGCACGGCGCGCACGCCGAGCAGCATCGTGCCCTTGGCGGCCCAGTCGCGCGAGGAGCCGGTGCCGTACTCCTTGCCGGCGATCACCACGAGCGGCGTGCGCTCGGCCTTGTACTTCATCGCGACGTCGTAGATCGAGGCCTGCTCGCCGGAGGGCAGGTGCACCGACACGCCGCCCTCGGTGCCGGGCAGCAGCAGGTTGCGCAGCCGGATGTTGGCGAAGGTGCCGCGCATCATGACCTCGTGGTTGCCGCGCCGCGCGCCGTAGGAGTTGAAGTCCTTCGGCTGCACGCCCTGGCCCATCAGGTACTTGGCGGCCGGGCCCGACTTCGAGATGTTGCCGGCGGGCGAGATGTGGTCGGTGGTCACCGAGTCGCCGAGCAGCGCGAGCGCACGCGCGCCGCGCACGTCGCCGACCGCCGCCGGCGTCATGGTCATGCCGTCGAAGTACGGCGGGTTGCGCACGTAGGTGGACTGCGCTTCCCAGGCGTAGACCTCGCCGGCCGGCACCTTGATCGCATTCCAGTGCTCATCGCCCTTGAAGACCCCCGCGTAGCTCTTCTTGAACATCGCCGAGTGCACCGAGGCGCGCACCGCCGCGGCGACCTCCGCCGGGCTCGGCCAGAGGTCCTTGAGGAACACCGCCTTGCCGTCGCTGCCGGTGGCGAGCGGCTCGCTCGTCAGGTCGATGTCCATCGAGCCCGCGAGCGCGTAGGCGACCACGAGCGGCGGCGAGGCGAGGAAGTTCATCTTCACTTCCGGGTGCACGCGGCCCTCGAAGTTGCGGTTGCCGGACAGCACCGAGGCGGTGGTCAGGTCGCCGGCACGGATCGCGTCGGAGATCTCGCCCCGCAGCGGACCCGAGTTGCCGATGCAGGTCGTGCAGCCGTAGCCGACCGTGTAGAAGCCGACCGCGTCGAGGTCGGCCGCGAGGCCCGCCGCCTGCAGGTAGTCGGTGACGACGCGCGAGCCGGGCGCGAGCGAGGTCTTGACCCAGGGCCGCGCCTTGAGGCCGCGGGCGCGCGCCTTGCGCGCGAGCAGGCCCGCCGCGACCAGCACCGCCGGGTTCGAGGTGTTGGTGCAGCTCGTGATCGCCGCGATCACGACCGCGTTGTCCCTGAGCTCGTAGCCGCCGCCGGCGACCGGCGCGCGGCCGCTGGCGGCCGGGTTCTTCACGGCGCGCTCCTCGGCGGACTTGCGCACCGCCGCCTGCGACACCGCCTTCGCCCTGCTGAGGGGCACGCGGTCCTGCGGCCGCTTGGGGCCGGCGAGCGAGGGCTCGACGCTGCCGAGCTCGAGCGCCAGCACGTCGGTGTATTCGGCGGCGCGCATGCCGTTGGTGCGCCACAGGCCCTGCGCCTTGGCGTAGGCCTCGACCAGCGCCACCTGCTCGGCCGGGCGGCCGGTCAGGTTCAGGTAGCGGATCGTCTCCTCGTCGACCGGGAAGATCGCGATCGTGCTGCCGAACTCGGGCGACATGTTGCTGATCGTCGCGCGGTCGGCGAGCGGCAGGCTGGCGAGGCCGTCGCCGAAGAACTCGACGAACTTGTCGACCACGCCCTTCTTGCGCAGCATCTCGGTGATCGTCAGCACGAGGTCGGTGGCGGTGGTGCCGGCGCTGAGCTCGCCGGAGAGCTTGAAGCCGATCACCTGCGGAATCAGCATCGTCACCGGCTGGCCGAGCATCGCGGCCTCGGCCTCGATGCCGCCGACGCCCCAGCCGACGACGCCGAGGCCGTTGATCATGGTCGTGTGCGAGTCGGTGCCGACCACGGTGTCGGGGTAGGCGACGCTGCGGCCGCCGGACTCCTGGCCGAACACGACCCGGCCGAGGTACTCGAGGTTGACCTGGTGGACGATGCCGGTGTTCGGCGGCACGACCTTGAAGTCCTTGAACGCGGTCTGGCCCCAGCGCAGGAACGAGTAGCGCTCGCCGTTGCGCTCGAACTCGATCGCGGTGTTCTTGCCGAGCGAGTCGGCGTGGCCGTAGTCGTCGACCTGCACCGAGTGGTCGATCACGAGCTCGGCGGGCGCCAGCGGGTTGACGCGCTTGGCGTTGCCGCCGAGGCGCACGATCGCCTCGCGCATCGCCGCGAGGTCGACCACGCACGGCACGCCGGTGAAGTCCTGCATGATCACGCGCGCCGGCGTGAACGCGATCTCGTGCGACGGTGCCGCCTTCGGGTCCCAGCGCAGCAGTGCCTCGACGTCGGCGCGCGTGACGTTGACGCCGTCCTCGAAGCGCAGCAGGTTCTCGAGCAGGATCTTGAGCGAGTAGGGCAGGCGGCCGAGGTCGTGGCCCTGGATCGCGGGCAGGCGGAAATAGTCGTACTGGCGGCCACCGACGTCGAGGGTCGCGCGCGTCTGCATGCTGTCGGTCATGGGTCCTCCGGCGGGAAGCTCGCAATTATAGGCGCTCCCGGCCGGTGCCGGACTGTCGGCGTCCCCGGATGCGGCCGGCGCCGCGGCGCCCGCGCGATTGGCGGGCGGGCCGCCCGGCCGCGTAGGATCGTGCCGCCCGTCCTGCCCGTCCCGTCCATCGCCGTCGCCGGCGCGAGGTCACGCATGCGCATCGTCCCGAGCCCGCTCGCCGTCCTCGCGCTCGTCCTGGCCGCGGCGCCCGCCCTGGCGTCACCGCCGGTGCCGGCGGCGATCTACACCGACCCGCCCGCGGACCGCGCCCACCCGGCGGCGATGACGGTGCTGCACATCCCCTCGCACGGACTGCTGATCAACGGCATCGTCTACTCGCCGCCCGGCGCCGGCCCGCACCCGACGCTCGTCATCTGCCACGGCCTGCCGGGCAACGAGAAGAACCTCGATCTCGCGCAGGCGGTGCGCCGCGCCGGCTGGAACGCGGTGACCTTCAACTACCGCGGCTCGTGGGGCAGCCCGGGCGTGTTCCGCTTCGCGCAGAACCCCGAGGACGCCGCCGCGGTGCTCGCCTACCTGCGCGAGCCCGGCAACGCCACGCGGCTCGGCGTCGATCCCGCGCGCATCGTGCTCGCCGGCCACAGCATGGGCGGCTGGGTGACGGCGCTGACCGCGGCCCGCGATCACGGCCTCAGGGGCGCGGTGCTGATCTCGGCCGCGGACCTCGGCCGCATCGACGAGCGCGGCCACGCCGCGGCGGTCGCGGCGATGGCGGACGACATGGAGAGCCTCGCGGGCGTCAGCGCCGAGAGCATGGCCGACGAGCTGCACGCGCACGCGCAGGAGTTCCGGCTCGCCGGCGCCGCCGCCGGCCTCGCGCCGCTGCCGCTGCTGGCGCTGACCTCGGACGACGGCCTCGCCGCGCACACCGACGCGCTGGTCGCCGCGATCCGCGCCGCCGGCGGCACCCGCGTGACCAGCGAGCACGCCGCCACCGACCACGGCTGGTCGGATCACCGCATCGCGCTCGAGAGCACGATCCTGAGGTGGCTCGCGGCGCTGCGCTGAGCAGGCGCGCTCAGGCGCCGCCGAGCCCGCGCGCGGGCAGCGCCGGCAAGGCCGCGGGCGGCGCGTGCTCGAGTATCGGCGCGCCGCCCAGGCACTCCTCGGCCTGGTAGAAGGCCGCGTACTGGCCGGGCGCCACCGCGCGCATCGGCGTCGCGAGCGCGACCTCGGCGCCGGCGGCCGACCAGCGCACGCGCGCCGGCACCGGCGCCTGCCGGTGGCGCACCTGCACCGCGCACTCGATCTCGGCCGGCGGCGGCGCGCCGAGCCAGCGCACCGGTGCGGTCGCGAAGCCCACCGACTGCAGCAGCGGGTGGTCGTGGCCCTGGACCACGACGAGCGCATTGCGCCGCGCGTCCTTGGCGGCGACGTACCAGGGCAGGGCGCTGCGGGCGCGCAGGCCGCCGATGCCGAGCCCCTGGCGCTGGCCGATCGTGTGGAACATCAGGCCGCCGTGCGTGCCGAGCCACTCGCCGTCCGGCGTCTCGATCGGCCCCGGCGCGGGCGCGAGGTAGCCGGCGAGGAAGTCGCGGAACGGCCGCTCGCCGATGAAGCAGATGCCGGTGCTGTCGGGACGGTCGTGCACCGCCAGCCCGGCCTGGCGCGCGAGCTCGCGCACCTCGCCCTTGAGGAGCTCGCCGAGCGGGAACAGCGCCGCGCCGAGCGCCGCCCGCGGCACCTGCTGCAGGAAGTAGCTCTGGTCCTTGTCGGCGTCGCGGGCGCGCAGCAGCCGCGGGCCGCCGGCGCCCGCCACGAGGCGCGCGTAGTGGCCGGTCGCGAGGCGCCCGGCGCCGAGCCGGCGCGCGTAGTCGAGGCAGACGCCGAACTTGACCTCGCGGTTGCAGAGCACGTCGGGGTTCGGCGTGCGCCCGGCGCGGTACTCGGCGAGGAACTCGCCGAACACGCGCTCGCGGTACTCGGCCGCGAAGCTGACCCGGTGCAGCACGAGGCCGAGCTCCCCGGCCACCGCGCGCGCCGCCTGCCAGTCGGCCGCGGCGCTGCAGTAGCCGTCCTCGCCGGCCTCCCAGTTGGTCATGTGCAGCGCTTCGACCTGGTGCCCGGCGCGCTTCAGCAGCAGCGCCGCGACCGCCGAATCCACGCCGCCCGACAACGCCACGATGACGCGCTCGCCCATCGGCGCAGTATAGCTAACGCGGCGCGGCCTCAGCCGGAGAGCACCTGCGCGCGCGGGGTCGCGCACTGGTTCCAGCCGGTGTCGAAGTGCTCGAGGTAGAGGCGCGCGACGCCCGGGTTCCTGAGCTCGCAGATGCCGTCCCAGCGGCTCGCCTGCAGCCGGTACAGCGTCGCGCGGTCGTCGGCGATCATGTAGCTGCAGGGATTGTCGCGAAACGGCGCCAGCGCGTTGCGGATCTCGATGTAGCTGGTGAGCTTGCGCGCGATCGCGATGAACTCGTGGCGGCTGTACATGATGCGCGCCGGGTTCAGCACCAGCACGCGCACCTTGGCGAAGCGCGGCCCGAGCACCAGGCGCTTGACGGCGTCGAGGAACGGCGGGTACTCGTAGATCTCGGACTCGAGGCTGTGCGTCAGCAGCGTCAGCACGCGCTGCGCGCTCGAGGCGACCGTGGTCGCGGCGATGCGGGCCTCGTCAACCGTCGACAGGATCGTGCGCGGCTCCGTCAGCCGCGGGATCAGCACGTTGCTCGGCGGAAAATGCAAGCCGCATCCTCCGGTGACGGAGTCCTGCCTCGTCGAACTCGGGGCCCTCGGCGACGAAGCCGTGCGCCGCGTAGAACCCGACCGCCTCCACCTGCGCGTGCAGGTAGACGCCAGAGAGGCCCCGTCGCCGCGCGAGCTCGACCAGCCGGCGCAGCACGAGGCTGCCCACGCCGTGCCCGCGAAAGGCAGCAAGCACTGCGAGGCGGCCGATCTTACCGGTGGGCAGCAGGCGCCCCGTGCCGACTGGTTCACGCTTCGTAAGGGCGAGAACGTGAACGGCGCCCGGATCGGCGCCGTCCCACTCGAGCGCCGCGGGTACGCCCTGCTCGATCACGAACACCTGCTCGCGGATCGGCCTGAGGCGCGCGCCGACCGCGGCCCAGTCGCCGACCAAGAGCTCCACCGCAGGCCGCGCGGCGCGGCGCTCAGGCATCGCGGCCGAGGTCGCGCGCGAGGCCGAGGTAGTCGGCGGGGGTGAGGCGCGCGAGCCGCTCGCGCTCCTCCGCCGGCAGCGGCAGCTTGGCGACGAAGGCCGCGAGCGCCGCGGCGTCGATGCGCTGGCCGCGGGTCAGCGCCTTGAGGCGCTCGTAGGCGTTCGGCACGCCGTAGCGGCGCATCACCGTCTGCACCGCCTCGCCGAGCACCTCCCAGTTGGCGTCGAGGTCCGCCGCCATGCGCGCCGGGTCCGGCTCGAGGCGCCCGAGCCCGCGCTCGATCGACTTGAAGGCGAGCAGCGCGTGCGCGAGCGCGACGCCGAGGTTCCTGAGCACCGTCGAGTCGGTCAGGTCGCGCTGCCAGCGCGACACCGGCAGCTTGTCGGCGAAGTGCCGCAGCAGCGCGTTGGCGAGGCCGAGGTTGCCCTCGCCGTTCTCGAAGTCGATCGGGTTGACCTTGTGCGGCATCGTCGAGCTGCCGACTTCGCCGGCGACCACGCGCTGGCGGAAGTAGCCGAGCGAGACGTAGCCCCAGACGTCGCGCGCCAGGTCGATCAGGATCGTGTCGGCGCGCGCCAGCGCGTCGCAGTACTCGGCGATCCAGTCGTGCGGCTCGATCTGCACCGTGTACTCGTTGCAGCCGAGGCCGAGCCTCTCGACGAAGCGGCGCGTCGCGCCGCGCCAGTCGCGGTCCGGGTAGGCGGCGAGGTGCGCGTTCCAGTTGCCGACCGCGCCGTTCATCTTGCCGAGCGGCGCGACCGCGGCGAACGCGGCCTCGGCGCGCGCGAGGCGCCGCGCGACCACGCCGAGCTCCTTGCCGAGCGTGGTCGGGCTCGCCGCCTGGCCGTGGGTGCGCGACAGCATCGGCTGCGCCGCGTACTCGTGCGCGCGCGCGGCGAGCGCGGCGCGGATGCGGCCGAGCGCCGGCAGCAGCACCTGCTCGCGCGCCGCGCGCAGCATCAGCGCGTAGGCGAGGTTGTTGATGTCCTCCGAGGTGCAGGCGAAGTGCACGAACTCGAGCTCGGCGGGCGAGGCGCCCGCCGCCGCGAGCCGGCCGCGCACGAAGTACTCGACCGCCTTGACGTCGTGGTTGATCTGCTGCTCCTCGGCCTTGACCGCGGCCGCCTCGCCGGGCGCGGCGCGTGCGGCGAGCTCGGCGGCGGCGTCGAGCACCGGCCGCCTGAGCGATGCGAGCTCGGGCAGGCGCAGGTCCTCGGCCAGGAACAGGAACCACTCGGCCTCGACGCGGACGCGGTGCCGGATCAGGGCCGCCTCGCTGAACAGCGCGCGCAGCTCGCGGCAGCGGTCCGCGTAGCGGCCGTCGACGGGGGACAGCGCCTCGAGGGCGGCCGACGGCTCCGCAGTGCGATCGGTCACGGGCAGGCCTCGTTCCGGTGCTAGGATTACAGGCCATCCAGTATAGCCCGCACCGGGATGTCAGAAACGCAACCGAGGCTCGAACACGACAGCATGGGCGCCGTCGAGGTCCCGGCGGCGGCGCTGTGGGGCGCGCAGACCGAGCGCGCGCGCCGCAACTTCACGCTCAGCGGCCTCGTGCTGCCGGCGCGCTTCATCGAGGCGCTGGCGCTGACCAAGTGGGCCGCGGCCCGCGCCAACGCCGCGCTCGGCGGCCTCGAGCCGCGCCTCGCGGCGGCGATCGAGCGCGCCGCGCTCGCGATCGCCGGCGGTGCGCACGCCGACGCCTTCCCGCTCGACGTGTTCCAGACGGGCTCGGGCACCAGCACCAACATGAACGTCAACGAGGTGATCGCGCACCTCGCCGGCCGCGAGCTCGGCACCGCGGTGCACCCCAACGACGACGTCAACCGGAGCCAGAGCAGCAACGACTGCATCCCGACCGCGATCCACGTCGCCGCCGCGCTCGGCCTCGAGCGCGAGCTCGAGCCCGCGCTCGCGCACCTCGCCGCGACCATCGCCGCCCGCGAGCGCGAGCTCGCCGGCGTCGTCAAGACCGGCCGCACCCACCTGATGGACGCGCTGCCGCTGACGCTCGGCCAGGAGCTGTCGGCCTGGCGCACGCAGGTCGAGGATGCGCGCGCGCGCCTCGCGGCGGTGCGGCCGCGCCTCTACCGGCTCGCGCAGGGCGCGACCGCGGTCGGCACCGGGCTCAACGCGCCGCCCGGCTTCGGCGCGCGGGTCGCCGCGGAGCTCGCGGCCCGCACGGGCCTCGCGTTCGTGCCGCACCCGAACCCGTTCGCGGCGCTCGCCGCGCAGGACGCGGCGGTCGAGTGCTCCGGCCAGCTGCGCGCGCTCGCGGTGGCGCTGACCAAGATCGCCAACGACCTGCGCTGGATGAACTCCGGCCCGCTGGCCGGCCTCGGCGAGATCAGCCTGCCGGCGCTGCAGCCGGGCTCGTCGATCATGCCTGGCAAGGTGAACCCGGTGGCGCCGGAGGCGGTCGCGATGCTGGCCGCGCAGGTCGTCGGCCTCGACGCCGCGATCGCGCTCGCCGGCGCCTCCGGCAACTTCCAGCTGAACGTCATGCTGCCCTTGATCGCCTACGACCTGTGCGCCGAGATCACGCTGCTCGCGGGCGGCGCCCGGCTGCTCGCCGACGGCGCGATCGCCGGCTTCGTGGTCGACGCGGCCCGGCTCGCGGCGCCGCTCGCGCGCAACCCCATCCTGGTGACCGCGCTCAACGCGCTGATCGGCTACGAGGCCGGCGCCGCGATCGCCAAGGAGGCCTACGCGAGCGGCGCGCCGATCATCGAGGTCGCCGCGCGCCGCACCGGCATCGACCGCGCCGAGCTCGAGCGGCTGCTGGATCCCGCGCGCCTGACGCGCGCCGCCGGCGGGCCGGGATGAGCGCCGCCGCGGACGCCGCCACCGCGCCGGCGGCGCTGCGCGCCCGGCTGCGCGCGCGCCTCGCCGGCACGCGACCGAGCGGGCCGGGCGAGGGCACGCTCGCGGGCCTGCCGCGCGAGATCAGCGACCGCTACCGC
>Ga0335069_10003719_pt1 | contig 22920 bp, 19 predicted proteins | sample Lox_Sample_11_FD_206714 | JGI IMG/M metagenome (GOLD analysis project Ga0335069, IMG submission 206714) | Soil microbial communities from Loxahatchee National Wildlife Refuge, Florida, United States - Lox_Sample_1.1 | ecosystem: Environmental > Terrestrial > Soil > Wetlands | place: USA... | reverse complement strand
TACCGCGGCCCGGGCGGGCACTCGTGGGCGGCCTTCGGCGTGGCCAACCCCATCCACGCGGTGGGACTCGCGGCGGGCGCCATCGGCGAGATTGCCCTGCCCGCCGAGCCGCGCACGACCGCGAGCGTGGTGCGCGTCGGCGGCGGCTCCGGCCTCAACACGATCCCGCAGGAGGCGTGGCTCGAGCTCGACCTGCGCTCCGAGGGGGCGGCCGCGCTGGACGCGCTGTACGGCGCCGCGACCGAGGCGCTCGCGCGCGCCCTCGACGCCGCGAACCGCCGCCGCGCCTCCGGCACCGTGCCGCTCACGCTCCAGATCGTCCCGCTCGGCGACCGGCCGAGCGGCGTCACCGCGCCCGACCACGCGCTGGTGCAGCACGCGCTCGCCGCCACGCGCTCCGTGGGACACACGCCGGACCTCGCCGCCGCGTCCACCGACGCCAACGTCGCGATCAGCCGCGGCGTGCCCGGCATCGCGCTGGGCGCGGGCGGCCGCGGCGGCAACACGCATCTCGTGAGCGAGTGGTACGAGAACGTGGACGGCCCCGCCGGCCTGTACCGCGCGCTGCTCGTGATCTGCGCCGCGGCCGGCCTGGGCACGAGCTAGCGCGTGCCGGCCGGCCCGGCCGTATTGTCCTCCGCCGCGCCGTTCGTTACCGTAGGGCAACGCTGACCGCGCGCCGTGCCGCCCTTCGAGAAGACACCAGCCGACGTCCAGGCGCTCCTCACCAAGCCCATCAAGGAGCTGGGCTTGAAGCTCGAGGGCTCCCCGCTGGAGAAGTACGTGGTGCGGCTCTACCGCGACATCGAGCGCAAGGGGCTCAAGCACTTCCGCCCCGCCTGCTACCTCACCGACGAGTGGGGTTGCCCCTCCGGCGAGCCGGTCGTGGGCATCCCGTTCTACCTCGCGGATCCCAAGCTGGCGGCGCTCGAGAAGGACATGAACGACCTGGAGGACGAGCGCGAGATCCTCATGTACCTGCGCCACGAGGCCGGGCACGCGTTCAACTACGCCTACGAGCTGTACAAGGGCGACGAGTGGCGCGCGCTGTTCGGCCCGTTCCGCCGCGCCTACAAGGAGCACTACCGGCCGGTGCCGTTCAGCCGTCGCTACGTGCGCCACATCGCCGGCTGGTACGCGCAGAAGCACCCCGACGAGGACTTCGCCGAAACCTTCGCCGTGTGGCTCACCCCGCGGTCGGGCTGGCGGAAGAAGTACCGCGGCTGGCCGGCGCTGCAGAAGCTCCGTTACGTGGACCGCGTGGCGCGGAAGGTCGCCGACGTGCCGCCGCTCCGGGCGATGGGCGCGACCGACGTCACCGTGGAGGAGATGGACGTCACCGTCGAGCAGTTCTACCAGGAGCACGCGCCCGACGAGGCGCACGCCATCGCCGAGCTGGCGCTCGACGCCGACCTCGCCGACATCCTGCTCAAGCCCGCGCCGCGGCGGCGCCGCGGCATCCGTCCGGCGGCGCCCTGGCTGGCCGAGCACCGCAAGCCCATCGTGGACAAGGTGACGTACTGGACCGGCGTGCGGCGGCCCCTGGTCAAGGCGCTGGTGGAGTCGGTCGAGGCGCGGGTGGCGGCCCTCGGCCTCGCCGTGGAGACGGCGCGCGAGGACGCGCAGCTGGTCGAGATGACGGCGTATGCGACGACGCTGGCGATGAACTACCTGACCCGCGGACGCTTCGTCCAACCGTGAGCGGTGCATGAGCCAGACCGGCCTCAAGATCGCGATCCTGTACGACACCTGGGAGGACGACGGGGAGGAGCCGACCGCGCCGGCCGAGGAGGCGCCGCCGCCGCGCCGCACGAAGCGGAAGAAGAAGACCAGCCGCCGCGCGCGGCGCCCCAAGCTCGACCGCGAGGAGATCTTCGACGCACTCGGCAAGCTCGGCCACGAGCCGTCGTACGTGGTGCTCGACGGCCGCGACCAGAGCCTGCTCGCGCTCGCGCGCTGCAACGCCGACCTCATCTTCAACCTCACCGAGTCCTACGCCGGCGACGACACCAAGGACATGAACCTCGCCGCCTACCTCGAGCTGCTCGACAAGCCGTACACCGGCGCGGACCCGCACGCGCTCTACCTCGCCCAGGACAAGTCGCTCGCCAAGAAGGTGTTCCACTTCCACAAGATCCGGACGCCGTTCTTCGCCGTCTCGTACCGCGGGCGGCTCGACCACGCGCACGACATCGAGTTCCCGCTGATCGTGAAGCCGCTGTCCGAGGACGGCTCCATCGGCATCGACGCGTCGTCGGTGGTGGAGAGCGTGAAGGAGCTGATGGAGAAGATCCACTACATCCACGAGCAGTTCGACTCGCCCGCCCTGATCGAGGAGTACATCGAGGGGCGCGAGATCTACGCCGCGGTCCTGGGCGAGGAGAAGCCCGAGGCGCTGCCGCTGGTCGAGCTGGACCTGTCCAAGCTGCCCGAGGGCACGCCGCGGATCGCGAGCACCGACGTGAAGTGGGAGAAGGACTCCGAGGCGTACCGCAGGACCCGCTCGCACGTGGTCGAGGACCTGGACGAGAAGACGACCGAGAAGATCCAGGAGAAGGCGCTCGCCGCCTACCAGGCGCTCAAGCTGCGCGACTACGGCCGCATCGACATGCGGCTGACGGCGAAGGGCGAGATCTACGTGCTCGAGGCGAACCCCAACCCGTGGCTCAGCTCGGGCGCCGAGTTCGCGATGGCGGCGCGCAAGTCCGGCCGCACGTACACCGACCTCATGCGCGACATCGTGGACCTCGCGATGGCGAGGTACGCCTAGCCGCCGCGCACCTCCGCGTGCGAGCCGATCGACGCGGCTCCCGCGAACCCCTCCACCACGACCTCGTCGCCGAGCATGGCGCCGTCGAGCCGCACGCGCTCCAGCCGGCAGTTCCGACCCACGATCGCGTTGGCGACCACGCTGTCGCGCACGATGGTCCCCGCGTCGATGGACGCGTGGGGCCCGACGGTCGAGCGCTCGATCACGACCCCCTCCTCGATGCTGCAGGGCTCCACGATCTTCGCGCCGTCCCGCGCCCCCGCGCCCCGCGGGCCCCGGGGCCCGTGCTTGGCCAGCAGGATCCGGTTGGTCTCGAGCGTCGTGCCCACGGTCCCGCAGTCGTACCACCCCGACACCTCGGCGGTCCGGATGCGCGCGCCGCGCTCGATCATCCACTGGAAGGCGTCCGTGAGGTACCACTCCCCCTTGTTGGCGGGCTGCTGGAGCACGTGGTCGATGCCCCGCCACATCTGGTCCACCGACCGCACGAAGTAGAGCCCGATGTTGGCCAGCTTCGAGATGGGCTCACGCGGCTTCTCCACGATTTTCGTCATGTAGCCCGCGGCGTCGGTGACGACCACGCCGAAGCGCTGGTAGTCCTCGACCTCCTTGACCCAGATGACGCCGTCGTCCATGCCCGACTTCACGATGGAGAGGTCGGCGTCGAACACCGTGTCCACGAAGATGATCATCACCGGGCCGTGGACGTGCGGCCGCGCCAGGTGAATCGCGCCCGCCGTGCCGTCCTGCACCTTCTGCTCGATGAACCGCGACGGGATGGGATAGCGCTGCCGGGCGTAGGCCTCCACCTGCCCCTTGAGGTGCCCGGTGATGAAGATCAGCTCCTCGACGTCGAGGCCCGCGAGCCGGTCCATCACCCAGTCCATCACCGGCCGGCCAGCCACCTTGATGAGCGGCTTGGGAACGGTGTGGGTGTGCGGCCGGAGCCGCGTGCCCTTGCCCGCGAGCGGAATGATGACCTGCACGCTACGCCCTCCCGTATCGGTCCTTGAGGCGGACCACGTCGTCCAGGTGCGGAGTGGAGGCTTCGAGCACGTCGGTGTGCTCGAGCGCCTCGAACTGGTGAACCAGGCCCGTCGGCACGTGCTGCGCCTCGCCCGCGATCATCTCCCGGTCCACCAGCTCTCCCGCGGGGTTCCGGTAGCGGAAGATCATGCGGCCGCGGAGCACGTAAATGGACTCGTCCTTCCGCTCGTGATACTGCAGACTCAGCAGGTGGCCGGCCTCGATGTGCAGCAGCTTCCCGACGTACTGGTCGGTCACCGCCCAGTGAATCTCGTATCCCCAGGGCTTCGTCACCTGCCTGGGCTCGAAGCGGTGCGGATGGTCGGTCACACGCCCTCCGGGAGCGTGAGGGTGAACGACGAGGGTGTGGTCACGCAGGCGCGCACGCAGATGCCGCAGCCGACGCAGGCGGCGCCGATCACCGGCCGCCCCCCGCCGTCAAGGTCGAGCGCCGCGGCGCCGATCGGGCAGACCCGCGCGCACACGCCGCACTCGATGCCCTGGAAGGCGATGCACCGGCGGCACCAGCGCGCCGGTCGGGCAGACCGTGGCGCAGAACATGCCCTCGCAGGCCACGCAGGGCTGCACCAGCGGGTCGATGATCGGCGTCGCCGCCGCCAATCCCGCGCTCGCCGGCGCGCTCACGATGGCGTCCACCGGACAGGCCTCGAGACAATAGCCGCAGCGGGTGCAGGCCGCCAGGAACGCCGGCTCGCTGATCGCGCCCGGCGGCCGGAAATGCCGGCGCGGGGCGTAGCGGTCCGCGAGCAGGCCGCCCGCCTTCCCGACGACGAGCTTCAGCGCCTCCGACAGGAAGCCGCGGCGGTCGACCGCGTCGTCGCCGCCGATCACAACGCCTCCTCCAGGCTCCACACGACGCGGAACTTCAGCATGCGGTCGGCCGCCGCGCCCCCCACCGCCGCCGGCGGGCGCGTCACGAAGAGCGGGAAGTCGACGCGCGTGACGAAGTCGGTCGGCCCGATCCGGTGCGTGGCCCTGAGGCCGAAGCCCGCGTCGGCGGCGCCGTCACGGCCGAGCGCGTTGCGGTCGAGCAGCGCGCCGTCGGCGAAGGCCGCGAGGCTCACACTGCCGAACAGCCGCCGCCCCGGCCGCTCGACGACGCGCCAGCCGGCCTCGGCGCCCAGGCCCACCAGCCAGGTGGCCGCGACCGCGGGGGCGAACCCGCGCAGGTCGCCGCCGCCCGGCGCCTGATACCGCACGGCGCTCCGCGCCAGCAGCGCGCCGCCGCTCCGCAGGAACGGGTCGACGAACGTCTCGTAGGGATCGGCGCCCGCCAGGAAGATGCGGCGCTGCAGGGGAACAGCGTTGCCGCCGAGCGCGCCGCCCGCCACGAACCGGGCGCGCACGTCGAGCGCGCCCGCCTGCACCGCGCGTAAGGATGTGAGGAAGCCGCGGGCGTACGTGTTGCCGCGAAGGGCGTGCGACGCCACCGGCGCGAACGCCTCGCCCAGCGTGAGCTCGAGGCGCGACTCCTCCGTGCCGCCGTCCAGCCTCCGCGACCGCTCGATCCACCCGGTCCACTCGGCCGTATTGGTATCCGCCCAGCGGCTGCGATCCAGGTAGCGCGCGTCGGTGACCGTCTCCAAGGTCAACGAGGTGCCGGCCGCGAGACGCTCGGACGCCGCGAAGCTGCGGCTCAGGTCGCGCGACACCGCGAGCCGCTCGCCCGTCCGTCCCTCGACCGACCAGCTCGCCAGCTCCGTCTGCCGCCTCGGAGCGCGGCTGCTCACCGGGTTGCGCATCGAGATGTAGTAGTCCGGGCGCCAGCGACCCCGGGCCGTCGTGTCGCTGCCGGCCAGCGCGCCGGTCGGCCAGGTGAACTGCTGCTGGTTCAGCTCGAACCGGCCGAGATAGTTCGACCGGAGCTGGAATCCGAGCGTGAGCCCGCCGGCGTCGTTGAACCACGCGAGCGGCAGCCAGTGCACGACCAGGTGATCGCGCGAGACCGGCGTGTCGCCCCACCAGCCGATGTGCTGCTCCACGGTGGCGGGGCCGCCGAACCGCCCGTTCGACGGATCCTCGCCCTCGGTGTTGTTGAGGTAGTTCCAATCCATGGTCTGGCGGGCCGGATCCAGCTCGACGCGGCCGGGCTTGTTGGCGGTGCGGACCTCGACCGTCTCCTCTGGCTCCACGCCGCGCGCCCGCACCACGATCACCGAATCCCGGGTCGGCACCGCGATGTCCACCGGCATCACGCCGTCGCCCAGCCGCCGGATCACGATGTCGGTGACCCACCCGTCCGCCGTCCGGCGCCGCCGCACCTTGTGGACGGCGTAGTCGACGATGGGCGTACCGTGCAGCCACTCCGCGAAGAACCACGACAGGTCCTGGTGCGACACGGACTCGGCGACCTCCTCGAACCGCTCCGACGTCACGTGCCTGAACCGCCAGCGGGCGTAGTACTCCCGCAGCACGCGCTCGAAGGTCGCCTCGCCGAGGACGTAGCGCAGCATCTCGCAGACGAGCTGCCCCTTGGTGTACACCATCCGGGCATACGTCGCGTAGTCGCGGTAGTCCTCGGCCGGCAGCACCACCGGCTGGCTCCAGCCGTCGAGGTCGAGGCCGAGGATCAGGCGCTGCGTCTCGCGGCTCGGCACGCCCATGCCGCGCTGCTGGAAGTTCCACCCCGTCTGGAACGTGGTGAACCCCTCGTCAAGCCAGCCTTCCTTCCACTCGTTGTTGCCCAGGATGCCGTACGTGTAGAGGTGCCCGATCTCGTGGAGGATCAAGGACTCTCCCGCGCCGCCGAGCATCACCATCATCGGGAACTCGGTGCCGCCGTCCTCGATCCGGTGGAGCGCCGTGGCCTGCGGCCACGCGTACGGGCCGTAGATCCTGTCGAGCCACGCGAGGGCGCGCGCGGTGCGCGCCACCGCGACGCCGCGGCCCCACGACAGGCTGTCCGACGGCAGGTAGAGCGCGTGAATCACCGTGCCGCCGTAGCGGCCCTCGTCGTACACGTAGTCCGGATTGCAGGAGAAGGCGAAGTGCTCGACGTGCTGAGCCAGAAAGCGGACCTGCTTCCTGCCGGGGCCCATGCTCCCAGGCGCCGAGAGGCTGGGGCTAGGGGTTAGGGTGTAGGGTGCAGGGTGTAGGGTGTCGCCGTACCAGTCGCGCTGCAACGTCACCGGCGTTTCCGGCGTCGCGCGCGCGCCGGCCCACCCCGGGTCACCGGAGACGGGCACGCCGGTCGCGCCGCACACCTGGTCCGCCATCAGGTCGAGCGTGACGTCGAAGGTGCCGAACTCGCCGAAGAACTCGCCTTCCGGGTAGAGCGGGTGCGCCTCCCAGCCGAAGTGGTCGTACACGGCGACCTCCGGGTACCACTCGGCGAAGTCGTACCGGCGCCCCCGGCGGCCCTGCCGGCGCGGCACCACGCTGAGCCGCGCCTGCCAGCCGAAATCCACCGTCACCGAGTCGCCCGGTGCGAGCGGCCCCGGCAGCGGAAATACGGCCACCGTGGAATCGGGCGCTCCGGGATAGGTCGCCTCCGCCGGCCGGCCGCCGATGGTGACGCGGCCCAGCCGCTCGTAGGCGTAATAGGGGTCGGGCAGGATGGCGTACCAGCTGCGCCCGTTCTCGGCCTGCTCGCGCGCCGCCCACTTCGATCCCGGGCGGAAGGCGTTGAGGTAGAGGTGGAACGCCATCGTGGTGAGCGTGTCGGGGCTGTTGTTGCGGTACCACATCCGGCCCGCGCCCGTCAGCACGCCCGACGGTTCGTCGAGCCGCGCCCCGATCGTGTAGCGGACGCCCTGCTGGAAGTAGGAACCCGGGGCCGATGGCGTCGGCGCGGGAGTATCGGCCTGCTGGAAAAGGAGGGCGGCGGCCAGGAGCGCGTACACCCCGAAGCTTACCTCGCGGTGTCGCCGCCGCCTAGCTGCGCGTGCAACATCCGGTGCTTGAGCAGCTTCAGCTTGCGCCGCAGCGACCCGTCGAACACCCGGTCGCCCGAGCGTACCACCACGCCGCCGAGCAGCGCCGGGTCGGTGCGGAAGTGGCTGCGCACCGTCTTCCCGAACACCTCGGCGAGGCGCCGGGTGACGGCGTCCTGCAGCGCGGCGTCGGCCGGCCGCGCCGTGGAGACGACCGCGTGCACGCGCTTCAGGTGCGCGTCCACGAGCTGCTCGTACTCCGCCGCGATGTCGCCGATCATGCCCTGGCGGCCGCGCTCCACCACCGCCTGGAGGAACCGCACGAAGCCGGTCGGCGCCACGCGCCCGAGCGCCTGCTCGATCATCCGCTTCTTGGCCGTCTTCGCGACGCGGGGCGACATGAAGACCGCGTGCAGCTGCGGATCGGCCGCGATGACGCCCGCCACGGCGCCGATCAGCTCGCCGCACCGCTCCACCGCGTCCTGGCGCCGCGCCGTGGCGAGCAGCGCCTCGGCGTAGTTGCGGGCGACCGTGGCGTTTCTCACGTCCGCGTGTTGTGCAGGCTGTCGAGGTACTCCCGGACCAGCCGCCGGTCGGCCTCGGTGTCCAGATTGCGCTCCAGCACCTTGCCCGCGGCGGCCAGGGACAGCTCTACCGCCTCGCCCCGGAGCTCGGCCAGCGCCTTCTCGCGCTCGGCCACGATCTCCCGCCGCGCCCGGCCGATCAGGTCCTCGTGCTCGGCACGGGCCCGCGCCAGGATCTCCTCGCGCGCCTTCTCGGCCCCCAGGCGGCCCGCGGCCAGCAGCTCCTGCGCCTCGTTGCGGGCGGCGGCCAGCTTCTGCTGATAGTTCGCCAGCACCCGCTGCGCTTCCTGATTCGCCTTCTCGGCCTGGTCGAGCTGGGCCTGGATCTTCTTTTCCCGCTCTTCCACCGCCTTGAGGATGGCCGGCCAGGCCGTCTTCGCCAGCACGACGACGAGCGCGAGGAAGATCACCAGCGTCCAGATCGAGACGCCGGGGGTCATCGCGAAGGGGCCCTTGGGGGCCTCCGCCGCGGTCTCCAGGAGCAGGGAGAAGACGGGCGTCACAGGACCTTGAAGAGCAGGGCGAACACCACCGCCGCCAGCGCCACGCCTTCGACCAGCGCCGCCGTCAGGATCATCGCGCCGCGGATGTCAGCCGACGCCTCGGGCTGTCGAGCGATGGCCTCGACCGCCTGGCCGCCGATCCGCCCGATGCCCAGGCCGGCGCCGATCACCGCCAGGCCCAGCCCCAGGCCCGCGCCCAGCAGGGCGTTGTTGTTCTTCGCGACATCCGCCGCGCTCGCCACGGCTTGCATCATGAACATCGGACTTCCTCCCCTTGGTTTGACCGCAATGCCTAGTGCTCGTGCTGCATCAGCCCGATGAACGTGGACGTGAGGAGCACGAAGACGTAGGCCTGAATGAACGCGACCAGCAGCTCGATCGCCATCATGAACAGGACGAACAGCACCGACCCGCCGGCGATGACCCAGCGGAAATACGCGATGTTGCCGAACAGGAAGATCAGGCTCAGCAGCGACAGCATGACGAAATGGCCGGCCGCCATGTTGGCGAACAGACGCAGCATCAGGGCGAACGGCTTGACGATCTTGCCGATGATCTCGATCGGCGTCATGATCAGCGTGAGCAGCACCGCCGTGATGCCCGTCGTGCCCGGCGGCGTGAACACGATCGTCTTGAGGTAGCCCTTCGGGCCGAGGGTCACGAAGCCCGAGACCTCGATCGTCACCAGCGCCGTCAGCGCCAGCGCGCCGGTGACCCAGAAGCTGCCCGTCGGCTTCTCGCCGTAAGGCAGAAGGCCCAGCAGGTTACAGTACAGAATGAACCAAAACAGGGTCAGGATGTAGGGCGCGAACTTGGCCCCGTTCTTGTGCCCGATGCTGGCGATCACGACGTCGTTGCGGATGAACAGCACCATCGCCTCGACCGCGTTGGCGAAGCCGCGCGGCGCGCCGCCCCCCCGTTCGCGCTGCCGGGTCAGCGCCCGGCCGCTGAGCCACAGCGTGAGCCAGACCAGGAACGCCGCGACCAGCATGAACACCACGTTGCGGGTGGGCGACAGATCGATCGCGAGCCGGCCGACCTTCACGACCCAGCCGGTCGGCAGCGACAGCGGCTCGATGTGGAACAGGTCGCCGAACGGGATCTCGATCTCGTGCGCGTCGCCCGTGCGCTCGAGGATCATCCGTCCGATGTCGGGCGCTTGCATCATTCGAGGAACCGCGTCTCCGCGTAGAGGAGCGTCAGCAACACCGTGAGGAAGCCCAGCGCCACCCAGAGCGGCGGCAGCAGCGAGCGCGTCGCGAACACGACCACCACCATGACGGCGGCGCTCCCGCCGCGGATCGCGATGCCCGTGGCCCACCGCCGGACGAACGCGGGCGTTCCCGCCCGCATGCCGGGCCTCAGCAGCGCCACCGCCGTGAGCTGAGCCGAGGACGCGATGCCTCCGCCCACCAGCGCGGCCGCCAGTCCCGCCCCTCCCGCCTCCACCGCCGCGACGGCCGCGATCACCAGCTCCGCCGCGCCGCCCACGAGCGCCATGCGCGCGATCCAGCTCATTGTGCGCCGCCCGATCCGCCCGGACCCGTCTTGCGCTTCGGCGACTCGGCCAGCACCCGCACGATGAACGCGTACATTCCGGCGCCCAGACCGACCAGCACGCCGATCAACGTGAACAACGGGCGCGTGTGGAGCCAGCGATCCACGAGGATTCCAGCGCCGAGAAACAGCAGGACCGCGAGGGCCAGCGTGAATCCGGCCGCCACAATCGCGTACCCCGCGCCGAAACCGCGGCTTTCAGCGTTCTCGTCCGGTTCCGGGGCCATTCGGGCGGCGGAAATATAGCCCTTGTGAAATCCGCCGCAAAGCGGCTCCCGTTTTCGCGTCCCGGGCCGCCCGAGGCCGGCGCGGCCCCCGCCGCGCGCAACCCGCGGTGGACGGCGGGGTACCGGGTTCGTGGCCTCACGAGGACCACGAGAGGAGGCCCATGGCCAGACGCCTGCAGACCTACGAAGCCGACCGCATCGTCGTCACGTTCGATCCCGAGGTGTGCCGCCACTCCGCCGTCTGCCTCCAGGGCCTTCCCGCGGTATTCGACGTGCGCCGCCGGCAGTGGATCAAGCCGGAGCTTGCCGCGCCCGAAGACGTCGCCGCGCAAGTGGCCCGCTGTCCGTCGGGCGCGCTGCAGTACCACTGGAAACAGGCGTCGGGCCCTCGCCGCCCCTGACGGCCGTCGCCGGCGATTCGGCGCCGCCGCGCTCCGCGCGCGCGGCTCGCGCGTTGACCCGGGCGACGTGGGCGGGGTAACCTAGGACGCCATGAGCACACTTCCGTTTCCGGCCAAGGGCGAGCGCGACGAGGAGTTGCTGGAGCGCCTGGCCGCGGCGCGCGCGCGCCTGCTCGAGCAGGTGGGTCGGCGCATCGTGGGCCAGCGCGAGGTGCTGGACGGCATCCTCACCGCGCTCCTCTCCGGCGGCCACGCCCTGCTGGTGGGGGTGCCCGGGCTCGCGAAGACGATGATGGTCTCGTCGGTGGCCGAGGCGCTGCACCTCAAGTTCTCCCGCATCCAGTTCACCCCCGACCTCATGCCGAGCGACATCACCGGCACGGAAGTGATCGAGGAGGACAAGGCCACGGGCGGGCGCGCGTTCCGCTTCGTGGCCGGGCCGCTGTTCGGCAACATCGTGCTGGCCGACGAGATCAACCGCACGCCGCCCAAGACGCAGGCGGCGCTGCTGCAGGCGATGCAGGAGCACGCCGTGACGGTGGCGAACCAGACGCATCGCCTCGCCGAGCCGTTCTTCGTGCTCGCCACCCAGAACCCGATCGAGCAGGAAGGCACCTACCCGCTGCCCGAGGCGCAGCTCGACCGCTTCATGTTCGAGCTGCACGTCGAGTATCCGTCCGCCGCCGAGGAGGAGCAGATCGTGGAGTGGACGACGGGCGAGGCGGTCACCGCGCTGCAGCCCGTGCTGTCGGGCGACGAGCTGCTGTCGCTCATGGGACTCGTGCGCCGGGTGCCGGCCCCCAAGGTCGTGGTGCAGGCGGCGGTGAAGCTGGCGCGGATGACCCGCCCGGCCGACGCCCTCGCGCCGGAGGACGTCCGGGAGTACGTGGCCTGGGGTGCGGGGCCGCGCGCCAGCCAGTTCCTGGTGCTCGGCGCGAAGGCGCGGGCCGCGATGGATGGCCGCCCGATGGCGGATCTCGAGGATCTCGACGCGGTGGCGCTGTCGGTGCTGCGGCATCGGATCGTGGTGAACTTCCACGCCGAGGCGGCGGGGAAGAAGGCCGACGACATCGTGCGCGAAGTGGCGCGGGCGGCGCGCCGGGGCTGACCGGCACGGCGCCGGCCGCGCCGGATCCCTCGCTACATCCTACTGGGTCGAGATTTCGCCGAGGTGCTGCAGCAGCGGCCGCAGGGCGTCGGCCGCCAGCTTGGTCTTCACCGTCACCAGGATATTCCCGAGGCTGGCCGTGCCCGTGGACCACGGGTACGCCTCCGAAGCGGGCATCACTCTCAGCGCCGTGACCACGGCCGGCCCCGATCCGCCGCGCACCGCCGCTCCGGCCCGCGTCTCGGTGAGCACGATCCGCTCACCGGATGCCGTGATCTGGGCGATCCGGATCCGCGTGCGCGTGCCCGACGTGGACTGCGTGATGCTCTCGATCGAGAGCCCCTGGATGGCCCCGAGCGTTCCGCCCAAGACCGTCGTGGCGTCGGCGCGCCCGACGGGAGCCCAGCCGCCGGCCGCCAGCTCGCGATCCGGCTCGGAGGCCGCCGCCGCGGGCGCCGCCACCACCGGCGCCGGCGGCGGGATCCGGGCGAGCGTGAGGTCAGCGGACACGACGGCGCCGGCGGTCGCGCGCGCCTGGGCCCCACCCGCCACGAAGCCGTCGGCGCTGGCCTGCAGCGACACCGGCCCGTCCGGCACATCCCGGATCTCGTAGGTGCCCGCGCCGTCGGCCACCGCCGCGAGCGTCGTGCCGCGCACCGACACCCGCGCGCCGGCGACGGTTCCGCCAGCGGCGTCGCGCACGACGCCGCGGATCACGCCGACCGTGGGGGCGGGCGCGGCGGGCGGGGCCTCCGCCCGGGGCGCCGGCGCGGCCGCGACCGTCGCGGCCGGCAGCGGCGTCTGGGCACGCACCCGTCCCGGCTGCGCGGTGCGGGACGGCGGCGCCGCCGGCTGTGACGGCGCCGGACCGCGCTCCGCGCTCTCCACCGGCACGCGGGACTTGCCGCGCGACTCGTTCGCGCGGCTCGGGGCGCGGGCCTGCGCCTGCGCCGCCGTCGGCGCCAGCGTGTTGGCCTCCGTGGTCTCGCCCGTCTGGCCCGCGCGGTCGCGCCGCCCGAGCTGGCCCGCCATGTAGCCGATCAACGCGACGCAGGCGAGGCCCGCGGCCACCGCGAGCGAGCGGAGCGGGAACGTCTGCCGAGGGGCCGCCGGCTTCGCGGCCCGGGCCGCGTCGGTGGCCCGCAATCCTCCCGCGCCGCCGCGGAAGCGCTCGAGCCGGCGCGCCTCGGCCTCCGTCGGCGGGTTGCTCCCACCTCCACTTCCGCCCCCGCCCCCGCCCCCGACGCTCGGCGCCGGCGCGCGCCGCTCCGCCATCGGCCTGGGCGGCGGCGTGCTCGGGACCTTGTCGGCACCGTTGGCCACACCAGCCGGACGTTGCTGCGCGTAGGAGGCGCGAATCATCTCGAGCGACTCGTGCGGCGTCACCAGCCACAGCATGTCCTGCCCACCGGCCTCCGGGGTTCGCGCGCCGGCCGCCGCCGGAGCGCCATGCGACGCCGGCACCGCGGCCGCAGGCGGCGCGGGAGCCGGGGCCTGGGCCGCCGCTTCCGGCGCCGCCGCCATGACCTGCGCCACGACGGGCGCGGTCTCGATGACCTCGAAGTCCTCCACGGCCGTCTCGATCTGCTCGTCGTGGCGCTGCTCGAGCGTCACGAGCTGCCGCGGCTCGGTCGCCCGCGGGCCGTGGGCCCCCGCGGGCTGCACGGCCGCTTCGCCGCCCCGCCGGTCCCGCGAGCCACCTCCGCGCCGGTCGTCGTCGCGCCGGGAGCCCACGCGCCGTTCCCCGTAGGCCTGCAGGGCCGGTCCACCCACCGTCGCGCGGCGATCGAGACCCGTCCGCCGGTCGAACGCGCGACGGTCGCGACCGGCTCTGCGCTCGCGGGCGCGACGCTCGACGACCACCGGCGCCTCCGCTACCGGGCGCGGTGGCGGTGGCGGCGGGGGCGGCGGCGGCGCCTGATGCCGCTGCGCCGCGAGCGGCGCCGGCGCGGGCGCCGGCGCCGGTGCGGGAGGCGGCGCCGAGCTCGACAGGGCCTCCGGCATGTCCACGGCGACCATGCCTGCGCCCGTGGAGCGGCGCACGTGAATCGTGCGGAGCCGCTCGGCACAGGTCGGGCAGTCCACGATGTGCCGCGCGGCTTCCTTGCGGCGCTGCGCGTCGGCGAACTCGGCCTCGCGCACCACGTACGCCAGCAGGTCGCGGTAGTCGAGGTGGCGGATGTGGGCCCGGCGCTCCACCAGCTGGATGAACCCCGCCGTGAGCAGCCCGTAGAGCGCCTTGCCGACGTCGAACTCGCTCAGCGCCGTGACGTCCACCAGTCCGTTCACGTCGCGGGTGCCGTCGAGCAGCGGCAGGATCATCTTCTGCTCGTCGCTGAGGCCGTCCGCCGACGAGCCGAGCTTCTCCCGCGTGCTGCGGTACACGAGGTCGAACGAAGGGATCTTCTTCTCGATCAGGCTCCACTCGTCCACGCGCCGCGCGGCCTCGAGCAGCAGGCTCTCGGCGTCGAGCGATACCAGGAGCGGCTGGTGAGGAGGCAACCGGTCCGACGCGAAGCTGAAGGTGCCCTGCTTCCACGTGAACAACGAGAAGACGGCCTGCTCGACCTGCAGGCGGATGAACCGCTCCAGCTCGCCCCGGTCGATCCGCCCCGAATCCACGAGAATGCGGCCCAGCTGGCGCTTGCTGATGCGCCCCTGCTCCTCCACTGCCGCGGTCAGCTGCTGCTGGGTGATCCGGCCGCTCTTGACGAGCATGTCGCCGAGCCGGTCCGCGCGGTTGGAGATGGAGGCGTAGCTGATCCGGCCCACGTCCAGGTAGATGTGCCCCTGGACGTCGCCGTCGGTGAGGCTGAGGCAGCCGCTCTTGCGCCCCAGCGACAGCAGCTGGAGCACATCGGGCACGCCCGCCTCTTCGACGTTCCCCTGGATCGGCACGACTCAGGCTCCTCGACGCCGGTCAGGGTTCGCGCGACGCTGCGGTCCGTGCACGCCTGCATAATGTCGCGTCGAAGCGGTGTGCGACAACCCCACCGTCGGGCCCGCGCGGCGGCTCACTGACGCGGCTCCAGCCGGAGCTGCAGGTCCTCGAATCGCTTCTCCTCGGCGCCCGGCGGCACGAAGATCGAGAGCGGCGGCGCGAACGCCTGCAGGCGGTCGAGCACGGCGTCCGGCAGCGTGACCTCGTACTCCCCCGGCGGCACCGCGGTCTTGTAGAACCCGCCGTCCGCGTAGGTGGTCGTCGTGATTTCCCGGCCGGTGTTCAGGTCCCGCAGCACGACGGGCACGCCGCCCACCGCCTGGTCGCCGAGGACCACGAAGCCGGCGATCTCGGCCCCGACCACGACGGGCACCTGGACGTCGCCGAAGGTGTTGGGCGCGGGCCGCACGCGGATGATCGGCGCCGGCAGCAGCAGGTGCGGATCCGGAAGCGCCAGCGTGTCCACGTCGATGCGCACCGGCTCGGAGGGATACAGGCCCCAGGCGGCGAACCGGCCGTCCGAGTCGGTCTGCGCCGCGAAGCCGCCGACGCTGATCGGGATGTTCGCCAGGCCGGGCTCGCCCGGATCGCGGACGCCGTTGCCGTTGTCGTCGCGGAACAGGACGCCGGCGACGCCCGCGCGGTCGAGATCCGCGCCGTCGCCCAGCTTGGCGAGGCGCGAGCGCGGATCCCACGCCAGCGAGCCCGACGAGTAGGTGAGCGCCTGCGATCCCGCCTGCGACATCCGGCTCCGCGTGCCCGCCCGCGGCCCGCGCGCCGCCGTCGTGAGGCCCAGCTCCAGGCTCAGGCCGCCGACCCGGAACCAGCCCACCGCGGCGTCGAGCCGGAACAGCTGCGTGATCTTGCGGCCGATACTCGCGCGCACGGCGGTGAGCCCGCGCGCCGGCTCCATGGCCAGCTGGCCCTGCACGTTGGAGGTCCGCAGCCACTTCCACGAGCCGAGCACGACGGCGTCGGCGCTCGCGTCGATCGCGAAGCCCGCGCTGTCCCCGGCGGCGCCGCGATACAGCGTGTTGTAGAGCACCCCGAGCGAGTAGCGGACCTGGCCCACCTGCGTGGTGGCCGAGAGGCGCTCCACCACCTGGCGCATGCCGGGAACGTTCGACACGACGCCCGTGCCGTTGAAGAACAGGTTGCCGTGCATCCAGCCCGGCCGCCAGAACAGCGACGCGTCCGACTCCGAGGTCTGGGATCCGGCCCCGCTGAACGCGGAGCCCGCGGCGGCGTAGCGGGTGAGGGTGGCGCTGGCCCGCAGGTCCTCGGACGGCGAGTAGTCGGCCGAGGCCCGGACGTGGCCGTTGACCACGGCCTCGCCCGTCAGGCCGAGCGCCATGATCGGCGAGGCGGAAACCACCGCGTACGGCTGCCACAGCGTGCCGCCCAGCCGCTGGAAGTACTCGTCGGAGCCGGCCTGCACGGTCACGTGGTTCGACAGCCCGTAGCGGGCGTCGGCGCTGGCCAGGCCGTCGCATGGATCGTACTGGCAGCGCCCCACCGCCAGTGCGTACTCGAACTGTCCGTCCGGCAAGCGGCTCGAGGGCACGCGGATCGTGCGCTTCTGCTGGATCGTCTCGCCCGACGGCCCGTAGAGCACCAGGTTGAACGGGTTCTCGCCGTAGCGCAGCTGCAGCGGCACCTGGAACGCGCCGACGGCGTTCGCGTCGGCGTAGCCCAGCAGCCGCCCTCCGTCGTACAGCTCCGCCTCCCAGCCGGCCGGCACGCTGCCGACGATGGGCTCGATGTCGAATTCCGACGAGCGGATGAAGGGCGCGTTGGTGATGACGGCGCCCTCGACGAGCATCGAGCGCAGTCCGCTGGTCTGGACGTCGCCGAGCCGGGCCTGCCGCACCCAGTACGAGCCCGACCACGCTCTGGTCCACGACGCCTGCAGCTGCGCGTTCGACACGCCGTGGTCGCTCCACAGCTGCGGCCGGAGCTCGGCGCTGCCGCCGAGCAGACCGGTGCCGAAGCCGAGGTCCGCCGCCAGCTGGTTGGTGGGGCCGCTGGTGGCGGCGGTCACGTTCCAGGTGAACACCGCGCCGTCCACCACCCGCTGCCGCAGCGGGATGTCGAGCGCCAGGGCCGGTGGGCCGGGCTGGTAGAGCAGCTGGTGCCGGCGCTCCCGCCGCTCGCGCTGCACCACCGGCAGGCCGCCCGTCCGGCCGACGACGGCCGACAGGTTCTCCCACTGCACGTCGGTCGTGAGTCCCAGCAGGCGGTCGATCAGCCCCGTGGCCACGAACAGGTCGCCGTCCGACCACGCGACGTCCGCCGTGTCGTAGGCCACGGTATCCGCGCCACGGGTCAGCAGGTGCGCGGCGGGAATGAAGCGCAGCGCGACGTGCCCGGGCTCGAGCACGGCCACGGCCGAGTCGTGTAGCGCGAACGTGTCGACGTGAATCTCGGCCAGGACGAAGAAGCGGTGCAGCGGGAGCAGCAGGGTGGAGTTGTACTCGAGCGCCGGCACGACTGCCGACGGGCCGTTCTCGAAGTTGAGCTGGATCACGGCCTCGACGAACGCGGTGTCGCGGCCCGCGCTGTCGTGCTCGATGACCGGCACGGCGTGCAGGGCCAGCTGCGCAGGCATGGGCGCGGCCGCCGCCAGCAACAGCCCGCACGCGAGCCACAGCGCCCGGCCGATGGAGCGCCGGCGCGGCGAGTCGGTGGACGGGCGGGGCGCGGCGTTCATGGCTCGGCTCAGCCAACGCGCACGGCCACGGAGTCGGTCACGGCCGGCGCCGGCAGCACCCGCTCCGCGGGCAGGTCCGGACGCTCGGCGCGCAGGCGCAGGCGCACCCGGTAGTCGCCGGGGGCGACCGAATCGAGCGGGAAGGCGAACCGCCTCCGCATCGGGACGTAGACCGACAGCGCGGTGGACCAGCGACGCACGATGGAGCCGCCGCCGTTCACCAGCTCGATGTCGGCCGTCCCGAGGAAGGCCCCGTTGCCGGAGCGATCCAGGTGCGCCCAGAGCGTGAGCGAATCGCCGTCGGCCTCGGCGCCGAGATCCCGGACGGCGACGCCGGTCGTGACCTTCCCCTTCCGGTAGGTCACGGACGCCACCAGCCGGATCACGAGGTTCACGCCCGCCCGCACCGTGGTGTCGGCGCTGGTCACGGGGATGCTGGCGCCGCGACCCGTGACGATCAGCCGGCTCCAGTACTCGCCGTCGGGAAGATCCGCCGGCGGCCGCGCCAGCAGGCGCACGACCTGCTGCGTCTTGGGCGCCAGGCGTACGCGCTGCGGGTATGCGCGGATCCAGTCCGCGGCGGACGGATACTCCGGACCCGGATCGTCCACCATGCGGACGAACGGGGTGCCGGCCGAGTCCGCGTCGGGGAAGCCGAAGCGCAGCTCGACCGTGGCTTCCTCCGGCGTGTCGCCGGAGTTGCCGATCGTCACCTGCGTCGCGTCGGACCGGTCGTCCATGAACACGGCCGTCGGCGCCACGTAGATCGCCTCGATGACGGCCGGCAGCAGGACCGCGAGGAGCACCGTGCCGGCCGCGGCGCGCAGGGCTGGGGCGAAGCGCGCGGGCACTTCAGCTCCCGAGGTTGTACACGGTCAGGGAGATCGTGGCGCTGTACGCGCCGCCCGTCTGGGTCTGGGCCGGGTTGACCGTGCCGCCCAGCCGCAGCAACAGGCGCCCGTTGGGACCGAGCGTTCCGATCACGGGCATGTGCGGGTCGAACACGAGGCCGCGGGGCGGCGTGCCGTGGCTGAAGTCCGCGAAGCCGTCACCCGCGCCGAAGCTGACGGGAAGCAACGCACCGTGATCCGACACCAGCGCGAACGGCAGGGAGAACTCGATGCGCACGCTCGCGCAGGCGGGACCCTGGATCTCGAACTGCCCGGAATGATGCGGATCGGTGGCCGACACCGACGTCGAGATGCCCGGGAGGACGGTGCCGAACGAGAGATCACTGACGGATACCACGGTCAGCGGAGGCACGACGGTGACGGGTACGGCCCGCCTCTGCGCCTGCACGGGAGAGGCCCAGGCCGGCGCCAGCAGCAGCGCCGTGAGCGTGGCGATCGCCAGTCTGCGGATCATGTGTCACCAGCCGCCGTGCCGGACGGAGCACCAACATCGGAATGACTCTCCTCGGTCGCTGTCCGACCGGCACGGTGGTCGCGAAGACTTCTCGCGTCGCTGGTTTGCTGCTAGTACGAAACCGTGAGTGTGACCGTCCCCTGGTACAGACCGGTCGTCGTCAGGCTCGGCGGCGACACAGTGCCGGTGATGCCGACCACCAGCGCCCCCGAACCGTTGAGCGACGTCACGAACGGCGCCGCCGGGCTGAAGGTCGTGCCGACGGTCGGGAACGACGGGCTGAAGATGATCCCGTCGCTCGAGCCGAACGTGATCGGGATCGTGGCGCTGCCGGACCCGGTGAGCACGGTCGGGAGCGTGAAGCTGACCGTCACCGGCTGGCTCGGCTGGCCGGCGATCGAGAACCGGCCCTGCTTCGTCGGGTCGGTCTGTCTGAAGGGTGTGCCTGCGGTCACGGTGCCGAAATCGAGATCGTTCACCCCGGCTGCGGTGAGCGGCGCGATTCCCGACACCTGCGCCTTGGCGTTGATGGACGCCGTGGCCGTGGTCTGTGCCGCCGCGGGCGCAGCCAGGATGCTCGCGCAGAGCAGCCCGGCAAACGCTCCAGCGGCGAAGCGCTTCGTAAGCGACATCTACTCCTCCTGTTGAACGGTGGGACGGTGAGTTCCAGTCGGGTCGACTGGGGGGGCGTCGCGGAACACCTACAATACAGCAAGACACAAGCCATCAAACGGCCGATCACACCAAGTGCAATGTCATTGACTGGCAATCACTTATCATTGGCACAAGGGTGCGCAGCCGACCCGCAAGACGGTGGCACAACGCCACCCCTGTTGCGTCGGCGCGATACCTGTGCGTTCAAGGGGATTCCCAAGCTCTGGACGGTGTCCCCTCCCAACGCGGCGCAGGTGCGCACGCCGGAGCGGAAAGGTCGAGCGCGGGGCGAGCGCCGGCGGGCGCGGAGGTGCCGCAATCACTCCGCGACACATCGCAATTCGGCTTGCGCTCCCGCCGCGACTGGTGACACGTAGGTGACGCTCGGCGCTAGGCATTCCGCACCTACGCCGCAGCCTGTCCGATGAGCGCTTCAGGCGAGAGCCGTCCTCGCGAGTACCAGTATCGCTGTCTCGGGCCCGTGACTCTGCACGGACCGGCGGGCGAGCGCGTGGCGTTCCGCACGCGCAAGCAGCTGGCGCTGTTCACGCTGCTCGTGCGGCGGCCCGGCCAGCCGCAGTCGCGCGACGCGCTGATGGATCTGCTGTGGTCCGAGGACAGCGTGTGCCTCGCGCGCCATTCCCTCTCGCAATCGGTGTCGCTGATCAACAAGAGCCTGCGCTGCGAGGCGATCGTCGCGCGCTCGAAGGACGAGATCGTGCTGCGGGACGGCCTGGTCTGGGCCGACGTGGCGGAATTCGAGCGGTGCGCGGCGCAGCGCCGCCAGCGCGACGCGCAGGCCCTGTGGCGCGGCAATCTGCTCGAGGGCATGTGGTTCAAGCACGCGCCGAATTTCGAGCGCTGGCTGGAAGCGGAGCGCCGCCGCCTGCTGGAGACGATGCGCCGGGCCCTGCACGCGCTGCTGAGAACCAGCCACACCGAGGGTGACTGGGAGGGCATGCGGTCGGTGGCGGACTCGCTGCTCGAGCTCGACGGACTCGACGAGACGGCGATGCTGGCGCAGCTGTTTGCGCTGACGTTGCTGGGCGACCGGACCCTGGCGCTGCGGCGCTTCGTCGAGTACGAGGCGCGGCTCCGGGACGAGCTCGGGGCGGAGCCGGGCCCCGAGATGCGCGACTGGGCGAGACGCCAGCGCTGCGGCGCGGCGCCCGCGAAGCAGACGGGGCGCGGCGCTTCCGGCGCCGCGCGCGTGAGCGAGCCGGCGGCGGCGCCGGCGGTCATCCCGCTCTACGGCCGCACGGCCGAGTTCGCCGCGCTGTGGCAGGCCTGGGACGCCGCGCGCGGAGGGCGCGGCGGCGCCGTCGTGCTCCTCGGTCCCCCGGGCATCGGGAAGACGGCGCTGGCCAACAAGCTGACCGACCAGGTGCGCGTGGCGGGCGGCGCCGCCTGCGTGGCGCGCTGCTTCCGCACCGAACGGTGCGTGCCGTTCGCGCCCGTTTCGGCGCTGGTGCGCCAGATGGCGGACCTGCCGGGGTTCGTGGCGCTGGGCGAGGTCTGGATCAGCGAGCTCGGCAGGCTCGCGCCCGAGCTGCACGAGCGCTTTCCCCACGCGCCGCCGGCGTCCGCGGTGGACGACTCGGCCCGTCACCGGCTGTGCGAGGCGACGTGCCGGGCCGGGGAATCCGTGTCGTACGAGCAGCCGCTGCTGCTCGTCGTGGACAACGTCCAGGACGCCGATGAGACCACGCTCGCCCTGCTGCACTACTACGGGCGGCAGGTATCCGGGCAGCGCACGCTGCTCGTCTACGTGGCGCGCTCCGATGACGAGAGCGGCTGCGACGGCGGGGAGTTCGCGGACGAGGCGCGCGCCCAGGGGTACGTGCAGCTGCAGCGTCTCGGTCCGCTCGAGGAGGCGAGCCTGCAGCGTATCGCGGCCGACGTGCTGGTCCAGCGCGGCCTCGAGCCTTCGCCGGCCGTCGTGCAGTCGGTGAGCCGGCTGGCGCGCGGCAATCCGCTGCATGCCACGGAGCTGGCGCTGGCGATTCCGGCCCACGACGGGCGTCCCGCCTCGGAGTGGCTGCTCGGGCTCGCGGACGAGACGCGCACGGCGGAGGAGTCGTTCGAGGCGTCGGCCGCGACGCGCCTGGCGGCGCTGTCGCGCGGGGCGCGCTCGGTGACGGCGGCGCTGGCGGTGGCCGCGCGTCCGCTCGTCGAGCACGAGATCCTCGCCGTCACGCAGCTGGCGCCGGCGGAGCTGGCGTCCGCGATCTTCGAGCTCGAGGGCGGCCGGTTCGTGCGCCGCGACGGAACGCGGTTCGGGTTCGCCCACGACAGCTACGCGCCCGTGGCGCGCGGGTCGCTGGCGGACGACGAGCAGTGCCGGATCCATGCGCGGCTGGCGGCGGTGCTCGCCGAGTCGGCGGCGCGCAATCCGGCGGCGCGCATCGAGGTCGCGCTGCATCTCGAGCGGGCGGGCAGTCCGGCGGAGGCGCGCACGCACGCGGTCGCCGCCGCCGAGTTCGCCGGCTCGGTGGGGGCGGTGAGCGAGCGAGCCAACGCGCTGGAGCTGGTGCGTCGCGTGTCCGGGCGTTACGACGGTGCGGTCGCGGCCGCGCTCGCCGACTGCTACCTCGGTCTCCGGGAGTTCGATCGCCTCGACGCGCTGTGCAGCGAGGCCCGCGCCCAGCCGGCGCTGGCGGCGGAGTTGGCTGGGGAGTTTCGCTACCTCGAGATCGCGGCGGATCACCATTCCGGGCGCGCCCCGTTGTCGGGCATCTGCGACGCGCTGGAGGCCCTGCTGGGCCCGCGGGGACCGGGCGCGTTCGCCCACCGCGACGACGCAATGACGCTGCTGATGCGGACGGCGGACAAGACGGGGGCGTTCGCCGTGGTGCGGGCGACCGCTCGCGCGCAGCGCCGGGCGGCGGCCACGTCGCCGACGGGCGAGCCGTCGGCGCACGCCCTGTTTGCGAGTGCCTACGTGTTTGCGAAGTACTACTGGCCCGAGCGTGCCCTGCCGCTGCTCGAGCGTGCCCGGCTGAAGGCCGAGCGCGAGCAGAACTGGGAGCTCGAGCACTCGTGCAGGGACGGCATCGGCGTGGTTCTAAAGCAGCTGGGCAGGTTCGTCGAATCGACGGAGCAGATTAGATACGGGCTCGCGCTGGCGCGAAGAACTCTGAACCCTCAGGCGCAAGCTACGAGCCTTGTGAATCTCGCGGTC